>OUNO011323091.1_pt1 | contig 16502 bp, 10 predicted proteins | sample 1779811 | NCBI WGS metagenome assembly OUNO01 (sample SAMEA3914804, study PRJEB12502) | metagenome | biome: forest; material: soil | place: Canada | collected 2010-06-25 | depth 0.3 m | reverse complement strand
CTGGCCAAGTTCCGCAAGGCGTATCCGTCGTCCGCACAGATGGGCAAAGGCTTCTCGCCCAGCGGCGCAGATGCGTTGCGTTTCACGCTCTCGAGCTACTCGCCGCAAGCCAAGCGCATCGCGCTCTCGCCCGCGCGCGTCGACGGCTACCGCAAGTTCTGCAACAAGATCTACAACGCCACCCGCTTCTCGCTCGGCTACCTCGAAGGCCAAAGCGTCACGGTCGACGGCACGACGCCCGCGCCGGAGCTGCTCGTCAATCGTTGGATCTTGTCGCGCCTAGCCAGCGCGGTGGAAGCCAGCACGGCGGGCATCGACAGCTACCGCCTCGACGAGGGCTCGAGCGCGCTCTACCACTTCTTCTGGGACGAGTTCTGCGCCTGGTTCGTGGAGATGACCAAGCCCGTGTTCCTGCACGGCACCGAAGCGGAAAAGGCCGAAACGCGGCTGGTTTTGGCGCACGCGCTGGAAACGGCGCTGCGCGCGCTGCATCCGTACGCGCCGTTCATCACCGAAGATCTGTGGCAGCGCATTCCGCGCCCTGCCTCGCGCCCGGTGTCGATCGCGCTCTCGCCGTATCCGACCGCGAAAGACGGCCGCGTCGATCTGGACGCCGAACGCGACATGAACGCACTCATGGCCGTGATCGGCGCGGCACGTGCGGTGCGCAGCGAGCACGACATCAAGCCCAGCGACGGCGTGAAGGTCGAGCTGCGCAGTCGCGATGCCAAGCTGCGCGCACTGCTCGAAGAGCAGAGCCGCTTCATTGCGTTCTTGGTGCGCACCGACGGCGCCGCCACGGTCGCCGATGCGGGTGGTGAGCGACCCAAGGGTGCCGTGCTCACCGTCGCGGGAGAGGTCGACGTGCTCGTGAATCTGCGGGGCTTGGTCGATCCAGACCACGAGAAGGAACGCGTCCAGCGCAAGCTGAAGAAGATCGAGAAGGACGTGGACGTGATGAAAAAACGGCTCTCCAACGCCAATTTCATCAAGAACGCACCGCCCGAAGTGATCGCCGAGGCCAACGCACAGCTCCAATCATTGGAGCGCGAGCACCTGAACCTGACCGAGAGCCTCGGCTGGGTCGACGAGCTGAAGGTCTGAGCGCCGCCGAATCGGCTCGACCCGGGTTCAGCCGCCTGGGTGCGCGGGCAATCCGATCGCGAGCAAGCTCGGGTCGAAGCTGATCAGCGCTTCGAGGCCACTCTCCACCGAGAAACGGAAGCCGGCTTCGAACGAGCCACTCGGTAGCGCGCCACGCAGCAGCACGGCGCTGGCAGGCGCGCCGAGGCGCTCGGGGAGGCCACGGGGCATGGCGCTGCGAATGGCGTCGGCCTCGCGACACGGCTTTTGCTTTTTCTTCGCGCACTCCGTGTCGCGCTCCAGCGCCTCGAGCTCGTGTGTCCAGAGGCTGAACCAGACCGAGCTGGCTTCGCTGTGCGCCTCGGCCGCCAGCACGCTGAAGTCTTTGCGCGTCTGGGGCAAGCTGGCGATGCGCGCGCCGTGGGCCGCGAGCAGCACGTGGTAGCCGCGAATCAGTTGCAAGAGCTCGTGCGCACGCTCCAGATCGGGCGGCAACTCGGCGTTCAACGCGCCCTGCAGCAGGCGATCGGCTTGCTCAAAGCGTTGGCCATGCGCGAGCGCGCCGGCCGCGTCGAGGACCGCACGCAGCGCCAAATCCGGCGGAATGTTGTCGCTCAGTAGCTGGCCCGAGACGCGCGACAAGAGCTGATACGAGCGCTCGGAGGGGTCGAGCAGCGCGTCGCCCTCGGTCACGCTCAGCACCAAGCGGGAGCGCTCCAAGGACGACCCCAGGCCGTGCGTCATGATCTGCGCGAGCTCGCTGCGCGCCGCGGCCATGCGCTCGCGCGAGCCGCTGCTGGCCGCCGCCCACACCTCGAGCGCGGTGCGCGCCACCGATAGCGACGGCACGGTGATCTCGTCGGGTACGGCGTTCAGGAACGGCGTGATGTCTTCTTGGCGCGACACGGCCGCCGCCGCGGCGAGCACGCCGGCTTGCGCGAAGCGGCTCGAGTCAGTCGCGGCCAAGCTCAGCGCGCGCGCCTTCAGGGCCTGCACGTCGGCAGCGCTGCGCAGTCCGGAAGCGGTTTGCGCGCTCGTCGGCACGGTCTCCAAGAACAACACCAGCCCCGCGAGCTTCGGCGCTACCTTGGCAATTTCCGCGATTTTTTGGGACAGCGCGGCCACACGCGCTGGACCCTGGTCGGCGCTGAGGGCGCCTCGCGACAGATCGGCCGCCGTGTCGTGCACCCAAGGCAGCACGTGGGCGAGCGCGGCGTACACTTCGAATGCTTCGTCGTCGCGTCCCGCGCCGCTCTGCCAAGCAGCCTCGAGCGAGGCGCGCGCGGCTTTCACGCGCTCGCTCATTCGAAACGCGGCAGCACACAGCTGCGCGCTGCCCACGTCGGGCGGCAGATCCGGGCACGCGGGATTTTCGAGCGACGCCTCGGCCAACGTGGTCGCGAGATCGAGGCGCGTGCCGGCTAGGGCCGCGTCGTGCTCGAGCAGCGCGTAGGCTCGATCCACGCGGCCGAGGCGTAGCCAAGCGCGGGCGCGTTGGATGCGCGCCTGCAGATCTGCGGGCGGCGTTGCCTCGGTAGCGGCTCGGGCGACGCCGAGCAACGGTTCGAGGCTCACCGCCGCGCCCTCGCGCAGGGGGTGGTCCGTGTCGTGCACGATGCTCGTGGCGCGCGTGACGTCGCCGTCGCGCGCCAATTCTGCGGCAAATTCCAAGCGATTGTCCGAGTTGGGCTCGGAGGTCGCGAGCAGCTCGCGCGCCAGCAGCGTCAACTCTCGGCGGCCCACGGTGAGAGCGGCGCGCGCCACCAAGCGACACACGAGCGCGGTCCCCTTGCCCGGCTGTGCCACGTCGGCCGCGCGATCACGCAAAAAGTTCAACGCGGCGCGACGAGCGAGCTCACGCACCACGGCGATGCGTGCCGCGTCGGGCGACCCCAAGGCGCCATCGCCCTCGATGCCCAGCAGCCCAGCCAGCTCTTGGCTTGCAGCGGGCGTGGTCGCGAGCGCATACAGCGCGCGCGGTGAGCTACCGCCCGACGCCAGGTGCAGTAGTGGCAAGGTCTCGACCAGCGGACTGTCGTCGGCGTGCACCGACAGCTTGCGCTCGGCATCCAGGCCGGCCAAGCGCGCTTGCAAGCGCTGCTGAGCGCCGGGCGGCAACGCGGCCAGCACCGGGAGCGGGCGTGGAATCGAGCGCAGCGCGGCAGCGAGCCGCTCACGTGGGCCTTCTGCCTTCACCGCGCTGGGCACGGCTTTCGGGGGAGCGGCGGGCGGAGCGCCAGCCGGTGCGCACGCCACTGCCACGGGCAAGAGCAGCGTACCGAGCCAGCGCGGCATCAGAACCGGAACTGCCCGATGAACCCGAGCGTGCGCGCATCGAAGCGATGCGGCGCGAAATCGGGCTCGCGCCCCGCGACGTTGTCGAAGTGCAGCATGCCGCCGATCTGAATGCCCTGCGCAACCGTGAACAACACGCCGCCTTCGAGCGGGATGGTGAAGAAATCTCCGAAGCGATCGACGGGACCCTGCACGCCCGTGCCGACGAAGGGCACCACGATCGGCGTCGCCTGGAAGTAGAACCAGATCGGCACGTTCAGGTAGTCGCCATTGCCCAGGTCGCGGCGATTCAAGCCGACGTACACACTGGGATCGTAAAACAAGGCCACGCGCTCACCAACGTTGGCACGACCCAAGATGCCGAACTGCAGACCAACGAGTAGGTCGGGGCTCAGCTGATGGAACGGCACTCCGAGGTGCAGGTCGACCTCGTAGTTGCGGCCACTGGCCAGGTAGATCACCGAGCCGAAGCCGACGTCGTTGTAGATCTTGCGCGCGGGGCCGGGGCCCGTATTCAGGCGCAAGCCCTGCTCGTGCGTGATGCCGATCATCACGTCGTCGCTGATGCCCCAATAGAAGTGCGCGGGGATCTCGACCGGCTTGAACGTCGCGTTGTCAGCGAGGTTGAAGCGAACGAGCTCCGGGCGCGCCGGCGTGCCGGTGATTTCGAAGCCGCCCTTCGGCAGAAGAAAGCTTTGCCTCGTCCATTCTTGGGCCTGCGCGACGCGCGGCGCAGAAAACCCGAGAGCAACCAGCAGCGCCAGACCAAACGTCTTGAAGTGATTCACGGCGCGAGGAGGCTAACACTCCTCCCCGCGCCCTAGGCAAGCCCCCGCGTAGCGTAAAAATCTAGCATCAGCGACTTCCTTTCGTGAACGCGGGGCGCGGACGCCGCGCCCCACCGCATGATCGCCTCAGCCGGGGCTGAACATGATTGGGTAACTCACCATGACGATTCCGTTGTCCGGCTTGGGGAACGACAATCCGTAGAACGCTTGCACGACACAAGACGTCACGGCGGCGTCCGGCATGTCGCTGCCACCGTTCGCGGCATTCGTCACCGCGCCTTCACGACCGATCACGAAGCGCGCCATCACGCGGCCCGTGAGGTTCGGGTTGCTGCGCAGCCCGTTCTCGTAACACATGCGGAAGCGACCGTAGTTCTGGCGCACGATGCGTTGCACGATCTCGGGCGGCAAATGCCCGCTGACGACCGAGGTCGTGCCGTTCATGACCGGCACGCGCGTCTTGTGCTCGCCGTGAGGCGTGCCCACGCTGTGACCGAAGCCGGCCGGGCCGCAGTTTCCCGTGCCGCAGGTGCCGATGCCACCGATGCCGACGCCCAGGCCGTGCCCGCCGCCGCCTTGATCCAAGCCGCTCAAGCGCAGCCCGCCGAACCCGCCCGATTCGCCCGGGTCGCCGAACATGCCGCCCTCGGCGTCGAAGCCGTCGGCACCAAGCGCGGGGTCACGGACGAACGGCGAGCCACCACCCGCGTTGGTCGAGAGCGAGCCGACCAGCTCGATCATGCCGAAGTTGCGCGCGGCTTCCAGCTGTTGCGCGCGAGACAGCGTCACCTGAGGCGCATCGCCTTTCACCGCGGCGCGGTGATTGGTGACCGGCGCGTTCAACTTGCCCATGGCGCCTTCGCGGCCTTGCGCGGCCTCGGCGGGCGCGCCGGGCTGATTGTCCTTGTTGCCGTCCAGGTTCTTCTCGGCCTCTTCCTCGCGGTTCCGCTCGGCTTGAGCGCTCAGGTACTGCTTCATCGTCTCCAAGCGATCGCTATCGAGCTCTTCGCCGTCGGTGAGGCCCATGCCGGGCATCCAGAACGCGAAGCTCGCGACCAGCGCGCCGACGACCGCGAAGCTGAGTCCGAAGGCGGAGAGCACCGAGCGTTCGGCGCTGCGCAGGCCCGCGCGCGGCGTCTGCTGCCCCGCCGCTACGTTCGCGATCCGGAACTTCAGCTTGCCCAGCTCGAGCTCGACCACCGTGCCAGAAAGCAGCGCCACGCTGCTCGCCTCGGTGGGCAACGCGTAGGGCTCGCTCGCCTGCTTCACTCGAGCGCGCGCGGTCGCCGGAATCAGCACGTGCGGCGTGCCGTTCTGCACCTCGACGAGGCGGGCGCTGAGCGTGCCCAACTCTTGGGCGGAGATCTCGAAGTCGACGGGCGCGGCCTGGCTACCTTCGCCGATCGTGAACGATTGGGTGGGCGAGCGATGCTGCGCGAACAAGATCGTCGAGCCCCAAAAGCCCATCACTTCGACGGTATCGACCTCGCTGCGCTCGAACTCGCCGGGCGCGAGCGACGTTTGCTTGAGCAGCACGTGCGTCGGCGCGTCCTGCGCGACGACGAGCGTCGGCTCTTCCTCGCTCGCGAATTGGAACGGCGACGGCGCTGGGCGCGTTCGAAACGACTGAAACTCTGGATGCACGTGTGCCATGGGCGTAATCCTCCTGTTGGTTCACGCGAACGAAGCGTGCCTGCGAGCGGCCACGCACGAGTACGTGCGCGAAGCCGGCTCACTCCAGGGCGAAGTAGACGCCCTGGCAGCGTGTCGTTCGGTGTCGCCTTTACCGACAACCCCTGTCGTCCCGAAGTTCCCGAAAATCAGACCCGTGGCGTGAGGCCCCGCCGCGCGGCACGGCCAAGACCGACGGCGATCTACCGACGCTGAAACGACCGCGACGTTCCGCGGCAATTTCGAGGCGGGCGAGTCGCGCTGCCACACCTACGCCGCACTACACCGAGCAAGTGCTTCAAAAAGGCCATGAAAAGAGGCAGGAATTGGGCAGGGCCGGCGTATTGGGGAGACCCCCACTGCCGCTCGAACGTGATAGCGTTGAAGGCGAGGTTCGCTGCTTGTCCGAGGAAAAGGAGCCCGAAGAAGAGTACCCCCTCCTGGCGGAGGATCCGGACGAGCGCACGGCCATCGTGAGCCTGTCGGAGCTGCGCAGCAGCCCGCGTCGGCAAACCAAGGACCGGCATTTGCTGGTGCGCGTGAAGGGTGCAGAGCTCGGCCGCGTCTCGCGTTTGCCGCCCGAGCAGTTTCGAATTGGCCGCAGTCAGGACTGCGAGCTGTGGCTGGGCGACGACGGCGTGAGCCGTAAACACGCGCGCATCTATCAGGAGGGGAACGCCTACCTGATCGAAGACACGGAGTCTGCGAACGGCACCTTCGTGCAAGGTCAGCGGGCGTCACGCCAGCTACTGCGCGACGGTGACGTGATTCAATTCGGTCCGACCGCCGTCTTCCGCTACACGATCACCGACGAGAGCCAAGAATCACTCCTGCAACAGCTGTACGACGCGAGCGTGACCGACGCGCTGACCGGCGCGCACAACCGCGAGCACTTCGACACCCAGCTGCGCTCGGAGCTGTCCTACGCACGCCGTCACAAGGTCGATGTGTCGCTCGCCTTCTTCGACGTCGACCACTTCAAGAAAGTGAACGACACCCATGGTCACCAAGCCGGCGACGCCGTGCTCGTCTCGCTCGCGAACGCCATTCGCAGCATGATCCGCAACGAGGACGTGTTCGCACGCTACGGCGGTGAAGAGTTCGCGTTGATCTTGCGCGGCATCGACCGCGCGGGCGCCGCCGTCGTGGGTGAACGTCTGCGCGAGCGCGTCGAGGCCATGCGCGTCGCCTTCGAAGGCAAGGTGCTGACTGTTACCGTCAGCGTCGGCTGCGCGTCGTTCACCGAGCTGGAAGAGAAGACGCCCGAGGCACTGGTCAGCACCGCCGACAAGCGGCTGTACGCTGCCAAGCACGCCGGCCGAAATCGCGTCATCGCCGTCGGCTGAGGAAGAAGTAGGGGAGAGGGTTTGGGCTAGCTGAAGCGACGCCTGGCGATTTCGGGTTTGGGCTTCGTTTTGGGCGCGCTCCGGTGCTCACGTGCAGGCAGCACGCTCCGCTCCGGTGCTCCCCAAAGCCTCGCCGAAACCCGAACTTGCCAGGCGGGTTGTCTGGCTTCCCTGAGGGAGAGGAAGAAGGAGAGAGAAGGACCGAGGCACTCGGTTTGCTACTTTTTGCGCGAGGCACTACCACTCTCCGCCGCAGATGCGGTCAGACGACGAAGCCCCCGCGGCACCCCCCGGCACGGGAAGCAACGAGCCAGCGCTCGCGGCAATCTACCAAGCGCTGGACGAGTCGAACCCCGCGAACACGGACGACCCGCTGATCCCACGGGGGAACCCGGCACGCCCCAAGCGCTGGCTGTGGGTCATCGCTGCGCTCGCACCGGTGTTCCTGCTGATGGCCTGCGATCGCCATTTCGGCTTCAGTGTGCCGCTCGGAGCGGCGCTCCTGCTCGTTGCAAGCTTTGCCTTACTCGACGCGCTCGGCACCTTCGATGACGCCGCGCCGAGCGATGCTCCCGACTCGAGCGAGGCCGCGCCGAGCCTGCGCGAGCTCAGCCCGCGCCTGCTCGAGCTTCTGGCGACGCTCTTTGCGTCGTACATTGCGTTGCGCTTGGCTGTCGCGGGCACTTTGCCGTGGCCGCGGCTGTGCGCGGGCGTGCTCGTCACGGGCAGCCTGAGCGCGCTCTTGTGCGTGCTGTGCCGCGTGGCGGAGGCGTTGCGCGTGTTCGCCGCGGGCAGCGTGCGCTGGTTTGCGCGACGCGGCTTTTGGCTCGCACTGCTCAACGTGCTCCTGTACGTGCCCTTGCTCGGCAGCTACTCGCTGAGCGACCCTTGGGAAACGCACTACGGCGAGGTCTCGCGCGAAATGCTGGCGCGCGACGATTGGCTGTCCCTGTGGTGGGCGCAAGACGGCTGGTTCTGGTCCAAGCCGGTGCTCGATTTTTGGATGCAGGGCCTGGGCTTCTCGCTCTCGGGCGTGCACTTCATGCCCGATCAGGTCTTGGCGGGGGCGGGCAACGGCGCCGCGCCGGCTCCCGAGTGGCCGGCGCGCTTGCCCGTGTTCCTGCTGACCGTGATCGCGACGTACTTGCTGTACAAGGCCGTGGCCAAGGCGTTTGGCGCGCGCGCGGGCTTCCTTGCCGGGCTCGTGCTGACCACCGCGCCGTACTGGTACTTGATTGCGCACCAGAGCATGACGGACATGCCATACGTCGCGCCGCTGACCGCCGCGCTGTCGCTGGTCGTGCTGGGTATGTGCACGGATCCGGAAGCGCGCGCGCCGAGCTACGCGCTCGCGCTGGGCAAGCGCGTGCTGCGCGTGTCGGGCTTCCATCTGCTGTTCGGCGGCGTGTTGCTCACGGTGCTGCCGCAGCTCGTGTACCTGCTCACGCGCAACGTGACGTTGCACCTGTCGAGCCCCCATTTCGGCTTCCGCTGGCACTGGGACGAGTTCTTCTCTGGCTCCGGTGGCGGCAATTGCGGGCTTCCAGGCAACGAAGCGTGCCGCTGGGGTGAGCCGATCAATCAGGCCTTCCAGCCCGCGCTGGGCGCGCTGGTCTGGGGCGCGGTGCTCGCGCTGCTCCTGTTCGTGAACCGCGGTGAACGCCGCACGCAACGCTTGTTTTTCCTGGCAGCTTGGTATTTCACGGCGCTCTCGGCGCTGGCCAAGGGCGCGCCCGGGTTGGTCTTGCCGATCGTGATCGCGCTGGTCGGCCTGGGCGCCGCGCGCCGCTACAAAGATTTCGCGCGGCTCGAGCTGGTGGGGCTGATCTTGTTGTTCGCGTGCGTGTGCCTGCCTTGGTACGTGCAGATGTACATGCGGCACGGCCCGCAGTTCACCGATCGCCTGCTGTTCCACGACATGTACAAGCGCGCCTTCGTGCACGTGCACGACACGAACACGGGCGACGACGTGAGCTTCCGCTACTACGTCTGGCAGCTGGGTTACGGCTTGTTCCCATGGGCAGGCTTTGGCGCAGCTGGGCTTTTGTGGTGGCTGCGCTGGTCGCCGAGCACCGATCGCGAGCCCGAGTTGCTCGCGGCCGAGCGCACGCAACGCGAGGTGCTCGCGTTCATGGTGCTGTGGTTCACGGTCGCGTTCGCGATGTTCACCATCACGCTGACCAAGTTCCATCACTATGCGCTGCCCACCGTGCCGCCCATCGCAGCGCTCACTGGCGTGCTCTTGGATCGCGCGTTCGGCTCGGGCGCGCTGAGCCGCGAACGCCACGCGCTGCCCTATCTTTCGGGTTTGGCCGCGAGCGCGTTGCTGCTCGTGTATGGCGCGCTGCGCCTGTTCCCCGGCACCGTGGGCGGCCGCTTGATCGACGGCCAATTGGCGCACTCGGCGCCGCTGCTCGGCAGCGCGCTGCTCGCGCTCGGCAGCGCGCTCGCGTACTTCACCGTCAAGCACTATGGCGCGCCGCCCCTGGCCGGCAGCGACGACTTCGGAGCGCGCTACGAGAGCGCCGCGCTCGGGCTCTTGGGCGCGGCCTCGGCCATTCCGGTCGCGCTCGTGGGTCGCGATCTCTCGACCAGCGTGTACAACGACATCGAGGGCCAGGCGCGCTTGCTGCACCTGTTCACGTACAACTATCGCCGCCCGTGGCCGAGCGACTCGCTGGTGTTCAACGGCATCATCGCCGCGTTCACGGTGGTGTGCGCAGCGCTCTCGCTAGCGTTCGTGCTGCCGCGCTTGCGTCGCCACGCGTTGACGCTGTTCGCGGCCGTAGCAGTGGCGTGGACCGCGTGGGGCATCGACGTCTACCTGGTGAAGGCCGCGCCGCATTGGGGCCAGCGCGAGACGATTTTGGCTTACTACGCCGCGCGCGCTGGCCCACAAGAGCCGTTCGTCGCCTACCAGATGAACTGGAAGGGCGAGAATTTCTACACCGGCAATCGCGTGCCCGCGTTCGTCTCCACCGGCGCGAAGTTCAAATCGTGGGTCGCCGAGCAAAAGAAGAAGGGCGTCAAAGTGATGTTCTTCACCACCGAGCATAGCCGCGTGAGCTCGCTCAAGAGCGAGCTTGGCACCATCAAGAGCTTCAAAGTGCTGACCGACCGCGCGCTGAACAACAAATTCATGCTCGCCCGCGCCGAGCTCTAACCCCTCTACGACCACGTACTGCTCTGCGTGGGAGCGCCGGCCCCGACTCAGCCGGGCGCGGTACGAAGTCGTACCTCGGTCTTCGCGTTTGGAAGGCGAGCTCGGCGATCCACGAGGGTCGCGCCGACGACGCGCACCCGCGCTAAGCGCGCGTCTCGTAGTCGACCATGCGCACGCCGCGGCGGGATTTTTCGGCTTCGGTAGCGACACGCAGCTGTTCGTAGAGCGCTACGACGTCGGTTTTGATCTCGTGCACGTTCAGCTCGGGCGTCGATTTGTCGAACGTCTTGAGCAGTAGATTGCCGGTACCCATGACGCGCTGACCGAACGGGCGATCGACGGTGTAGTCGGCGATGCGATACAGATCGATTTGCTCGAGACGCTTCGAGAGCACACCCGTCTCCACCACGATGCGGCGCGTGGTCACGCGGTACAGCTTCGAGCCGCGGTGCCACCAGCGCGGCAAGAGCCAGATGCCGAGCGTGAGGATCGACAGCGCGAGCACGGCGAGGCTCGGCACCAGCGCGGGCCGCCCTTCGAACAGGACGGTCTCGCCCGAGTGGTCGTTGTCCGCGCCCGAAGTCACGGCCGTGCCTGCTGTCTTTCGCTACTGCGCCGGCTCAAGCCTGGAGCAGACGCTTGAGCTCTTCTTTGATGATCGTCTCGGCCAGCGTGGGGACGACTTCCCACACCACTTGCTCGACCACTTCACGAGAGAGCGAGAGTACTGCGTCGACCTGAGCGCTGCTCAAGCCGAGCCCGCCGAGCTTGCCGGCGAAGTCCGCAGGCAACGCAGCGGCCGCCGGGGCCGGGGCGAATGCTGCAGGCGCAGGCACTGCAGCGATCGGCGAAGACGGGGCGTCGGCCGACGGCACGCTCGCGCTCGTGAGCGTCGGTCGAGCCATGGGCGCGATCGGCTGCACTGGCGTGACCTGCGGCGGAGCCGGCGAAGCCGGGATGATCGGGCTCGGGGTCGAGCCGTAGGCGAGCGTTTGCACGCGCGGGCGGCTGGCACCCGGGTCGGCGGCTCTGGCCGCAGCCGACGGCATCACCACTGGCGAGGGCGCGACGGCGGCCATCATCGGCGCGCTCGCTGCGCGACGCGCGATCGTGGTCACCTTTTCGAGCAGCTGCTGCGTGTCGAACGGCTTGTCGACGAAATCGTCGGCGCCGACCGCGCTCCCCCGCGCTCGATCGTACGGCTGCTGCTTGCTCGACAGCATGACCACGGCGACGTTCGGCGAGGCCGCCTTGATCTTCTGGCAGAGCTCGTAGCCCGCCGCGTTGTCGAGGCCCGCGTCGACGAGCGCAACCTGCGGGTTCTCCCCCAGCTTGCCCAGCGCCTCGTCCGCACTCGAGCAGACGACGGTCCGAAAATCTTCGCCAGCGAAGGTGATTTCAAGCACCTTGCGCATGGTCTTGCTGTCATCGACAGCCAACAACGTGGTGGTCACGGGTCCTCCGGTGTGACGTATGGACGAAGCCGGATCATCGGGGCCCACCCAAAAACTGTCAAGGATTTCGCCAAGCTTCGATTCGGCAGTTATGTATGTGGCGGAGCATCGCTTCTACCCACATTGGGTGTGCTCGCGCGACAGGTGCGACTTAGCCGCAATTTCGAGTAGGTTTTCGGCTGGCAGATGGGCCGGTTCTCGGGTGGCCGGCGCGGGACCCGCCACCTCAGCGGAGCACGAACCAATCGACGTCCGGGGTGACTTCGAGGTGAAAGTGGTTCCGGTGGGCCGAATTGTAGTTCGGGGTCAGGATGCTGTTGAAGATGCGAGCCTCGGAGGCAGCGCAGACCAAATCGTGCAGCTCGCGCGCTTCGGGGGTGTCTGGGCTCGGCGGAACGGCGCCGCTCGTGCACTGCGGCGCGCCGAGCTGACCGTGGAAATGATCGAGCACGTTCAGCACCTCGCCCGTGTCTTTGCGTAGCTCGCGCACATCGACCGCGAGGGCCCCTTGGTGACGGCGCCCCCATTCCTCCATCGGCCAGCTCTTGGCGGGCGGGCGCCACGCCGAAAAAATGCGCACCTCGGCGATCGAGTGGGCGCGCAGGGTCTCGGACCAATCATCCAGGGACAGCACGAGCCGGCAATCGAAGATCTCCCACGGCACGCTCGAACGCTCACTGTCCGGAAAGTCCGTACGAAACAGCACGCCGCCGACCCGCCCGGTCAGGCGCACCGGGATCTTCACGCCGCGCTTCGACTCCTCGCGCGAGTACGGGATGTGCCGTTCGTTCAAGGCCGCAAGGCAGGCATCCGGCGCGAGGGCGGCATACGCTTCTGCGTGCGAGCCGGGCGCATGCTGCAAGGGAATCGCTTTGGCGCGCGGCGTCCGATGGGGGGCTTGGCGGTGGGCCTTGGGCGCGGGTCGGTGAACCTTGACCGGCTTGCGGTGTGCCGGCGTCGGCGGCGCTTGCTTCGGCGCCGTTGCGCCGAGCAGCAGCACACCGAGCAGGGCGGTGGGGAAAGGCAAGCTCACCCGAGGAGCCTGACTCGAAGTGCCGGCGCGGGCCAAAATCCAGCCCCTCGAGCGAACAGAATCGCTCAAACGCGCCACGATTTGACGAAAACCTCGAAAGAGCGAAGGCTCTGGCAAGCAATGTCGGTTTTGACGCCTCTCAGCAAGCGAGCCCGCTCGGTGCTGTACGCGGTGGTGACCGAATTCATCGCCACCGCGGAGCCCGTGGGCAGCCGCACGCTGACACGTAAATACGGCTTCTCACTCTCGGCCGCGACGATTCGCAACGAGCTCGCCGATCTGGAGGACTCGGGTTACCTCGCGCAGCCGCATACCTCGGCGGGCCGCGTGCCCACCGAAGCCGCGTTCCGCATCTTCGTCGATGCGTTGATGCAGGTGCGCGAAGTGTCGCAGACCGACGCGGCGCGCATCGCGGACTACTTCAGTGATCTGAACGCCGACTCCGACATCTTGCGTGAGACCGGCAAATTGCTTTCCGATCTCAGCGGCGCGCCGGCAGTGCTGGTGCGCGTGCGCGCCGAGAGCCGCACGCTGCTCACGCTGCGCTTCATCCCCACGCGCCCGTTCGAGCTCTTGAGCGTGATGGTGTTCTCCGACGGCACCGTCGAGAACCGCTTCATCCATGTCGAGAAGCCGGTCAGCGAGCACGAGCTCGAGCGCGTGCACAACATGCTCGGTGAGGCCGTAAAAGGCCGCACGTTGGCTTCGATTCGCGAGTACTTCGCCGACGTCTCGAGCCACGCGGACGAGATCGCTACGTTGCGCCAGCTCGGCTCTTCGTTGGTCCGTGCAGCAACGGACAACGCCACGCGCGGTGTGGAAGTGGTGATTCAGGGTCAATCGCGGCTGCTCGAGAGCCCCGAGTTCGGTAACGTCGAGCGCGTGCGCGATCTGCTGTTCGCCTTGGAAGACCGCGAGCGCTTGCTCACGCTGCTCGATCGCACGCTCGCATCCACGCACGTGAACGTGTTCCTCGGCGAAGATACCGAGAAAATGGTGGGCTTCCCGGTCAGCTTGGTGGCCGCGCCGTACAGCGAAGAGGGCGGCGAGGCGAGCGGCGCAGTCGGCATCATCGGTCCGACACGCATGGACTACCCGTTCTTGGTACCGCTCGTCGGCGCGACAGCCAACGCCATGAGCGCCGCCATGCGCCGCTTGCGCGATCCGAAACGCCAAGGCGACTAGCCGAGCGCCGAGCGCACGACAGCGGAGCGCGGAGCGCGCGGACAAAGCCCGCAAAGAGCCGCTTCTTTTTTCGGCGCAGACAGGGAGGCTGAGCCCCCCTATCATGATGGGTCATGGCTACCGGATCGCCCATCGACCAGGCATTGACGTTCGCCGAAGCCGGCGAGTTCGAGTCGGCATTGCAGATCAGCGCCGCGTTGCTCGAGGTCGACCCACGTGCGGCCGTGCGCCTGTTCATGAGCGCCTGGATGCTGGGCGCGCTCGGCGACAAAGAGAACGCCAAGCGCGGCCTGGAAGTGGCGCTCGAGCGCGCGGTCGACACCGGTAACCTGCCGCTCTCCGTGGCTTCGGCCTGCCAATTGCGCGAGGTCGGCGGCGACGGCGATGCCGCGCTCTCGCAGATCGCCAAAGCCTTCGGCAAAGGCTCACCACGCCTGCTCGACAAGCGCGGCGCGCCGCCGAACCTGCCCGGAGTCGGAGCCGACTTCACGCCGCTGCCGGATTCACTGAAGGGCAAAGAGCTGCTCGAAAAAGCGGTCGCCATTTTGGAGACCGCCATCGGCGCATTCGAAGCCGATCGCGCCGCCGGAGATCCGCCCAAGATCTCACCGCAAGTGCTGTTCTCCGCGCTCGACGAGAAGGGCCTGCGCGCCATGATCGAGATCCTGAGCGTGCGCGTGGTGCCCGCGGGCTCGGTGCTGGTCACGGAAGGCAGCGAGGGCGACGAAGCATTCTTCGTGGCGCGTGGCGAGCTCGACGTTCGAAAGGCGGCAAGTAAGCCGGGCGCCGCGCCGATCGCCTTGGCGCGCCTCGGCAACGGCGCTTTGTTCGGCGAAATGGCGCTGCTCTCGCGCGCGCCGCGCACGGCGAGCGTGGTCGCGGCGGTGCCCTGCGTGGTGCTCGTCGCGACCAAGGCCGCGCTCGATGGCGTGGTCGTGAGCGCGCCCGTCGTGGGCCGCGAGTTCGCGGAGTTCTGCCGCCGACGCATGCTCGAGAACCTGATGCGCACGAACTTCATCCTCCGCGCAGCGAGCCCTGCAGAGCGTCCCGCGCTCGTCGACCGCTTTTCGATCCGCACCTTCGAGGCCGGCGAGAAGGTCGTCACGCAAGGCTCACAGCCCGAGGGCTTGCACTTGATCGCGCTGGGCGAGGTCGCGATCGTGCACCAAGACAAAACGGACGGCACGAACACCATCGTGGCCAAGCTCGGCCCAGGTGAGGTCGTCGGCGAAGTAGCCCTCGTGCTCCGCCGCCCCGCGATCACGGACGTCGTCGCGCATCACCCCACGGTGACCTTGTTCTTGGCGCGCGAGCGGCTGATGGCGCTCGTCAAAGCGCACCCCAAAGTGTTCGTCGACCTATACGAGCTGGCCGTGAAGCGCGACGAAGAAACGAGCCACATGCAGAGCGAAGAAGCGACCGAGACCGATGACTTCGTGATCGTGTGAGGCATCGGGCTGGCACCGGTCGAGCGGTGGGTTGGGGTGGGTAGCGGGCTCAAAACATCGCGCGCGCCGCAAAGCTCGGAGTTCGGTGCGTGCCTGTCGCGACCTTGCCTTGGCCGAAAGCCCAGAAATCCGCCCCGCTTGCCGCCGCGCTACGATTTTGCTGCTCCGCGCGCTGAGCGTCGAGAGACGGCCGTGCGTGCTCGCCGCTCCGCGCCTGCGCGCGCCCGGGACCCTCAACGCCCGGCCTGCGCCAGGCGGAGGGTCCAACCGTAGAGACGAGAGGAATGATCGGGCACAAGCACGGGCACGGGCACGGTTACGCATCTCGTATCGTCAGATCTCGCCGCTACGATGCGCGCCAGGAATTGTCGATACCGCGGCGTCCTTGCGAGCGCGGCGTCTGGATGCCGCCCGCACCCGTCGCAACGACGCACGCATGAACCGCGCTCCAAAGTAAGAGCGAGCCGCACGCAGATTGTGCGCTCGACAGCGCAAACGCAGATTGCCCAGCGTCGCCCCGCCGCCCACCGCGTACGGACGCACATGGTCGAGCTGCAAAAAGTGCCGCTCCGTACAGCGCCGGCCATCCGCCGAACAGAATGTGCACTGTCCGCCATCGCGCTCCCACACCGCCCGCGAAACGTCCGCCGCGACATGGCGAGAGCGAGTAGCCAGGCCGGTTCCAGCAGCGTTCACGCGTGCACGCCGCGGCTTACGACCGACGCCGAAACGCTTCTTCAACAGCTGTTCCTTCAGCGCCTGTAACCCGCGCTTCATCACATTCATCAAGTCGCCCTTCGGCTCGGCATGACTGACCAGCGCGCGGACCTCTTCGAGCAGCTCCCGAGCCGCTTCGGAACACCCGGAGGGGTGAAACTCGGAATCTGCCGTGAAATTGACGCTGAAGCGCTCAGCAAACAGAGGCTTCACCACGCCTGCGCGATGGGGCGGGTTCGTCTGAAACGGGACCGACGGCGGCGCGGGAGACTCAACACGTTCGAGGGATGCCTTGCCCGACGCGGAGGCCGACGGCGCG
>OUNO011299822.1_pt1 | contig 16516 bp, 19 predicted proteins | sample 1779811 | NCBI WGS metagenome assembly OUNO01 (sample SAMEA3914804, study PRJEB12502) | metagenome | biome: forest; material: soil | place: Canada | collected 2010-06-25 | depth 0.3 m | reverse complement strand
CTCCCACGCCGTCCTCGACGCGGTGGGAAAGACCGGGGTCGGGGCCGAGGACGTCGAGGAGATCGTCTGCCTCGTCCCCGGCGATGTCGCGGTCGGCCTGGTGCTGGAGCCGGCCGAGCGCAAGGCCCGCCCCGCGACTCCCTACGACGCCAAGTTCAGCCTGCCCTACTGCATCGGCGCCCTGCTGGTCCGTGGTGAGCTCGGCGTCGACGCCTTCACGGCGGAGGCCATTGCCGACGAGCGAGCCCTGGCGATCGCCGCCAAGGTCACCTATGAGGTGGCCGAGTTCGAGGGCGGCAACGATCTTTCGGGCGGCGTCCGGGCACGGGTCGGCGACCGCGAGGTCGAAGCCCGCGTTTTGCGCCCCCGCGGCGGCCCGGGGAATCCACTCAGCGAGGCGGAGCTACATGACAAGTTCCGCCGCAACGCCGCGTTGGCGCTTCCGGCGCCGGAGGCCGAGCGGCTGCTCGGCGCGCTCGCCGGGCTCGATACCCACACGGCGGCGGAGGTTTTTGAGAGCATCCCCTAGGTGAGACGTGTCTGGGGAGTCACGCTAGCGGTGTTAGCCGCATCGATTTTCGCTCCGGCGAGCGCGATTGCCGCCTGGTCGGTCAAGCAGCAGGTGATCGGCTTAACGAGCGAACGGGCGCCTGTGGTTGCCGTCGAGAAAACCGGCACGGTGGATCTCGGGATCTCCACCGGCGGGGGCGGCCTCGGCCCGGGCCCCAGCTCCGGCGCCTTCTACGTGAGCCGGACGACGGCCGCCACCGGCTGGTCCGGCACCGGTGTGACGATCACCAAAATCACCGGCGCCCCGCCCAGCGCCAATTGGGCGGTCAGTCCCTCGGGCGCGGCGCTGGTCACCTGGGCCGAAGGGTCGCCGGCGCAGACCCTTGCCGCCTTCAAGGCCCCGGGCGGTTCCTGGGGGGCGGCGACCCTGCTCGACAGCAGCGGCGCCAGGACCTTCAACGAACCGATTCCCTTGATCAACGACGCCGGTCAGGCTGCCGTCGTCTGGGGGCGCAAGGCGGCCGGCGAAAGCTACGCGTTGAATATGCCCAATCAGGTCGTCTTCTCGGTGCCGACCGCGCTTGGCTGGCCGGCGGCGCCGACGAAACTGGCCGACGTCTCGGTGCCGACGCCGCAGGTCTCCGACGGCGAAGGCGGCTTCAAATTCAGCGGCTGCCCCCTGGACCTGAAGGCGGCGATCCAACCCGGCGGCACTCCGGTCGCCGCTTGGGCCGATGCCTACGGCTCCTGGCGGGAAAAAAGCGGCGCCGAAACGACGCTCGAGAATGCGCTCTGCGGGGTTCGCGTCAGCGTCGGCGCCGCGCCGACGAGCGTGACGGCCCGCACCAACGCGACTTGGCTACAGGAACCGACCCCCGGTCTGGCCAGCTGGGCATTGCTCGGGATCTCGGCTTCCCCGACCGACGGCAGCGTCGCCCTCGTCCTCCGCGGCCTCGAAGATTCACTGACCTTCGGCGGCAGTTGCACGGTCAACGCCTGCAAAAACGCGAAAGGCGAGACCCGGGTCGCGCTCGGCACCGGCGCGTCGGTGTCCGGGCCGGGGAGCCTTGTCGGCACCAGCTCGAACGCAGTTGTTGCCCTGCGCAACGGACGCACCGCCGTCGTCACCTACAGCGCCGCCGACGGTCTCCGGGCCGGGGTCAGCTCGACGTTCCCGACCTTCCCGACCCTGGCTCCCCTCTCGCCCTCGGTGTCCTTCGCGTCGGCCGCGATCGTCCTCAACGAAGCCGGCGCGACGCATGTCGGCATTCCCGGCGTCTCGCCGGCGGGCCTGCACCTGTTCGACGCCCCGGCGGCGGGCAGCTTTGCCGCGGGATCCGAACTCGACAACTCCTCCGGTGTGCAGAGGGCGCCCTCGATCGCGATCGATTGCAAAGGCGACGCGGTGGCCGTGTGGGCTCGCACGAGTCCGGCGGGCCAGATCTACACCTCCAACTTCGACAGCGCGCCAAGCGCCTGCTCAGGCGAACCCGAACCGGAACCGGAACCGACTCCGGGCGGCGGCGGAGGAGGCGGTGGCGCCAAACCGACGACGACGATCGTTTCGACGCCGCCTCCCACCCCGGCGACGCTGGCGACGCTGGCGAACCTCAAGGTCGACCAGAACGGCAGCAAAGTCAGCTTCCAGATCGTCTGCTCGCCGCTGACCAACAACGCCTGCGGCGGCACGATCGTGATCACCAAATCCAACAACGGCGGCAAAGCCCGCGCCGCGGCCAAGGCGCCCGCCACCAAGCTCGGCTCAGTCAGCTTCTCCGGCCTCGCGCCCGGCAAGAAGCGCACCCTCAAGGTGCCGCTGGTCAAGTCGGCGAAGCAGGCCCTCGCCGCGGGCAAATCGATCAAGGCCCTGATCACCGCGACCGTCAAGGACGGCGCCGGCAACATTCGGGTGACGACGAAGCGGGCGACGCTGAAGCTTCCGGGCGCCTAGGAGGGCCTAGAGGTTCCGGACCCGCCGTCCGATCACCGGGTCCTGCGGATAGCCGGCGGACTCCCAAAAGCCTGCCGCCACCTCGTCGTCGAAGGCGACCAGCGCGGTCACCCGGGTGGCCCCGCGGCCACGAAGGTATTCCTCGCCGGCCTGGGCCAACTCGACGCCGACGCCCTGGCGCCGGCAGTCCTCATGGACCGCAAGCCGGTACATGTTCCCCCGCCATCCGTCCCAGGCGGCGATCAGGGCACCGACGATCTCGCCCTCGCGCTCGGCGACGAGCAGAGCCGCCGGGGAATCGGAGATCAGCCGCTCCACGTCCCCGACCCGGTCCGGCGTGCTCGCGTGCTCGCTGCGCGAACCTCCCCAGAGCTCCAGGACCGCGGCCACATCACCGGGCTCACAGCGACGGATCTGGGTTCCGGTGGCGGTCAAGACGGGAGCATAGCTCTGGCTATGCGGCTGCGAGAATCGTCGGATGGCCCCAAGGAGCAAATCGCTGGGTGAGGCGTGGGAGGACAACGCGGCAGAGTGGGTGAGCTGGGCTCGCTCGCCCGAGCTGGACCATGCTTTTTGGCAACTCAACTTGCCGACGCTGATCGCGCTGCTGCCGCCGCCCGTCGGTGCGACGCTTGATGTCGGTTGTGGAGAGGGTCGGCTGGCGAGGGAGTTGAAGCGGCTCGGCTACGAGGTCGTGGGATTGGAGAACTCACCCTCGCTCTGCGCGGCGGCGCGCCAAGCCGACCCGGGATTTGAGGTGGTCCAGGCCGACGCCGCCGACATGCCCCTGGCGGACGACAGCTTCGATCTCGCGATCGCTTCCTTGGCACTGATGAACATGGACGAAATGGGCCGGTCGGTCATTGAGATTTCTCGCGTCCTCAAGGCCGGCGGCACCTTCTGCTTTTCGATACTTCACCCGATCAACACCTGGGGAGACGCGGGTGCAGTCTCCTATTTCGACACCGTCTTCTACGAGGAGCGGGTTGAATCAGACGGCGAGGGGATGACGTTCCACGACACGCATCGTCCTCTGTCCGACTACTTTGCCGCACTTGAGAAAGCGGGTTTCCTGGTCGAACGCGTCCGCGAGCCCATGCCTGACCAGGCTTATGCGGCATCCCATGGCGCAGCCGAGAGGTGGCAGCACCGGCCGGGATTCCTGCACATCAGGGCAGTGCTCTCCCGCCCCTGATTGGTCCTCTGCTCAGCGCTTGCGCCGCTCGAACGCTGGGGCAACGCGGCAGCCGGATTTGGGTAGGCGATTGAGATCCCGAAACGCGAAAACCCCCGCAAGCGGGGGTTTTCGTGATGCGGCCGAATGGAGTCGAACCATCACGGGTGTTTCCACCCACAAGGCCCTCAAGCTGAAAAGCCACCGCTTGCTAGAGCGGAAAACGGCCCCCAGAGCCAAATCTCATCCGGTTGTCTCCGGTTGAAACCGGCTGTTTCGGTGTCTGACTGGCGCACCACTGGCGCACGGAGGACCAGTCGGACCAGCGACTCAGGCTTCCGTAGCCTGTGAAGAATCAAGGGGTAGGCGCATCTCTACTCTTCCTGGAGTTCAGAGAGTCGGCGATCGATGGGCACAAGGCCCTTCAGTATTGCCTTTACCGTTTCCAGCTCTGACTTTGGATCAGGAATGGTCTGGGGCTTCTTTGCGGATTGATGAGCCGTAGTGCCACGGTTGTTGCCAAACCCGTCGATCGTCGCCAGCCAGGCCGATTCGATCTCGATCTCCCGGATGCCAACTGGCAAAAGCAGTTTCAAGACGTTGCGTTCCCTGATCCCGTGATTGCCTACTTTCACCCACCGCATGAAGTCGTCTTTGGCGGTGGTGACCCGCTCTCGCATATCTGGGCCGCCATCTTTTCCAAGTGCTTTCCGCGCGGGAAACTCGCGCTCACAGAAGGCCATCAGCGAAACGAGCGTCGTCCGCGGTCGTTGATCTACCCACCATGCGCTATATGCGGCGTCAACGGTTTCTCCGACGAGGTCCTCTAGGCAGGACTCGATCTCAGCGTGCGCGAGCACACGGAATCCCCGGACCCGGTCAATCTTGCGGGCGCTGTAGCTACCCGTTTCGTCGAACTTCGCGGGCAACGCGTGCCGGCGTAGCTCGGCTATTCGGGCTTGCAGGGTTTTCAACCGAGGAGACGGCACAACGTCTCAGGGGTGAATTCGATTGTCCTCTAGGCGAGGCACACGGATGTCTTGGACTAGGACATCGTTGAGGGCGTTTCCCCATGCGGCCAAGCGAGTATGGGTGGCGGGGATGCTCTTGGTGGTTCGGGTGATTGCCTCGACGAAGGCTTGGTCCGCTGCCCAAACCGCCGAAAACAATGCTCGAACATCGTCGGCTCTTTCGACCGCCTCCTTGCGAACCGACTCGTTGCTGAAGTAGTAGGCCATTACGTCAAAGATGGCGCGGTTGAATCGCCCTCTGCGGCCGCTGCCCGACGGCTGCCGGAATGCATCCTCTCCGAATATCTCCTGGGTTGCGCTGATCGCGGAGTCGCATGCTCGTGCGGCATCTTCGACTTCGTTCTGTCGGTCATCCCACGCTGAATTCAGCGAGGCACAGGTTTGGTCGAGGAACCCCTTGAGGCTGCCGGCGTAGTCGGCAAGAAACAGGTGGAAGCCCATAAACCGTATGAGCAGCTCGACATCGCGCATTCGAAAGTCTGGTTTCTCAAGGTTGAGCGCTTTTCGGATGGCATCGCTATTCGCTGACCAATCGTCGGCAAAGTTGATGAAGGGACCGGGGTGAAGTGCTTGACGCAGCTCCTGGGGGGTCAACCGAACGCTGCCGTTGTTGAGTCGGAGAAAGACCCGAAACAAGAAACTCTCGTCGGGCCAGGCTTTGACGACAACCGTTCTAATGGGCTGATTTTCAAAAGCCGACACATCCTCGAAAAGGGCGCTCGATGCGTGCATGTCGGCCAACGTAAAGCCCTCAAGATCCTTTCGTACCTCAAGATGACGTAGGACCAGCGGCTCGAACCCGCTCTCCGGGCTCGCCGCGAACCGGCGAAGCGCCAGCAGCCGCTGCTTGCCATCGATAACTAGGTAGGAGCCGCGTTGGTCAGCGCGCTCTGCGAGCACCAACTGAGGAATTGGCAGGCCGAGTATCAGTGACTCGATAAAGGCGCTCTTCCGGGTATCGGTCCAAGCTTCGCGCCGTTGGAAGCTTGGATCCAGCTCGATCGTGCCACGATCAAGCTGATTGATAATCGTGGCCGCAGTCCAGTCCGTGCCGCTGACTACAGCCTGGCTCGCTGACTCCAGGGTAGACGGTGCTAGATCATCCTCCGACTCTTCATCGGGGGCAACGTCAAAGAGCGTTTCTTCTTCGACCGTCGTCATGGTTTGAACACTATCTCGATTACGGCGTTCCGAGCCATTGTCAAGTGATTCGTTGGCCGGCCATCGGAGGTATCTGGCTAACGGCGTGCAAAAAAGTCCGTCGCCTCATGGAACCAATCCAGGCGGACATCAGATACCAAACTAGAGTCATTGTCCTAGCCACACAAGCGCCAGTCACCAGCAGCGGAGCCCATGACTACTAGCTGTTCTAAGGATCAGGAAACAGGCAGGTAAGACGGGGATTCGCAGTCGCCCCCCACTCACAGCAAGCCCCTTCACGCCTCATCACGATGGCGGTGCCGACGCCCGGGATTGAAGCATTGAATCGCCGGCCGTCAACCCCTGCGGGGTCGGACGCAAGCGTCCTTGACTTCCGGCGATTCAGTGCTGTTTGGGCGGGTAGGTCGGCGTCTCTGTGATGCGTCAATCCCTGGTTCGGAGGCAGGCGATGACGGTCCACCGCCGGAACGGGCTACGAACAAGGCTACGAATGCGGCGTTCGTAGCCACTTCGCTTTCTAGAGCCAAGAGAGCCCTTGGTCCGCAGCTGACCCCGCACCCTCACGATGTGAGTCCCCGGGGTCAGCTGCGGAGTCGGGCGAAGGCAGGAAGCGAAGTGGCTACGAACGCCGGGGCGGGGCTTGTGTGCAGGACGAGGTCAGAGGCCAATCGGGGGGGAGGGGCCAAAACAGGCGGAGATACGTCTTGTCACCGTGTTTAGCCAGATCAGCGAGTCAAGGCGAAGGCGGCGGCATGGCTAGAAAGCTGGCAGCGTCGATTCCGCGAATTGCTCTAACGCCTCCGGAGGCAGCAGCGGCGATCGGCGTCGGCCCTGATTTCTTCGACGCCAATGTGGCGCCCGAGCTGCGGATTGTCCGACGTGGCCGCAAGCGGTTGGTGCCCGTGGCCGAGCTCGAACGGTGGGCGGTCGAGAATGCAGAGCACGTGCTTGGCGCGAGGTGAGCGCTGTTCTGCATCTGGAGTCGACGGGGGCGCCAAATCCCCAGCAGCTTCTAGGCTGCCCTGCATGGCTGCCGCCGACGAGCACAAGAAGGCCCGCCTCGCTGTCGAATCCGCCCAGGCAAAGTTCGAGCGGGATCGGCAGGCGGCGCGCACGGCACGCCGCAAAGCCTTCAGCGATGCCCAGCTGGCTGGATTGTCCCTTCGGGACATTGGGGAGGCGGCTGGTCTCCATCGCTCGCGAGTCGCAGAAATCATCCGCGACGAATAGCGCACAGGTGTCGGGGAAAGCCCGACACCTGTGGTACCTTCTCGATCTAAGCAAAAGCGGCCCCCGACGGCGCGCTAACGCCAGCCGGGAGCCTGACCACAAGGAGAGTGGACTCCTCATGGCTGACCAGAACCCTAAGGGTCGGGCGTTGCTCGATCCCTTCTCCCCGGCAGGGGAAGACAGAAGAACGGAGAGCGCCGTCCTGGCGCTTCTCCTCGATGAACACCCGAGCTGGCTCACGGTGGACGAGCTGATCCTCGTGCTGGGTGCCGACCCCGATCGGGGAGATCCCCAGGACGCTGCCCGGCGCGCAGTCGGCGAGCTGGTCGGGGCGGGCCTCCTACATCGCGACGGCGGCTTCCTCACGCCAACGCGAGCGGCGCTTTACTTCCAGCGCTTGGAAGTGAGCTGATGTTCGGCGACTCCCGGATGGTCGCCGAGCACTTCGGCCGCAACGTGAAGCGGCTTCGGCGTCGAGCGGATCTCTCCCAAGAAGAACTCAGCCACCGCGCCGACCTGCACAGGACCGAGATCGGGATGTTGGAGCGCGGCATCCGCCTGCCCCGGCTGGACACGATCATCAAAGTCGCCGGGGCGCTCGAAGTCGAAGCCGGGGAGTTGTTCGACGGTCTCTACTGGACGCCGGGACAGAGCGTCGTCGGTGCTTTCAGTGCGCCGCCGCTGACGCGGGTGCCGCAGCGCCGGGGGAGGGAGGACTGATGGATGTCGCAGGGCGCTTCGGCGACAACCTCCTGCGCTGCCGCAAGGTCGCGGGTCTCTCCCAGGACGAACTGAGCATCCGCGCGTCGGTCCATCGCACCGAGATCAGCCAGCTTGAGCGCGGCCTTCGCCTGGCCCGGATCGACACCGTCGCCAAGCTCTGCGGGAGCCTCGAAGCCGAGCCCAACGAGCTGTTTGTCGGGATGATCTGGCTGCCCGGTGATCTGCGCGTTGGCCGCTTTGCGGAGGGCGATCGTGGCTGAGGGGATCAGGAAGCGGCACTCGAAGGGTTGCCGCGCTCGCGAGGGCGGGCGCTGTAATTGCAAGGCTGGCTGGGAGGCGTCGATCTATCTGGTCCGCGAGGGGCGCAAGCTGCGCCGAACCTTCGCCCGCGAGTCGGAAGCGAAGTCATGGCGGGGTGATGTCAAGCGAGAGGTTGATCGGGCGGCTGATCGGCCGACTTCAGCCATCACTCTCGAACAAGCGGCATGGCTGTGGCTTGAGGCGGCTCGAACTGGTCGGGTGCGCGACCGCTCCGGCCACAGCTACAAGCCGGGAACCCTTCGTGAATACGCGCGGGTGCTTCGGCTGCGAGTCCTCCCAGAGTTCGGCTCCGTTCAACTCTCCGCCATAACTCGCGGCGCTTTGCAGGATTTCGTCGACCGGATGCTCGCCGGAGATCTAGCAGCGAGCACGATTCGCAACACCGTCAATCCGCTCCAGGCGATCTATCGCCACGCCGCCCGTCGTGAACTGGTTGCCGTCAATCCGACCCGTGAGCTGGAGCTGCCGATTGCTCGCGGCCGTCGCGATCGGATCGCGACGCCGCTCGAAGCAAAGCGGTTGCTTGATGCGCTTCCGATCGGCGATCGGCCAATCTGGGCAACCGCTTTCTATGCCGGTCTTCGGCGCGGCGAGTTGCAGGCGCTTCGGCACTCGGACATTGACCTGGGTCGAGCTGAGATCAGCGTGCAGCGCTCGTGGGATCAGCACGAGGGCCCGATCTCGCCAAAGTCGAAGGCCGGCACTCGAACGGTGCCGATCCTCGGTGTCCTTCGCGAGTTCTTGGAGCCCTGCGACTCGCCGGGAAGCGATGCTCTGATCTTCGGCCGGTCTGCAGCATTGCCCTTCGATCCGAAGACCCTCAGCGACCGCTCGAAGCGAGCTTGGGCTGCGAGCAATCAGCGTAAGAACGAGGGAGCGGAGCGGGCGGGTGAGCAGTTGGTCCTCGTTAGGCCCATGACCCTTCACGAGTGCCGCCATACCTTCGCCTCCTTGTTGATCGACGCCGGGGTGAACCCCAAGGCGATTCAGGAGTTCATGGGACACGCCACGATCGAGGAGACCTTCTCCCGCTACGGGCACCTGATGCCGGGAACTCGCGACCAGGCGCGCGAGCTCGTCGACGCCTACATGGCTTCGGCGCTGGCGGCGTAGTGGAATTGATGCTGGCGCCCCCGTTACCATTTTCATTCGTGACGACCCGTCAGAAAGCCCACGCCCTGCTCGACCACCTCCCAGACGAGCGGGTCGACGCAGCCTTGGCTGCGCTTGAGGCGGTGGAGGGCCGCGACACTTCCGTCGAGGCGATTCTCGCCCGTCATGGCGAGCAGCGACTCGACCCCGAGGAGTTCGAGCGCCACTTCGGGTCGTTGCCAGCCGACGACGAGGGCTGACCGTGGCCGAGGCTCGGCCCGAGCCGATCTTCCCGGTCGGCTTTGACGACGACGCTCTGGCTGCGGATCTCGATCACTTGCCCGCGAGCGCCGAGGTTGCTCTGCGTTCGTTTCGCAAGGAGGTTCGTGGCAGGGGAGGTGTCCCACGCTCAAGACTGATGGCGTGTCAAGCCGAAGGCCGGGACGGAACCCGGCTCGGCGGCTGCGTGAAGACCTACGTTCCGTGGCCCGATGGCCGCTTCGGCGCCGTGTTCGTCGCCGTGACTCATCCGAATCGCCCGATGGCCCTGCGGGCCATCGCATTCGGCGTCCGCCATCACCCCCGGGGATCGAACGCCCAGACCGTTTACGAGGTGGCCGATCGACGCCTCCAGGTGAGCTGAGTATCTAGCTCAGTTCGCTTGCAATCTCGCCTGCCGGTTCGGATTCGTCCGGTTGGAGGTCTGCAAGTGTCGTGTCTGGCGATATGGCGTCCTCTGCTTGAGCTTCTTCCGGATCAGGTAGTCCTGCGGCCCGATATCCAGCCCGATCGGTCTCGTCACTGGCCATGAGGATTCCCATGACGACCAATACGACGGGGGTGAAGACGACGGTCACGATGGCGCCCACAACTATGAACGGAATGAGTGCTAGTCCGGCGACCACGTAGGCGATTCCGTCAACGAATCCGAAGATGATCCGCCTTGCATCCGCCAGCGACGGGCCGGAATCGAGTTCAGTTTCGTCACGACCGAAATATTCCGCGGCGGTTTGGGGCACGCATAGGAGGACCCGAAAAGAGAACAGCAGCCCGGAGATTGGCCGCTCCTTAAAGGTTTCGAACTCGGCAAGAACCTCTTTTTCCCATTCGGCAACTACCGCCTCGACGGTCTCGTCTCCATCGGGTCCGCGTTCAAGTAGCTGCTTGACCGCAAGGTTGAGAAAGACTCGACTTCCCTTAGGCATCCAGCCCATCAACTCCGCCGCCAGAACCGTCGCCGCAATTGCGACGCCCAATCCAATGACCACGGAGATCAAATCGTCACCGGCTTTCCGGACGGGGCGACTGCCGGGGACTCCGAGTTGTCAGGCAGGGGAGATTGTTCCGCGAGGAGCTGCCGCGCTGCTCGCTCGCCCGGACCCGTTAACCGATAGAGGCGCCGTGGGGGCTTCCCCTCGTGTGGACTCTCCTCCCACCGACTCTCTAGCCATCCCCATCGGAGATGCAATCGGCCGAGCGCCGGATAGATCGTTCCGCTGGCTAGACCAGTGGCCTTCGAGAGTTCCAAGCCGTACCACCAGCCATTCGGTTCTCTCAACAGAACTTCGATAAGGGCGAGGGTCTGTCTAGTCGTCCGTTTCGGGCCGGTCACCTAGCTAATCCTACATATGCGGTATTAGGCTGTCTAGGGAAGTCGGCTTGCTGACTGGCGCACCGACTGGCGCACCATTGATCGAGGAGCCTTTTCCAAAACGGCCCTCGGGAACGAAAAAGCCCCCGCAAGCGGGGGCTTTTCAGTGCGGCCGAATGGAGTCGAACCATCACGGGTGTTTCCACCCACAAGGCCCTCAACCTTGCGCGTCTACCAGTTCCGCCACGGCCGCGGGGCGGTCGATTCTAGATGTTTGGTGGCTGTGTGACGCGGTTCCTTGCCAGTATCCGGGGGAGGCGGTAGCCTGCGAACAAGTGTTCGGACGTATTTCGACATCCCTGTCGACCCGGCAACTGGAGGAGAAAGAGACCATCGATGGTTGACCTTGACCTGACCAAGAGGCAGAAGGAGATCTTCGACTTCATCCGCAAATACGCGGCCAAGACCGGCTATCCGCCGACCGTGCGGGAGATCGGCAAAGCGGTCGGGCTGCACTCCTCTTCGACCGTGCACGCGCACCTGGCGAACCTGGAGAAGATCGGGTTGCTGCGCCGCGACCCCTCGAAGCCACGCGCGATCGAGCTGCTCCTCGACAAGGCGAAGCGGACGGTCATGCCCGGCAACGGCCTGCCGCTGGTCGGCCACGTCGCCGCCGGTGAGCCGATCCTGGCGGAAGAGAACATCGAGGAGTACATCGAAGTCCCCGACGTGATCGGCGGCGAGGACGGCGACTACATCCTCCAGATTCGCGGCGAAAGCATGAAGAACGCCGGCATCCTCGAATCCGATTACGTCGTCGTCCGCCCGGCCGACGAAGCGATCGACGGCGAAATCATCGTCGCCCTGATCGGCGAGGAGGCGACCGTGAAGCGCTTCTTCCGCGAAAAGGACCACATCCGGCTGCAGCCCGAGAATGAGGAAATGGAGCCGATCCTCAGCTCCGAGGCCCGCGTGCTCGGCAAGGTCGTCGGAGTCTTCCGCAAGGTCTAGTGACGGCCCCAGAGGGCGCGATGCGGCGTCCTCGGTCGCTCACGTGCAGAGCACGCTTCGCTCCCTGCGTCCTTGCCTAGCGCCCTCTGGACCCCGTCACGGCCATCTACCTGTCTGGATCAGCCTTTTGTAGCGCCGCTGGCGCCGGCGGGCGTCCCACATCACCAGCGGGATCAGGCGCAGCCCAAGGCGGGGGAAGAGGTCGAAGCTGCGCAGCATCGGTCCGCGCCAGCGGGGGATGATCAGGACCGGCCGCGGCTTCTCGGTCAGCTTGCCGACCTCGCGGGCAACTCGCTGCGGCGTCAGCAGGTGGCCGGAGAAGGAGCCGGCGGCGTCGGGGTCGTCGAGCTTGTCCTCCAGCATCGGCGTCCAGATCCCGTCCGGGCAGACCGCGGAGAGGTCGATTCCGCGCCGGCCGCTGCGGCGCAGGTCGAAGAGGGTGCCGAGAGTGAAGGCCATCGCCGCGTGCTTGGAGGCCGCGTAGGTGACCTCGCCCGGGGCGGCGACGATGCCGGCCAGGGAGATCACGTTGATGACGTGGCCGTGGCCGGCGGGGACCATCTGCTCGAGGGCGGCGATCGTGCCGTTGATCGTGCCGACCGCGTTGATCGAGAGCATCGCCGCCCGGGTCGCCTCGTCCTGCTCCCAGGCGAGCCCGGTGCGCAGGACGCCGGCATTGTTGACCCAGAGGTCAAGCGAGCCGTGCTCGGCGACCACCGTGGCGGCGAGCGCCCGGCAGGCGGCCTCATCGCGGACATCGAGCGCCGCGGACTGGGCCTGCCGCGGTTCTGCTCGCCTGGCGAGCGAAACTGCGCTCGCCTGCCGGCCGTCGATTTCAGCTGCCGTGCTCGCGGCGCCGTCCCGATCGATATCGGTGCTCCAGACCGTGTAGCCCAACCCGGCGAGCTCGATCGCGATCGCGCGTCCCAGCCCACCACCCGCACCGGTTACGACCGCGGTTCGCATCCTCGCCACCATATCCGCCCGTCGCCGGCCGATCGGCGGCGCTGGAGCTACCATCGGGGGGCGGGCCGAGCGGACCGCGGGGGGAGAGAAAACCCCTCGAGGAAAGTCCGGACACCACAGGGCAGGGCGGTGGGTAACTCCCACCCGGGGAAACCCGCGGGAAAGTGCCACAGAAATACACAGCCGATGGCGCGGCCGCACGTGAGTCGCGTACAGGCAATGGTGAAATGGTGCGGTAAGAGCGCACCGGCGTCGCGGTGACGCGGCGGCCAGGCAAACCCCGCCCGGTGCAAGGCCAAGCAGGACCGTCGACCCGGCTCGGCGAGGTCCAGGTGGGTCGCAGGATCGCCTCGGCGATCCCTCCGGGGTTTCGGCCCCGGTGAGATAGATGTCCGCTCACGACAGGATCCGGCTTACAGGCCCGCTAAAGGAAAGGCCCTCGCAAGGGGGCCTTTCCCATGCCCGGATCTCTTCATGCAAGGTTCGCGGATCGACGCAAAACGGCCGATTTCGTCGCTATGGACAACGGATTCGGGCTCGACTGCGATTTTCCTGTCTTAGCGTTTGCTAATCTGCTGCCAACTTCCGCTGAATCTCCGCCTACATACCGCGGGGAGCGGGGGACCCAATTAGTTGGGGCGAATCGCCGGCATCAGCCGCGTAGCGCAGCTCTTTCAGCGCGAGCCCGACAGCTAACCCCGTAAGCGCTTGGAAAGAGCATGAAAACTGCAACGAACCGCCTTGCGCGGAAAAACCGATCGCGTGGCGCGCTCAGCTCTGAGCGACGCCCGGTCCCCCGTCTGCGCTGGGCGGTGGCTCTGGTTGCTCTGACCGTCCTGGCCGGCGGCGTCGTCTCCGCCCAGGCCTCGACCGGCGGCGCTTCGAGCTTCACCGCGACCGCCCCGGAAGAAGGCGAATTCACCTTCAGCAGCCCGATGCGCAGCGCGGGGGCCAGCTGGTACGGCCCCGGCCTATGGGGCAATCACACCGCCTGCGGGCAGACCCTGCGCCCGAACACGCTGGGCGTCGCCCACAAGTCCCTGCCCTGCGGGACGACGGTCAAGTTCGTCTACCACGGCAAGGCCCTGATCACCCAGGTGATCGATCGCGGCCCCTATGTAAAAGGGCGTGCCTGGGACCTGACCGCCGCCGCCAGCGAAGCCCTCGGCTTCGAAGGGGTCGGCCAGGTCCGCTACGCGATCGCGACGAATCTGGCCCGGCAAAGCGCCGGCAACTGAGCTTCGACCCGATCCGGGCCCACTGGGCCATGATCTGAGTCACGGCCGCTCCGAAGGCTAATCTGCCGTGTTTAGGCAGTGCCAATTTACGAGAGGAGCAGCAAAAATATGTCGAGGTCGTCGCACGGAGCAAGTGTCTTGGTCGGGTCGCGGAGGGGGCGCTGGTTCGTCCTCGCGGTCGCGGCAGCCTCGCTGACGCTCCTGCTCGCCCTCAGCGCCGGATCGAGCGCCGCGCCGGTCAACAAAACGACCGTGGTGCTGGGTCAGACCTCCTCGACGCCGGACCCATCCTGCCCCGAGCTGCCCTGCCAGGCGGTCGGCAGCGTCACCGGCTTCCAGGTCAACAACGGTCAGACCAACCTGCCGTTCCTCGTCACCCACGCCGGCACGATCAAGGAATGGAGCCTGACCCTGGCGCAGCCGACCAACTCGCAGCGCTCCTTCTTCAACGGCTTCTTCGGCACCCCGCCGGAGGCGCGCCTGGCGATCCTCCGCAAGGTCCCGGGCACCAACCCGCCGCGCTACAACCTGCGCCGCCAGGGCGCGATCAAGGTCCTCACCCCGTATCTCGGCCAGACGGTCAAATTCGGCGCCAACCTGAAGGTCGAAAAGAACGACATCATCGGCATCACCGTGCCGACCTGGGCCCCGTCCTTCGCCCAGAACCTGGCGAGCAACAACGTCTGGCGCGCCAGCCGCGCCCCCGGCACCTGCACCAACTCCACCGACATCCGCCAGGGAGAACCGCAGGAAAAGGTCGGCCAGCGCGCCACCTACGGCTGCAAGTACACGACGGCCCGCCTCCTCTACACCGCCACCCTGGTCGAGGGCGAGTAGCCCACCTCAGCTTCAGGGATCTGGGGGTCCTGCCGCCTGCGTAACTCGCGCGGGCGTGGTGCGGAGGGGGAGTCCGAGAACGGAGCCTGTTTGCCCCGCCCGCAGGACTCCCCCTCCGCGGCGCGACCGCGCGCTACTACGCCGCTGAGGGCAGGACGCGCGGGGTCGCCTGGTCTTTCGGCAGCGCTGCCGCGCTGGCGATCAGGCTTTGGAACTCGTTCAGGGCGAGGTGCCCGACCGCCTCGAGGATCTCCTCGTCGGTCCAGCCGATCTCACGCGCCTCCTCGTGGAGGTGGAGCGGGGGAGGGCCGTCGGCGTCGAGTGCCTCCTTCAGGTAGAGCAGCAGCGCCGCCTCCTTCTCGTCGGCGGAGGTGAAGCTGCGGGCCCGGGAGACCTCGTCGAGGCCGAGTCCGGCCCGGCGCGCCGACTTGGCGTGCTGGGCGATGCTGTAGTTGTCTTCACGGTGCTCGGCCACCGCGAGGGCGATCCGCTCGCGGGTCGCCTGCGGCAGCACGCCGCCGCGGAGCTCGGAACGCATCCGGGTGTAGGCACGAAGGACAGCGGGGGAGCCGGCGAGGACACCGACGAACTTGGTGACCGCGCCGCCGGTCGCCTGAATGGTCTTGATCAGGGGCGCGCTCTCGTCGGGCGCCGTCAGCTCGTCGTGGATCTGGAATCTGCTTACTGCGGTTTTTACCGTCACGTCGATCTCGTCTCTGGCTCTGCTGAAGGCGGTTTTTCGCTTTACAGAGCCTTTACGTGGCCTTTACTTTACTTTAAGCCTCTTACTTACGAGGTGTAAGTTATACCTGCTTTTCGATTGGTATGCAAGCTCCCTGGAACGCCATCCGTATACCCGCTATACGGCTTCCTGCACCTGTCCGGTTCATTCGCCTATCGTTGCGACCTTCTCGCGCACACGCCTAGGAGGCCGGAATGGCAGAGCAACCACGCAGCGCCGCTGACGTCATCGAGATCGTCAAGCAGAACGACGTTCGCTTCATCCGCCTCTGGTTCACCGACGTCCTCGGTCAGCTGAAGAGCTTCTCGGTCAACTCCTCCGAGCTCGAGGACGCCTTCGAAGGCGGCATGGGCTTCGACGGTTCCTCGATCACCGGCTTCAACCCGATCGAGGAGTCCGACATGCTGGCGGTGCCGGACCCGACGACCTTCGCGCTGCTGCCCTGGCGCCCCGAGGACGAGAACGCGGTCGCGCGGATGTTCTGCGACATCCGCGTCCCCGGCGGCGGGCCCTACGAGGGTGACCCGCGCTGGATCCTGCAGCGGGCGATGAAACGGGCTGAAGAGCTCGGCTTCGACGCCTACAACATCGGCCCCGAGCTGGAGTTCTTCTACTTCCGCTCGGCCAAACCCGAGGGCGGCGTTCCCGAAGTCCTCGACGAAGGCGGCTACTTCGACCTGACCACGCTCGACGCCGGCTCCGACCTGCGCCGCGAGACCGTGCTGGCGCTGGAGAAGATGGGGATCCACGTCGAGTACACCCACCACGAGGTCGGCCCCTCCCAGCACGAGGTCGACATGCGCTACAAGAACGCGCTCGAGATGGCCGACGACTGCATGACGTACCGGATCGTCGTCAAGGAGTACGCGATGAAATACGGCTGGCACGCGACCTTCATGCCGAAGCCGCTGTTCGGCGAGAACGGCTCCGGGATGCAC
>OUNO010004828.1_pt1 | contig 16527 bp, 13 predicted proteins | sample 1779811 | NCBI WGS metagenome assembly OUNO01 (sample SAMEA3914804, study PRJEB12502) | metagenome | biome: forest; material: soil | place: Canada | collected 2010-06-25 | depth 0.3 m | reverse complement strand
GCCGGATCGCGGCGCCGAGCCAGAAGTGGCTGCGCAGGACAACCCCGTCGTCGGCGGCGAGGAAGACGTGGGCCATCACCGAGTGGCGGGCGCGGCGGCGGGCGTCGCCGACCTCGCCGCAGACGATCGTCGCCACCGCCGGGTCGTCGAGGGCGTCGCTCGAGAAGCCCAGCTCACTCGGCGCCCGGAAGGCGATGCGGGCGTGGACGGTGCCGGTGCCGACGTCCTCGACCGGGTGGTGAACCGCTCCCCAGTGGGCCTTGGCGCCCGCCACGGCCGGCGCCTCGAGCGAGTTGCCGGAATGCGCCGGCGGATGCCAGATCCGGTAACGCAACGGGTCGCGCGGGTGCCAGTCGAACCACCAGTCGACCATCGCCGCACTGACCCCCGGCATCGCCGTCCGCACGGCGACGAAGCGGACACCGTCGGGCAGCGTGCACCAGCCGGTCTCCGCCGCCAGCGGCGCCGGGTCGAGCAGCCGGTCGATCGCCGCCGGCGGCAGCGCCCGGTCGGGATCGATCGGCCCCGCCTCGATCGCCGCCAGCACCGCCGGGTCGGGCGGCGAGAGCGGCCGCTCGAGGTAGGCGGCGAGGCCCTGCCCACTCACCGCGACCCCCTGCTCACAGCCGCCCCATCCAGGGATGGAAGCGGCCCTCGGGGTCATAGGCGGCGCGGACCCCGTCAAGCCGGGCCAGGTTGGCCTCGCTGACGAAGCGGGCCGGGCGCCGGCCGAGGTTCTCGTCAGCGAGCTGGATGCCGCTGGCGAGATGCTCCATCGCCGCCATCCGCTCGGTCGCCCAGGCGACGTTGGCGTCGTCATCGGCGGCGCCCTTCCAGACCCCGTAAAGAGCGATGTAGGTCTCGTCCTCGACGCTGTAGGCCATCTCCGGCCGCGGCGGCGACGGTCCCCAGTTCATCCAGAGCATGTGCGAGGGCGCCTCAGGCAGCGTCTCGGCGATCCGCCGCAGGCCCGGCAGCAGGTCCTCGACCGGCGCGTGGGTCCACATGTTGTCGGCCGAGTAGCGGTGCTCGTCGGGGTAGGACTGGTGGACCGCGGCGAAGAGGTCGTCGAGCTCGACCTCGACGTTCGGCACCGCCAGCTTGGCCCGCTCGCGCAGCGGGCACTCGGCCAGGAAGGCCAGCGCCTCGGCCGCCTCGGCGGCGCTGTCGACCAGGGCGGGCGCGGTCAGCGCCACCTCCAGCTCCCCCTCGAAGTCGTGGTGGACGATGACCATCAGCTCGACCGTTCGCGGCACCCGCGGGCCGACCTCGTGCGCCCAGCGGAAGACGTCCTCGAGGTCCTCGATCCCGAACAGCAAGGCGCCGTTGGCGACGTGCCGGGGCCGCGGCTGCAGGCGCAAATGGAAGCGGGAGACGACGCCGAAGAACCCGGGGCCCGAGCCTCGCGCGGCCCAGAAGAGGTCGGGATGGCTGCTCTCGTCGGCGCGGACCAGCTCGCCCGCGGCGGTGACCACGTCGATCGCCTCGACGCTCATGCAGGCCGGGCCGTGGACCCGCCCGTTCCAGCCGAAACCGCCCTGCAGCAGGTAGCCGCCGAGCGCCACCCCCTCGCAGTGGCCGACAGGAAAGAAGAGGTCCTGCTCGGCCAGCGCCGCCAGCACCTCGTTGCCGCGGCAGCCCGGGCCGACGCTCGCCCGCATCGAGTCGGCCTCGATCGCCAGCGAGTCGAGCCGGGAGACGTCGAGCAGCATGCCGCCATCGCGGACATGGTTACCGGCCCAGCTGTGACCACCGGAGCGGACGCCGATCTTCATCCCCTCCCGACCGGCGAGGCGAACCGCCTGGACCAGGTCGTCCTCGCTCTCGGCGAGCACGATCAGGTCGGGGAAGCGCTCGGGCGTGCGTGCGTTCCAGACCGCCGCTCGCCGCGCGTCCTCGTAGCGCTCGTCATCCCGTCCCAGAACCTCCACGGGATCAAGGTACTACAGATGTAGTGGAAGAGCTAGTTGACGGCGACCAGGTCGACGATGAAGACCAGGGTTTCGTTCGGCGGGATCGCCGGCGGGTAACCCGAGGCGCCGTAGCCGAGTTCCGGCGGGATGATCAGCTCGCGACGACCGCCGACCTTCATCCCGACGATGCCCTGGTCCCAGCCCGGGATCACTTCACCGCCGCCGAGGCCGAATTCGAACGCTTCCGCGTTGCGGCTCCAGGAGGAGTCGAATTCTTTGCCGGTCTTGAAGTTGGCGCCGACGTACTGGACGCTGATCTGGTCGCCCGCTTTGGCCTCGGCGCCGGTGCCGTCGATCAGGTCCTTGCTCTCGAGCTTCGTCGGCGGCTTACCACCCGGGGCGACGAGTTCCGGCTGGGTGCCGAATTCGCCGGCCGGTGACCATTTGATCGAGCTCGGTGCTTCGCTCGTCGATTCGCCCGAGGAAGCCCCCGAGGAAGAAGAGTCGCTGCTGCCGCAGCCGGCGATCGCCAGCGCCGCGCAGAGCGCAATAGTCAGAAGAATCCCCCGCATCGCCGCCATCCTAACCACTGGGAGAAAACCGCGTGTTTCCGCTCAGCCCTTACCGGAGAGGCGGTCCCAGCTGCGCTTGAAGAAGCCCGGCTTGCCGCCCGCGAGGTCTGCCGGATTGACCTTCATCGCGCCGGGGTTGGCGTCCGGCTTCGGCAGCTGCGCCGCCTCGGCGGCGTCGATCTTGAGGACGATGCCGTTTTCGAAGATCTCCCCCACCTCGGGCGCGTCGACGAAGCGGTGCCCGCCCGGACCGGCGGTGGTGTCGAAGATGACCCCGTCGAACATGTCGATGTTGGGCGCCGAGAGAACCTTGACGACGCGACCGAGGTCCTCGCCGTCGCTCGAGTAGACCGGCACTCCCTTGCTGACCGTCAGATAGGAGCTCGGCTCCCCCAGGTTCTCCATCGGCCGAGCCTAGCGGACGCGATTCGCGCTTAGACTCCTGCGCGGGAGAACTTCGTCACGAAGGGGAGGGGCCGTCTTGAACCTTGCTTCGATCGTCACCGATAGCGCCAGCCGCGTTCCGGACCAAATCGCGGTGCGGCTGGGTGCCCTGGAGCTGACCTACGCCGAGCTCGACGAGCGCTCCGCCCGCCTGGCGGCGCTGCTGATCCAGCGCGGCCTGGAGCCCGGCGACCGGGTCGGGGTGATGCTGCCCAACGTCCCCGACTTCCCGATCTCCTACTACGGCGTGCTGCGGGCCGGCGGCGTCGTCGTGCCGATGAACGTGCTGCTGAAGCGGCGTGAGATCGCCTTCTACCTGGGCGACTCCGGGGCGAAGACCCTGATCGCCTGGCACGGCTTCGCCGACGAGGCACGAGCCGGCGCCGAGGAGGCGGGAGCGGAGCTGATCGAGGTCGAGCCGGCTGCCTTCGCCGCCACCCTGGACGCGGTCGAGCCGGCCACGGCGGTCGCCGAGGCCGACCCCGAGGACACCGCGGTGATCCTCTACACCTCGGGCACGACCGGCCAGCCGAAGGGCGCCGAGCTGACCCACTTCAACCTCTCGCGCAACGCCGACATCGCTTCGCGGACGACCTGCGAGATCCAGCCGGGCGACGTCGTCCTCGGCTCGCTGCCGCTCTTTCACTCCTTCGGCCAGACGGTCAGCATGAACGCCTCGCTGCGGGTCGGCGCGACCCTCACCCTGCTGCCGAAATTCGACCCCGGCGACGCCCTGGAGACGATGCAGCGCGATCGCGTCACCCACTTTTACGGGGTGCCGACGATGTACGGGGCACTGCTGCACCACCCCGGCCGCGAGGGGTACGACACCTCCGCCCTGCGCACCTGCATCACCGGCGGCGCCTCGATGCCGGTCGAGGTGCTGCGCGGCTTCGAGCAGGCGTTCGACTGCATCGTGCTCGAGGGCTACGGCCTCTCGGAGACCTCGCCGGTGGCGAGCTCCAACCATCCCGGCATGGAGCGCAAGCCGGGCTCGATCGGGACGCCACTGGAAGAAGTCGAGATGCGGGTCGTCGACGAGGACGACAACGAGGTCGCCCAGGGCGAGGTCGGCGAGATCGTGATCCGCGGCCACAACGTGATGAAGGGCTACTGGCAGCGCCCCGACGCCACCGCCGAGGCGATGCGCGGCGGCTGGTTTCACTCCGGCGACATGGCCCAGGTCGACGAGGAGGGCTACTTCTTCATCGTCGACCGCAAGAAGGACATGATCATCCGCGGCGGCTACAACGTCTACCCGCGCGAGGTCGAGGAGGTGCTCTACGAGCATCCGAAGATCCGCGAAGCGGCGGTCCTCGGCGTCCCCCACGATCAGTGGGGCGAGGAGATCGGCGCCGCCATCGTCCTCCACGAGGGCGAGGAGCTGAGCCCCGAGGAGTGCAGCGAGTACGTCAAGGAGCGGATCGCCGCCTACAAGTACCCGCGCCTGGTCTGGTTCCTCGACGACCTGCCGAAGGGCCCGACCGGCAAGATCCTCAAGCGCGAGATCAAGCCCCCCGCAACTGCGTGACCAAGCTCACTGGCCGAAACTGGCCAGTCAGCCAGGATCGCGCTAGTCTCAGCGGGCCGGGAATGGAACACCAAAAGGAGAAGAGATGAGCGTCGCCTCCCAGAGCTTGATGGACAACATCACCTACGTCGACCTGTACAAGCGCTGGGAGCAGGGCAACTGGAGTGCCTACGACATCGACTTCAGCCAGGACCGCAAGGGCTGGGAGGCGCTGAACGAGATCCAGCGGCGCTCGGCGATGTGGATCTACTCGATGTTCTTCTACGGCGAGGACCGCGTCGCCGACACCCTCGCCCCCTACATCACCGCCGCGCCGACCGAGGAGCAGGGCTACTTCCTCGCCACCCAACAGGTCGACGAGGTCCGTCACTCGGTCTTCTTCCACCGCTTCTTCCAGGAGGTCATCGGAGTCGGCGGCGACTCGCTGCAGTCGACGCTCGCCTCCACCCTGCCGCAGCTCAACTGGGGCTACCGCGGGGTCTTCGACCGCCTCGACCTGATGGCCGAGGAACTGCGCAAGGACCGCTCGGTGCCCAAGTACGCGCAGGCGATCACCCTCTACCACCTGATCGTCGAGGGCAGCCTGGCCCAGCCCGGCCAGCACTTCATCGAGGACTTCTTCGCCTCCGAAGAGACGATGCCGGGCTTCAGCGAGGGGATGAGCAACGTCTCCAAAGACGAGCAGCGCCACATCGGCTTCGGCGTCAAGGTCCTCTCCGAACTGCTGGCCGAGGACAGCCCCGGCTCGGAGGAGAATCGCGCCGCCGTGGTCGAGCTGCTGCGCGAAGTCCTGCCCTACGGGCCGGCCGTCTTCTCGCCGCCGAACCTCGACCGCGAATACACCGAGTGCTACGGCTTCTCGCTCGAGGACATCTTCGCCTTCGGGCTCAAACTGATCCGCCAGCGCTGGCGCACGATCGGTTTCCCGACCGAGGAGATGCCGCCCGGCGTCTTCCCCTTCGACCCCGACGCCGACGAGCGCGATGTCGCCGAGCGCCAGGTGAAGCTGATGATGGCCGGCATCCTCGGCCCACCCGACGGCCCCAAGCCCGATGCCTCGCCGGAGCTGCAGCGCCTCTACTTCGACGTCATCTCCCGCGTCGCCGACCCCGCCGCCGCCAACGGCTCGCCGCTCGTCTACCAGTGGCAGTTCAGCGACGCCGAGCCCTGGCACCTGATCATCGACAACGGCTCGACCCGCGCCGAACCCGGCCAGGTGCCGAATCCGACGGTGACGATCGAGTCCACCTGGGCCGACTGGGTCGCCTCCGGCAAACCCGACGCCAACCAGCTGAAAATGCTGCTCCAACGCCGCATCCGCCCACGCGGCCCGATCCGTGAGTTGGCACGGATGCGCAAGGTGTTCAACTAGCCGAGCTCAAACCTCGGCCAATCAGCACCTCGGCATCAATTCCTTCACGCTCGTACATCTCCTCGGGAACATCGTATGAGTACGAAATCACGCTCAAGTCATCGACATTAATTCGCCAGGCGCGCAACTCATAGAGAACGCCCTTCGAAACGGCGGGAGGACTCACGCTCCGGTCAAGCGATATGCCCCTCACAACGACCAGTGCGTTGTCGGGGTAGACCTTGTCATGGTGACGCACCTCCCCAGCCGTCAAGGGAACTCCGGCACCATCTGAAGTCGTTCCCTTGACCTCTATGTCAAGGGAACGACCTTGTTTCCTGGCCTTGAGGTCAAATGGCTTTCCCAACTCTTTGACGGTCCATCCATCAGATTCGTAGTAGGCCCGTGCGAGCGCTACGGCGTGGTTCTCGATCAACTTGATCTCCGCGGCATTGGTCCGAAATCCGGCACGCGACTTCGATCTCGGATGGCCACCAATCTCTGCAGCCGATTCTTCAGCCTCGACGACCTCGGGTTGCTCGCTTGGAATTGGTCGTTTCTCCCTTGCCTTGTAAAGCCGTCCCAGGCCCTCCGAAAACACCCGCAGGTCCGCGAAGAGAGTGTCGTCGTCTGGGACCTTGTCCAAGGCATACGCCCGAGCGAGAACATTTCCCTTCTCGTAGCCAGCGCCAAGACGCGGATCGTTCAGGTCAACCTCTGCGTGAGCACCGACCCTCGGAAGCCAATCGGCGAGGGTCTCTCGTGCCCATTCAACTCGCGCTTCTATGACCCCAGGCGACTTTGGGGTGAACTCTCCATTTATGAAATCAGTCGTCCCCTGATTGAGTGACAGATAGACGGTGTCTCCCAGCGCGTCGAAAAGGTAGACGACATAAAAGCCCTCGGTGGCCCTCGGCGACTGGGCTCGCGAGCCGACCCGTACCCAGGGAACTCTGGTCTTGAGACCAGTCCCATCTCGGCCTTCGGCGAAGAAGTCGTCGACTCCCATTGCGGACCGGAGGACGGATTCGCGGTCTCGCAACCAGGTTGGCATGACATTGCGAATCAACTGCCCCCGCTCGCCCATGGCCGGGGAAACGCCGGGTTGGTACTCAAGTTGAAGTTCGAGGATCCGCTGAAGCTCGGCCTTCACCGCGGCGCTAGGAGATCGGCGGGCGCTTATCGGCCCAGGGACGCTCGGCCTCGATCTGGGCGGCGAGCGAGAGCAGGGTCGGCTCGTCGCCGGGGCGGCCGATGATCTGGACCGCCAGCGGCAGGCCGTCGGCGGCGAAGCCGAGCGGAACCGACATCGCCGGGTTGCCGAGGTGGTTCCAGGGGACGCAGAAGGGATAGACGCGGCTCATCCCGAGGACCGTGTGCAGGGCGCCGCGGCCCTCCCAGCGGCGGACCGGGATCGCGGTACCGCCCATCACCGGGGTGACCAGCACGTCGTGGTCGTCGAATATCGCGTTGATCCGCTGGGCATCGGCCTCGCGCCCTTTCAGGGCCCGCTCGAAGAGCGAGTCGGGCAACATGCCCCCGAGGCGGCCGAAGCCGCGGGTCCGCCGTTCGAGTCGCTCCGGGTGAGGAACTTCGGCGACGGTGTCGGAGACCCCGCGCAGGAAGCGCGGCGTGATGTTGTTGCCGACGTTGCCCCACTCGGGATCCTGCCTGCTGACCTGGTGGCCGAGCGACTGCAGCATCCCGGCGGCGTCGGCGACGGCCTGCTTGACGGCGTCGGAGACGATCGCCGGGGCCGCCGCGCGCGGGGCGGCGGTCGACCAGGCGACACGCAGCTTGCCCGGCGAGGCCTGCGCCGACTCGACGAAGGGCCGCTCGGGTGGCGGTGGCGCGCCCGGCTCTTTCGAGCCGCCAGAGATCACGTCGAGCCAGAGCGCGGTGTCGATCACGCTGCGGCTGACGCAGCCGTTGACCGCCAGCCCGTTCCAGTATTCGAGGTCGGGGGCGAATGAGACGCGGCCGCGCTGGGGCTTGAGGCCGAAGAGGCCGCAGGAGGCGGCGGGCAGGCGGATCGAGCCGCCGCCGTCGCCGGCCGAGGCGACCGGGACGAGGCCGGCGGCGACCGCCGCGGCGCTGCCGCCACTGGAGCCGGCCGGGCTGCGCTGAGGGTCCCAGGGGTTGCGGGTGACGCCGTAGGTGGCGGACTCGGTGAAGCCGCAGATCGCCAGCTCCGGCAGCAGGGTGAGGCCGACGATGATCGCCCCGGCCTCGCGCAGGCGGCGGACCATCTCCGAGTCGGCGCGGGCCGGCTCGGTGAAGGCGTCGGTGCCGTGGGTGTTGATCTCCCCGGCGACGTCGGTTTCGTCCTTGATCGCGATCGGCACCCCGAGCAGCGGCCGCTCGTCGCCACCCTTGAGGCGGGCCTCGGCCTGTTCGGCTTCGAGCATCGCCTTGTCGGCGAAGACGACCCGGAAGGAGTTCAGCTGCGGATCGAGCCGCTCGATCCGCTCCAGGTGCAGCCCGACGAGCTCGGTCGGCGAGATCTCCCCCGCCCGCACCATCTCCGCCTGCCGCGCCGCCCCCGCGAAGGCGATCTCGTCATTCCCCTTGGCCACGCAGCCAATCCTAAGCGAACGCCCCGGCCGCGGTGGTCAGTGCTCGGCGAGGACGATGATGCGGTCGCCCTTGTCGAGCGCGACGCGCTCGGACTTGGCGGGGTTGATGCGGACGCCGAAGCCGTGCTCGGGATCGTCGGCGTCAGCGGCGAGGCGGAAGCCGATCGCGCACTCACCGCGGCGGCGGACGGCCTCGACCACGGTCGCGTAGTCGGTCTCGAGGCCGGCAAGGACGAACTCCTCGGCCGGCCGCAGGTAGATCTCGCAGCCACCGGCGGAGAACAGCTCGGCGAAGACGTCGGCCAGCTCGATCGTCTCCGAGATCTGGCTCAGCATCAGGCTGATGATCTTGTCGCTGACGATCACGTCGTCGACCCGAGTCACCTCGGCCAGCTGGCGGTTGCGCTCGTCGATCATCTCGCTGACGACGGTGAACTCGGCGCCACGGCGGTCGGCGATGTCGCGCAGGTGCAGCAGCGTCACCAGGATCCGCGCGTCGGCGCGCTGGGCGTCGAGGTCCTGGTCGCTGAGGATGATCACGTGGTCGAAGCGCTCGAGCTCGATCGCCTCCAGCGTCTCGAGGTCGATCGGGCTGCCGGCGCGGAACTCGAGGTTGGTGTTGGCGACGTGCCCCACCTCCGCCTCCAGGCAGGGCCCGGCGCCGTCGTCGTCGCTGAGCAGGACGAGGTCCGACCCGGGGACGAGAAACTGGTCGAACTCGCGAATCACCGCCGAGGCGCCGCTGTTCCAGCCGAGGACGAGGATGCTCTTAGGGGTCCTCATCGCGTCCGGGCTGAGCGCGATCGCCCGTTCCTCGACCCGGCCCTGGCTCGGCGCCCCGGCGCCGAGGTGGGCATCGTCGGCGGCGATCGCGATCAGTCGCTCGCCGGCGCCGATCGGGCGCTCGCCCGGCGGGTTGAGGTGCACCTTGCCGCCGGCCTCGAGCACCCCGATCGGCGAGCATTCCTCGTAGGCGAGCAGGACCTCGCCGAAGGGCCGGCCGACCGCGGCCTGGTCCTCGCGCAGGTAGATCTCGTCGCCTTTGAAGTCGAGCAGCTCGATCACCGCGACCGAGGCGCCGGACTGACGGGCCGAGTGGACGACGAGCTTGGCGATCGTCGCGCGCTTGTCGATCAGGACCACCTCCTCGCCGCCCACCAGTTCGGCCGCCCGCAGGTTGCGCGGCTCCTGGATCTCGGCGACGACCTTGTAGGTGTGGTCGCGGTGGTCGTGGCCCTTGGTCAGGGCGAGGATCGTCTTGATCGTCTGGGCGTCGGGCTCCTCGTCGTCCTCGGGCGAGAGGACGACGATCGAGCGCGCCCGTTCGGGGCGGACGAGAGCGAGGTGGCCGAGGTCGATCGGCGAGCCGCTGCGGGTCACGATCCGGGTCCGCTTGGGCCGCACTTTCTCGCGGATCAGATCGTCCATCTCGACCTTGTCGCGGTCGGCGAGGATCACCACCGAGGGCTTCTTCTGGCTCTCGTTGGCGATCTCCAACTCGGAGAGGACGGTGAAGATCGTGTCCGACCAGCCAAGGATCAGCGTGTGCCCTTCCTCGAGCACGACCGAGCGCCCCTTGCGCATCTCTTCGATCCGCGAGTTGAGGCCCGTGGCGAGCACGCCGATCAGGGCGCTGACGACGAAGAGGCCGCCGAGCGTGACCAGCAGCATCACCAGCAGGTAGGGCCACTTGCCTTCGTCTTCGGCGATCGTGCCGGGGTCGAGCGCGTGCAGCAGGCTTTCGAACCCCTGCCCGACGGGGCCACGATGGCTGTCTGCCGGCGCCAGGTCGCCGATCAGGACGATCGCCGTGAACAGCGCGATCAACGCCAGCGTCGCCAGCGCCAGCCAGCCGACCAGCGCCGGCGTACCGCGGGCCATCAGGTTGTCGAAGGCGTAACGGGCGCGCTGGTTCAGCGTCGGGCGGGGCGGCACCGCGGGAAGGATATGGGCGGCCGGGGCGTTCCCTCGCAACCTGCGGTTCCAAATGCACGCGGTGCGTGCCTAAGGAACCGCGCGATCAGGCCTCAGCCGGGTCCGGCTCGCCGCCGGACTCGAAGCTGAGGTCGGGCAGGGCCCGGTCCAGCCAGGAGGGCATCCACCAGTTCCAGGCGCCCATCAGCTTCATCGCCGCCGGGACCAGGATCAGGCGCACGAGGGTGGCGTCGAGGGCGATCGCGACGGCGCAGCCGAGGCCCAGCTCCTTGATCGATGGGACACCGGTGAGGACGAAGACGCCGAAGACCGCGGTCATGATCAGGGCCGCCGAGGAGATCGTCCGGGCGCTCGAGGAGAGGCCCTCGGCGACCGCCCGCTCATTGTCGCCATGGCGCATGTAGCGCTCGCGGATCCGCGACATCAGGAAGACCTCGTAGTCCATCGAAAGGCCGAAGACGACGGCGAAGATCAGCGGCACGTTGATCGTGTCCAGGGCGCCCTGACTTTCGAAGCCGAGGAAGCCGTCGAGCCAGCCCCACTGGAAGATCGCGACGAGGACGCCGAAGGCGGCCCCGATCGAGAGCAGGTTCATCAGCACCGCCTTCAGCGGCAGGATCAGTGAGCGCAGCATCACCATCAGGACGAGGAAGCTGAGCGCCAGGACGAAGAGGATGATCTTCCACATCGAGCCGCTGATCTGGTTGCGGACGTCGAAGCTGCGCGCCGTCTCGCCGCCGACGTCGACGCTCGCGACCTTGCTCAGCGCGGTGGCGGGGACGACGCTGTCGCGCAGGCGTTCGATCAGGCGATAGGTGGCCTCGGCCTCGCTGGCGGTGCTCGGAGTCGCCTGGACCAGGACGCTGTCGTCGACATATGCCGGGGTGGCGACAGCGCTGACCCCCGCCGTTCCTTCGAGCTCACGGACGAAGCCGGCGACGGCGACGCGATCAGCCGCAGTCGGCGTGGCGCTGAAGCCGGCGATGATCTGCACCGGGTCGGCGGCGCCGCCGGTCTGCGCCGCCGCTAGTTCGTTGCCGACCCGGACATCGCCCCCCTTCGGGAACTGCTCCAGCGTGTTGGTGCCCGTCTGCAGCGAAAGGAGCGGGCTGGCGAGCACCAGCAGCACGGCGGAAACGCCGATCACCGCGGTCCACGGGTGTGCCATCACCTTCGCCGTCCAGTTGCTCCAGAAGCGACTGGCGACAGGCACGCCGATCGGCGCCGGCGCGGTGACCGGCCGGCGCAGAACCGTGTGCTTGAAGAAGCGCTCGACCCGGCCGACGATGCCACCGGGCAGGACGCGGTCGCCGAGCATCGCGATCAGCGCCGGCAGCAGCGTCGTCGCGGTCAGGATCGAGACCGCGACCACGGTCATCGCCCCCAGCGCCATCGAGCGCAGCGCCTGGTTGTCGACCATCCAGAGGCCGGCGAGCGAGATGATCACGGCGAGGCCGGAGAAGCTGACCGCCAGCCCCGAGGTCGAGAGCGCCTTGGCCCGGGCTTCGCGCTTGTCGAGTCCGGCCTCGCGCTCCTCGCGATAGCGGGCGAGGATGAAGAGCGAGTAGTCGATCGCCACCCCGATCCCGATCATCGAGGCCATGTTGGTGACGAAGACCGACATCGTCATCTGCAGCGAGATGAAGTAGATCAAGGCGCCGGTGACGAGCACGCTGACGAAGCCCAGCGCCAGCGGCAGCGCCGCCGCCGCCAGTGAGCCGAAGACGATCAGCAGGATCAGGGCGACGATCGGGAAGCCGCTCCCCTCGGCCTTGGAGAGGTCTTCCTTGGAGATTTCCTGCAGCCCGGCCCAGATCGTCGGCTGCCCGACCAGATAGGGCGTGACCCCCGCCACCTCGCTGCCGGGGTCGATGCCTTCGCGCAGGGTCGCGGCCGAGTCGATCAGCCGGTCGGAGGACTGGTCGCTGCGCAGCGGCACGATCGCCTCGCCATCCTGCCGCAGCTGCTGCCGCGCCTGGCGGGCCGCGGCCGGCGTCAGGGTCAGCTCGTCGACCTTGGCCACCTCGACACGGACCCGGCGGACCGCCGCGGCGGCATCTGCAGCGCTGGCGTCGGGCGCCGCCTTCAGCAGGACCGCGATCCCATCGGCCTGAGAACCGAATTCGTTCTGCAGCGCCTGGCTGACCTGGTTGGACTGGCTGCCGGGGACGTCGAAGCCGCCGCCGGTGAGGTTGTCGGTCTGCTTCGCGGCGAAGGGCAGAGCGAGGACGACGATCACGACCCAAGCGGCGACGACCCAGCGCCGGCGCCGTCCGAGAAACTCCGCGAGTCGATTCATCGAGGTCCGCATTGGCTGGTTAGCCAGCATCGCGTACCACTGTTGTCTCGGTCTGTGCGCCCCATCACTCGGTGACGTGCATCACGCGGCTCATTTCCCGCCAATCAGAGGAATAAAGTGAGTCCGTGCGGGGACGACGGGTGAGATGGCTGGCGCTGGGGATGGTAAGTCTGGGACTGCTCGTGCCGGCGCTGGCAAGCGCTGCGCAGACTGTCCCGTTCTCGACCGCCAAGCGGCAGCTGAAGCTCTACACCGTGATGACCTGCGATGGGCCCTGCGAATGGCGGGTTTTCGCCTGCCACCGAGTCTCACCAAGGCGGGTGGACTGCGGCTCCGAAATCCTCCTTGCCCGCGAAGGCGTGATCGAATCCAAGGGCAAGTCCGAATACGTCGTCGAACGGGAAATCTGCCGCTGGGTCAGCGTCGCGACGCCGTCGCGGAGCTCCGGCGGGAGCCTCCGAATCGACGCCAAGCATTTCCGCTGCCGGGAGGCGAAACCGGACGAAGGCCTGGCCGGACCCGGTCAGACGGCGCGCTAGTGGAGCGCGCCGCTACTCGGTGATCAGCAGGTAGCGAGCCGAGGCCGCGCCGGCCTCGAGCGCGGCGCTGCTGTCGCGCTTGGGATCCGAGAGCGCCTGCAGGGCGAAGCCGTCGCCGACGGCGAAGAGATAGGAGACGACCGCCTCGGCGTCGAAGCGCAGTTTCAGCACGCCCTCGGCCTCCTTCGCCCGCAGCACCGCGCCGACGTGGGAACGGGTGCGCTCGAACAGCTGCCCGACCTCGTGCTGGATGTCGGGGTTGCGGCGGCCGGCGCTGAACAGCTCGTAGAGGAGGAGGAAGAAGCCGGGATCGTTGTCGATCAGGTCGGTGAGGCTGGAGACGAGGACGTCGAGGACGTCGTCGACCGTCTGGGCCCGCTCCAGCATCTCGTCGAGGCGGGCGATCCGCAGCTCGGCGTCGCGGCGGACGACCTCGACCAGCAGCCGCTCCTTGGTCCCGAAGTAATAGTGCAGCAGGCCGCGACTGACCCCTGCCTCGCGGGCGACATGCTCGAAGGTCGAGCCGGCCGCGCCGCGCTGGGCGACGCTGTTGCGCATCGCGTCGACGATCCGCTGCGCCTTGTCGCCGCTCAGCTCCCGCTCTTTGGTTGCAGCCTCCATATAAAGATCAGTCTAGCCCTGGAGCTGGAGGGATTGATCGGCCCTGACGAGACCCAGGCGCCGGCAGGCAAGGACGCAGGGAGCGCCGTGTGCTCTGCACACAAGCGACCGAGGACGCCGCCTGGCGGTGCCTGGGGCCGTCAGTCAGGAACCGTTGATGCTGGAAGTCGAGGTGTACTCGAACTCCTCTTCGGCGCCGAAGAGGGTGTCGAGGACGGTCTTGCGGGCGTCCTCGCTGAGCACCAGGGCGATGCCGGCGGCGACCAGGGCGAAGAGGATCAGGCGGCCGAGGCGGCTCTTGCGCTTCTTCGGCGCTTTCAGGCGCTCGGAAGCCTCACGCAGGCTCTCGGCGGCCTGCCGCAGGTCCTTCTGGACCTTCTTGTCGGAGGTCACGGCGTTGGAAACGCCCTTGCCGTTACCGGTCGCGCGGCTGTAAGCGCCACGGGCCGAGTCGAAGGCGTCGCGCAGGTTGTCGCGCAGGTCGTCGTCCTCGATCAGTCGCTGCACGTAGGGGTTCTCGCGCGCCGCCGAATAAAGATCTCCGGCCTTGTCGGCCGTATGACTCGCCTTCTTGGTCTTCGACATACCCTCTCACTCCCTCGCTCGTCTGCAGTTGGCTTCGGAGGATATACCCGGAACTACAGAGACCTAGCCGATGGTCCTAGCCCGGACCGACTCCATCCACCAAGACGCCGACATTTCTGAAGTTGAGCCGAGCGTGGCGCAGTTGGTGCAGGCGCAGCGGCTCCAGGCGCGGACCAGGCACCCGGTAGCGGCGGATGAAAAGGGCGCCCGCTTCTTCGTGGCCGACTTCTCTGAAGCCCGGGCCGAGCAGCTGCCGGCTCAGCTTCGGGGCCGGCCCCTGCGAGATCGCGTCGATCGCGCCGACGAGCCAGGGATAGCCATCGGCGCCCCTGACCTGCATCGCCTTGGTTGCGAGCGAGTAGCGCAACGATGCCTCCCCGAGGGTCCAGGTGACCAGCGCCCGCGGCTCCTGCGGTTCGCCCAGGCGGGCGGCGACGGCGTCCCAGTTCGGGCGCTGCAGATCCGGTGAGAGGCTGACCCAGACGCAGAAGGCGAGCGAGTAGGCCAGCAGCACGGCGCCGATCGCGGTGCCGAGGCGGCGGGCCGAGGACAGCGTCGTCGCGATCGCGACGACGACGAGCAGCGGCACCAGGGCCGGCAGGACGTTGCGGGCGAGGACGTAGTCCTTGCTCGCGGAGAGCAGCGCCAGCGCCACCGGGATGCCGACGGCGACGAGGCCGACGAACAGCGGCAGCGCGGCGGCCCGGCGCTCGTCGCGATCGGCGCGGACGGCAAGCAGCGCGAAGGCGGCGAGGCAGAGGCCGAGCGGGACGAAGGCCAACGCCGGCCGCTCGGGCTGGCCGATGATGTCGCCGGTCTCGCCGCTGACGAAGGTCGCCGCGGTTTCCCAGAGCCGGTGGCCGAGCGAGAAGGTGCCGATCCACTCGGCGTGGCCGATCGACATCTGGTGGATCGCCAGCGGCGCCAGCATCAGCGCCGCGACGACGGCGATCCAGAGCCCGGCGAAGCTCTCGCGCAGGCCGCGGCGGCGGAGCAGCAGCACCGCCTCGGCGAGGATCGGGAAGAAGGCGAAGTAGTGGGTGGCGAGCGCCAGCCCCGAGGCGATCCCCCAGAAGGTGAAGTCCCGGCGACGCCCATTGCGCCGGGCGCGGATGCAGAAGAGCAGGGAGGTCGTGGTGAAGAGGGCGAGCAGCGAGTAGGCCCGCGCCTCCTGGGAGTACCAGAGCAGCATCGGGTTGACGGCGACCAGCGCCGCCGCCATCAGGCCGGCGCGGCGGCCGCGCAGCTCGATCCCGACGAGGTACGCGACCGGGACGGTTGCCACCCCGGCCAGCGCCGAGAGCGAGCGCAGCCCGAACTCGCCGGTTCCCGTCACCTGGGTCCAGAGCCAGGCCAGCGCGTAATAGAGCGGCGGCGCCGACTCGCTGTGGCCGACCGCGTTCATCGCGTGGCTGAAGCTGCCGGGCAGGATGCGGATGGCGGTGACGACCTCGTCGTGGTGGTAGCTCTGGACGCCGAGCGTGGCGAAGCGCAGCAGCGCCGCGACCGTCGTCAGCCCGGCGACGATCCAGAAGGTCCGCGAGCGCGTCCGCACCGCCTCGGCGACGGACTGCGCGAACGGCGCCGAGCCGCCCCTGCGGAGGGTCCCCGCCTCCACGCCTAGGAAAGGGCTACGTCGAGCGCCTTGGAGACTTCGTCGACGAAGACGAACTCCAGGCCACCGAGCTCATGCTCGGGAATCTCCTCGACGTCTCCCGCGTTGCGATCAGGAACTATGACCCGCTTGATCCCGGCCCTCTGCGCCGCCAGCGACTTCTCCTTCAGGCCGCCGATCGGCAGCACCTGCCCCGTCAAAGTCACCTCACCGGTCATCGCCACATCGTTGCGGACCGCTCGGCCGCTGACCAGCGAGGAGAGCGCGACGGTCATCGCCACCCCCGCCGAGGGCCCGTCCTTGGGCACGGCCCCCGCCGGCACGTGGACGTGGATGTCGTGCTCGGCGAACCAGTCCTCGCCCAGCTTCGGCTCGATCTCCGCCCAGTGCCCCCGCACATAGGAGAGCGCTGCCTGCGCCGACTCCTTCATCACGTCGCCGAGCTGGCCGGTGATCGTCAGCTTGCCCGAGCCCGGCATCGCCGTCGCCTCGATGAAGAGCACATCCCCCCCGGTCGGCGTCCAGGCCAGGCCGGTGGCGACGCCG
>OUNO010023899.1_pt1 | contig 16531 bp, 17 predicted proteins | sample 1779811 | NCBI WGS metagenome assembly OUNO01 (sample SAMEA3914804, study PRJEB12502) | metagenome | biome: forest; material: soil | place: Canada | collected 2010-06-25 | depth 0.3 m | reverse complement strand
CGGTCGCGACGACCGCCGCGCCGCCCGTAATAGCCCGAAGCAAAAGCGCCCCCCCAACGTGACTCGCGCGGGGCTCGAAGCTTCGGCTTTGCGCTATTTGGAGCGCTTCGACTGCTCGAGCGAGCGCCTACGCAAGGTGCTGAGCGAGCGCGTCGCCAAAGCGGCGCGCGCCGGTGTGGAAGCCGCCGCAGCCGCCCCGCAATTCATCGACGAGATCTTGCAGCGCTACCGCGAGAACGGCCTGCTCAACGACGAGCGCTTCGCCAAGAACTTCGCCGAGAGCCTACGTGGTCGCGGTGGCTCCAAGCGCGTGATCGAGATGAAGCTGCGCGCGCGCGGCATCTCGCAAGAGGTCGCGCAGCAGACGCTGAAGAACGTCGAGTCTCCGGCGAGCAGCGAGCTCGAAGCCGCCCAAGCCTTCGCGCGCAGACGGCGCCTGGGGCCGCACCGCAAACCCGAGCAGCGCGAAGAATATCGACGCAAGGACCTGATGGCCCTAGCTCGCGCTGGCTTCGACTTCGACACCGCAAAGCGCGTGATTGGCAACTCGTCGAGCAGCGACGACGATCTGTAGTCACGCCGGAGCGGGTGGCGGCCAGCGGTATTCGATGGCGGGTCGACCGTTCACTGCGCTCACGTGCGTACCCCCCTCGATCAGCCCGTGGCGTCGATAGAACGCGCGCGAAGGCTCGTTCTCCAGCAAGGTCGAGAGGCGGAAGCCACCGGGCAACACGGCCTGCGCCCACCCCAGCAACGAGGTCCCGACGCCACGTCGCTGCAGCCCCGGCGCGACGAAGATCTGCGTCAGTTCCTGATTCGCCACATCCACCGCTGCAAAGCCGAGGATCTGCGCGGCCTCACGGGCGACGGCTACGCGCTGCGCGGGCAGAATCTCTTCGACCCAGCGGGTCCGCCAAGCCTCGAAGGGTGACGGATGGCGCAAGCCCGGCGCGATCGCATGCCACGCGTCCCACCACAGACGCAGTACCGCCTCGAAGTCGCCCGCGCGATACTCACTCACCTCGATCATGGCGCGTCTCCGCGTGCACGCTGACGGGAGCGAGCACGGCGACGCACCATCGGGCCGCCGCGCAGAGCGGCCGCCGTCGCGAACCGAATTACTTCTTCAGACCTTCGCGGCGGCCACGGTTCTTGGCTTTGACCTTGGAGCGGAGCAGCTTGGAGCGCTTGCGGTCGAGCTTACGGGGGGTCTTGGTCGCGATGTACATGGGGGCGCAGCTTTTAAGCCGAAACAGCGAGCTGCGCAAGGATTGGCGGGCACTGCGCAGCTGTTCCGGGGTGCAGCGCTGGATTTTGGGCGCCCAAAGACCCGCCCAGCACCTCGAAGTGCCGTGAATCAGCCACTTCTGTCGGCCCGAGCAGAGCAAGTAGCGCCGATAGTTTGCGGGCATGGCCCGGATTGGCCTGCTTCACCCAGGCGACGCGCCCCCGCAGGTGTTCCAGGAAGCACGGGTGTTGGGTGCGGTTTTGGCTTTCGAGCCCGAAGCGCGTCGCGTTGTGCAAGATGGCCTCGAGCAATTTGCGCTCATCGCGCGGGACCGCCGGCTCGGCGTTGAGCACGAGGCCGAGCAGCCGCTGTTGGGCGCCGCTGCGCATCAGGCGGGTCTTGCGGTGATTGACGAGGAAGCCCTCTTCGAGCGCGATGGCGCCGACGAGTGCCTCGAAGCGCTGCGCACGTCGCGCGAAGTCGGGCCCGCCGGAAAATGTGAGGTCGTCGGCGTAGCGCCCATAGTGAGCATCAACCACACGTGCCGCGCCTGCCAAGCGTGTGTCGAGCCCGAAGGCGCACAAGTTGGCCAGCACGGGCGAGCTCGGCGCACCTTGTGCGAGGTGACGAGCGGCCAAACGACGCCGCGCGCGCCCCCGCTCCTCGAGCACAGGTGGGTCGCGCAGCTCGACGAAGCTTGGCTTCGGCATGCTGCCCAGCACCGAGCTGGGAGTAACGGTCGTCACGAGGCCAGTGAGCAGGCGTGCCACGGCATCGGGATAGCCCAAGCTGAGAAACACGTGCCGAATGCGAGCACCACCGATCGACCAGAAGAACTGTTCGAGATCGATTCGGAGCACCACGGACTGCGCGGCATGAGCGCGCGCCAACGACAAAACCGAGCGACCGCGGACGAAGCCGTGCGCGGCGTCGTGCACCGGAACACAATTCAAGATCTCGCGCAGGATGCGGCGTTGGAACGCTTTGAGCCGTGCCTTCGGCGCTTCCAGCAGACGGTAGCCGCCACGGCGTTTGGGCAGCCACGCGCAGGCGTAATGATGGAGGGCAGCCGACGCTGTCCACGCATTGAGCTGCTTCGGATCCGCGAACCAATCGAGCTCTGCGATCGAGATTTCGAGCCAGGCGGCGAGGTCGGCGCTCGTGGCGAGCTGGGGCACGGGCCAACGCGAGGCGCCCATTTGCGGCTCCGTTGCGAGCGATCGCGCGATGCGTGGGCGGGGCCAGGCGTAGTAGGCGGCTTGGAAAATATCCGACTGCGCGATGAAGCGGCAGAGCACCGGCAGAGCGGGCGCGCGCCGGCAGGCCACGACCACTTTGCGCACGAGCGGAGCGAGCCACTCGGAGCGGCCGCCAAGCACGTGCTCCCCGCGCTCGCACAGCGAGTTCGCGCGCCACTCACCCGCAAGGAAGGCGAGCGCGAGCTCGCGAGCAACGATCGCTGGCTCAGCCATGACCAGGTGAGCGTGCGACGATGGCCCTCAACGTGTCTCGTATTGCGTGACCGGGATTCCACGAAGTGGGAAGGGAGGTCTCGCGGCGCAATGCCCAAACAATCACGATGCCCCGGGGTAGCCCCGGAGAGCCAAGGCTCTGAACCTCAGCGAGCTTGAGACGCCACCGTCGCACGCCTATGGCCTAGCACTCCCGATGTAGGGTGCGCAGCGAAAACAAGTGCCGCCGCTCAACCGCTCTTCGTGGTGAGTAACTTCTCGATCAGCTGTGCGGAGTAACCGCTGAGCTCTTTGAAGACGACGCCCATGCCGGCGGGATCCGTCTCGACCCGGACGACCTCACCGATGCCTTCGATGGTCTCGATGCCGCCGATCACGACCGTGAAGCGGAGGTCGACTTCCGTGCCAATGGGCAGCGGAGTGCTGGTTTTCACGAACGCGCCCGAGCGTGAAATGTTGGTCACGTATTCTTCTACGAACTGATCGAAGGATTCGAACTCCTTGTTGATCGTGACTCGTTCGCTTTTTCGCGCGTTCGTCATGCCTGGCCTCCAGTGCTTGGCTCGGCCCAAACACGCGGCTCAGTTTAGGCGGAATGACGATTGAACGCATCCCCGAGCCGCCGTTAGCCTGAGCGCTCGGAGCAACCCGAAGCGCCCCATGCCAACTGCGACGACCGAGCCAGCCGAGCCCAGCTACTTCGTGGAGAGCCGTTGGGGGGGTGTGGAGGCCGAGCCGCCGCGTTCGCGGATGAAGAAAATTCTGGAAGCGCTCTCCGACGCCGATGCCGAGCACCAAGACCCGAGCCTCGGGCACGAAAGCGGCTGGACCTTGTCTGTGACTGCGCGGGGTGAAGTGGTGTGGGCGAACGAAGAGCAGCGGTTCGCACCGCGGCACCTGCTCGCTGTCAGCCCCGAAGAGATGCTCCGGCTGTGGTGCGACTTGGCGCAGGGTGAGCTCGAACGCCTCGAGCGCGAGCCCTGGCGCTACGGGTTGCCGCCTGTGGCGCCGCCGCGCAACGCGCCGCACAGAGACCTGACCCAGCGCTGGTTGGTCGGGTTGTCCGTTGCCTTGGCGCCGATCTGGCTCGGCGCAGCCATCGCTTTGGTCGTTAGCAACGGGCGTTCGTTCGGGCTCCTGCTCCTGCCCGTAGCGGCCTGTTCGCCGCCCTTGTTCGTGGGCGTGGTCCTGACGGCGATCGTGCGGGCCAACGTGGCGCGCGGCTGGCACCGCCGTGACCGCCGCATTGCCCGGGCCTGCTACGTCCTAGCGAGCGTGCTCGCGGCCACGTTCGCGTTGACGACGATTGTCGTCGTGGTCTCGGAGCTGCCCGATGATCCCATCTGGCGCTCGATTCTCGCGACGCCCTGGCTGCTGCTACCCGAGGCGTGTGCCGTGCTCGTGTGCGGGCTGTGCTTCGTGGCACCCGCGCTGATCGTTGGCCTACTCGCAGCCGAACGCGCCAAGCATGCCGACGAGTGAGAGTCGCGTCGTGCGGCGAACCGCGCGACGCGACTCCGCCGGCTTTACTTGCCCGTCAGGTCGAACTGTTCGATGTGATATTCGCGGCGCGGGTTGAACTCGATGCGGCGCATGTAGCGCTTTTCGGCTTCGACCACGGCGGCCTTTTCTTCGCCTTGCATCAGGTCGACCACCGCGGGATGTGCATTCACGAGCACCGAGTAGCCCGAGAGCGTGGCCCGCTCGCGCCGGATTTGGCGCAAGATCTCGTACGCGATCGTGGTGCGCGATTGGATCTGGCCGGTGCCGTCGCAGTAAAAGCACATCTCGTGCATCGTGCGATTCAAGCTCTCGCGCGTGCGCTTGCGCGTCATCTCGAGCAGGCCAAGCTCGCTGATGCGGTTGATCGTAGTCTTGGCTTTGTCCTTGGCCAAGAGCGCTTCCAGGGCGCGCCACACCTTCTCGCGGTTGTGCGACACGTCCATGTCGATCAAGTCGAGGATCACCAAACCGCCGATGTTGCGGAAGCGCAACTGGTAAGCAATCTCTTCGACGGCTTCCAGATTGGTCTTGAGCGCGGTCTCTTCCAGATCGCGGCTGCCCTTGCCGACGTAACGGCCCGTGTTCACGTCGATCGCCGTGAGTGCTTCGGCCTGATCGATGATCAGGTAGCCGCCGCTCGGTAGCGGCACTTTGCGGCTCAGTGCGCGCGCGATTTCGTCCTCGATGCCGTAGGCGTCGAAGATCGGCTCGTCACCGCTGTAGTACTGAATGTCCTTCACGCGCGTCGGCATGAACATCTCGACGAAGCGGACCAGGCGCAGATACTGCTCCTTGTCGTCGATCACGATGCTCTCGATGTCGTCGGTGAACAGATCGCGCGCCGTCTTCAGCACCAGGTCGAGCTCGGTGCACAGCACGGCGGGGGCCTTCGCGCCCTCTTTCTTGTTGGAGACGTCCTCCCAGAGCTTCACCAAGTAGCCGATGTCGGCCTTGAGCGACTTCTTGGTCAGCCCCTCGGCGACGGTGCGCACGATGATGCCGCCGGTCGCGGGCTTCATCGGCTCGACGACGTCGCGCAGGCGGGCGCGCTCGCGCGCCGAGCCAATGCGCTTCGAGACGCCGACATGCTCCACCGTGGGCAGGTACACGACGTAGCGGCCGGGCAGCGAGACGTGGCTCGTCACGCGCGCACCCTTGGTGCCGATCGGCTCTTTCGAGATCTGCACGATCACTTCGTCGCCCTCTTTGACGACCTCGGTGATCGGCACCGAGCGCGACACGCGGCTCGTGGGCTTGCTGCTGCCGCTGCTGCTGCTGCTGCTCGAACCACCGCGGCGATCGCGATCGCGGCTGCTGCGGCCAGCGCGGCCGTTGCGGTCCTTGCTCGGACGCTCGTTGCGATCGCGAGCGACCTTCGGCTCTGGGCGGCCTTCGCGCGGGCTGCCATTGGCGCGTGCGGGGGCGGCGCCATTCGGGCGCACGACGGCGGCTACGGCGGTAGTGATGGCAGCGGCAGCGGGCGAAACGCCCTCTGCCTCGCGTCCAGCGCCGCCACGGCGACGGCGACGGCGGCGGCGGCGGCGCGTGGCGTCGTCACCAGCGGGCTGCGCGGGGCTCGTACCATCTGCCGCAACACCTTCCCCCTCACCCTCGGCGCCCTCGGCGTCGTCACCTTCGGCGTCGTCACCTTCGCCCTCGCCCTCGGCCGTCTCTTCAGCGTCTTCGGCTTCGATACCGGCCTCGGCACTCACGATCACGACGTCATCGTCGTCATCTTCTTCGTCCCAAGCGGCGTCGACGGCGCCTTCCGCAGCAGAGATCACGGCGACTTCGGCGACGGTCTCGTCTTCCTCTGCGTCGTCGTTCTCGCCTTCCTCTTCCGTCTCTTCCTCTTCCTCTTCTTCTTCGGCCGCGCCGGTGACCGTCACTTCTTCTTCGGTCGCGTCGTCGTCGTCCTCGTCATCCTCTTCGTCGTGGTCATGGTCGTGTGCTTCACCCGCGACCGCGCCGGCCTGGTGCCGCTTGCCGCCCTCGCCCTTGGAGAAGCGTTCGGCGTCCTCGTGACGCCGGGAGCCCGACAAATAGGCTTCGAAGTCGTCGGGACGGATCAAATCCTCGACGTGCAGGAAGGCCGCCCGCTCCATGCCGACGTCGATGAAGGCCGCCTGCATGCCAGGCAGCACGCGGGTCACTCGGCCGAGCACGATGTTACCGACCGTGCCGCGCGCAGCAGCACGCTCGATCTGGAGCTCGGCGATGATCCCTTCTTCGATCAGCGCAACGCGGGTTTCACGAATGTCACAATTGATGACGAGAGTATTTCGGGGCATGGCTTCCGGTGCCACGTCGCAAAAACCCCATAATTTTGAGCGCGAACGCTAGGTAGACCAAATCAGCGCGGAGGCGGACAACGACTCGGCTCGTAGAGCGAAGCCATGCCAATCCGCGAAGCGAATCGCAGCCGAGCGTCTCCTCGGGCCGGTGAAACCGGTAGGGACGCTGAGCGGTGCGACAGTCGAGCTTGCGTGCGGGGGCAAGACACGGGGATTCTTGGAGGGGCGAAAAAATGGAAAAAGTTTGTTGGGGAGGTGGAGCGTCTCCACCTCGAGCGGCCCACACGGGCCAATCTCCCCCGGTCCGATCACGGACATCCCGCATCGAAGGGGGGCGATATCGCTTCGCGACCTAGCCAGGTCACCATGAGCTGCCCGGGTCGTCAAGGCCCGGGAAGTGAAGGAAACCACAGAGGAATTTCTTGGCCACTTGGCCAAAGCTGCGGTTTCGTAGAGAAATTCCGCAGCCCCTTGGTCGTGGGCGAGCCCCATATTCCGACAATCCGAGTCACGAGCGAAGCAGCCAGTGCCGACTCCAGGCTGGCAATTCGGCGACTCCGGATCGTGGCACGCAAGCGCGAGGCAAAAATGGAGTGTGAGTGCACACTCGACGAGGACCGATTGCGGTCGGAGACTCAGGGTGCGTAGCAGACCATCGAGCCAATCCTGGAGGCCCCCCATGTCACTCACCGACAAGCGTAGCGTACACAAGGCAACCCAGCTCGACCCCGGACAGGTCGAGCAACTGCTGGCCGAGGTTCCCGGCTACAAAGTGGACGAGTCACGCAAGGCGATCAGCAAGCAGTACTCGTTCCCTGACTTCTACGAGACGATCGCGTTCGTGAACGCGATCGCGTACATCGCGAACCAAGAGGACCATCACCCGGACCTCGCAGTCAGTTACGACAAATGTCGCGTCAGCTTCTCGACCCACGACGCGGGCGGGCTAACGGAGAATGATTTCATCTGCGCCGCGCGCGTGAACGCGCTGATCAGGAGCTGAGCTCAGGGTTCGCGCTCAGGGCTCACGATAGAAACGCGGGACACGGCGAGAAATGTCGGTGAGGACTTCCCAAGGGATGGTGCCGAGCGTGCCGGCCATTTCCTCGGCCGTGATCTCGTCTTGGCCCGAGGTGCCCTTTTGGGCGCCCAGAACCACGCATTCGTCGCCCAGGCGGACGCCTTCGATCTCGGTGACGTCGAGCATGGTCATGTCCATACTCACGGCGCCGACGACCGGGGCGCGCTTGCCGCGCACGAGCAGCGCGCCCCGGTTGGAGAGCGCGCGGCTGAAGCCATCGGCATAGCCCACCGGGACGGTCGCGATGCGCGTCGGGCGCTTCGTGACGAAGGTGGCGCCATAGCCGACCGGCGCACCTGCGGGCAGATCACGGAGCGCGACGATCTCGCTGCGCACGCGCATGACCGGGCGAAGCTCGGGACAGAAGCCTTGGATCGGCTGCACACCGAACAGGGCGATGCCCGGACGCACGACATCCAGACAAGCACGCGGCGTTTTCAGGATCGCCGCGCTGTTGGCGGCGTGGCGCAGGGCAGGCACGATGCCTTCTTGGCGCAGCGCGAGCGTCGCCTGATCGAACAGATCGAGCTGATGCTCCGTCGACTCGGGATCCGACGAATCAGCACACGCAAAGTGCGTCATCAGGCCTTGCAGCTTCACTTCGGGGAAGCGATGAAAGGCTTTTGCTACCGCGCTCACTTCGCTCGGCGCGATGCCGAGGCGGGCCATGCCCGTGTCGATCTTCAAGTGCACGTTGAGCGGCTCGGCGCCGGCGAACTTCACTTCGTCGGCCAGTGCTTCGAGCTGCGCGGGATCGTGCACGACGGGCGTGAGGTCATGACGGAGCAGCTCCCCCCAGGCGCGGCCGTAGTGACCGCCCATGATCAGGATTGGCACCTGAATGCCGGCCTGGCGCAGCTCGATGCCTTCTTCGAGGAGCGCCACGCAGATGCCGTTCGCGCCGGCGCGTTCCAGCGTGCGGGCGACCGCCTTGGCGCCGTGGCCGTAGCCGTCGGCTTTGAGCACGGCCCACACCGCTGCGCCGCGCGCCGCGCGCTGCATGATCCGCAAATTGTGCCGCAAATGCGCGAGATTCACTTCCGCCCGCGTGGGCCGCACGGCGTCCGACGGAACCGCGCGCTGCGGACGCAACACTCGCGGCAACGGGGTGGCCAGGGCCGGGGAGAGCGCGCTGAGTGCTGGGTGCCGCGTCATCGTGCTGCTGTGACCGTTACCGGAGGGGTGGACAAGTCGTCAACTTCTTCGCTGTTTGGATTGGCGGCAAGCGGCTTCAGCACGCGGCCCTGCACAATAAATTCGTCTGTTCTCGATTGTGTCCGTGCGGGGGCTCGCTGCCACGCGGCACCCGCTCAGCACTGCCGTCTATGTCGCGCATTCTGACTTCGTTGAACTTTTCGAGCGCGTGGCGGGAGGCTTTCGCTTGTTCGGCGCTGCACTCCGTCCCGTCACTGAAAACAACGCTTCATGCAGGCTTTGTAGTCCGAATCACAACTCTTACAGGCCGGGTCCAGAGGCGACGCATCGGGATCGCAGGGGTGAGCGCAGAGCGTGTGTTTGTCGCGGCAGGCGGTAACGCAGGTATCCGCGGGTGCCGCCGCTTGTTCAGTGGTAGGCGCGGGTGCGCTGCCCGCGTCGGCATACCAGCGAGTCGCGATGGGTGGCGGCGGCGCGTGCACGCTGGTCGGTGAGGGAACGACCAAATAAAACTGACGCGCTTCGGTCTTCTTTGCGTCCTCGGGGGCGACGTCGAGTGTGGGCCGATTCACGTCGCCCGCGGCGAAGGCCTGGGCGCGTCGTCGCGCATACTCGATGCGATCGCGTGGTTGGCCGTACGTGTACAAGCTCAGCCACTCTTTCCAACACGCCTCACGATGCGTGGGCGCAGTGTCGACCTCGAGGTCGAGCCGGTAGCAATGCTCGAAGCGCACGTTGCCTTCGTAGATCGACTGCACGCTCGGACCACACGCGCCGGCCACGAGCAAACCCGCGATCGCGAGAGCCAGCGCGAGTCGTCCAAAGCCAAGGCGAGGGACAAGAGAAGCCGGCACGGACCGACCGCGTTCGTTCTGGGACACGCCTCGCACGGCACCTGTTTTCCCCGACAGGGCGCGCAGGCGCAAGCCAAACACCCCGAGGTCCGTCATGTGCGGGCTTTTCTCGTGCTATGTGAGCCGCGAACATGTTCACCGGCCTCGTCGAGCTCAAAGGCGCGCTGGCACGGCGCTCGCGCCGAGGTCCTGGTTATCGCTTGGGTATCGAGGCCGCGTTCGCCGATCTCGTGCTGGGTGAGTCAATCTCGGTGAGCGGCGCGTGCCTCACGGTGGTGAGCTTCGACGGGCGTGGTTTCGAGGCCGACGTCTCGCTCGAAACCGCATCGAAGACCACGCTCGGCGAGCTACCGCTCGGCAGCGGCGTGAACGTGGAGCGGGCGCTCAAGGTCGGCGATCGCTTGGGCGGGCACCTCGTGGCAGGTCACGTCGATGCAGTGGCCGAGCTCGTGCGCGTGCAGCCGGCGGGTGAAGCGCAGCGCCTGTCGGTGTCCTACCCGCGTGAGCTCGCTCGCTACATCGCCGCCAAGGGCTCGATCACGCTCGACGGCGTCTCGCTGACGGTGAACGCGGTCACCGACAGCGTGCTCGAGGTGATGATCATTCCGCATACACTGAGCGTGACCACGCTCGGCGATCTGAAGCCGGGCTCGCGCATCAATCTCGAGGTCGACACTTTGGCGCGCTACGCGGTGCGTTTTCTGGAAGTGACCACGCGGGCCGATCCGGAAGCCGGTCTCAAACAAGCGCTACGCCAGGCTGGCTACGACGGTTCGGGTACCCCATGAAGAGCGACACCATGCACGCCCCCCTCTCGACACGCGGCCTCGACATCGCGCCCGAACATTTGCAGCGCGTACGCGACGCGCTCGACGACATCCGTGCCGGCAAGATGGTGATCTTGGTCGACGACGAAGATCGCGAAAATGAAGGCGATCTGACCCTGGCCGCCGATCGAGTCACGCCCGAAGCCATCAACTTCATGGCCATGCACGGCCGCGGCTTGATCTGCCTCACGCTCTCCGAGGAGCAGGTCGAGCGCCTGGAGCTGCCCATGATGAGCGCGCCCGGTCGCAGCGGCCCGCGTTTGGGCACCGCCTTCACCGTGAGCATCGAGGCCAGCGAAGGCGTCACTACCGGCATCAGCGCCCAGGACCGCGCGCACACGGTGCGCGTGGCCAGCAATCCGCGCGCGGTGCCGTCGGACATCGTGGTGCCCGGTCACGTCATGCCGCTCCAAGCGCGACGTGGCGGCGTGCTCGTGCGCGCCGGCCAGACCGAGGGCTCGGTGGACATGGCGCGCCTCGCTGGCCTCAACGAAGCCGCCGTGATCTGCGAGATCATCAACGATGACGGCACCATGGCCCGCATGGTCGATCTCGAGACGTTCGCGCGTAAGCACGGCCTGCGCATCCTCACCATTGCCGACCTGATTTCGTATCGCTTGCAGACCGAGCATTTGGTCACGCGCTTGTCCCAGGGGGACATCGTGCTCGACCGCACCGGCACCAGCTGGAACGCGATCGTGTTCGAAGCGGTGCTCGAGAAGCGTCAGTTCCTGGCGCTGGTGAAGGGCGAGCTGGACGGCACTCGGCCGACGCTGTGCCGCATGCATGCCGGCTCGACGCTGGCCGACGTGTTCACGTCGACCAGCGGTGACGGCGCGAAGCATTTGGACGAGGCGATCGACGCGATCGAGGCCGAGGGCAGCGGGGTCATCGTCTACTTGCCGCCGCAGGGCGATTTGCGCGACGATCTCGAGCGGTTGCTGCGCCGCATCGAGCCCCGGAGCGGTCCCGCTTCGGTGCCGCCCTCCGAGTCGCTGCTGACCCGTCCACACGGTGGCACGCTGCGCGAATACGGCCTGGGCGCCCAGGTACTGCGCGAGCTCGGGCTTTGCCAAATCCGCCTGCTCACCAACAATCCCCGGAAAATTGCGGGCATCCAGGGCTATGGCCTGGAGCTGGTCGAGAGCGTGCCCTTGGTCTCGATGCAGCGTCCGGCCTGACTTGGCTCGTGCTTCGCGGAGCTGATGCTAGCATCCGGCCCGCTCAACCGAGCCGCTCGCGGCTCGTCGCTTCAGGAATCCCATGTCCAACGTCGAGAATGCTCCCGAGTCCGTCGAAGGCACGCTGATCGTCCCCCAAGGGGCGCGTTTTGCGATCGTCGCTGCCCGCTTCAACAGCTTCATCGTGGAGCGCCTGGTCGAGGGCGCGCTCGATGCGCTGCGCCGTCATGGCGCCGACCCCAGCAAGATCACCGTCGTGCGTGTACCGGGCGCGTGGGAGATCCCCTTCGCGTGCGCGCGCCTCGCCAACAGCGAGAAGGTGGACGCGGTGATCGCGCTCGGCGCCGTGATTCGCGGCGCGACCCCGCATTTCGATCACGTCTCGAACGAGGTCTCGAAGGGCGTGGCGCAGGTCGCGCTGTCTTCCGGTACGCCGGTCGCGTTCGGCGTGCTCACGACCGACACCATCGAACAAGCGATCGAGCGTGCCGGCACCAAGGCCGGCAACAAGGGCTTCGACGCCGCGCTCGCGGCGATCGAATTGGTCTCGCTGGGTCATGCGCTCGAAGAGGCCGGGTTCTGAGCCGAAATGGGCGCTCGAACTCAGGCACGCGAAGCGGCCTTGCAAATGCTGTTTGCCGTCGAAGCCGGCGGCACCGAAGTCGAGCGCGCGATCGCCGATTTTTGGGCTGAATTGCCCGCGGAAGATGCCGAGGGCCGCCCCTACGCCGACGGTCTGGTGCGCGGCGTGGTGCGTGACCTGCTCAAGACCGACGAGCAGATCAAGAAGGCCAGCCAAAATTGGCGGCTCGAGCGCATGACCCGGGTCGACCGCAATGTGCTGCGTATGGGCGCGTGGGAGCTCTTGGAGCGCAAGGACGTGCCGCGCGCCGTCATTTTGGACGAGGCAGTCGAGGTCGCGAAGCGCTTCGGCACCGAGGAGAGCGGCGCGTTCGTGAACGGCGTGCTCGATCGCATTGCCGAGAACCTCGGGCGCGTCGATGAACCGGGTACGCCGTCGGGCGGCGCTAGCGCGAGCTGAGCCCGAGTGGACCTGCGGTTCACGACGCCCGAATTGCGCAAGCTCGACTTGCTGGGCACCGAGGTGATCGTCTCGACCTTGGCGGTGGACGAGCGCCCGCCGCATGGCTTGACCGGCCTGCTCGACTTTCGCCTCGCGGGTCGCATCTCACGACTGATTCAGAGCGGTTTTGCGACGGGCAAGGTCGGTGAGGTGCTGCTCGTCCCGGGCAAGCCCAAGCTGCCGTTCGACAAGATCGTGCTCTTCGGCATTGGCAAGCAATCCGAGTTCAACGACCCGGTGTTCCGCGCCGTGATCGACAAGATGCTGCGCACGCTCGAAGGCCTGCGCGCGCGCACCGCGGTGGTCGAGCTGCCCGGTCGCCACTTCGACGCCATCAGCCCCGAACGCGCCGCCGACATCCTGCTCGAGTCAGCGGGCGGCCAGAAGGAGCACGACGTTTGGACGCTGATCGAGCCGCTGGAAGCTCAGCGCGCGATCACCCAGCACATGATTCAAGAACGTCGTCGAGTGCGGCACGTGTAGCTCGCGCCGCGCGCTCGCTACTTCTTGTCCTTCGTGATGATCACGGCACCCAGCATCACCTTGCCGTTCTTGTACTCGTCGTATTCGAGGACCATGCCTGGGTAAGTGTCGCGAACGATGGTGTTGTTGAGGTTCTTCTCGGTCACGCGTTCCGAGCTGAGCGGCTTGCCGATGATCTCGAGCACGGCTTTGGGGACCATGCCCAGGCCCGCTCCCGGTGGGATGCCACCATTGAAAAAGCCGTAGACTTGCGGTTTGCCCTGCGCGTCGAGGCCGGCGTAGCGCTCGTGGCGCTGCACGACGATGCGGTCGGTGACGCCGTTCTTGTCCAGGAAAAACTCGACCGAGCGCACGATGTACCGGCACACCTCGGGCGTTTGCACGTCGCAGGGCGCTTCCATCAGGCGATTGATGGTGGCGACCGTGGCGCCAATCCGGATCGGTCCCACGCCTCGCCCGGCCTGAATCGCCAGCGAGGGGCCCTCGGGCACTTTCACGGTGCTGGTCGGCAGCGGCGTGGGTGCGCTCGAGTCAGACGGCGGGGCCGAGCTCGACGGCGCGGCGCTGGCTACGGGAGCAAGCGCGCTGGCGCTGCTGGACGCCGCTGGCGGCGGGGCGCTGCTGGTCTTCGATTTGCAGCCCAACGACGAGGCGAGAGCGCCCAAACCTGCGACCGCAACGACCTGCCCGAAACCACGAAAGCGCATGAAACCTCCGAAGGGCGAACCAGTAGCACGACCCGATCATGCCCGGCGAACGAACGCAATTTGACGGCAGCTCCGGGGCAAGACAAAACCGCGGGCGTCTCGATGCCTGCTTTCGCGCCCCGGCGCTTTCTATTCATCACCGGCAAGGGCGGTGTGGGCAAGACGACGGTGACCGCGGCGCTGGCGAGCTCTTTGGCCGCGCGCGGCCTACGCGTCCTGGTCACCGTGTGCGGCGCCAAAGAGCGGCTCTCGACGTTGCTCGGAGCACCGCCGCTCACGTCGGCGATCACCGAGCTACGCCAGAACGTTTGGGGCGTGCGTTTGGTGTCCGAGGTTGCGCTGCGCGAATACGGCGCGATGAAGCTGAAGAATCGCGTGCTCGTCGACGCGATCTTCGACAGCAAGTACGTGGCCGGCTTCTTGAGCGGCACCCCGGGGCTCAAGGAATGGTCGCTGCTCGGCAAGGCCTGGTTTCATGCGACGGAGGACGAGCCGAGCGGTCGCCCGCGCTTCGACGTCGTGTTGTTCGATGCGCCGGCGACGGGCCACGGGCTCGACATGCTGCGCGTGCCCAAGGTCATCGTCGAGATCGCGCCGCCGGGCGTTTTGCGCAGTGACGCCGAGCGTGCTTGGGAGATGTTCCGCGATCCCGCGCGTAGCGGCGTGGTCGTGGTCACGCTGCCGGAGGAGATGCCGACCAACGAAGCGCTCGAGTTGTGCGGCGCGCTGCGCGGTGAGCTGACTTTGCCGATTGCCGAGCTGGTCGTGAACTCGATGTTGCCCGAGCTGTTTTCGCCCGAGCAGGGTCGATCGTTAGATGCCGCGAGCTCGCTCGAGCCCAGCAGCCCCGCGTTGGCGACGTTGGCCAGTGGTGGGCGACGCGCGCTGCGCGAACGGATCCAGAGCGAGTCCCTCGCGCGCTTGAGTGAGCTCGGTGTGCCCCTGCGCAAGCTCGAGTTGCTGCTCGACGGCGCCGCCGCGCCCGACGCGATCGGCTTGCTCGCGCGTTCCTTCGACTAGAGCTTCGCTGCCGCGGCCGCGTCGAGCAGCCAAAGCCCGTTGCGGGCCAGGCCCGAGGGCGTCCTCTGGATGTCGAGCGGTTCGCGCAACGCCAGATACACGGGCTCCGCTTTGCCTGCGCCGGTTGCCAACACGATGATGCGTCGCGCGGCTTCGATCACCGGTGGCGTCACGCTGAAACGTTGCGGCGGCGGCTTCGGACCGATGACCGGAAGCACGCGCCGCGTGCGCTCGGACAGGGCCGGACTACCGGGAAACAAAGAGGCCGTGTGGCCGTCCTCACCGATGCCCAAAATCATCACTGAAATGCGTTCGGGAAGCAGCGCCTCGTAGGCTCGCGCGACCGCGTCGAGATCCGCCTGCTCGGCGAGGATGCGATGAATGTTCGCTTCTGGTAGCGCAACGCGCGCGAACAGCGCGGCCTGTGCCATCAGAAAATTGCTGTCGGGATGGGTGGGCGGAACGGCTCGTTCGTCGCCGAAATAGACGCTGATTCGAGCCCAGTCGAGGCCCGATATTTTCGCGAGCGCTTCGTAGACCGCGCGCGGCGTGTTGCCGCCAGCGAGCGCCAGCGAGGCCGAGCCCTCCGCGGCGATCGCCTCGTTCAGCGCCTCGGCGATGCGCCGAGCCGCAACATTCGCAAGCTCACTCGACTCACAAACCTCGGTTGCCGTCGGGCTCATGCCAGTCATACAAGCAGCCATACGAGACAGGGTAGCCGGCTTCGGCCGCTGGCGGCCAATGGGAAAGGTCGAAAGGGGTGCGTCCATCGCCGGCAAGCGCTATGGTCCGGACGCTCCCGATATGGTTGACCCGGCTCTGCTTCGCGATCGCGTGCTCGTCGGTCGCTACCGGCTGGACGAACGGCTGGGCGCGGGCGGCATGGGCTCCATCTGGCGAGCCCAACACTTGGTGTTGGCGGCTCCGGTCGCGGTCAAGCTAATCGACCGCGAGGCCGTTCCGGACGAAGAGACGCTCGCGCGCTTCATGCGTGAGGCGCAGTCGGCAGCCACCCTGCGCAGCCCGCACGTGGTGCAGATCCTCGATTATGGCGTCGACGACAAGCTGCCCTTCATCGTGATGGAGCTGCTCGACGGCGAGAACCTCGCGCAGCGCTTGCGGCGCCTGACGCGGCTCTCCTCGAGCGACACCGCGCGCATCGTCACGCACATTGGTCGCGCCGTGGCGCGCGCTCACGAAGCCGGCATCGTGCACCGCGATCTGAAGCCGGAGAACGTGTTCCTGATCCGGAACGAAGACGAAGAGATCGCCAAGGTGCTCGACTTCGGCGTGGCCAAGGTCTCCGTCGGTGATCTCGGCCAGGAGGGCACGCGCACGCGTACGGGCTCCATCCTGGGCACGCCGTACTACATGAGCCCCGAGCAAGCTCAGGGCAACAAGATGGTCGACCATCGCTCGGACCTGTGGTCGCTGGGTGTGATCGCGTTCGAGTGTTTGACCGGCAAACGCCCGTTTTATAGCGACGGTTTGGGTGATCTGGTGCTCCAGATTTGCATTCGCGACATCCCCGTGCCGTCCGATTGCGCCTCCGTGCCCATCGGGTTCGATGCCTGGTTCGCGCGTGCTTGCGCGCGTGATCCGGAGGCGCGCTTCCAATCGGCGCGTGAGCTGACCGACGCGC
>OUNO010004847.1_pt1 | contig 16543 bp, 18 predicted proteins | sample 1779811 | NCBI WGS metagenome assembly OUNO01 (sample SAMEA3914804, study PRJEB12502) | metagenome | biome: forest; material: soil | place: Canada | collected 2010-06-25 | depth 0.3 m | reverse complement strand
CGGTCGCCGAGCTTGAACCAGACCTCGACGCCGAGCGAGCCGAGGGCGTCCATGACCGCGAAGGTGTCGTCGCGCAGGCCCCAGCCCCGCTCGTCGATGACGTCGGCGAGCCAGAAGGACACGAGGTCGGGATCGGGCGAGACGTGGGCGCCGTAGATCTCGATGTCGTCGCCCGTGTTGACGACGCAGGTCAGGCGCTCGGGGCCGGCCGCCGCGGCGAGCCCGCTCGCGAGCTTCGCGCCGCCGGTGCCTCCGGCGAGGACGACGATGTCGGGTGCGCTCACTGCCACAGCTGATCGGGGAGGCTGGTTAGGCGGACGCCGGCGTGGATCTTGTAGCGCGAGTTGACCGCGATCAGCAGGGCCGTCATGGCCTCGGTCGTTCGCGCCATCTCGAGGCGGCCGCAGTCGACGCAGCGCAGCCCGTCGATGAGCTCGATGACGGCGGCCGCGTCGCGCTTGGCTGCGCGGGAGTCGCCGCACACGAGCACGTCCTGATCGAGCGGGTGGTCGAGATCGGTCAACGACGCCGCGCTGACCGTGTGCAGCGCCGAGACGACCCGCACGCCGTCGGGCACCATCTCCAGCGCCTGCTGGGCGGCCGAGCCCTGCCACACGCCGAGCATGCGCGTCGCCTTGCCGCCGGCGGCGGCGGCCAGGGGAACGGTCGCGTCGATCAGCAGGTGCTCGGGTGTCAGCGCCGGCTTGAGGTTCCCGAGCGTCTCGGCCTGGTTGCGGAAGGGCACGCTGAGGATGACCACCCGCGCGTCGGCCGCCGCGCCGGCGTTCTCTTGCGCCGAGAAGGATCCCTGCGGCACGACCTCGGCCGCCCGCTCGGCCGTTTCCCGCGCGCGGTCGCCGTCACGCGACCCGATGACGATCGGCACGCCGGCGCGGGCGAGGCGGATCGCCATGCCGAAGCCGAGCGCACCTGAGGCACCGATGACCGCGACCGGATCTTGCGTCGGCGACGCCATGCCGGCCGAGTATAGGCTTCGGGCAATGGCGCCCGGCGAGAAGACCACGCGAATCGGCGCACGCTCGCCGGGTGCGTGCGAGAGCCTTCGCAGGCCATGAGCGCGCCCGGCGCGCAGCTGCCGGCGGCCGTCCGGGTGCGGGAGGTGGGCCCGCGCGACGGCTTCCAGAACGAGCCCGAGGTCATCCCGACGGCGGTCAAGGTCGAGCTCATCGACGCTCTCGCACGGACCGGACTGCGGCGCCTGGAGGTCACGAGCTTCGTGCGCCCGGACGTCATCCCGCAGCTCGCCGACGCGGCCGAGGTGCTGGCCGCCGTCGACGTGCCGGCCGAGGTGGCCGTATCGGTCCTCGTGCCCAACGAGCGCGGCCTCGACAGGGCCCTCGAGCTGCGCGATCGGGCCCGCCGGGAGCCGCCCGACGGCTCGGCCCGCAGCGAGGCCTTCGACGAGGTCAACGTCTTCCTGTCCGCCTCGGAGACGCACAACCGCAAGAACGTCAACCGCTCGGTGTCCGAGTCGCTGGCGGCCCTCGACATCGTGCTCGGCCGCGCCCGTGGCGCCGGCCTGCGCTGCGAGGGCGTCATCTCGACGTCCTTCGGCTGCCCGTACGAGGGCCACGTCCCGCCCGAGCGGGTGCTCGACATAGCCACGCGGCTGCGCGACGCCGGCGCGCAGGAGATCGGCTTCGGCGACACCACCGGCATGGCGAACCCGCGTCAGGTGCGCGAGTTCTTCGCCGCCGCCCGTTCCGCCCTCGGTGGAGGGGTCGAGCTGACTGCCCACTTCCACAACACGCGCGGCCAGGGGCTCGCCAACGTGCTGGCGGCCCTCGAGGCCGGCGTCGAGAGCTTCGAGTCGAGCTTCGGCGAGCTCGGCGGCTGCCCGGTGCCGGCGGGCGCCACGGGCAACATCGCGACCGAGGACCTCGTCTCGATGGTCGAGGAGATGGGCATCGACACCGGCATCGACCTCCCCGCGCTGCTGGCCTGCGCCCGAGCCGTCCGCGATGTCCTCGGACGCCCACTCGGCAGCCATACGCTCGTCGCCGGCCCGGTTCAGTGGGAGGGCGGCGAAGGCTGAAGGGCCCCTCGCGGCCCGGCGGAGCCGATCAGCCGGCGAGCGCCGCGTCGGCCTCGGCGCCGGCCGCCTCGCGCGCGCTCTCACGGGCGGCGGCGACGCAGTACTCCTGGACGGCCACCTCCATCTCGAGCGTCTGCGCGAGCGCCGGGCGCGCCGAGGCGTCGATTACCCGCTTGGCGCGGCCGACGGCGATGTGGGAGTTGGCGAGCAGCTCGTCGACGAGCGCCTGGGTGGCGTCGGCGAGCTCGTCGGGAGCGACGACGCGGTTGAGGAGGCCGATCCGCTCCGCCTCTTGGGCGTCGATCGTGCGGGCGGTCATGATCAGCTCCTTGGCCCGGCCGAGGCCGACGACGGCCGGCAGGCGGGTCGAGCCGCCGACGTCGGGGATGATGCCGAAGCGGACCTCGGGCAGCCCGAGCTGGGCGTCGCTGGAGGCGATCCTCAGGTCGCAGCCGAGGGCGATCTCGAGCGCCCCGCCGACGCACGTGCGGTGAATCTGGCAGACGACCGGCTTGGCCATCTCTTCGCAGAGGTTGGCGCAGTCCAGGAACACGCCGCGGAAGGGCCGCAGCATGCCAGCCTGGCCGGTGGATTCGGCGAGCTCGCCGAGATCGACGCCGGCCGAGAACACGGGCCCTTCGCCGCGCAGGACGACGCAGTGGACGGCCGGATCGGCGGCGGCGGCGCGCAGCGCCTCACCGAGCGCCCGCAGCAGCTCCTGGTTCATCGCGTTGCGCTTCTCGGGCCGGTTCAGGACGATGTGGCGGGCCGCGCCGTGGTCCTCGGTGAAGACGATGCTCATGGCTGACTCCTGACGGTCGTTGGAGGCACGCCGCCGCCGGCCGGCGCCCGTGCAGTCGTGAGCCTACCGCCGCCCCGCGCAGCCGCGCTTGCGGGCGCGTAATAGGCTGGCGGGACTGAATCGGAGATTTCGAGCGGAGGTCAAATGGCGCAGCGGATCGAGAAGGTGGGAGTGCTCGGGGCGGGATTGATGGGCCACGGCATCGCCCAGGTCGCGGCCCAGGCGGGCTATGACGTCGTGCTGCGCGAGGTCGACGAGGCGGCGCTCGCCAAGGGAGTGTCGAAGATCGAGAAGCAGCTGTCACGGGCCGTCGAGAAGGGCAAGTCCACCCAGGAGGAGGCCGACGCCGTGCGGGGGCGCATCCACGGCACGACCGACTACGCCGAGCTGGCCGACTGCGACCTCGTCATCGAGGCCATCACCGAGAACCTGCCGCTGAAGCTCGAGATGTGGCGCGAGGTCGACGCGATCGTCAAGCCGGAGGCCGTGTTCGCGACCAACACGTCGTCGCTGTCGGTCATCGACCAGGCGGCCGTCACCGGCCGCCCGCAGCAGTTCGTGGGCCTGCACTACTTCAACCCCGCGCAGGTCATGAAGCTCGTCGAGGTCGTCCGCTGCGTGACGAGCACGCAGGAGGCCTTCGACACGGCCTTGGAGTTCGCGCGCTCGGAGGGCAAGATGGCGATCCCGACAAAGGACAAGGCCGGCTTCATCGTCAACCGCCTGCTCGTGCCGTACATGCTCGACGCGATCCGCGCCTTCGAAGAGGGCGTCGGCTCGGTGGCCGAGATCGACGAGGCGATGAAGGCCGGCGCCGGCCACCCGATGGGCCCGCTGACGCTCGCCGACTTCGTCGGCCTCGACACGCTCGGCTCGATCTGCGACGTCCTCTTCGACGAGTTCCGCGAGCGGCGCTTCGCCCGTCCGCCGACGCTTCGCAAGATGCTCAGCGCCGGCTGGTTCGGACGCAAGTCGGGCATGGGCTTCTACGACTACGCCGCAGACGCTCCCGAGCCCAACCCGGCGTTCTGAGCGCAGCGGCGTGAGCGACCAGTCGAGCCCGCGCGCAGCCGACGCCGACCGCGAGCAGCTGGCGCGATGAGCGATCTCGAGACGGCCAACGCCCGGGCGCTGTCCGGCGGCCCGGCGCGCCACCACGAGAAGTCCCGCGAGCAGGGCAAGCTCGACGTACGCGAGCGCGTGGCGCTGCTCCTCGACGACGACTCCTTCGCCGAGGAGGCGCTGCTGGCGAACTGGCTCCAGGACGGCCTCGGCGCCGACGGGGTCGTGACCGGCGTCGGCACGCTCGCAGGCCGACCCGTCGCGCTGATGGCCAACGATCCGACCGTCAAGGCGGGCTCCTGGGGGCCGAAGACGGTCGAGAAGATCCTCCGCATCCAGGAGCGGGCGATGTCGCTGGCGGTCCCGATGGTCTACCTCGTCGACTCGGCCGGCGCGCGCATCACCGAGCAGGTGCAGATGTTCCCCGGCCGCCGCGGAGCGGGGCGGATCTTCCACAACCAGGTCAAGCTCTCGGGCGTCGTTCCCCAGGTGTGCGTCCTGTTCGGCCCGAGCGCCGCCGGCGGCGCCTACATCCCGGCCTTCTGCGACATCGTGATCATGCGCGACGGCAACGCGTCGATGTACCTCGGCTCGCCGCGCATGGCCGAGATGGTCATCGGCGAGAAGGTGACCCTCGAGGAGATGGGCGGCGCTCGGATGCACACCGGCATCTCGGGTTGCGGACACGTGCTGGTCAAGACCGACGAGGACGGCATCGAGGCCGCCAGGCGCTACCTGTCCTACCTGCCCGGCAGCTGGCGGGCCGACCCGCCGCCGGCGCCGCGCGCCGACCCGGCGGCCGGCGGGGAGGGGATCGCGGCGCTGATCCCCGCCGACGAGAACAAAGCGTTCGACATGAAGGCGCTGATCGCCGCGCTCGTCGACGAGGCGTCCTTCTTCGAGATACACGCCCGCTGGGCGAAGGAGCTCGTCGTCGGGTTCGCGCGCCTCGAGGGCAACGCGGTCGGCATCGTCGCCAACCAGCCGAAGCACAAGGGCGGCGTGCTGTTCTCCGACTCGGCCGACAAGGCCGCGCGCTTCATCCTGACGTGCAACGCGTTCAACGTCCCGCTGCTGTTCCTGGCCGACGTCCCCGGCTTCATGATCGGCACCCAGGTCGAGCGCGACGGGATCATCAGGCACGGCGCCAAGATGATCAGCGCGGTCAGCGAGGCGACCGTCCCCAAGATCTCGGTGATCGTGCGCAAGGCCTACGGCGCGGGCCTCTACGCGATGGCGGGACCAGCCTTCGACCCCGACTGCTGCATCGCCCTCCCGGGCGCCTCGATCGCCGTGATGGGGCCGCAGGCGGCGATCAACGCCGTCTACTACAACCAGCTGCAAGCGATCGAGGACGAGGGCGAGCGCGCCGCCAAGGTCGAGGAGCTGCGCGCCGAGTACTCCGCTGACATCGACCTACTGCACCTCGCCTCAGAACTGGTGATCGACGCGGTGATCGAGCCCGAGCGGCTGCGCGAGGAGCTCGTGCGGCGCTTCGCCCACGCGGTCTCCAAGGAGCGCCACTGGCCGCCCCGGCACAACGCGATCACGCCCGCCTGAGCTAGCTCGGCTGTGGCGTTCCGGCGCTGCGGGTCTGCTCGTCCTGGAACGGCGGGTAGGTCTCAGTCAGCAGGAAGATGTAGGCGTCCGAGCGCGCCATGTAGGAGTTGGCGAGCACCATCAGATCGAACAGGCCGCGCGGCATCTTGCCCGTGACGACGATCACGATCCAGGCGCCGACGGCGCCGATCTCGAGCAGCAGCGTCATCACGTAGCGCAGGATCACGATCGGGATCGCGAGGATGATCCGGAACAGCGTCTTGGCGCGGCTGTAAGGCTCGAGTGGGCCGGCGAAACGCATGCGCACCGGATAGGCGCCGTCGTCGGAGCCCGCGAAAGGCGGGTAGGGGTCGGCGAGCAGCGCGACGTAGGCCGCGACCCGCGTCGCGAAGCGCGTGTAGCCGGACACGAACCCGTACAGGCCCGCCGGGTAGCGGCCCGTGAAGACGATCGCGAACCACGCGATCACGACCGCGATCAGCGCGAGGATCCCGTAGAAGTACCCCCAGATGGCGAGCGGAATCACGAGGATCAGACGGAAGAAGGCCGTCAGCCGGCTGCGCCGCTCGACGTGGTCGGCCTCGAAGGTGACTGGATATGACATCGATGCTCTCCTCTCGCCGGGGGCCCTCGGGCGCATCCTAAGCCCGTGCACGGCGGCGTCGCGAGCAGATTGAATAGATTGCCCGGAGATGGACTCAACCGACCTCGCGTACGCCGGAATCGCCCGCCAGGCCGAGCTGATCGCCGCCAGGGAGATCTCCTCCGTCGAGCTGGTCGACCTCTACCTGGAGCGGATATCGCGGCTCGACGGGCGGCTGAACGCGTTCCGGGTCGTGCTCGACGAGCGCGCTCGCCTGGAGGCGGCGCAGGCGGACGCGCGGCGCGGCGCGGGGGGTGGACGGTCCCTGCTCGGCGTTCCGATCGCGGTCAAGGACGACATCGACGTCGCCGGCGAGGTGACGGCGTACGGCACCAACGCCCACGGCGGCCCGGCGGCTGCGGACGCCGAGGTCGTCAGGCGCCTGCGCGACGCCGGCGCGATCGTCATCGGCAAGACGAACGTGCCCGAGCTGACGCTGTGGCCCTTCACCGAGACGGCGACATTCGGCGCGACGCGCAACCCCTGGGACCTGCAGCGGGCGCCCGGCGGGTCCAGCGGCGGAAGCGGGGCGGCCGTGGCCGCGGGGCTCGTCGGCGCGGCGCTGGGCTCCGACGGCGCGGGCTCGATCCGGATACCGGCCGCATGGTGCGGCCTGTTCGGCCTCAAGCCCCAGCGCGGCCGGGTGTCGCTGGCGCCCCGCAAGCGCGCCTGGCACGGCCTGTCGGTCAACGGCGTGCTCTCGCGCAGCGTCGCCGACACAGCGCTGTTCCACGACGTGGCCTCCGGCTCGACGGACGTGGACGTCGACCGACCGCCGCCGCAGCGCATCCCCTTCGGAGAGGCCGCCGCGACGCCGCCGGGGCGCCTGCGGATCGCCTACTCGACGAAGGTGCCGCTGGGCGTCATCTCGAGCCTCGACGCCGACGCCGCGAGGGCGATTCAAGAGACCGTCGAGCTGCTGCGTTCGCTCGGCCACGAGGTCAGCGAGAGCGACCCGGAGTACGGCGCCGACACGATCCCGGCGGTCCTCGTGCGCTATCTGCGCGGCGCCCACGACGACGCCGCCGCGATGGCCCATCCCAAGCGCCTGGAACGGCGCACGCGCGGGATGGCCCGCCTCGGAGGGCTGATCCCGGTGGGGCTGCTCGAGCGCTCGCTGGCCGGCGAGGCCGACTTCTCGCGCCGGCTGAACCGGGTGCTCGAGGACCACGACGTGCTGATCACGCCGACGACCGCCACGCCGCCTCCGAGGATCGGTCAGCTCGAGGGCCGCGGCGCGCTGTGGACGCTCAATGCCGTCGCCGGCATGGTCCCGCACCTCGGCGTCTGGAACGTCACCGGACAGCCCGCCGCCTCTGTGCCGGCCGGCTTCGGCGCCGACGGCCTGCCGCGAGCCGTCCAGCTCGTCGGGCGCGTCAACGACGAGGCGACCCTGCTTTCGCTGGCCGGCCAGATCGAGGCGGAGCGGCCCTGGGCGCTGGCGCGGCCGCCAGACTTCGCGTGAGCGACGACGAGGCGCTGCTCGAGGTGGCTGTCGAGGCCGCCCGAATGGCCGGTGGACTGCTCGTCGAGCGCGTGCGCGGCGGGAGCGAGGACGCCGTTCGGAGCAAGAGCACGCCGACCGACCTCGTCTCCGAGGCCGACCTCGCGGCCGAGCGGGCGATCCGCGAGCTGCTGGCTGCGAGACGCCCCCTCGACGGCTTCCTCGGCGAGGAGGGCGGCCGCGACAGTGGTTCGAGCGGGCTCAGCTGGGTCGTCGATCCGCTCGATGGGACCGTCAACTTCCTCTTCGGCATCCCCCAGTGGTGCGTGAGCGTGGCCGTCCGCGACGACGCGGGGACGATCGCCGGCGCGGTCTATGACCCGGGCCGCGACGAGCTGTTCACGGCCACCCGCGACGGGCCCGCCGTGCTGAGATCTCCGGCCGGGCTCGTCACGCTGGCGGGGCCGGCCGGAGATGACACGGCCGGTGAGGCGCCCGGAACGCCGGGCGGCGGCGAGGATCTGGCGAGCGCGATGGTCGCGACCGGCCTGGCCTACGACGCGACCGTCCGCGCGGCGCAGGCAATCGTGCTGGCGCGTCTGGCGCCGCGGGTGCGCGACATCCGCCGCTTCGGCAGCGCTGCGCTCGACCTAACCTGGACGGCGGCAGGACGCTACGACGCCTATTTCGAGCGCTCGGTCAAGCCCTGGGACATCGCCGCCGGCGCCCTCATCTGCGAACGGGCCGGCCTCCTCGTCTGCGAGCTCGAGGTCGGCGAGAGCCTGCCGTGGGGGATCCTCGTCGCGCGTCCCGCCCTGGCCGGGCCGCTGCTCGCCCTCGTCGGCGGCCCCTGATCGCCCGCGACGCTGCTCATGCGGCGGGTGGGACTCGAACCCACACGCCCTCTCGGACAGGGCCTTTTGAGGGCCCCGCGTCTACCGTTCCGCCACCGCCGCACGATGCCCGACCATGCGAGGATAACCGCGCCGCTCAGGCGGGGTGCGGCGATGCGCCGGGATAGGCCTCCGAGCGCGGCGGCGGCTCGCGCCGCTCGAGCTCGACGTTCCAACCCTGGTTGAAGCCGCGCATCGCGAACGCCACGAGGAGCATCTGGACCGGGACGACCAGGAGCGTCAGCAGGCCGAGCAGGCTGGAGCCCATCGCCGGCTCGGCGAAGCCGCTCTTGTCGCGCGCGAACCAGGCTGGCCCGGCGACGAGGGCGAAGATGGCGAGCAGGACGGCCAGCGCGGCCGCCACGGGCAGCACGCCGCGGTTCCAGCGCGCGGCGAAAAAGGCCATCGTGAGATAGATCGCGACGTAGGCGATCTGGACCGGGATGGCGCTCTCGAGGATGTTCCAGCCGCCGATCGTGATGATCAGGACCAGGGCGGCGCTGACGAGCAGGAGCAGGACGACGGTCGCGCGCGTTGCCTGCACGATCGGCTTGTCGCGGTTGGGGTGCGTGATCGTCACGCCGGCCGACTGCCCCTCAGGGGCGGGGGTGGAGGACATCAGGGCCATGACCATACAAGCTCGCAGGGCCGCCGTGTCGAGAATCGGGAGGTTCTCGGCACGCGCATGCGCACCGGGGCCCAACGCTGTGGAGCCGGCGCCGCGCTGCATGTAGCCTGCGGGTGCAAGCGGGCGTGGTGGAATTGGTAGACACGCCGGCCTTAGGAGCCGGTGGGCGAAAGCCCTTGGGGGTTCGAGTCCCTTCGCCCGCATACCCGCTAGCCGGCCTCGAGCTCCTCCTGGTAGGACATCGGTCGGCGTGCGAGCACGCCGTCGTCGCCTATCACGTAGGCGCCCATGCGTAGGAGGGGGGGCGAATACGCGTGGATGGTGACCGCGGGGCCGGATCCGGCATTGCGCACGCGGTGGATGTCGGTCGGGGAGAAGTGGACGCTGTCGCCCGCCTTCATCGTTCGTCGCTGGGCGGGGCCTTCGATCGCGAGGCGCTCCTCGTGCACGGCGCCGCCGACGACGGCCAGAGCCCCGGCCGACACGTCGTGGTCGTGGAAGCCGGTGTCGTGGTTGCCCATCCAGCAGATGATCCATGCGGTGAGATGGTCGTCGCTGAACAGCTCCTCGTAGTGGCGCTGGGCGACATCGTGCCTGACGAGGTCGATCCACAGCTCGGGTCGGTCGGCGAGGTCGCGGACGAACTCGTTCAGCTCGGGAGGAGAGAGGTCGCGCCCGAGCGGTCGCGACAGCGGCGATATCGACTGCGTCGAGCTCATATCGCGGCGATGGCTCGAGCGCTCCCGAGCGCGCGGATCGTGCCGTCGGCGATCGGATCCCAGTCGAGCGCGGCGGGCATCCCCAGCTCGCCCGGCTCGACGACCGGGCGATCGGAGCCGAACAGGACCTGCTGTGCGCCGACGGCGTCCTGGAGCAGGCGCACCGTCGCCGCGCCGTAGGACGAGGTCTCGTAGAAGACGAGCGGGTCCCACGTCTGCGGACTGGGAGCGCCGCGCGAGATGAGGCGCTCCGCGTGCAGCGGAGCGAGTCCGGCGAGCATCGAGAAGACGACGCGAAGCCTCGGGTGCCGGGCGCGCCCGGCGGTCAGATAGGCGAGCCACGCGGCCTGCATGTCGGCCACGTAGCCGGTCAGCGCGGGCCACCAGAGGGGATCGTCCAGCCTGCTCTGCCGGGCGGGGGCGCGCATGCCGTAGCCGCCGGAGTCGCGCCACGGTCCCGGTCCGGGATGGATCAGCAGCGGCGCTCCCCTCATCTCCAGGCGCGCCAGCACGGGGCGAAGGCCCGCGAGCGCGTCGACGCTGGCGAGCGCGCCGGCCGGGAGCGAGAGGCCGACGCAACCGCGGTTAAGCGCCTCGTCGATGTCGGCGGGGTCGGGGCCGTCGAGTGCGATTGCGCCCCATACGCCGAACGGCTCGCCCAGCGCGAGCGCTCCCTCGTGGTAGGCGTCGAGCAACGGCAGGGCCTGCTCGCGCGGCAGCGACTCGATCCCGAGCGGGCTGGAGAGGCACACGAGGGCCTGGTCGAGGCCGTCCTGCTCGACGAGCGCGGCGCGTTGCGCAGGTGTCTCGCTCTCGAGGTCGATCACGTAGGCGGGCTCGTGCGCGAGATACAGCACCGTGAGGCCGTGCTCGTCACGGATGAAGGGAAGCTGACGGCGCTCGCTCAGCGCCTGAACGAGCGGCTCGGACCAGAGGTGCTGATGGACGTCGACCCTGCTCATCGAAGAGAAGCCGGAACGGGTCGATGCTGCGGCCGCTCGGGCCGTGGCCGATGCGACCTTCCCGGCGCTCGGACGCTGCGCTCGTGACGGGGTGCTGGGGCAGCGCCTCCCGCTCGATCGGCGCGCGCAGCCGCGAGGCAGAGGGAGAGCACGATCGCCAGGAGGGCCAGCCAGGTCAGTGAGATGAGAATGAGAAGGAGCACGCGCGGGGGAGGGAGGGGACCTTATTCCGATGTTTGTGCATCAACATTATGTACTTTAGCACGCGACTGAGCGGACGGCGTCATGAACGACCGACCGGACGCCATCAGGTCACGTCGAGTGAGCGGCGCGCCGGCATCGCGCCCGCGCTGGGTCGCGAGCGGTGAGCCTGTCGCGCTAGACGGGCTCGCGTGCGACCGTGGCTGGCGGCCCGAGGGCAGACGGGCGCGCCTCCTCGAGCAGCGGGGCGCCGCAGTGCCAGCAGAACGCCGCGCCGCGGCTGTGCACGGCGCCACACGAGCGGCATTGTCCGTGCATTCCCGCCTCCTCGCCGGCGATCAGACGCTGGAGCTCACCCAGCTGAGCCTCGGCGTGCTGCAGCTCGGCAGCGCGGCGGGTGAGGACATCGAGGCGGTAGTGGTCGCGCACGGCCATCTCGTAGGTGAGCCCGCCGAGATCCCACGTCAGCTCGGCGACGCGCTCGGCGAGCTCGCGGCGCCGGCGGCGCAGCTCTCCCATCGATCCGCTCAGCGCGTCCATCAGCCCGTTTCGATCGGCTGGGCGCCGAGCGCGTTCACTTCTTCCTGGTGCTTTTTGCCGGTCGTTTTGCTGAGTTTTTTCAGTTTCGCCGGTGCGACTTTCACCGGCGCCGGCGGCGGCGCTTTTTCGGCCTTCGTTTCTTTGGCGGCTTCCTTGGCTTCTCCGACCTGCTGCTTGGAGCTCGCTTTGCTGGCTGCCGCTTCGCTAGCCGCGCCGTTCGTCGTGCCGGTTGCCGCCGCGGCCGCGGGGATGCCGCCCAGCCCCTTGATTTCGACGACCTGCTTGGCCGGGGTCCTGTTGTCCTGGCTCGCCCAGTGGCCCACGAGCAGTCCGGCGAGCAGGCACAGCATGAGCACACCGAGCAGGCCGAGGAGGCCCGAGTTGCGCCGCAGCCAGCCGTTCGCGCCCGGCTCGTAAGGGTGGGCGTAGCCGCCGGCGCCCAACTCGATCGTGCCCGCCGGGGGCCACCCCTGGTGCGTGGTCGGACCTGGCTGGGCGTGCTCCTGCAGCACGTCGAGGAACGCCAGGCGCACCGGCGAGCTCGGTTGTCCGCAGCTCAGGCAGTAGCGCTGGTCGGCGACGAGCGCCGCGCCACAGTTGGCGCAGGTCGCGTCGGCCTGCTCGGAGGGAACCGGCATCAGGCTCACGTCGCTCACGCCTGTGTCATCCGAACGCACCGCGTACGTAGTCGCGGGTCCGCGCGGCGCGCGGTTCATCGAACACCTCGGCGGTCGTCCCGTACTCGATCAGGTCGCCGAGGTACATGAACGCGACCTTGTCGGCGATGCGGTGCGCCTGCGCGAGGTTGTGCGTGACGACGACGACCGCGAGGTCGCGCCGCAGCTCCCCGATCAGCTTCTCGATCGTGGCCGTCGAGATAGGGTCGAGCGCGCTGCACGGCTCGTCCATCAGGAGCACCTCCGGGCGGGGCGCGATCGCGCGGGCGATGCAGAGCCGTTGCTGCTGGCCGCCCGACAGGCGCAGCGCCGGGCGGTCGAGTTCGTCGCGCACCTCGTCGTAGAGGCCAGCCCTCTCGAGCGCGTCGATCACCAGCGGCGCGAGCTCGCGACGGCGGGGTCGCTTGCGCGACTGTTCGCGCAACGCGAAGGCGACGTTGTCGAAGATCGACATCGGGAAGGGGTTGGGCTGCTGGAAGACCATCGCCACCCGCGCGCGCAGGGTCGTGTCGGCGAGCTCGTGGATGTCCTCGCCGTCGAGCAGGATGCGACCCGCCCGCACGGCGCCCGGCGTCAGCTCGGTGAGGCGGTTGAGCGTTCGCAGCAGCGTCGTCTTGCCACACCCCGACGGCCCGATCAGGGCGAGCACCTCGCCCTGGTGGATCGACAGCGACACCGACTTCACCGCGTGCCTGGTGGGAAACTCGATGCTCACATCCTCGAGGTGCAGGCGCTCGGGCCCGCTCGCGCCGGCGGCGCGGATCGCATCCCGCTGATTCTGCGGCGCCGCGGCGACCGGAACGCGATCGACGACGATCGTCCGGACCGGTGGCACCGTCGCCGGAGCCTCGCGGCGCACGCCGGCGAGGAGATCGCGCTCGTCACCGATGCGCTCGGTGGCGGGGGGCTCGGCGCCTGGAAGGTCGGGGTCCATGCGCATGGGCAGGTTCGGCGGATCGAGCAGCATCTCGTCAGGCATCAGACACGAACTTCATCGAAATTGTCGGACACTTTCTCCATCGAAGCAATGAGCTTAGCGGGGGAGTGGCGGCTTGTAAAGGTCATAAAGCTCATGACGCGGGCCGGCCGTCAGACGATCGCGCCGGCGACCGTCAGGCCGGTCGTGTCGGCCTGCGAGCGGCCGATCCGGTCGATGATCAGGTTGAGGGCGAGCACGAGCATCATCAGCACGAAGGCGGCCGCATAGGCCTTCTGCGGCGCCGCGCCTTCGCCGGCGGGCGAGTTTCCATAGACGTAGCTCGTCAGCGTCGAGCCGGTCCCGCGCAGCAGATTGAGCGCGGGCACCGAGCCCTGCTGATCGAGCCGCAGCGTTTCGCCGAGCAAAAGCACGACGATCGCCGTATCTCCGATGATGCGGCTGATCCCCAGCGTGACGCCGGTGGCGATGTTCGAGCGCACGCTCGGCAGGAGCACGCGACGGATCGTCGCGATCCTCGTCTTCCCGAGCGCGAACGCCGCCTCGCGCATGTGCGTGGGCACCGCCTGCAGCCCATCGCGGGTCGCCGTGAAGACCGGCGGCAGCGCGATCAACGACATCGTCGCACCGGCGGCGATGAACGATTTGCCGAACACGCCACCGCCGGACGCCGTGAAGGACAGGGGCGCCAACAGGCTCAGCTGGAAGACGGCGAGGCCGAACAGCGCGATCACGATGTCGGGCGTTCCGGCGACGACCTCGATGCTCGACTCGACGACCCGCGCCAGCCAGCCAGGCCGACCGTACTCGGCGATCCACAGCGCGCTGGCGACTGCCAGCGGCACGGCCAGGGCGATGCCGATGGCGGTCAGCAGAGCCGTTCCGATCAGGGGGTCAAGAAAGCCGCCGGAGGACTTCTGCGAGGTGCTGATGGCCGGACGCGAGAACAGCAGCTGCGGACGCAGGTACTCCACGCCGCGGTAGCCCATGTAGATGACGATCGCGGCTGCGATCAGGCAAAGCCCGATCCCGGCAGCCCACGCAAACGCGAGCGCCAGGCGGTCGCGCCAGCGCCAGGTCCAGGGCGAGGATCGCCGCCCCGGGCCCATCCGCATCGGGCGCTCGGGCAGCGCGCGCGGGGGCGCGACAGCGCTCATCCGCGCACCTGGTACTTGCGCATCGGAAGCTTGATCAGGTAGCCGGCGAGCGACAGCGCGAAGGCGGAGAACAGCAGCACCAGCGCCCACGCGTACAGCGTCGAGCCGAGCGCCGGCGCCCCGATCCCTTCTCGGTAGTCGACGATCGCCGAGGCGAGCGTGCGCAGCGGCTCGAACAGGAACACGAGGCCGTGGAGCGGGTCGGGCGCGAACGAGCGCGAGCCGGAGACCATCGAGATCATGATCGCCTCCCCGAGAGCCCGCGCGCTCGCCAGCACCGCGGCCGCGACGATCGCCGGCCGTGCCGCGCGAACGGTCACCGCGAGGATCGCCCGGAGCGGATTGACGCCGAGCGCGATCGCGCCCTCGCGCCAGGAGTTGGGCACGGCGACGAAGGCCTCGCAGATCAGCGCGACCATGATCGGCGTGATCATGACCGTGAGGATCACGACCGTCACGATCAGGCCGGCGCCCGTCAGCTCGACGACGTTCTGCTCGGACGCCTTCTGCGCGGGCGTGATGAGGTCGTTGCCGACGAACGGGACGAGCACGAGGATGCCGATCAGCCCGTAGATCACCGAGGGCACGGACGCGAGCAGCCGGATCACCGGTATCGCGATCCGCCGCAGGCGCCCAGGGGCGAGCTCGACGATAAAGATCGACGAGAGCAGCGCGATCGCCAGCGCCGCGACGACCGCGAACGCCGTGCTCAGCAGCGTGCCGTAGACGAGCGGCCAGGCACGCAGGTGGTAGGCCGAAGCCGGGGGGTGCACGCCCGTCGCCTGCATCCCGGCGATCTGCGTGTCGAGGCTCCCGCCCGGGCCCAGCCAGCTGAGGCCGTTGTGACGGAACGTCGGCCACGCGTGCACGGCCACGAAAACGACCATCGCCGCGACGAGCGCCCCGACCAGCAGCGACACCGCGCCGAGCGTACGCTCGGCGCGGTGATCCGGCCACGGGTCGCGGAGGCGCTTCAGCACGCCGTGATCAGGTGACGGGGATCCACTGCGTGTTGATGATCTTGCGCGCAGCCTTCGACCTCTCGATCCAACCTATGAACGCCGAAGCTGCGCCGGTGGCCCTGCCTTTGGTCACCTCGTAGAAGCGCGCGACGCCGGGATACTGGCCGGAGACTGCGTTTGCCTTGTTGCAGGCGATCCCCCCCAGCCCGACGGCGTTGACGCCACCCTTGTCCGACTGGTAGTTGGACAGGAAGCCGATCGAGTTGGGATCGTTTTCGACCTGTTGGCGCAGCAGACCCTCGGACGGCTCTTCGGCGGCGAGGCTCGAGACCTTCTTGCCCGACAGCAGCAGCGTCTGGAAGTTCGTCAGCACGCCGGCGACGGACGTGCGGCTGATCAGGTCGATCGTGCCGCTGGCGGTCGCGCCCGGCACGCCGCTCCAGCTGCGCGTCTTGCCGCTGAAGATAGCCACGACCTGTGACTGGGTGAGCGTCGACAGCGTGTTGGCCTTGTTCGTCACCACGCAGATCGCGTACTTGGCGATGGGGTAGAAGACGAGTCCCTTGGGGTCGGTTTCGAGCGGGTCGCGCGAGACGTCGCCGATCGTCACGCGGCCGGCCGCGACGTCGTTGACGCCGATCTGGGCGCCGCCCTGGGCGATCTTGAACTTGACTTTGTGCGGGTGCAACTGCACGTACTTCTGGGCCAGCAGCGACACGAGCGGGTAGGACGCGGTGGCGCCGCTGATCGTGATGGTGCTGAGCGCCGAGGCGGCCGCAGGCGCCGCTACCCCGAGAACGCCGGCCGCCACGAGGGCGGCGGATAGACGGCGGATGCGAGTCATTTACGAGTGCTCCCTTTCCTGATGCGATTGAGGTCTGCTCGACGCGCCGATTGACAACGTCGCGAAGCAACCTTACCATAATTCCGATAGAATCGATCAGGAAAGGCGGGTTTGGAACTCCTGTACCCGCTTGCATCGACTCGAAACGCCCCACCTGCAATGGCACAGACACCTCCCACCGAGAGCCCAGCACCACCACGAGCGCCGTTGACGCCGCGGGCGCTGCGGCTGCCGTCGGCGCGGGCGAGCGCCGTGCTCGCGACGGCCATGCTGGGCATCGGCGTGGCGGTCGGCGCCGCGATCGGCCCGGCGCCCGACGCGTCGTTCGCCGGTGGCGTCGCAGAACGCTTGCCGCAGTTGATCGCAGCGCTCGCCAGCCGACCTCCCGCCGTCACGCAGCAGCCCGCGCCCACGGTTGCGAGCACCTCGAGCGCGGCCGCGGTCCCGCTGGCGCCG
>OUNO010008122.1_pt1 | contig 16550 bp, 15 predicted proteins | sample 1779811 | NCBI WGS metagenome assembly OUNO01 (sample SAMEA3914804, study PRJEB12502) | metagenome | biome: forest; material: soil | place: Canada | collected 2010-06-25 | depth 0.3 m | reverse complement strand
TGCATATTCTTCTATAAATTTGTTGAGACCAAGACGGCCATATTCTCTGAGAATCGGTACATGTTCTACTGGAGGTAATTCGCGGTGTCTCGCTTTGCGAGGGGGTGCGGGCGTGATTTCTTGGTGACCCAAAGAAATCACGTCGCCCATGTTAGTCCGCTAGCTCCATATTTGTTTTCACCATATTACCTATGTTATACCGCACGGAACTATAGGCTGTAAAGCATTAGTTGACGAATATATGAAAAAAGGTTACTATATGTAGATTCTCCCAGTCCCTAGTGAAAGGAGTGGAGAATATGTTGCGAACACGGAAATACGGGGTTACAAGCTGGTGGCTGGTCCTCAGCATGACATTCCCTCGGACAACGCGCCTCATCGATGGGGTACGGACGTGGAAACAGGCAGAATGGCCACACACGGCCTTCAGCCTGCGCCACCCGGTCCGGGCGAGAATGGGTGTCGGCTACATCGGCCACAAGTACCACTAGGCGATCCGACGCGCGGCAACACGGTGCGCGACCGGGCCTGCAATTTGCAGGTCTCGGTCGCGCCGTTTTCATTTACGGCTGGAAGTACTGCTCCATTCGCTCAAGTTCTTCCAGATCCGATTTCCTCAAGTCCTGTCCATAAGCCGTTGCATTTGCAATATCGATTAGCAGAAACGTCGCGCCGCCCATCAACCGGGCGTACTGTACTTCGGGCAATTCCTTATCGTCAAAGTCGTGTCCGCCACTGAGGCGGTCCGTGTAGGCTTTGAGCAAACTATCAAGTCGATAACATCGCTTCAAGTATCCTTCGACCAATGTCTCTGCATTAGGTAATGCGGTACTTTCATGACCGAGAGCATCCATGCTTGGCGGGTCTGGGACAATGAGCGTTGCTCCTTCACCTTGAATAAGCGTCGCGGTAGCCAACGCGAAATAAAATGGTTCATCTATAATTTTGGGACTAACGCGACTGGGGTCACCTATGTTTGACATATAAAAATGACGCGTGAACATGCTGACTTTATTTCTTGTTTGCTCGTCAAGACTCGACACAGTCGCAAAGGAATCGTCAGGGCTGCAATTGTCTTCTAGTTTATCTATAACGTCGGATATATCACCAATTTGGCCGTCAAGCCATCTGTCGTTTGGGAACTCGCTCAACTTCATACTTGGAACCATACCATGAACTTGCCAAACAAAAAAGAGACGTCGCTCGTCTCTTTTTCTATTGTCGGGGATTAGCTGATACCAAGTAGCGTCCAGCTGCCACCGTGGTTATCACTGCGCAGGTGAAATGTGTGGTCACCGTCGCTCATCGCCAGGACTTGTGCCATTTTTCCGCCGTGGCGGACTGTTGTACGCAGGCCGTTATCGATGAAGTCGACTAATCGGCCTTCGAATTCCATGCGACGTGGGATAGCGCGAAGATCGCGGCCGAATCCCATGCTGATGATCGTTACTGGTGTGTTAAAAAGATTTGTCATTTCCGTATTCCCCCTTCGGATAGTTGTAGGTATAGATAAAAACCGGCAAGAGTGCCAGTGCGGATTTCGTAGGGAACTATATTGGCTAACAGATTCTACCGCTTGATCTGTATAAATGCCGTTATAGTGATGTAATCGTGCGATAGGGACGCGGCGTTGCCGGTGAGTATATCGACGTGTAATTTGTAAAAGTCTGTAGGTGGAAAGGTTGCCCAGTACCTTCATGACTGTATTCAGTATGCTCCCCTCTTCAGTCGGCGGTCAATAGCGTTTGTGCTTTTTACAACTGATTCTATATGTTGACTATATCTAATAATAATTATATAATTCGATCACTTCGGGACCACAAACCTCGAACCTTCACAGATAGACAGATCAAGGAGGATGACATGACGTATTCCACTATGGTGATCGGCCGTCATTTCAAAGTCAACGGCCCAGATTGCGAGTTCTTTGGGACCAAAGCCAGGAGTTTCGACACCGGGCATCTTGGCGTCAGCCTACTCGGCATCGCCTACAGCGTTATCGAACACGATGATGTTCTGGCGGCATACCGCACGGCCGTGGCTGAGGATATCCAGGCGGGCAATGGCGACAAGATCGCCAAGCTGATCCTGCCTCCGTATGGGGCGATGGTGCTGTATCACGTCCAATACGTCACGCCCGTTCATCTGAAGATGGCGGACGAAGGGCCTAGCTCTATCGACATTCCCAACGTGAACATCGATGATCGCAACCTTCTCGTCCGTATCGTCGACAATCCTCGACAACCGGTGGTGACCGCCGACGCGGACGGCAATATTCTGTAGAAGTCCGCGCAGGGGTGTGATGTCGTCCGTTGGCGTCACACTCTTCGCGGGACAGATCTGTCTATCTGTGATTCAGATTTATTGAACGTGTATTTATGCTAACCTATAACAGATGACAAGCGCACTAAAATTCGAAATTCATACCCGTCTGGACGGAGCTTTAGCCCGGACCGGGACGATTAGCACGCCGCACGGCACGATTGAAACGCCGGCGTTTGTTCCTGTTGGGACGAAAGCGGCGCTGAAGGCACTGACACCCGAACAACTGGAAGCGGTCGGTGCCCAGTCGCTGCTCGTCAATGCGTATCATTTATATCTGCGGCCTGGCCACGATGTGATCGATGAGGCCGGCGGCATCAACAAATTTATGCATTGGGACAAACCGACATTTAGCGACAGCGGTGGGTTCCAGGTGATGTCGCTGGGCGTCGGGTTCAAAAAAGTGATTGATATGAGTGGCACAAATGACGAAAAACCACTGGGCAAAAAGGAAAAGCTGGCGTGGATCAATAACGACGGCGTGCGGTTCAAATCCCATTTGGATGGCAGTATGCACCTATTCACGCCCGAATTGTCGATGCAGATCCAGCACGGTATCGGTGCTGATATCACCTTTGCCTTTGACGAACTGACGACGCTGTATCACGACTATTATTATCAGGTCGAATCGCTGGATAAACGGACGCATCCGTGGGCAATTCGCAGCTTGGCCGAACATCAACGACTGAACGCCCTGCGGTCGCATCGCCCGCCACAAGCACTATTTGGCGTCATCCAGGGTGCTGATTATGAAGATTTGCGCCGCCGGAGTGCCAAATTCTTGGGCGAGATGGACTTTGATGGCTACGGTCTGGGCGGCGCCCTGCGCAAAGAAAACATCGGTGAAATCGTCCGCTGGATGAACGAAGAACTGCCCGAGAACAAACCACGACACATGCTGGGCATCAGCGAACCTGATGATATTTTCGCATGCATCGAAAACGGCGCCGATACGTTCGACTGCGTCTCGCCTGCCCGCGTGGCGCGAAACGGTGCGCTATACAAACGCAGCGGCCGGGTCAATATCACCCGCGCTCAGTTTGCCCGTGATTACACGCCGTTTGATACCGATTGCGACTGTTATACCTGCACTAATTATACTTCCGCCTATCTGCATCATCTGTTCCAATCGGGCGAATTGCTGTCCAAAACGTTGGCGACCATTCATAACGAACGCTTCATCGTCCGCCTAGTCGACGACATCCGCGCCAGTATCGCAGATGGGACTTTCTTCGATTTTAAACGCACATTCCTGGCGAACTATTACTCTAAAAAATAGAAGAACCCCGCATCGCTGCGGAGCCTCCCATTGGAGATGCTCGACACTGCGTCGGGGTCAGGGTTCGAGAAGTTTGAAGTCCTCGAACCCAAATTGGTACGTGAACTCCTCGCGTGGAAGTGTGTGGTTCGGTGCGAGGTGGAAGCAATTGCCCGGCAGGCCGACCCAAAGTTTGGGTATTGTGCCGACAGCCAACACGTCGCAGTAGTCCGAGACGAACGCGGCGTGGTCCGCGACATCGTTGACCAAGGATCCGTAGGTTGCGTCCAGGTCGGCTGCCTTGTCCAGGAACTGATCAATGGCGCTTGCAAAGATCCGCTTCATCCTGAGCGACGTCATCAGCGGTCTGTCGACAACCAGTGCGACCTTGCCGTTCAGGTTGGGGCTTGGCGTCAGTTTGAATGTCTGCTCGCTTCCCCCCGGGAAAAACAGCGTGATCGCAGGATCGCTGAGTTTGCCGATCTCGCGCGGTACGGACTCGGATTCGAACTTGACGAGCTTGGTCGTGTACGGAGTAAGTGTGATTTGCATGTCCGGTTATTCCTTCTGATAGTCGGGACAGTGATACTAGTATTACAATATCTTTCACAGAGGTCAAGTATAAGCCATATGATATAATTGATATATGCATATATTCCTGGTCATTATTCACGTGATCGCCATGATGAGTTCGCTGGCACTCATGAGCAGCGCGATACTCATGGGACTATTCGGCAAAAGATCGGCCGCAGCTGTTGCGACATTAGCCATGTATTTCACGACTGCTGGCGGGCTGAGCGGAGCAATTCTTCTCCTGGCTGCGCCATTGACAGTGCAGTGTGCTCTTTTAACAGCATATCTCGTTGTCACTACGGCAATTTATGTATTCGGTTTTGGAACGGGTTACGCCGATACCGCACGATTTATCCGCCGCTCGTCCTCTGTTCAAGACCGCTAATCTAAGGTATAATCCATAGCTAATGAAAGTCCGTATCGAAATCGACACCAAGACCTTCGTCCGTTTTTGGCTGGTGGTCGCGGGATTTATCCTGGCAGTAGAGCTTGTTATTAGCGCGCAACAAGCGCTTATCATCCTGGGTACGGCATTTTTCTTGGCTCTGGCACTCAACCGCCCAGTCAGCGCCCTCGCGAACATTCTTCCCGGCAAAAGCCGTGCCGGCGGCACCGCGATCGCCTATATTATTGTGGTCGTTTTGATTGGCATCTTCATGTCATTTGTCGTTCCACCGATCATTGAACAAACAGCCAAGGTCGTTGAATCCGTTCCGGCCATTGTCGACCAAGTCCAGAACCAATGGCAGGGTCTGCATCAGATTGTCCATCATTACGGCCTAGAATCACAGGTTAACCAAGCCCTGAATTCTATCAAAGACAACGCTGCTAATTGGGCGGGAAATGTCGGAACCAATCTTGTGTCAAGCGTCGGATCACTATTTAACTTCATTACTGCACTCTTCTTGGTTCTCGTACTGTCATTCTTGATGCTCATCGAAGCACCACGATGGCTATCAAACATCTGGGGTATCTATAACGACGAAGACAGAATGAAACACCATAAAGAACTGGCAACTCGTATGTACACTGTCGTCACCGGTTATGTCACTGGTCAGCTGGCAGTGTCAGGGATTGGTGCATTTTTCGCCGGCCTGACCGTATTTATTCTTAGTTTTATATTCAATGTTCCCCATAACCTCGCGTTGCCAAGTGCGGCAATCGCTTTTCTGCTGTCGCTCATTCCTATGTTCGGTGCGACAATCGGCGGTGTCCTGATCTGCTTGCTGCTCGCCTTTAATGACCTGACTGCGGCGCTTGTCTTTGCGGTTTACTTTGTCGTTTACCAGCAGATAGAAAACAATTTCGTATCGCCCACGATTCAGTCAAAGACCGTCGAATTGTCGGCTTTGGCCGTCCTTGCATCGGTGACTGTCGGGCTATACCTCTTTGGCATCGCCGGTGGTATTATTTCGATCCCGATTGCCGGATGCATCAAAGTCTTGTTGGAAGATTACCTGGCACGCGCCAAGATCAAGCGTAAAGAAAGCGAAAAACCGCTCAATCGGCTTGTGAAAAAGATTCAAGAAGAGACCTAAAAAGAACAAAGCCTCGACCAGACCGGTCGAGGCTCGTTCGTACTGCGTAGAGACATTTGCGTCATGAGGCGCGGAAGCGCTGTGCTCGGGTGGTGCCCTATTGGGCCTTTCCGCGACGCTTGTCTTCCTTCGGGCTGCCCACCAGCAACGGTTTCTTGCCGTTTCCGGGCCGGGTGGCTTTTATGTGACGCTTTGACCAGGCGACCATCGTTATCCTCTTCCTGTAAATGTGCCTCTGGGGAGTTGTCCGGCGACGGAAGCACCGGCTTTCTGGGATTTGTCCCAGGCCTTTTGAAGCTCTCGTGTCAACTGGTCGATCCCCACACGGCGAATGGGGGGCTTGGCGCGATTACGATTCGGCTTGCTGCCCACTGCTTCTCCTCTGCATTTGGTGTACGAACAATATGCTTATCATAGCATAATGACTATAAAAATCAATACCTAGGTTGTCGTATATTCCCAGATCGTGCCCGCAGAGGTATCACGAATGGTGATGCCTTGTTCGGCCAATTGGTCGCGCAGTTTGTCAGATGTTGCCCATTCTTTGGCATCGCGCGCGCGTTCACGTTCAATAATCAGCTGTTTTTGATCATCGGTGATATCAGGTGTCGAATCGATCAGCCGCAGCCCTAGCAGCTCGTCTATTGCTTCGACCAGTTCGACCAGCGTATGTTGATTCACTCTATTGATGCTATGTGATTCGATGTAAGAAAACGTCTCATCAACGATCCGCAGCGCCTCGGGCGTGTTCAGGTCATCACGTAATGCTTCGCGAATCGCACCGATCGCAGCCGGAGACGGATCCATTTCGTCATCCTTTTTCAGGTCCTCGTGCGTCTGGTGCCGTAGCGCTGCGATGTTACGCCAGTGTAACAAGCGGTTTTTAGCGGCTGTCAGGTTATCAAACGTAAAGTTACCTTCGTTGCTGTACTGCCCTTGCAGGATGAACATGCGGAAATCAAGCGGCGAAAAGCCCTTGGCCTCCAGGTCATCCAACGTGTAGCCATTGCCAAGCGATTTGCTGATTTTGGTGCCGTCAACTTTTAGGTGGTTGTTGTGCAGCCAATAATTGCTAAATCGGACGCCACTGACAGCCTCGGACTGGGCGATCTCGTTGGTGTGGTGCACGGGAATGTGATCGATGCCGCCGGTATGAATGTCGAGCGTATTGCCCAGAATATCCATGGCCATGGCGCTACATTCGAGGTGCCAACCAGGAAAACCAGTGCGTTCGCTGCCATCGTCCGTTATATCAGCCGGTGTTGGCCATTCCATATCTCGCTTTTCACCTATCGGCGTGAATTTCCAGAGGGCAAAGTCAGACGGGTTACGTTTTTCATCGTTAAACGCTACACGGGCACCGGCACGCTGCGCATCCAGATCCAGCCCGGCAAAATCAGCGTAGGTCGGGAATTTGCTGGTGTCATAATAAATACCGTCGTCGATTTGGTAGGTGTAGCCCTTGTCCTTCAGCTGACGCACCAGTTCGAGTTGTTGAGGAATGTAATCAGTCGCTTTGGTAACGTGTTCGGGCGCCATCAAGTTCAAGCGCTTCATACCCTGCAAGAAATCATCACCGTAGAATTTGGCAATATCCCAGGCCGTTTTGCCTTCGCGCCGCGCGCCCTTTTCCAGTTTGTCCTCGCCATCGTCGGCGTCGCTGGTCAGGTGGCCGACGTCTGTGATATTCATCACACGATCAACGTCGTAACCGTCAGCGCGCAGGATACGGATCAGTGTATCCCAGTAAATATAGGCTGCCCAGTTACCGACATGCAAATAATCATAGACGGTCGGACCGCAGGTATAGAGTTTGACCTTGCCTTCTTCCTGGCTGGTAAAAACCTCGGTCTTTTTCGTCAGTGTATTATGCAGTTTGAGCGTCATGGTCAGTCAGTGCCTTATCGGTTGCAGTTATAAGTTCTTTGACAATTGTATCGTAATCTTCGTACGCACGGAATCCTGAGGCGTATTTGTGACCGCCACCACCAAAGAATCCAGCGACCGTTTCGGCAATCGGAATGTTGGCGCGTAGTTTGCCGGTGATTTTGCCATCTGGGTAGGTTTTGATCGCGACGCCGATCTCGACGCCTTCAACCAGGCGCATTTCGTCCAGTACCAGAACGCTGGGGTTATATTGATCGCTGTATTTTTGGATGTCTTCCCATGGGATGTGGACGAGTGCCAGTTTGCCGTCCAGTAAGTATTCGATGCGGCCGATCAGCTCGCCCTTGTATGCCAGGATTTCTGGCGACTTTTTCATGAATTCACGGCGGCGTTCTTCGATGACAGCGTTGCTTGCCCCGAGTTCGACTAACTTTCCAGCGACGAAAAAGGCATTTGGTGTGACGTTCTGCGTTGTCAGCCCCAGACTGTCGCTCATCATAGCAATCAACATGTCTTCGGCCGCCAATGCGCTGATCGTCCAGCTATTGTCGGCAGCAAGTTTGTAAATGATTTCGCTGGTCGCGACAGCGTCTTCGGCCAGCATCGTGTGATCAAACGTCAGGTTGGATTCGGTCGTATGGTGGTCGATGACCAGTACTGGGTGCGATTCCAAGTAGTGTCGCACACCGTTTGTTTCCAATACTTTGGTAATCAGCACATCGGCGCTGGTATCAACGATAATCGCTAGATCCGCGCTTGTATCAAAATCAGCAACGACCCTATCCCAGCCATTGATGTAACGGAGGTATTTGGGGATTTCAATCGGGCAATATAGAATAACTTCCTTGCCGAGGTCACTTAATATTTCTTCCAGTGCCAGTGAACTGCCAACACTATCGCCATCGGGGTTTTCGGCCTGGATGACAATTATTTTGTTGGCATCAGTAATCAGTTTGGTTGCTTTGTCGTACATTGTATCAATTGTAACAGATTAGAGAGTTCGTCGGCCTTCAAGAGCGTGCGACAATGTGATCTGATCGGCGTATTCCAGGTCGACACCGACGGGCAGACCGCGGGCCAGACGCGACATTTTGACTTCGATACCGGCGTCTTGGATGTGGCGCTGCAGGAATAGCGCGGTCGATTCGCCTTCGACGCTGGCATTCGTGGCGATGATAATTTCGACGACGCTGTCGTCAACCAGACGCGTCATCAGTTCGGGGATATGCAGTTGTTCGGGCGTGATCCCGTCAATCGGACTGATTGCACCGCCCAGCACATGGTAGGTGCCATGGAACTGCCCTGTTCGTTCTAGCGACACGATATCCAAGGGTTCTTCGACGACAGCAATGGTCGTACGATCACGTGACGGGTCGCTGTATAGTGGCGATACGTCTTGGCTGGCATCGATCAATGCAAAGGTGACCGGGCATGATTTGACGCCGCTATGCAGCTGCGTCAGGCTGCCGGCCAATTTGTCGGCAACATTCGGTTGTGCGCGCAGCAAATAATAGGCATAGCGTTCGGCTGTGCGTGCACCGACGCCCGGCAAGCGGCCGAGTTCGTCGATAACATCTAATAGTGCCTTGGGTAAAAGGCTGCTCATGGACTACAGTCCGAGGTTGCCCAGACCGCCCATCAGCGGCTTCATCTTTTCGGCAGCGATTTCTTGGGCTTTTTGCATGCCGTCGCGAACTGCGATTTCGATGTTGTTTTCTAGTTCTTCGATATCGTCCAGGTCAACATAATCAGGGTTGATTTTCACCTTTTCAACTTTCAATTCGCCATTGATCGTAATCTCAACCGCTGGATCGTCGTCTTCGCCACCGGCAACCACGACTACCTTTTGTTTCTTCAAATCCTTTTGCGCTTTACGCAGATCATTGAGCATCTTCATTTGGTCAAAAGCCATGTAATTTCTCCTTTACAATTGAATACTATTATACCCTAGTCGGGCTACTTTTTATAGATATAGAACCGGTCGCTGTCACGACTGTTATCGGTTGTGACGATACGTACGGGTTCTGCATCGATTTTCATATGTGCGGCGCGCGTGGCGGCATAGTCGCCTGGTAGCATCGGCTGTTTTGTGATGACCACTATATTCGCGTGCGGGTTATAACGCGCGACCGCTTGGTAGAATGGTTCTTCGCTCGCTACGACAACGATTTTAGTGTTGGATTTACCTCGAACTTGGCTATTGAACAGCGTCAGGTCGTTACTAAAGCTACTGGCCGTTTCGGGGTCATAGCGATACCCGTCAAAATAACGGTTAAGCCCTGACGCAACCAGGCCACCGACCAAAATCGCCAATGGTACCATCCCGACGAATCGGGCGTACGGGTTGCGCGGGAACATCTGGTACCAGGCGCGTAGCAGGTACGCCAACCCGCTGGCAAGCACCAGTAGCAGTGGTACGAACGTCACGCTGGTGAACGTCGGATTGATAATCAGCACCGGTACTAACAAGATCATCCAGGCGGTCAGCGTATAGCTTCGCGCGGTGTAGCGAACAGTGAATAACTGCCACAATCCCAGCAGGAACAGTGCCATCGATCCCAGCCCCAGCACTGGCGTCATCAATGTACCACTTTCTGGTTTGATGAAATTAAAATACTGCTGGAATATGACCTTGAGATTTTCGATAAGGTCCGGCGGCCAGTTCGTCGGGGCGCCCAATAGTTGCAGCCCCAAATTAGGGTATCGGTAGACCAGATACCCTAGCGGCGCGGCGATAACCAGGCTCAGAATCAATAGTAATATCAGATGTAATCGCGACATTTTCTTTAGCACATATCGCACATGCGGATGCAGGAAACTGGCGCTGATAATCGCGAGAACCAGATAAACGCTCAGTGGCGTGTACAAACTCAGCGGCATCGCGATAAAGAACAGTAGTTTCCAGAACCGTTTGTGTCGCTGCGACGTCGTAATCATCGTCGCGATCAGCAATAACCAAATCGACCATAGGACATACGTGATACTGGCATTACCTGACTGCGCGACGTACAAAAACTGCCCGGTCGTAATCATAATAATCGTCGCGAGCACCGCAATATTCGGCTTGAACCATCGTCGTAGCAGCAAAACGGCACCGATTCCGGCGATGAATGCACAGATCAGCGACGGCAATTTGAACGCAAAAATACTTGGGCCGAACAGATCCATACTCAGTCGCTGGACAGCATAAAACGGTAGATTGGGAGTCGCCAGTGATTTTATATTTTGCAGATCGAGTGACGCCGTTTGAACGAAGTTTTTTGTTTCGCTGTCGCTGAGTCCGCCAGGCACGTACAGTCCGGCGACGACCAGAAGTGTGATAAAGGTGATGATAATCAAGCTATAGCCGATGTGGTATCGGAATCGGTAAGTAAAAAAATCGGACAGCAGCCATTTTGCCATTTCGTATTATTATAGCACCTAGCGCTTAAAACCTCACCTCTACATACCCTATTCGTGGCGCTTATCAAGCGACATGAACCGCAGACGTTCTGGGTGGAAGTATAGTTCGACTTTGCCGGTCGGGCCGTTACGATGTTTGGCGATGATCAGGTCGGTGATGTTTTCGCGGTCAGTGTCTGGGTTGTAGTAAGCTTCGCGGTAGATGAACATCACGATGTCGGCGTCTTGCTCAATCGATCCCGATTCGCGCAGGTCGGCCAGCTGTGGGATTTGTGGGCTGCGCGATTCAACGCTACGTGACAGCTGTGACAGTGCGATAACGGGCACGTTCAATTCGCGGGCCAACAGTTTCAGCCCACGGCTGATCTCGCTGACCTCTTGGACGCGGTTGCCGTCAGAACGGCCACTGCCTGACATCAGTTGCAAGTAGTCGACCACCACCAGACCCAGCGGTGCTTGGTGCGCGGCTCGGCGGGCTTTGGTGCGCATTTCCAGGACGGTCAGCCCTGGCGTGTCATCGATATAGATCGGTGCTTCGGCCATTTCGCCCGATGCCTCGGACAATTTGCTAAAATCTTCGTCGCTGAGGTTACCGGTACGTATATTCCAGGCATCGACACCGCTGACATCGGCCAGCATACGGTCGATTAACTGTTCTTTGCTCATCTCGAGGCTGAAAAACAGGACTGATTGTTTGTTGAGCGTGGCGATGTTGTATGCCAGGTTGGTGACCAGGGTCGTTTTACCCATGGCTGGTCGGGCTGCCAAAATAATAAGGTCGCTGCGTTGCAGCCCGGCGGTCATGTTGTCCAGGTCGCGGTAGCCCGTTTTGACACCACGGAGGGCGCCTTTGTTGCGGTGCAGTTCTTCCAGGCGGTCAAAGCTTTCCAGGAGGATCGATTCGATACTCGTCAGGTCTTGTTTGAGACTTTGGTCACTGACGGAGAATAGCTGGGCTTCGGCCTTTTCCAATAGTTCCTGAACGTTAAAATCTTCGTCGTACCCTAGTTCGGATATGTCTCCGCTGGCTTTGATCAGGCGACGTCGGACGGCTTTTTGGGCAACCATTTCGGCATAAGTGGCGGCATGCGCGGCTGTCGGCACGTAATTGGTCAGTTCGGTCAGATAGGCCGAGCCACCGATTTCTTCCAACTGGTCTTTTTTGTTCAGCCCGTCAGTCAACGTCAACAAATCAACTGGCTTATGATGTTCGAACAGCAGTACCATCGCGTCAAAAATCGTCGCGTGGCGTTTGTCATAAAAATCACGCGCCTTGACGACCTCTGTGACATCGGCCAATGTATCTTCGTCGATCAGTATCGCCCCAATCAAACTCTTTTCCGCGTCGACGTTTTGCGGCGGAATTTTGGCATCGATGGTCTTTTTGGCGCTCATATCGTCTCACTCGCTTCCTCTAACGTCACCTCTTGTCCCCCACCCATCATAGCAGCAACTTTGGCGAGTTGCTTGTCAGCGAGCGGTTCACTGGTCGGTAAGGTGACAATCGTCAGGCCGATGGCACCGACTTCTTCCAGCGCCAGGTGCAGTTGTGTCAGGTATTTTGCCTCGTCCAATTTGGTCTTGTTGAACTTGCGGCCGGCGTACAGTGTCAGCGTTTCGCCGTCGAATTGATAGGTGCATTTACTGAGGACGCTGTGGAGCGCTAATAGATTTTGCCTGGTGTATTCGATAAGTTTTTTCCAGTCGAGATCCTGGGGTGTGTCAGATTTCTTACGAGGTTTGGTCGCGACCGGTACCGGTTCGACGGCTGTTGGGGTTGGGGTTGCCATAGGTTCCGAAGCTTTGGTAAGTTCCATAGCTACAACTGGCGGCAAAGGCACCTCGATGGCAATTGGTGCCGGTGCGCTGACACGGGCAGCTGCGACTTTGGGTTTGATTGCGCCGACCAGGACGGTCAATAGTTTGAGCTGTGGCTGCGACGAGCTAGAGACGCTGAGGAGCGAGTCCAATAACCCGACTAATTGCGGCTGTTCGGCTAATTTTGATCGGAGCGTCGCAATCAGCTGATCCGCCAGGATAGTTGGCTGGATGCCTTGTTTTTCCAGTGTGTCCAACTGGTTGATTATCCCTGCTACGTCACGGTCTGTGACCGCTGCCAGTAGCGTATCGACGGCATCGTGAGGCGCTAGCCCTAGCGTCGTTTGCACCAGATCCAGCGTAATCCCCTCCGTGTCATCGGCAAAACTCGATAACTGGTCCAACAGGCTGATACTATCGCGAAAACTGCCGTCACCTCGGGTTGCGATCGCATCCAGCGCATCGTCGCTGACTTTCAATCCTTCGGATTTGGCGATTTCTTTCAGATGCGCCGACAAATCGGCTGGGCTGATCGAATGAAAGGCAAAATGTTGGGTACGGCTGATAATTGTGGCCGGTACTTTGTGCAAGTCGGTTGTTGCCAGGATAAATACGACATGGGATGGTGGCTCTTCGAGCGTCTTCAGCAGCGCGTTAAAAGCGGCTTTTGACAGCATATGCACCTCGTCGATGATATAGATCTTTTTGGCTGCGGCGATGGGTGCAAGCTGTACCTTTTCGCGGAGGTCGCGAACATCGTCGACACCGTTGTTGCTGGCGGCGTCTATTTCGATGATATCCAGATGTGTCGATTCGTCGCTATATGGCAGTTGGTTGATTTCGTGGGCCAGAATCCTGGCAATTGACGTCTTGCCGACGCCGCGCGGACCGGTCAATAGATAGGCATGCGACACTTTACCTTGCGATAGGCTACGACGAAGTACGTCAGTGACTTGTGACTGACCGATAACCTCATCAAGTGACCGACTACGGTACTTGCGGTACAGAGCCATGTGCCCCCCGCTGGTATCCCCCTTTTTCTGCATAACTACTCTTATTGTACGCTTTTTTGCCAGACTTAGTGTTGTGATTTGGGATAAAAGAAAGACCCGCGTGCTGATATGGCGCGCGGGTTCTCTCTTCACAGACGTTGGCAGTTACAGACCGACGGAATCGAGTTGTTGCCGCAGAACGTGCGCAGCGGCTTCGATCAAACGAAAGCCACTGACAACAGCTCGTCGGGCTACCTCATCTTGCCGAAGCTCTGCGAGATCGCCGATGGTTCGTGCTTCGGCCGCGGCGATGAACATCCGAAAGCTTCCGTACGTGATCGGCCTCTCGGCGTAGCGCGAGACCACGGGGAGCTTGGTGAGCGGGACAAGGCTGGTTGCGGGCGCCACTTTGACGCTGCCGTACACCCGAGTAAGTCGACTGGCGTTCGACTCTGTTCTGTCATCACCGAACGACAGCCCGATGCTGTCGATCCTTTCGATGATTCGTCCCATCGATTTCTCGCCGATGCCGTCCTTCCCCTTTTCACCTTTGAACGGCATGTATTCGTCCTCGGTGAACAAAGTGATGTCACCGATAGTGCTGATGCCGTTTTTGGTGAGGGAGAGGGTGACCTTCGTGGGGAGTTGTAACTTTTCGACTGGATCGTATACCGACAACCCAGCCCCGTTGAAATAGTCATCCGATGCTCGCTTGCCCATGTGCCGAAGCAAGGGTCGCTTCATTGCGGCGTGCACTTCTGCGGGCGCCTCAACCATCGCCCTGAATTCCTCGGACGTCCACCCCCTTTTCAAGAGGGCTCCCGGTAAAAGCTCGTTGATATGTTTGGTCACCTCAGCAACCTTTCGTCGTGAAGAGCGCCTGCTCTTCGGTGAGTGTACAGGTTGAGGATAGTATGTATCAATTATGACTATTCGTCAATAAACAGGTCTAAAGTGGTGCTTCGACAGCTGCCCAGGTAGCGTCGGGATTGTCTTCGGGGATGATAATGGTGACTTGGTCACCTTCCTTGACGTGGAAGAACGTGACGCTGGCAAGGAGGATTCGGTATTCTTTGCCGCCAGCTTCGACGTAGTATGCGCCGTCGTGTTGTGTCAGCGTACCGATAACTTGTCGGCGTTCGATTGGGCCGATTTGTTTGTAGATAAAGCTGCCGTCGTCAGCGATCGTTAATTTCAATACGTCACCTTCGAGCAATTTTGATTTGCTGGCGTAGTTAGCTGGTACTGGGTAGTTTTTGCCATCAGGTCCGACCATGACTTGGCCATCGAACACGCCTTCGATAACTTTGCCGGTGACGTTTTCTTGGCTAGAACGTGGTGTCAACACTGTACCATCGTCGCCGATGATACTGATTAAAAGTTCTTTAGCAGCGGCCAAGTTTGTCTCAGCCTCTTGAATCAATGATGTAAGTCGTTTTACTTGTTTTTCTGGTAGATCAGACATGAGCTCGCATTTCCTTGTCTGTGTTTGGTGATATTACCTTTATGTATAGCAGCCACGACGAAAACTGTCAATAGTTTGTCCACAGCCCTAACTGAGACAATGCTATTTTTGTTGTAGAATCAACCAAATAAAAATCGCCCTCATGCAAGTGTTGATTTCGTAGTAATAACAGGTGGGACCAATATTCCAATCATGTTTATGCTATGGTATCCTGTAATCAGATAAATTTAAGGAGGGCGTGGTATGCATATACTTAAAACAAAATTACGATGGCGGATGTCATCAGTATTCTCTTTGGCTGTCGTGATAGCAGTCGTCGGGGTGTTCGCAACAGTTGTCGGTAATACACAAGTCGCGCATGCGGCGACACCTGTCATGACGGTCGAAGCGGAATCAATGTCATGGAATAATTGGTGGAACACCGCTATCGTCGGTGATTCGTACGCGTCTAACGGCAGTTTGGTCAAGAACACCAATGCAACAGGTACAATCACGGGTACAACCGGACAATTCAACGAAGTCCGCGTGGCAGCAAAGGGTGACCAATGTGACGGTGCGCCTACCATGCAGGTCAAGCTGGACGGTGTCGTCATCGGTACACAGTCCGTGAATACTGTTAACTTAGTGCAGTACAGCTTCCCCGTCACGGCGTCGGCGGGTAGTCATACGTTGCAGGTCAGCTTCACAAATCCATATAGCGTGTGGTACTGTAGCCGAGCCCTCTATGTGGACAAGACAGATGCTTTTCAGAGCACGCCATATGTCCCAACATCTCCTGCACCAACTGGCGTACCTGGCACATGGACCTTGGCATTTAGCGACGAATTCAACGGTAACAGCTTGGATCACGCGAAATGGGCAAACTGTGTCGATTACCCTAACTGCGGCTCGTCGAATGGTGTATATACGAGGCCTTCCAACGCCACTGTTGGCGACGGCAATCTTACATTGACTCTCTCGGACGGCTTTAATGGAGCCGAGGTAACGACCAATCCCCATAGCGGTGCGACTTCTGGCTATGAGTTTCATACTGGGGTTGTCGAAGCGAAAATCTACTTCCCGGGTAACGGCACAAATTGTTATAATTGGCCGGCTTGGTGGACTATTGGCCAAGCCGCTTGGCCAACTGGTGGCGAGAATGATATCGCTGAAGTTGTAGCTGCTGGATCCGATGTCGGCAAGATGCAGGTTGCCTACCACTGGGGTGCAATCGCCGGAGCGGGAAATGACACTAATCGCCCTAGTTTTCCTCAAAGCGGCTATTGGTGCGGTGGCTACCACACTTACACTCTGAA
>OUNO010001799.1_pt2 | contig 16577 bp, 16 predicted proteins | sample 1779811 | NCBI WGS metagenome assembly OUNO01 (sample SAMEA3914804, study PRJEB12502) | metagenome | biome: forest; material: soil | place: Canada | collected 2010-06-25 | depth 0.3 m | reverse complement strand
ATGGCCGAGGCGATGGGCGTGTCGAAAGGCACGATCATGAGCCGGCTGTTCCATGCTCGCCAGAAGCTGCAGCGCGCGCTGGCTGACTGCTACGCGGAAGAAGTCGCGCCCACGCTTCGACAGGAGAAGCCGTGACGCCCTCGCGTGAGCTCTTGATGCGCTACCTCGACGGCGAGGTGTCCGAGGCCGAAGCGCGTGAGGTCGAGAGCGCGCTCGACCAAGAGCCCGCCTTGGCAGAAGAGCTGGAGGCGTACTCCGAGCTCGGTAGCTTCCTGCGCGCGTTCAGCGAGGTCGAAGCCAGCAAACCCTTCGACGTCTCCGGCGACGTGATGGCGGCAATCGAAGCAGAGCCGGCACGTGCTCCCGTGCGCGCGCCGGCGCGCGTGCAGTCGCTGCTGCCGCGCATCGCGACCTGGGTTTCGCTGGGTGCTGCCATCGCGGCGGGCTCCGTGCTGGTGGCGCGCTCTTGGTCGGCACCGCCCGCACCGAGCGGTCCGAGCGCGGCGCACGCGCCGGTCGCCGCCGAGCGCGCGTCGGCAGCAGCTGCTGCGTCGGCCGTTGCTCCGCCGGAGCTGGCCGCCGCGTTGCAAGCCGAGGAAGAGTCGAAGCTGCCGCCCGCCACGATCGAATCCGTGGATTTCGGCTCGAACGCCGGCTCCGTCTTCGTGGTATCCACGGATTCTTCGGAGACTCCAGTGGTTTGGATGCCGGACGACGGGGAACCCGATGAGGACAATGAGGACAGGTCCGAGTCGTTATGAAGCGTGTCACGTTTGCGCTGGGTTCGTTGGTCGCGGCACTGACGCTGCCGGGCTACGCCGCTAGCGCCGCAGCAGCGCCCGGCGTCGCCCCGCCAGCGAGCGCCAGCGCCGCGCCTCCGCCGTCGGCTCATCCGCCCGCGAAGCCAGACCCCGATCAGAGCCTGGCCGCCGAGGTGCTGATCCTGCACGCGACGAACGACAAGAAGGGCATCGACCCGCGCATCGGTAAGCTGCCCGAGCTCGCAAAGTCCCCCTTCTCCAACTACGACAGCTATCAAGTCCTCGATCGCGTGCGGCTGCCGCTGAAGAAGGAAGAAGCGGTCCTCAAGTTGCCCAACGGTCGCACGCTGCAAGTGCGCCTGGTCGACGAGCCTGGCCCCGACTCGGTGCGCCTGTCCGCGAGCATCAATCGCCCCAACGGCAAAGAGTTCCTGCCGCTCTTGGAAGTGAAAGCGCACGTCGGCCAAGCCTTCATCGTGGCCGGCCAGAGCCACAAAAAGGGCATTTTAGTGCTCGTGATTCGGATCGTGAAGTAAGCCGCGCGTTACTTCGCCGGGCCGGTCATGCGCGCCAAAATCAGGCGCCCGGAATCAAGCTCGGCACCATCACCGCCAGCGGCAAAGTCAGGGTGAAGACCGTGCCTTCACTGACCGCGCTCGTTGCGTGAATCGTGCCGCCGTGTGCATCTAAGATGCCGCGCACGATCGACAAACCGAGGCCGGTGCCGCGTCCGTCGGTTTTGGTGGTGAAGAAGGGCTCGAAGATTTGGGGCATGTCGTGTTCTTCGATGCCGGTGCCGCTGTCGGTGACCTCGATCGTCAGCGTGTGCTGCGCGTGATCGGCGTACATGCGGATGCGCAGCTCGCCACCGCTGGACATGGCGTGGGCGGCGTTGGTGAACAGGTTGACGAAGACCTGCGTCAGTTGGCCGGCCATGCCGCGCACGGGCGGCAAGCGTGCGTCGAACTCGCGCAGGATTTGGATGTGGGCGCCTTGGAATTCGTGCTCGCAGAACACGAGTGCTTTCTCGACGATCGATTGCACTTGGACGGTGCCGGGCACGTCGGCGGCGGGGCGCGCGTAGGCCACGAGGTCGCGCGAGAAATTGAGGATGCGCGCCGCGGCTTCGCCGATGCGACGTAGGCGCTCGAGCTCGTCTTCTTGGTCTTCGGAGGCTGCGCGGCTTTGGGCTTTGCGCTTCAAGTAGTCCGAATAGGCGATGATCGAGGTGAGGGGGTTGTTCAGCTCGTGCACCACGCCGGCCACGATTTGCCCCAAAGAAGCGAGCTTTTCGTTTTGGATGACCTGCGCTTGCAGCTTTCGGATCGAGTGCGCGGCTTCCTCCGAACGGGCGTAGGTACGCGCGCGGCGGACCGCGGCTGCGAGCACCAGCGCGGCCTGCGTCCCGATCTGCATTTGAAGCGGGCTCAGCGCTTGCTGCGAGCTCGCTAGGTGCAAAGTGGAGCCGACCGCGCCGTCTTCCAGCTCGAAGATGCGTTCGTCGTGAAAGCCCGGGAACAGCCGGGTCGGGTCGCGTCCCAGGTTCAGCGTCATGCCTACGGGCAAGCGCGAGAGCACCACGGGAGCTAGGCCATTGTTGCTCACGATGCAGGCACCGAAGGCGGCGCTGGGCAGCAACGTCGACAGACCATCCATGAACTCGCGCGTCAGTTGCTCCAAATCTGCCTCGAGCGGCAGGTTGATCGAGAGCCTGAGCAGCACGTCGCGCCACGATTGCGCGAGCGGCGAGTCGGAGCTACGGCGGCGCCCCGATTGTGCGGGCTCGGAAGGGCGCGTCTCCACGGGGCCGGCCGTGGGCGTCAGCTCCTCGGGATCGCTACTCATTGCGGGAAATCCTCGCCGTCGTTCTCGCTGGCTTTCTCGAGGTCCAAAATCTTGGCGGCGCCCACGTAGCTCTTCGTTTCGTATTTGGTGATTTTGCCCACTTTGCGCACGATTTCGGCCATGCGCTCCGACTCACCCACGATCACGCTGGCGGCGTGCGCGAGCTGCGGGTTGTTCTCCAACTGCCGGCGCAGCAGCTCGGCGTAGCCGATGACGGAGGTGAGCGGTTGATTGAGCTCGTGCGCGGCGGCGCCGGCCAACTCCGCGACGATGGCCTGCTTCTCGCGCGAGCGCAGCTCCTCTTGCGCCATGGATAGGCGCGCTTCCATGCGCAGCTTCTCGCGGATGTCGGTGAAGATACCGACCGAGCCGATGGGCCTGCCGTTGTCGATCACGAGCGAAGCCGACAACAGCACCTGAATCGGCTCGCCATTCGCGTTCAGCATGTCCACGCGGTGATCCTCGAGGCGGCCATAGCCGGACACGTTGGGGTCGCGAATCTTGCGCATGATGTCGTGCGCGCCGCCGGCTGGGTACAGCTTGCCCACGTACATTTTGCCCACGACGTCACTCGGCGAGTAGCCGAAGATGCGCGCAGCAGCGCGATTGAACAAGAGCACCGTGCCGCGCAGATTCGCCGACACGATGCCGTCGACGGAGCTGTCGATCACGCTCTCCAAGAACTCCTTGGTTTGCTTGAGCTCGATGGCCGTGGCCCGCTCTTTGGTGACGTCGCGGAAGCTGAATACGACCGCATTGTCTTCGTGCAAGACGGAGCTGAAGCTGACGCTGATCGTGCGCTCTTCACCGGACTTGTCGGTGATCGCGATGTCGACGCCGCGCGGGTAAATGCCGTCCAAAAAGCCGCGCAACAGGCGTGCCGCGCGGTCGCGCTCCAGGGGCGCCAAGAAATCCTCGAAGCGCAGGGCCATCAGCTCGGTCTCGCTGAAGCCGGTGATCTCGCGGGCGCGCGGGTTGGCGAACAGCACTCGGCCCACGCGGTCGATCACGACCATGCCGTCGGCCGCGCTCTCGAAGAAATCCGCGTAGCGCTGGAACAGCTGCACTCGGCGCTCGGCTTCGGCGCGCGCCGAGCGGCTCTTCTCGGTGGCGTCGCGCAGCGATTGCAAGATGCGCGCATTGCGCAGAGCGATGGCCATCGCGTTGGTGAGCGTCGTGATCAGCGACAGCTCGTGATCGTCGAACGCCGACTTGCCCTTGCTGCGCAGGAAGAGCACGCCCATGGCGCCGTGGTCGTGCAAAATCGGCAACAGTGCGAACGAGTTGAAGCCGATGTTCGGTCCGTCTTGGCGCACCACCTCGAGCAGGGGGTGCTGGGTGCCGTCGCGGATCACGAGCGCTCGGCCCGTGGTCAGTACCTCGCGGATCTCGGGATATTTAGCCAGATCGATGGGCAAATCGCGCAGCTGCTCGTCGTCGCTGGTGGCCAGCACGTAGCCGACGTTGCCCGATTCGCCGAACAGAACGATGCTGCAGCGATCGACACGCGCGAAGGCCGCGACCCGCTGCACGACGGTGAACAGAATGTCCCGAATGTCCAGGGTGGAGGCGAGCGTTTGGGTGAGCTCGAGCACCGTCTCTTGGTCGCGTTCCCGCTGATTCAAGCGGTCGACGTACTCGCGCACGCGCATTTGGCCGCGGATGCGCGCGACGAGCTCGGCGGGGCGGAACGGCTTGTGCACGTAGTCGTCCGCGCCGGAGGCGAACACCCGTGAGATCTCCTGGTCCGACTCGAGCGCCGTCAGTACCACCACCGGGGTGTCGGCAAACTTCGGGTTTTGCCGCATGCGCTCGAGCACGGTGAAGCCATCCGGCGCGGGCATCACCAGGTCGAGCAAGACCACGGTGGGCACGTGGCCTTCGAGCCAGTCGAGCGCCTCTTCTCCGCTCGAGGTGACGACCGGATTCAGCCCTGCATCTTGCAGGGTCTGTTCGAGGACACGCCGACTGACGGCGTCGTCGTCCACGACCAGGATGGAAATCTCGGCAACCACAAGCGTTGCAAGGTAGCACAAAGCACCTGAATTACGGTCGCGTGACTTTCTCGGCACTACCTGTAAGGGAATGTGGGTCCGAGCGCTCCGGCTGCTCGCCGTCCTCACGGGCTCTCGTTGGCGCCTCCTCGTTGGCATCTGTTTCCGGATGCGACCGCGGAGCGCGCTGGCGCCGCTGGCGTCGATTCGCGGATTTCGATATAAGTCGCGGGGTGTCTGGCACGAGCACGAGGCCTCCGACGCGCTCCTCGATCACGGCTCGAGAGCCCGATGGACTCGAGGACCTGGAAGAGCTGGGGGACGACGCGATCATCGCGCAACAGACGGCTGCGCACGCGCCGCGGCCGCGCGCCAACGTGTCCGAGGAATCGCGCAGCGTCGTCATCACCGACCACCCCCAGCGGCGCGACACGGAGCCACCGCGCGCCGCATTTCGTGAACGTGCGGCCCTGCCACGGAGCAGCGCCGAGCCCACGCTGGTGATCCGCGATCGCCGCGCGCTCGACGAGCTACGCACGGACATCGAGCGGCGGCGCCAGCAGCGCGGCAAGGGCCTGCGCCCCATCTATCTGTGGGGCGCGCTCGGCGTGGCCGCCTTCGTTCTGGGTGGGATTGTGGCCTTTCTAGCGACGGACGGGCACTCCGATGCCCAGCCGGATGCCTCGAACGCACCGGTCGCGGGCGGCCGCATCGAAGCCCAAATGGCGACGCCGCGCGCACCGATAGCCACGGTCCAAAGCAAGCCCGAGCCCGCGCCGACCCCCGCGGTGCGACTCGACGATCTGCCCGTCGAGCCGCCCCACAAGCACTGAGAGCCGATCCTAGAACCCGCCAGGGAGGGGTTGGGACGGGCCCTCGAGCTACTCGACGAGCTTCGGGTCCGCGAGCTCCACGTCGAAGCCGTGCTGCTTCAACGCGGGTTGGATCTGCGCGCGATCGCCGACCACGATCACCAAGGCGCGCTGCGGCGTGAGCTGGGCCGCCTGCGTTTGAACCTCGGTCGTGGGGATGCCCGCCACTAGCGCAGGGAATTTGCTGTAGTAATCCGCAGCGAGGCCCTCGGCGAACGCCCCGCGCATCGAGTCGGCGACGCTGCTCGTGTGCTCGAGTCGAGCCCCGAGCGAGTGCATCAGATCCGCACGCGCGCGAGCCGCCTCGTCTTCGCGAATCGGTGCGCCGCGCCCCGGATCGCGCGCCCGCTCGAGCTCGGTGAGTAGCTCGAACAACGAATCCGCCGTGGTCTCCGTTTTCACGTCGGTGGCCACGTAGAACGCGCCCCATTGCCGCGTCGCCAGCGCCTGACCATGCACGCCGTAGGTATAGGCGTGTTTCTCGCGCAAATTGAGGTTCAAACGCGAGGTAAACAGGCCGCCGAGCAACGTGCCCAATACCTCGCGCGCTTCGTAACCCGCTTCGGAGCGGCGCGGGAACGGCTGCGCCAAGAAGATGGCCGACTGCACCGAATCCTTGCGATCGACGAGCAGGATGCGGAGCTTGCTCGGCTGCTCGGGCGTGACCGCGCTCGTGGGCGCTGGAAACGGCGCGCCGCTCGCGTGACCGAACAACCGCTCCACGTCGGGCTCGAGCTGCGCGAGCGTCACGTCGCCGACCGCGATCACGGCCAGGTTCGAAGGCACGTAGGCGCGCCGATGAAACGCAACCAAGTCGGCGACCGTGAGCTTTTCGACGTCCGGGATGCTGCCCGAGACCGGTGCGCCGGCGATGGGGCCGAGCAGGGTGCGCAGCCCGGCCAGGGACGCCAAGCGCGCCGGCTCTTGGCGTTCGGCGCGCAAGCCGTCGAGCCATTCGTCCTTCACGCGCGCGAAATCGGCCGGCTGAAATGCGGGGCTCCACACGACCTCGGAGAGCAGCTCGAGACCGCGCGGCACGTCCGCGGTCAACGTCGCGATCGAGACGTGTGACTCGTCGCGGCCCGCGTCTTCTTCGAGCGTGGAGCCGAGCGACTCGCTGGCCTCGGCCAGCGCCAGGCTCGCGTGCCGTTGCGTGGCCTCGGTCAGCATGCGCGCAGTGAGGGCCGCCAAGCCGCTCTTGCCGAGCGGCACCGAGCCGCCGCCGTGCCTCACCACCACGCTCAACGTGGTGACCGCCGAGTGCTTGGGCACCACGTACAGAGTGAGGCCGTTCTTCAGCGTCTTCAGCTGCGGCGTGGGGAACACCACCGCCGGGTGCTCACCCGCTTCGGGGCGCTTGTTCCGAAACGCTTCCGGATCCGGCGTGCTCGACGACGCGACTGGCGCGGCGCCTTTGGCGGCGCTCGGCGCCACAGGCCCAGGTGCGGATGCTCCGCAGCCGACGAGCAGCAAGGCGCTGGCCAACGTCAGACGCGCGTTCATGGCGCCCCCTTGTCCGCAGCGGGAGGCGCGACGGGAGGGATGGGCTCGGTGACGACCACGACGCGCGCCTCTGGCTTCAGCGTGCGTTGTACGACGCGCTGCACGTCGCTCGCGCTCACCTTCTCGATTTGCGCCAGCCACTTCGGCAGGTAGCCGGGGTCAGCGGTGTACTCGTTGAAGCGTTGCAGAAGTCCCGCACGTCCCGACTCGCCGCCGGGACCGTTCAGCAGCTCGAGGCTCGACAGCACCTCGACCAGGATGCGGCGCTTGGCTCGCTCCAGCTCGGGCTTCGTGGGTCCGCTCTTGATCAAGCCGGCCAGCACCGCGTCGAGCTCTTTTTCCACGAGCGCAGGCGATTTGCCGGTCGCAACGGTGGCGCTCAGGCTGGCGATGCTCGAGAGCCGGTTCGACTCGAGGCTCGCGCTCACATCGGCCGCGAGCTTGGTTTGAACCACGAGCCGTTGATAGAGGCGCGTTGCCTTGCCGCCGCCGAGCACGGCCATCGCGACGTCCAGCACCGGATCATCCTCCGTGTAAGCCGGTGGCGAGCGATAGCCGAACGAGACCTGCCCGAGCATGACCGGCTCTTTTACGACCAAGCGCTCGGCCTTGGCCAGCGGCTCGTAGGGAACCGCGCGCGGCGCCGGGCGTTTGCGATCGACGAGCGTTCCGAAGTAGTGCTCGATCAGCGCCTTCGCGCGGACCGGGTCCAGATCGCCACTGATGCACAGGGTGGCATTGCTGGGCGCGTAGTACTGACGAAAGAAGTCCTTCACGTCGTTCAGTGAGGCGGCGCTCAGGTCCGCCATCGAGCCGATCACGGCGCCGTTGTACGGGTGTCCTTCGGGAAATAGCGCGTTGAGTAGCGCGAGCGAGCTCGGCCCGTAGGGCGCGTTTTCGTAGCTCTGGCGGCGCTCGTTCTTCACGACGTCGCGCTGCACGTCGAGCCGCTCTTGGGTGAGCGTGTCGATCATGAAGCCCATGCGGTCGCTTTCGAGCCAGAGCAAGGTTTCCAGGTTCTCGCTGGGCACGGTCTCGAAGTAGTTGGTGCGGTCCCAGCTCGTCGTGCCGTTGCTGTTGGTGACGCCGATCGATTCCAAGATGTGATCGAACTCGTGACCGACGTGCTTCGAGCCTTCGAACATCAAATGCTCGAACAAGTGCGCGAAACCGGAGCGGTGAACGGGCTCGTTGGCGGGGCCGACGTGGTACCAAACGTTCACCGCGACGAGCGGCAAGCTGCGATCGCTGTGCAAGATCACGGTCAGGCCGTTCGGGAGCTGGTACTTCTCGAATGGGATGTCGGCGACGGGGCGCGGCGGGCTCGCGGAGGCAATGGGGGGGGCGGGCGCTGCGGCGGCCGCTGGCTTTGCAGGCGCAGGCGCGGCTGAAGCGTCGTGCAGCGTGGCTGCGGCGCAGGCGCCGAGCGCGAGCGCGCCCAACGCGAGGGTGACTCGGGCGTTCCTCATGCGCCGAAACTTAAAACATCTTGCCGTGAGTCGAACGGCCATGTGGCCGCACTTGCCGCGTGCGCGCAGCGCGTGATAGCGAAATCGATCCAAGACCCAATGTCTCAACAAGGACCTGGCGGATACGGCGGCGGCGGACCCTTTGGCCCGCCTGGCGGTGGCGGCGGCGGTTATCCGCCGGGCGGTGGCTACCCTCCCGGTGGTGGCGGCTATCCACCCGGTGGCGGCGGTCCTCCGGGTGGTGGCCCTCCGGGCGGTGCCCCGCCGGGTGGCTATGGTCCTCCGGGCGGCGCTCCTCCTGGTGGATACGGCCCACCCGGTGGCGCTCCTCCCGGTGGCTACGGTCCTCCGGGCGGCGCTCCTCCCGGTGGCTATGGCCCTCCCGGTGGTGCTCCTCCTGGTGGCTACGGTCCTCCCGGTGGTGCTCCTCCTGGTGGATACGGTCCTCCCGGATACGGTCCTCCCGGTGCTCCCCCGGGTGGCGCCCCTCCTGGTTATGGTCCGCCGCAACCCGGTTATCCCGGAGGGCCGGGTGGCCCCGGCGGCTATCCTCCGGCCGGCGCTCCGCCTGCAAAGAAGAGCAAGGCGTTGCTGTACGTGGGCATCGGCTGCGGCGGCCTGATCCTGCTCGGCATCATCGGCAGCGTCATCAGTTACTTCTACGTGAAGAGCCAAGTCGACAGCGCCGAGAAGGCGATCGCCGCGGCGAGTAGCGCGGGCGTGCTTGGCACTGCCTTGCCGACTCCCGCGAGCATGAGCCCGACATGCGCGAAGGCCGTCGCTTGTTGTCAGGCCGTCATGGCCAAGACCGCGGCCGCGAACGCCGCCGCCGCGCAAGCGTGTAACGGCATCGGGCTCCTGTCCGAAGAGCTGTGTACCAAGCAATACGAAGGACAAAAGCGCGCTGCGACCGTCGTCGGCGCCAGCTGTCCGTAATGACGTCCTGCCCCGGAACGGTCGAAGGCAAGCGCCTGGCCGAGAATTCGGCGTTCAATTCGGTCTGGCGCCGCTTCGGTCCTTACCTGAGCGAGCGCCAGTGGGGCACCGTCCGCGAGGACTACAGCGAGTTCGGCACCGCCTGGGAGTACTTCCCACACGATCATGCGCGGAGCCGCGCCTACCGCTGGGGTGAAGACGGCATCGCGGGTTACTCCGATCATCGCCAACGCATCTGCTTCTCGCTCGCGCTGTGGAACGAGCGCGATCCGGTCCTGAAGGAGCGGCTATTCGGGCTCACCAATAGTGAGGGCAATCACGGCGAGGACGTCAAGGAGCAGTACTACTACCTCGATGCGACGCCCACGCACTCGTACCTGAAGATGCTGTACAAGTATCCGCAGGCCGAGTTCCCGTATCAGTGGTTGCTCGACGAGAACCGACGGCGCGGCCGTGAGCACCCCGAGTTCGAGCTGATCGACACGGGCGTGTTCAACGAGGGGCGCTACTTCGACGTGTTCGTCGAGTACGCCAAGGTTGGCCCGAACGACACGCTGATCCGCATCCGCGCCATCAACCGCGGGCCCGAGCCGAAGAAGCTGCACCTCTTGCCGCAGATCTTTTTCCGCAACACTTGGTCGTGGACGAAAGACGCGCCGCGCCCCGAGCTGCACGCCGAGGACGCGCGCACGGTGCACCTCCAGCACCCGCAATTGGGCGAGTTCAGGCTCTATTGCGACGCGGGGCCCACGCTCTTGTTTTGCGAGAACGAGACCAATTTTCGGCGCATCTTCGGCACCGACGGCGGCGCCTCGCACCCCAAAGACGCCTTCCACGATTACGTCGTGCACGGGCAGCACGATGCGGTGTCACCCCAGCAGCGCGGTACCAAAGCGGCGGCGCACTACGCGCGCGAGATCGCACCGGGCGACACCTTCGAGCTGCACCTGCGGCTCACGAACGACGCGCCCGTCGAGCCCTTTGCCGACTTCTCGGCGCTGTTCGCCGCGCGCGTGTACGACGCAGACGAATTCTACGGCGCGCTGCAGGCCGAGATCGCGGACGAGGACGCGCGCCGCATTCAGCGCCAAGCCTTCGCCGGCATGATCTGGTCGAAGCAAACCTTTCACTATGACGTTCGCGCCTGGCTGCTCGGTGACGAGACCCAGCCGCCGGCGCCGGAGCGTCGCAAACACGGGCGCAATGCGGAGTGGGATCACCTCACGAACGAGGACGTGATCTCGATGCCCGACAAGTGGGAGTACCCCTGGTACGCATCATGGGATCTGGCCTTCCACTGCATCCCGTTCTCGGTCATCGATGCTGAGTTCGCAAAGTCGCAGCTCGTGCTGCTCACGCGCGAGTGGTACATGCACCCGAACGGCCAATTGCCGGCGTACGAGTGGGCGTTCAGTGACGTGAACCCGCCGGTGCACGCCTGGGCTGCGTGGCGCGTGTTCCAAATCGACCGCAAACAGCGCGGCGACGCCGGGGATTTGCGCTTCCTGGAGCGCATTTTCCACAAGTTGATGATCAACTTCACTTGGTGGGTGAACCGCAAGGACGCCGAAGGCCGCAACATCTTCCAAGGCGGGTTCCTGGGCTTGGACAACGTGGGCGTCTTCGACCGCAGCAAGCCGCTTCCCACGGGCGGCTACATCGATCAATCCGACGGCACCGCCTGGATGGCGATGTACAGCCTGAACTTGATGCGCATCGCGCTCGAGCTGGCTTCCGCGAACGACGTGTACGAGGACATTGCCAGCAAGTTCTTCGAGCACTTCTTGCACATCGCCGAAGCGATGACCGCGATTGGTACCCAGGTCTGCCTCTGGGACCCGAACGACGAGTTCTACTACGACGTGTTGCACGTGCCCGGTGAGCGGCCGCTGCCGCTGCGCATTCGCTCGCTCGTGGGCTTGATACCACTGTTCGCGGTCGAAGTGCTGCAGGCCGAGGTGATGGAGAAGCTGAAGGGCTTCACGGCGCGCTTGCGCTGGTTCCTCGAGTACCGCCCCGATCTGGCCAGCCTCGTCTCGCGTTGGACGGAGCAGGCCCAAGGTGAACGGCATTTGCTTTCGCTGCTGCGTGGGCACCGCATGAAGCGCTTGCTCTTGCGCATGCTGGACGAGAACGAGTTCTTGTCCGACCACGGCGTGCGCAGCCTCTCGCGCTACCACGAGGATCACCCGTTCGAGCTGCATGCAAAGGGTGAGACATTCCGCGTGGCGTACTCGCCGTGCGAGTCGGAATCCGGCATTTTTGGCGGCAATTCCAATTGGCGCGGGCCGATTTGGTTCCCGGCCAACTTTCTGATCATCGAGTCGCTGCAGCGTTTCCACCACTATTACGGCGACGACTTCAAGGTCGAGTGCCCGACGCGCTCGGGCAACTACCTGACCCTGGATCAGATCGCCGATCACCTGGCCGAGCGCCTGACGCGGCTGTTCGCGCGCGACGAGCACGGCAGACGTCCGATCTACGGCGACAACGAGCTACTGCAGAGCGATCCACATTTTCGCGACTACCTGCTGTTCTACGAGTACTTCCACGGCGACACCGGCCGTGGGCTCGGCGCGCCGCATCAGACCGGGTGGACAGGGCTGATCGCCAAGCTGCTGCAGCCACGACAAAAAGAGGGCTGAGCGATGTGGCTGCGTGAGCGACGTTCATTCCTGATCGCCGCCGCTTGCATGGGCGGAGCCGTGCTCGCCTACGAGCTACTCTCCAGCGACGAGCGCGCGATTGGCGCGCTGCTGAACGATTTGTGCTCGGAGCTGAACCAAACCCGCGATGCGGCGTCGCTCGCGCGGCTGCGCGGAGCGCTCGGCAAGGCGCTCTTGCCGTCTGCCGAAGTGTACTTGGTCGAGCTCGACCTGCGGCTCGAAGGGGCTCCAGCAGTGCTCGAGCATGCGCAGGACCTACTGAGCGGTCCGCCCTTGTCGTTCACGCTCAGCAGCGTGCAGACGCGCATCAGCGGCAAGCACGCGCAAGTCGTCGCGGATCTGGTGGTCGTCGTCAGCGGCTCGGGCGAGCAGCACCGCGATCTGCGGCCGACTCGCCTCGAGCTGGTCAAGGCCGGGGAGGGCGGCGCCTGGCGCATCGAGCTCGTCGAGGTCGAGCGCGTGGCCCACGACGAGCCCGAGCCGCGCCCGTAGTCGAGTGGAGCTAGTTCGAGCTCACTCCGTCGGGGCGCGAAAGTGCCAGGCCTTGGGCTGCAAGAACGCTTCGATGCCGTAGGTGGACAGCGTCGAGCCGACGCCCGAGTGCTTTCGGCCAGACCAAGGTAAGCGCGGGCTCACTCGGTCGCAGCAGTTCCAGTACGCCGAGCCCACCTCGACCTGCGAGAGCAAGCGTTCGGCGCGGCCGCGGTCGCGCGTGTACACGGCTGCGGTCAGGCCATAGTCGGTGTCTTTCATCAGCTCGAGCGCTTGCTCGTCCGACGACACCTTGGTCAAGCCGATGATGGGGCCGAAGCTCTCTTCGCGCATCACGCGCATGTCGTGCGTCGCGTTGCTGAGCACCGTCGGCTCGAAGAACCAGCCCGCTCGAGCGGCGCGCTTGCCGCCGGTCTCCAGCTTCGCGCCGCGGGTGAGCGCGTCATCGGCATGCGCTTGCAAGAGCTCGAGCGCGGGTTGACGGCGCGCCAGGGCCCCGATGTACGTTGCCGGATCGCGTGGGTCGCCCAGCACGAAGCCGCGCACCTCCGCTACGAAGCGCGCCAAAAACTCGTCCCAGATGCGCTCGTGCACGTAGATGCGCTCGACCGCACAACAGCTCTGCCCGGTGTTGTAGAACGCGCCGTCGGCGACTCCGGCCGCGACTTGGCCGACGTTCACGTCGTCGCTCACGTACACCGGATCCTTGCCGCCCAGCTCGAGCTGCAGCTTGAGCAAACGCGGCGCGACGCGCGTGGCGATGCGTTGCCCGGTGCCGTACGAGCCCGTGAAAAACACGCCGGAGATGGGCGCGTCGAGCAAGGACGAGCCCACGTCGGGGCCGCCGATCACGGTCGTGAACACGCCTTCGGGCACGCCCGCTTCGTGAAGCAAGCGATCGATGGACAGCCCGGTGAGCGTCGCAAACTCGCTCGGCTTGTACAGCACGGCATTGCCCGTGAGCAGCGCCGGCACGAACACGTTCGAGCCCACGAAGTACGGATAGTTCCAGGCGGAGATGTTGGCGATCACGCCCAATGGCTCGTGGCTGATGCGCTCTTCCAGATCCGCCGCCTGCTGCACGATCTCCGGAGCGACTTCGCCGGCCACGCGCTCCAAGAAAAAGTCGATCCGCGCAATCAGCCCGTTGAGCTCGTTGTTTGCTTGGCTGATCGGCTTGCCGACCTCGGAGGTGAGCGTCGCTGCCAGCGCGTCTTTGCGCTCCAGGACCAGATCGCGGAAGCGGCGCACGATGGCCACTCGCTCGTCGAGCGGGCGAGCCGCCCAGGCGGGCTGCGCTTGGCGCGTGCGCGTCGCTTTCTCGCGCACGGTCTGCGCGGTGTCTTCGTTCAGCTCTTCCAGGACTTGATCGGTCGCGGGATCGATGATGCGCATCGCACCTGAAGATAGCACTCCGCGTGCAGGCTGGCGCGGCGCGAAAACTAAACCGGGCTCGGCGCTTCGTTCGCGGGAGCTTCAGGCGCGTCGGCCTCGCCGAGTGCGGCAGCCGCGAGGAGAATCAGCGAAATCCACGTGAAATTCGCGAACAGCAGGTGGACCACTTGCATCGGTCCCGGCGCCGACAGCCAGACATTCAGCGAGCCGGCCAACACCTGCAGCGAAACGCAGCACACGAGCGCGAGGCTGGCGCGCTTGACGGCGCGGCTCGCGCGATACCCGGGGAGCAGCGCTGCCGCATACGCGACGAACGCGGCCACGGCCACGGCTAGGAACGGGTGGATGCCGCGCATGCGCTGGAGCAAGGTCGCGCCTGCGCCTTGGTCCTCGTTCAAACGTGCGGCCAATCCGCTGGTCTGAACCGGATACACGGTGTCGCCCAGGGCAGTGACGGCGCCCGTGGCCGACACCAACAGGATGGCCAGGCCGGCGAGCACGAGCAACAGGCGCGCGCCGCTCGGGAGCGGCGCGCGCCGCGCCGAGCCTGTCGCGAAGAATGCACACCAGGCGAGCGCAGCGGTGAGCAGCGCGGTGCTCAGCAAGTGCAACGGCAGCACCACGACGCGACCCAGCGAGGCATCGTTTTCCACGAGCCGCGCCTTCACGAGCAACGCGCCGATCAGCGCCTCGACCACGATCATCAAGAACGCGAGGCCAGCCGCGCGACGCACCGCGTGAGCGCGTGGGTAAATTCGAAAAGCAAACGCCACGAGCGCCACGATCGCGATCACGCTCAAGCCCGAAGTGGCGCGGTGCCCGTATTCGATGCTCGTCTTCAACGTCTGCGGCAGGTGCAGGAGCTCGCCGTTGCAGCTCGGCCAGTGCTGCCCGCATCCGGCACCGGAGCCCGTGATGCGCACCACGGCGCCGAACAGGATCACCAGCAGCGTGTAGCCGAGTAGCGCCCAGGCGAAGCGCGCGAAGCGCCGCTCGGGCGAGCCTGCGGGCCGCGCTGGGGTAAAAGCCGACGTGGCGTGGCCGTCCATGCGCGCCCGGGTTTGCCATGCGCGCCGAAGACCGTCGAGCAGGCCCGGGAAAATGGCCGAAAATTGCAGGTCGGGCGCGCTTCTTCGTTCGACTCGGCTCGCGGATCGGGGTACGTGCCGGCCGTGGATCAATTCGACGTCCTGGCCGTGATCGTGGGTGTGATGTTCGTGATGCGAAAGCTCGACACCCAGAGCCGCAGCGCCGCCCAGCACCCGAACGTGGCGCCCGAAGACTTCCTTCGCTGGCAACGGCAGACGGCGTCCGCGTACGTGCCCGGCGCCTACGCCAGCTTCTTCCGCGAGATCTTCCACTTTGGCTACGTGCGCTACGTGGCGCATCACCCGCTCAGCCCAGACGCCTACCGGCGTATTGGGTTGATCGTCGACCTGGTGTGGCTGGTGTCGGTGATTTCGACCCTGGTGCGTGCACACTGGGCTCGCGAGCTGCGCAAGAAGCTCGGTATCACGCTGGACAAGACGCAAGCGGCGCCCTGAGCGCAGGCCACCTCCCTTCCTGCGTGCAAAACGCACACAGGAAGAGAAGTTTCGCCCCTGGCGTAAGAAGTGGCTGATGAGACAGCGTGCTTTGGAATCCCTGGCCATTCTGCTGGCTGGGTTCCTGTCGGCGGAGTCAGCGCGGACGCTGCAGAATCGCACCGGGCTTGATACGGACCCGGGGTGCGGCGGAGGCCGAGGCGACGGGCGCAGCGCTGGCGGAGGGAGCGACGGAGGCGATGGCCTTCGCGCTCGTCGCGGGAGCAGCGCTGGTCGCCGGCTTCGCGCTGGTCGCAGCCGTCGTGGCTGAGCCGACCAGGTTTTTGCTTTCGATCCAGGCAGGCGACACCTTACCGATGCCCGACGGGAACTCGATCAACGTCCAGCCCGTCTCCAAGGTTGCGAGCTTGGTAACGAGCAAATCTTTGCTCAGCGTTGCGACCTGCGGCTGAGTCGTGTCCGGCTCGTCGTAGATCTTGCTCGCGTCGAGCAGCACCTTGGTGGTGCCGGTGGCCGCTTTCTCCTTGTCGGGGAAGCGCTTTACCGCACCGAGCTCCGGAGTTGCCACGCCAGCGTCGACTCCGGCCGGCGCGCCCGCTGCGGCTACGGCGGCCGCAGCTGCAGCAGCGCTCGCTGCAGCTTGCGCCTGGGCGAGCGCGGCGCTGGCGGCCGCCTCTGCGGCTTGCTGTGTTGCGGGCGAGACCGAAGCGGCGGGGGCCGGTTCGTCCTTCTTCTTGCAGGCCAAGAACGCGCTCAGCAGTAGCAGTGCGCATGCCGTCCGAGTCCACTTGTCCATCGTTCGTCCCATTCGCCGATCCTCCTCGTTGCTTCGAAAATATCGATTCAGTCGGGCTCGCGCCGACGCCAGCCGCTCAGTGAGCGGGTGGGGGCGGCAGCGTTTGGCTCGGCGGCGGCCGCTCGCGCAGGCATTTCTCGATGCCTTGCAGGAGCTCGGGCGCGGCGCCCTTCGGCAAACGCGGCTTGCCGAGCACGTTGGTGGCTAGGCGATCCCAAGTCACGCCGCCATCGTAACCGAAGCTCAGCCAGACGAACATGGCGCGACCCTTGATGTTGGCGTCGGGCACGCCGCCGCCACGCCC
>OUNO010002720.1_pt2 | contig 16644 bp, 16 predicted proteins | sample 1779811 | NCBI WGS metagenome assembly OUNO01 (sample SAMEA3914804, study PRJEB12502) | metagenome | biome: forest; material: soil | place: Canada | collected 2010-06-25 | depth 0.3 m | reverse complement strand
ATGCTGGCCGCCCGCGCCGAGGACGACCGCACCGGGGTGATGGACGCCGACGGGCGCTGGACCTGGCGCCAGGCGGTGCAGGAAGGCGCCGCCCGCGGCGCGCTGGCTCGCTCGCTGTTTGCCGATGCCAAACCCCACATCGGCGTGCTCCTGCCCAACGGCGCCGAGTACCTCTTCTGGCTGAACGGCGCCGCGCTGGCCGGTGCTGCCATCGTCGGCATCAACCCAACCAGGCGGGGCGAGGCCCTGGCGGCGGACGTGCGGGCCACCGACTGCGCCATGATCGTCACCGACGGCGATGGTGCCGCGCTGCTCGCCGGGCTGGACCTCGGCGTGGACGACGACAAGGTCCTCGTCATCGGCACGGAAGGCTACGACAGGCTCATCGAGCAGTTCGCCGGCAGCGACGCGGCCGAAAACCTCATCGAGCACGTCGACAGCATCGACGAGTCCGCTCTGTACCTCCTCATCTTCACCTCGGGGACCACGGGCGTGCCGAAGGCGGTGCGCTGCACGCAGGGCCGGCTGGCCGGCATCGCCGAAGTGGCCGGCCCCGGCTACGGGTACACGACCGACGACGTCTGCTACTGCCCCATGCCTTTGTTCCACGGCAACGCGCTGATGGCGCTGTGGGGGCCCTCGGTGCTGATGGGTGCGGCCATCGCCACCCGCCCGCGGTTCAGCGCCTCGGCCTTCCTCGACGACGTGCGCCGCTACGGCGCCACCAAGTTCAGCTACGTGGGCAAGGCGATCGCCTACATCCTCGCCACCCCGGAGCGGCCGGACGACGGCGAGAACACGTTGAAGAGCGCGTTCGGCACCGAGGCCTCGGTGCGCGACCGCGACCGCTTCCGCGCCCGCTTCGGGTGCTTCCTGATTGAGGGCTACGGACAGAGCGAAGGCGGTGTGGCGGTCAACCCGGTGCTCGGCATGCCCAAGGGCGCCCTGGGCAAACCGGTGGGTGGCGCCGACCTCGCTGTCATCAGCCCCGAGACGGGCGAGGAATGCCCGCCGGCGCAGATCGACACCGAGGGGCGCCTGCTCAACGCCGGGGCCGCCATCGGCGAGATCGTGAACCGCAGCGGCCGGGGCAGCTTCGAGGGCTACTACCGGCGCGACGACGCCGAGCAGGAACGGCTGCGCCGCGGCTGGTACTGGACGGGCGACCTCGGCTACGTGGACGGCGACGGCTTCTTCTACTTCGCCGGCCGCACCGGGGACTGGCTGCGGGTCGACTCCGAGAATTTCGCCGCCGGTCCGGTCGAGGCCATCATCTCCCGCCACCCCGATCTGGCGGTGGCCGCGGTCTACCCCGTGCCCGACACGGCATCAGGTGCGGGCGACCAGGTCATGGTCGCGCTCGAGACAGTGCCGGGAAAGACCTTCGACCCGGAGGCCTTCGCCCTATGGCTGACCGCCCAAACCGACCTCGGGCCCAAGTGGCTGCCCCGCTACGTCCGCGTCTCGCCCTCGCTCCCCCAGACCGCCACCGGGAAGGTGACCAAGGTGGGCCTCCGCGCCGAGGCCTGGGCCTGCGAGGATCCAATTTGGTGGCGGCCGCTCGGCAGCACCGCTTTCCGCTTCGAGCCGCTGACCGACGACGACCGGGCGGCCCTGGCCGCCGGACTCGCCGAGAACGGCCGGCCGCCGGTCGGGGAGACGACGTAACAACACAGGGCGCGCCGGGCCCCGCGAGGTCGCGGTCGTGAGCCTCGGCGTTATGGTCGGAAAGCCGTCACGGCCGGGCTGGACCCCCGATCCGCTCACCGTCCGTTGGCCTCGCGGTGGGCAGGGACATGCCGCTCCCCAGCCGGGCGACGATCTCGAGGACGCCGGTCAGATCCCCTACCCGGTGGTCGCCCGGCTCGAGCACCGGGGGGAGCTGTCCCGTCCGATCCTCTGAGCGCCAGACGTGGACCGCCGTCATCCCGAGTTGCCGCGGGCCCCGGACGTCAGGCTCCCACGAATCGCCGACGAATATGACGTCCGCCGCATCGACGCCTAGCGCCGCCATCGACCTGGCGTAGATGTCGGGATGCGGTTTGCGCGAGCCGGCGCGCGCCGAGGTCACCGCCACGTCGACCAGGTGGAGCAGCCCGACCTGCTCGAGGAACCCGTTGAGCTCCCAGCCCCAGTTCGAGCAGACACCGATGGACTGGCCCGCCGCCCGGAGCGACGTCAGCGTCGCCGCCGCCTCGGGATAGGGCACCATCGGTCCCTGGTCCGACGCGCGCAGGGCGTCGATGAGATCCGCGACGTGAGGATCAGGCACGCCACAGGCGCCCGTGAGCTCGCGCAGGCGCGCCCGCACCCAGGTCTCGTAGGCGTCCTCGCTGACTGAGTGCTCGGCGTGCTCGACCCCGTCGTAACGGGCGAAATAGTTGTCGAGGACCGATCGCTCGGGCCGATAGCCGTGAGCGGCGAAGACGGTCTCGTAGTTGGAGACCGTCGTGTCGGCGAATTTGGCCAGGGTGCCGTAGAAGTCGAAGACCACCGCACGTACCACGGGCCCCATTGTGCCCCGGAGGAGTGACAGGCCCGCCGTGCCCCACCCCGCCAGGCCTTCGCGTCATACTTCTTCGGACATGGACGAGGATCAACAGCCGGCCGACACGCCGAACCCGGCGGCGGACGGCGACGGGAAGCATTCCTCCTTCCGCTGGATCATCGAGACAGTCGGCGTCGTGGTCATCGCCATCGTCGTCGCCGTGCTCCTGCGGACCTTCGTGGTCGCCACCTACTCCATCCCCTCGGGCTCCATGGAGCCGACCCTCAAGATCGGGGACCGGATAGTGGTGGACAAACTGAGCTACCACCTTCATGGGGTGGACCGGGGCAACATCGTCGTGTTCTCCACTCCGCCGAATGAGGATTGCGCGGGACCACCGGTAGCGGACCTCGTCAAGCGCGTGATCGGCCTTCCGGGCGACACCATCTCGCTCGCGGACGGCCACGTGTACGTCAACGGTGCTGTCCTGCCCGAGCTGTACCTCCCAGCCGATGTCCGGAACGACACCTACCCCGGGCCGTCGGGTGCCGCGTACTCGTTGCACCACGCATACCGCGTCCCCGCCGGCGACCTCTTCATGATGGGCGACAACCGGCCGCAGTCCTGCGACAGCCGCTACTGGGGCCCCATCCGCGAGTCGACGATCGTCGGCAAGGTCGACATGCGGATCTGGCCGCTCTCGCGGGTCGGCTTCTTCTAAAGACGGCGTTCGCGTCGCCAGACGATGCGCAGGCCCGACCAGGTCTCGTCGATGGCGCACACCTTGTTGTCGACGAGCCCGAGAGGCAGCGCGACCTCTCGCACCACGTGCTCGTCCATGGTGGTCGTCCGGCCCGAGGAACGCTTGGGCCAGGCCACCCAGAGGCCACCGGAAGGGAAGATCATCCGGCCGAGGGCCTCGATGCGGCGCTCCAACTCACGGCGCTCGGTGAAGAAGGCCACGACGACGTCCGCCTTCCCGCGGGCCTGGCGCTTCACGGTGACGCCCGGTGGCAGGCCGGTGATGACGCCTGGCGGCGCAGTCACGAGCGCCAGCCTCGACCCTTCGACGATCCCCAGCTTCTTGGGCAGGGGCGTCCCGCTGTAGCCGGCCATCAGCCGTTGACGGCCTCGTAGATCCGGAAGGCCAGCGGGTACTCGTACTCGTCGGATCCGACGGCGAACCGCTCGAGATGGCGCTCGACCATGGTCTGCGCCTCTTCCAGGCGGCCGGGCGCGACGCCCATGAACTCGAGCAACGACGCATCCACCACGGCGCTGGCCGGAGCCCGAACTGTGATCTCGTAGCTGGTGCTCTCGACCCCGGCGAAGTCCGCGGCGCTGAGGAGGTCACGCACGTACTCGTCGTCTCCGAGGGCGAAGGGGCCGACCGGGCTCTTCCCGGGGGACGGGACGGGCGACGGCGGAAGCAGCGCCCGAAGGGCCGTCCCCAGGTGCCACGGGTTCTGCTCGACACCTTGCCAACAGGCGAAGACGAGACGACCCCCCGCCCGGAGCATGCCGCGGATGGCCGCGAACGCCACGAGTGGCTCGTCGAAGAACATCACCCCCAGCTGGCTGACGGCCAGGTCGAAAGGCTCCAGTCCGAGCTGCCGGGTCTGCACGTCCATGACGACGAACTCGACGTTCGCCGTGCCGGCCTGGCGCGCCCGGTCGCCGGCCAGCTCGAGGAGGGGCGCCGAGACGTCGAGACCGACCGCCCGGCCCGCGGGCGCCACGGCACCGGCGAGCATGATGGTCAAAAGGCCGCCGCCACACCCGATGTCGGACACGCGCTGGCCCGGCCGGGCCGCGGCCGCCGTGAGCACGTAGGGAGTCAGCGCTTCGGTCAGCCGTTCGCGGTTGGGCCACGACGCCACCCACCGGTCGTCGTTCCAGCGCTTCGTTTCCCTCTCGTTGGCCACCACGACAACGTATAGGTTCGGCACCGTGCGCATCGGTCTCGTGATCCTGCCTTCCGACCGCTGGAGCGAAGCGCGCCGCCAGTGGGAGTGGGCCGACCGCGTCGGGTTCTGCACGGCGTGGACCTACGACCACATCCGCTGGGGCGGCATGCCGGACGGGCCGTGGCACGCGGCGGTGCCCGTGCTCGCCGCCGCCGCCGCCGTGACCGCACGCGTCCGGCTCGGCACGCTGGTCGCCACGCCGAACTTCCGGCACCCCGTGACGCTCGCCCGTGATGCGCTGGCGCTCGATGATCTGAGCGGCGGTCGCCTCGACCTCGGACTCGGCCCGGGCAGCGAGGGACCGGACGCGACGGCGCTCGGGCACGAGCCCTGGACACCCGCCGAACGCCTGGCTCGTTTCGCGGAGTTCCTGCAGGTGCTCCAACCCATCGTTGATGGCGGGCCCACGCAGCGGACATCGATGGCCACGGAGCACTACACGGCCACAGAGGCACCCAGTACACCGGGCGCGCTGCAGCGGCCGCTGCCCCTCACCATCGCCGCGGGCGGCGCCAAAGGGCTGGGCCTCGTCGCCGCCCACGGGCGTACATGGGTCACCATCGGCCCCACCGGGCGCGGGCCACGCACCCCCGAGGCGGTACTGGAGGCGGTGCGCCGCCAGCTCCCCCTCCTCGAGGCAGCGTGCCGCGCCGCGGGACGGGAGCCGTCCAGCGTCGGCAAGGTACTCCTGTGGACGCCGACCGAACCGATCATCGAATCGACCGACCAATTCGACGAACTTGTCGCGCCTTACGTCGAGCTCGGGTTCGATCAGTTCGTCGTCCATCACCCCGCCCAGACCGGCCCCTACGGCGGCGACGTGCCGACGTTCGAGCGCATCGCCGAACGCGCCGCCGCCACCTGACGCTCAAGCGGCGAACTGCGACTGCACCTCCGCCCGGAGCTCCGCCCGGTCCGCCGCCGGCTCGACCCGCTCGACCTCGCACGCGTGGCAGCCCACCCACGCCGCCGCCTCGACCAGCGCCCGTGCAACCTGCGCCGCGGCACCCGGCCGGAGGAGCGTCACCTGCTTGGCCACCAGCACCTCGCCCCGCCGGCCCGGGTCGACGAGCCCGACAATGCGCGTGCCGGCGAGCACCGGCATGGCGAAGTAGCCGTAGATGCGCTTCTCCTTCGGGGTGTAGGCCTCCAGCCGGTGCCGCAAGCCGAACAGGCGCTCCAGGCGTTCCCGGTACCAGATGAGCGAATCAAACGGGGACAGAAGGACGCTCCGCCCCCGCGTCCGGGTGCCCACCGCATCGAGCGCGCCGGGATCGGCGTAGGCGGCCTGCCCCCATCCCTCCACCGACACCTGCGTCAAACCGGAAGAGGGCAGGGTCGCCCGGACCAGGGGGCGCGGCAGGCCGTGGTACACGGCCAGGTCCGCCTCCGTCGCGACGCCCAGCGAACGCCCCGCCGCCGCGACCAGCCGGAGCGCGCACTCCTCGTCGCTCCACTCCGAAGCGAGGAGATCAGACGGGATGGCGCGCTCAGCCAGGTCGTAGACCCGGGCGAAGCCGCGCCGCTCCCGGCAGACCAGCTCGCCGATGTCGAGCAACCACTCCGCGGCGATCTTGGTTTCGGACCAGTCCCACCAAGGGCCTCCCTTCTTGGCGCCACCGAGCTCGTTGGCCGTCAACGGGCCCTCGGCGCGCAGGCGGGCCACCACCTCACCGGTCGTCTTGTCGCGTTCCTGCAACACATGCCAACGCTTGCCCTTGGCGCGCCGGGCCCGACGCTTGAAGGCATACGCCGGCCAGTCCTCGAGCGGCAACACACAGGCGGCGTGGGACCAGTACTCGAACGTCGCGCTCTTCGGGCCCCAGTAGGCCCGCTCCACCCGGTCGCGCCCGATGGCCCCGAGGCGCGCGTAGGCCACCAGCTCGTGGGAGCGCGCCAGAACCGAGATGGTGTCGAGCTGCACGGCGCCGAGCCGGCGCACCATGGCGGGGACACCTCCGGAGGTGATGCGGGCGCCTCGGAGACCCTGCGCCGAAAGCGCGACACGCCGGGCCTCCTCGATGCTCAGCGTGTCGCGCGCCATGGCCGATGCAAGCTACCAAGGGGCACGCCGGGAGCCCGCACTTCGCCCTAATCGAGCACCAGGAAATCACGCAATCGGGAAGAACCACCTCGGCGATTCAGCGAGCGACACCGCGGCAGAACAACCATCTGAACAGGGATTCCATCCATACGATCCTGCGGGCCGGAGAGGGTTCCCGGCCAAATCCAGACGTTCCATAGGCCAAAGGGCAGTCAGAGATCCGTACGGTCAGTCGAAGAGAGCGCCCGCCACCGCGTCCTCGAGGGCGCGGTCGTTGGCCCACATCAGCTGCTGCTGCTTTGCTCGCCGGAAGTACAGCTGGATGTCGAAGTCGAGCGTGAACCCGATGCCCCCGAAGAGTTGCTGCGCCATGGCGGTGATGTCGCGGAACGTGCTGCACGCGAAGAGCTTGGCCATCGGCGCCAACGACCCGAGGGGCCGGCCGGTCGCGCCGGCCCAGGCCGCCTCGTGCACCAACTGCTCGGCGCCGTCGAGGTTGGTGACGGCATCGGCCAGGTAGTGCGCCAGTGCTTGGAACGCGCCGAGCGGCTTGTCGAATTGGTGGCGGTCCTTAGCGTACTGCGTGGTGATCTCCAAGGCGTAGCGCGCACCGCCGACGGCTTGGGCCGCCAGGAGTACCAACGCAGGCTCGAGCACGTCCTGCCAGGTGGCCCACCCGCTGCCGGCCGGGCCGACACGGTCATCCTCGGTCACGACGACATCGGTGAGGGTGACTTCGTACTGGGTGTCGGACGCGATGCTGAACTGCTGGCGCAACGTCACGCCAGTGGCAGCCGGGTCGACGAGGAACAGGTCGACCGCGTCAGGGGCGTCGCCCGTGCGAGCCAGCACGATCATCCGGTCCGCCGCCGAGGCGAAGGCGACATGGCGCTTCACCCCGTTCAGGCGGAACCCTGCGCCCGAAGCCTCGGCCCGTGTCTCGACGCCGCGGGGCGAGAATCCGTTCTCCGGTTCGAGCCAGGCTGGGGTGAGGACGGCCTCACCCGACGCGACCGGCCGCAGCCACTGCTCCTTCTGGGCGTCGTTCCCGGCGGCGGCCAGCACGCCCCCACTCATGACCGCGCTCACGAAGTGGGGCGTCGGGGCCAGAGCGCGGCCCAGCTCCTCGTACAGTGCCACCCCTTCCACGAGAGACATACCCGAACCGCCATACGCCTCGGGGAGCAGCAAGCCGATCAGGTCGAGCTCGCCGAGCTGGGTCCACAGTGCCGCGGGGTAGCCAACGGGGTCGTCCTCCATCGCGCGCACCACCTCGAGCGGGCAGTGGCGGCCGAGGACGTCGCGCACCGTCTGGCGCAACAGCTCCTGCTCCTGGTCGAAATCAAGGTCCAACACTCAGAATCTCTTTCCTGCTCGGGGGCACAAGTACATGGACAAAGACACAGCTCTCACGGCGACGGCCGCCACTCGTCGCCGCGTCGCGCCCAGGGGTTGTCATCGGCGCTCTTGGGCAGCGCGATGCGGGCGGCGCAGGTGGTCTTGACGTCCCCGTCCACCGACAGGGTCACCGCGACGGAGACGAAACCACAGCCAACCTCGTCGACCTCGGTCGACTCCACCACACCGGTCAGCGACATGGTGTCACCGGGGAACACCGAGCCCAACATGTGGAAGGTCACCCGGGCCAGACGGCCATGCGGCCCGGTCCAGTCGGTGAGGTAGCGCTCGAACCAGGCCGCCTGGTTCGGCGTGTTCAAGAAGATGTCCTGGGTCCCGTTGCGTTCGACGGCAAAGTCCTTGTCATGGTGCATGGGGCGCCAGTCCCGCGTGGCCAAGGCACCCAGCACGACGGTCGTGGCGGTGACCTCGTAATTGAGCGCTGGTAGCTCCTCGCCGACCTCGACGTCCTCCAAGAGGCGCTGCGGCTTCAGAGCGGTGCTCATGAGACAGCCTCCCGCCGGTACCCGAAGCCCGTGTAGGACTCGACCGCTACCAGCTCACCGTCCTGGTTCGCATAGACCACGTCGATCACCCAGAAGCGCCCGGTGCCCAGCTTCGTCGTCTTCTCGTCACTCACCGAGCGCAACACCTGATGCGTTCGCAGGACATCACCCATCCGCACCGGCGTGTGGAACTCGATCGTGTTGTCGGTCATCACCGCTTCGGGTAGGCCAAAGCGTTCCTTCAGGTCGAAGTGGACCTGCAGCGGCAATGCCTCCTCGGTTCGTCCCGGCGCCCAGTGGTGCGGCCGGAACCAGACCGAGACCATGGACGGCGGTGCCACCGGGCCTCCGGTCAGCGCCGAAGCGACCTCGTCATCCCAATAGAGAGGGTTGCCGTTCTCGACCGAGGCGCATGATGTCCACACGTAGCCGCGCTCGACCGGAAACTCCCCCACCTCGTGGTACTGCTCCTTGCCGATCAGGTCCCGGGCCTCGGCCAAAGCGTCGCCTGTCATGCCACGACCTGCCGCGCCACCCAGCGGGCCACCGTCTCGCCGTCCACGCCGGCCTCCTTCAAGAGATGCTCCGTATCCGTCTGCGCCATGTCGGGCAGCGCCACCGGCGCCCCGGACTCGGGTCGCTCCATGCCGGCCAGCAGCGGCACCAGCTGCGACAGCTCGCCCTCCGTCGGATGCGTCGCCGCACCGACGACTCCCCGGGCGACGAACTGCGGGTAGTCAGCCACCTCGGAGATCTCGAGCACGGGGGCGAGGCAGGTGTCGGCCCCCGCCAGGGCCGCGACCCACTCGTCCCGGGTCCGTGTGGCAAACGCGGCGGCGAAGGCTGCCCGGATAGCCGGCTGCGCGCCGTCGTCCAGCTGCGACGCCGCCAGCTCGGGACACCCGAGCGCGGCACAGAGGTTGGCGAAGAACTTCGCCTCAATGGCTCCGACCGCGACCCACTTCCCGTCCGACGTCGCATAAGTCCCATAGCAGGCGTACCGCCCCGACAGGACGTCGTGCCCCGGACGGATGTCGCGGCTCAGAGCCAGCTGCTCGTCGACCGCCAACGACGTCAACCACAGCACGCCCTCGGCCACCGACACGTCGAGATACGCGCCCCGCCCCGTCGTGGCCCGCCCCGCCAGCGCGGCCGTGACGGCCAGGGCCGCCTGCATGCCTCCCGCCGCGGCGTCGGCCACCGTCGCGCCCGGCAGCGGCGGCGCGCCCCCGACCCCGGGCGTGCTCATGGCCAGGTACCCGCCGACGGCCAGGTAGTCGATGTCGTGTCCGGCCCACTGTGCAGCGGGGCCGTCCTGGCCGTAGCCACTGGTCGAGCAGTAGACCACTCCGGGGTTGCGAGCCGACACCGCGTCGTACCCGATCCCGAGCCGGTCCATCACACCGGGCCGGAAGCTCTCGACCACCACGTCCGCCGCCGCCGCCAAGGACAGGAAGGCCTCACGACCCTCGTCGTCTTTCAGATCGACCAGCACCCGGCGCATGCCCCGGTGGCCGCTGTACGCGAAGTACTGCGGCACGATCGGGGACGCGTCAGCCGCAGGAACCGGCCCGACCTTCACGACCTGCGCGCCGTAGTCCGCCAGGAGACGCGTGCAGCGCGCTGCCGGCCCGACCGTCGAGAGGTCGAGCACGGTGACCCCTTCGAGGGGACCGGCAACGGCAGAAGAACCAGCCACGTCAGAAGTTCTTCGGCAGACCGAGCTTGCGCCGGGCGATGATGTTCTTCTGGATCTCCGACGCCCCGCCGCCGATGGTGTCGATCACGGTGTAGCGGTAGGTCGACTCCGAACGCCCTGCCATCGGCGCCTCCTCGGTCTTCACACGCAGCTGCGAACCGGGACCGGCGATGTCCATGGAGGCGTTCGCCAGGCGCTTGGACAGCTCGGTGGCGAAGAGCTTGTACTCGGAAGCCTCGGCGGTGGGCGCCGCGCCCCCCTTCGACGACTCGAAGACGAACTTCAGTCCCATCACCCGCGCCACCTCGAGCTGCGTGGCCAGTTGGGCGAGGCGCTGGCGGATCACCGGGTCGTGCTTCATCGGTACGCCGTCGCGCACCGTCGTCCGCACGTACTCGACCAAAAGCTCGAAACGCTGCTGAATGGGCGAGAGGGTGAACATGGTGAAGCGCTCGAGGTCGAGCGCCTCCGAGATGTACTGGAACCCCCGCCCCACCTCGCCCACCACGTAGTCGTCGGGCACGAAGACGTCGTTGAGGAACACCTCGTTGGTGCGCTCGTCACCCATCGTCCAGATCGCGTTGACCGTGATGCCGGGCTGATCGATCGGGACGAGGAAGAGCGTGATGCCGGCGTGCTTGGACTCGGGGTCCGTGCGCCCCCCGACCCAGTACCACTCGGCGAAGTGGGCGGACGTGGTCCACGTCTTCTGCCCGTTGAGGATCCAGCCGCCGTCGTCCCGGGTGGCCTTCAGCTGCATCGAAGCGGCATCGGAGCCGGCGTTCGGCTCGGAGTAACCGACGGCGAACTCGACTTCGTTGCGCAGGATCTTGGGGAGGAACTCGGCTTTCAGCCGCTCGTTGCCGTGGCGGATGATCGTCTTGCCGACGATCCCAACGCCCTTGCCGATCTGGGGGCCGCCGCGGCCGGCCAGCTGCTCATTCAAGAGGTACTCGTACACGCCCTCGCCCTCGGAGCCGCCGTACTCCTTGGGCCAGGTCATGCCCAGCCAACCCCGCTCGCCCAGGGTTGCCATGAAGGCGCGGCGCTTGGGCGTGTCCACGATCTGGGCCATGTTCTCCCTGGTCAGGTCAAAGACATCGGGATCGTCGTTGGCATCGAGGAAGCTCTCGACCTCCTTCACGAAGGCCAGTTGCTCAGGCGAGAATTCGAACTCCATCGATGCCTCCACGTCGCCGGCGCCCCAGATCTGACGGCGCGTCAGATAAGGCCGACATCATAGGGCAGACCCCGCGCGACCTCCGGGGTCGTTCCCGGACCCACGTCCGGGCGGGGAGGACTCAGTCCGAGGGCTGGCGTCGATCGACGATGAACGCCCGGACCGGGTCGTCGATGCCCCGGAGCTGGGCCGGTTCGAGCGGGCGCAGCGACCACTCGTCAGAAGGCAGGTCCTTCGCGACGGCCTCCGTCACCACCACCTCGCCGGGAGCGCCCGTCTTGACGAGGCGAGAAAGCAGGTTCACGAGTGGCCCGTAGTAGTCGCCTTCACGGGCCGTGGCGGGACCGATGCCGACCACACCACGGGCCGGGGGCAGCACGGCGTCGTCGGCCGCGGCCTGGCAAACCTCGAGCCCGATGCGGCAGGCGGCCTCCGCCGTCGGAGCGGCGAAGAAGACCTCGTCCCCGATCGTCTTGATGAGCCGGCCTCCGGCGAGGACGGCGCTCGACCAGGCGGCCGACTCGAACCGGGTCAGCGCCAGGCTCTGGTCGCGCAGGGTCAACGTCTGGGCCCAGGCCGTCGACCCCACCAGGTCGACGAACCCCAGCGCGACGACTTCGGTCGGCCCCTCGATCTCACCTTCGGCAGATGGGGCGGGATCCACCAGCCAGGGCCGGGCGGCCTGGGCCCGGCGCTGCGCCCGTTCGAAGGCGTCCAGCACCAAGGCCGCCAGGACGTCGGGCACCGCGATGAAGGCCGTGGTGGCGGCCTCGGCCAAACGAGCCCGGGCGAGCTCGTCGGGACCCTCGCGGATCGTGCCCGGCCCCAGCTCCGAGAAGAAGAGCGCGATCGCCGCTTCCGACACATTGATGGCGGCCGCTCCCATCACCCGGGTGAAGGCGAGAATTGCCTCCTCCCCCATGAGGGCGGAGCCCGCCTCGAAGGCCGCCATGAACGACACAAGATCGTTGGGGACCTCGGTCTCAGGCTGAGCCGGGATGCCGGCGGCGAGCAACGCGCGCAGGACACGCGAGACGGGGACGCTGCTGCGTTCGGCGATCTCGGAGACGGTGGCCGACTCGGTCCTGCCTTGGGTCACGAGCTCGCCGGCCACAGCGGGCAGCGTTCCCGTGCGGTGCGCCTCCACCATCTGCTCGATGGTGGCCCCGCGCTCGGTCAGGTACTCGAGGAGCGCCAGCCGCTCGGACGCCGCGGGATCGAGCGGGTCGTAGAGGCCGGCCTGTTGCCAACGGTCCTTGGCGTCCACCCGTTCACTCGGCCCAGGCCAGGGTGGCGGAGAGTTGCGCCCGCGCCATACCTTTGAGGCGCGTCTCGCGATGGCCATCGAACGTGAACTCCCCCGACCCCTGGACGAGCTGCTCGGACAAGGACGACACGAGGATCTCACCCGCGGCGGCGGCATCGGCCAACCGGCTGGCCACGATCACGGTGTGCCCGAGGTAGTCGTCGCCTTCGTCGAGGGCGTCGCCCGTGTGGATGCCGATGTGGACCGCGATGGGCTCACGGGCGTCGGCCGGGACGTGAACGAGGAAGGCGCGCTGGATGTCGATCGCGCAGCGGAAGGCGCGGGCCACGCCACCGAAGGCGACCATGAACCCGTCTCCCTGGACGTTGATCTCGCGTCCAGCGTGACGCCCGATGGCGTCCCGCACGATGCGGTGGTGCTCGCGCAGCACCTCACGGGAGGCCTGGTCGCCGAGCCGTTCGGTCATGCCGGCGTAATCGACCATGTCGCAAAAGAGGATGGTGACCGTGCCGTCGCTGGGGAGGGCGTTGTCCGCGTCCGGGGTGCCGCTCTTGCGGTCGTCCCGCTCGCGTTGGTCGCGCCGCTGCTCGTGGCGCGGCCCGTGCAACTGGCGCCGGATGTCCTGGCCGAGCGCCGCCAGGTCGGCGGGATCGGCGTCGGCCCCTCCGAGCTCCCCGCGCGCCGCGGCGCGGGCGAGCTGCTTGCCCGATCGGTTGGGGCGGCTCTTGACGCCGATGCCCCCCATGACGGCGAACCCGCGCACCACGATCCGGGGCGATCCCCTGACGATGGGCACGTCGCGCAGCGTCAGCTCACGGCCACCCATGAACGAGAAGCCCCGCAGTTCCACGTCGAACCCTTCCGGCACGATGATGTTGATACCGCCCCAGAAGGCCACAGCGGTGATCTCGACTTCGGGACCGTCGATCTCGGCCCGGCGCAGATCCATGTCGCAGCCGCCCATGACGGCCACCGCGTTCGTCTTCCCGCTGATGCGCCAGCGGCCCTTGGTGCTGTGGCCGCTCATCACCGCGATGTGCCACCTTCGCTTCTTCCGAGCGGAGGCGGTGGTGGGTTCGGGCAGGCGCTGATTCGGCGTCCAGGCCTGCGGAAGGTCGGCCATGACGGCATCGAGGTCGCCCCGGGTCCTGGCCTCGAGGGCCAGCCCGACCCGCTCCGAGAACTCGTCGAGGGTCAGCCTGCCCTCCACCACGTGTTCGCGCAGCTGGGTCACGGTCCGGTCCCGGTCCCCGTCGGCCACACGTTCGGTCAATTCCCCGGGACCCCGCCGCGGCAGGTCCGGCGGGTCAGGGATCGGCAGGTCCGCCATGCCGACAGTCTGCCCGCTCCGCCTGGCCGGGGGACAGCCTGACGACCCGACAGGCGCACTTCGAGCACCCGTTAGGCTCGACCGCCGTGCGAGGCATCATCAGTGCGGCGGGCTACGTCCCGTATCGGCGGTTGGCCCGGGCGGACATCGCGGCCTTCATGGGGAGCGGTGGTGGCAAGGGCACCCGCGCCGTGGCGGCGCACGACGAAGACACGACGACCCTCGGGGTCGAAGCAGCACGGCTGGCGCTGCGCTCGGCGCCGGGCCGGACCCCCGACACCCTCTGGTTCGCCACCTCGGTGCCCGCCTACCTCGACAAGACGAACGCAACTGCAATTGCGGCTGCACTGCGGCTGCCCGGTGACGTGGGTGCCTACGACTTCGGCGGCGCGTTGCGTTCGGGCATGGGCTGTCTAATTGCGGCGCTGCGAGGCAGCGGGACCAATCTGGTCGTGGCCGGGGACATGCGGGACGGGCTCCCCACGAGCGCGGACGAGTCCGCCGGCGGGGATGCGGGCGCGGCCCTGCTCATCGGGGACGGGCCCGATGTGCTAGCCGAGCTGGTGGCGACCGCATCGGCAACAGACGAATTCACCGACCGCTGGCGGGCCCCGGGCGACCGTACGTCCAAGCTGTGGGAGGAGCGTTTCGGGGAGAACCGCTACGTGGCCCTCGGCCAGGATGCCCTCGCCGGAGCGCTGAAATCGGCCGGGCTGGAGGCCGGTGACGTTGCGCGCGTGATCGTGACCGGCATGCATGGACGCGCGGTGTCAGGGCTGGTCAAGAAGCTGGGACTGGATGAGTCGGTGGTGGTCGAGAATCTCGCATCGAGCGTCGGGCAGAGCGGGACGGCCCACCCGCTCCTCGTGCTGGCGGGCGCGCTGGAGTCGCTGGCGGCCGCGGGTGCTCCGGCGGGGACGACAGTGGTGGCCCTCCACCTTGCTGACGGCGCGGATGCCGTCGTGTTACGGACGACCGACGCGCTGGCGGGCTGGCGCCCGGCCCGGCCGGTCGCCCACCAGGTGGCCAATGGCGCGCCGCTGACCTACGCCAAGTTCCTGGCCTGGCGGGGGCAGCTCCAGCCCGAGCCGCCGCGGCGGCCCGAGCCGGCGCGGGTGTCGAGCACGGCGGCCTACCGCAACGAGGAGTGGAAGTTCGGTTTCGTGGGCTCGAAGGACCGCAGCTCCGGCGCCGTCCACCTGCCGCCGTCGCGCGTCTCCATGGAGGGCGGGGCCGTCGACGACATGGAGCCCGTCGCCATGGCCGACGCCACCGGCACCGTCGTCACATCGACGATCGACCGCCTGGCCTACTCCCCCAGCCCGCCCATCGTGTTCGCGGTGGTGGACTTCGACGGGGGCGGCCGGTATCCCGTCGAGCTGACCGACGTCGACCCGGACGAGATCCACGCGGGCAGCCGCGTGGAGATGACGTTCCGCCGGCTCTTCAGTGCCGACGGCATCCACGACTATTTCTGGAAGGCGCGCCCTGTTCGCAATGGAGCAGTGCGCACGGGAGGAGAGGCCTGATGGGCTCGCACGGCGTCCGCGACAAGGTGGCCATCGTCGGCATGGGCTGCACGAAGTTCGCCGAACTGTGGGACAAGGGCCTCGATGACCTCATCGTCGACGCCAGCACCGAGGCCTTCGCCTCGGCCGGCGTGACCAAGGAGGAGGTCGACGCCTACTGGTTCGGGACGGCCCAGAGCGGCATGAGCGGCATCACGCTGGCCCGGCCGTTGCAGCTGCGCAACAAGCCGGTCACCCGGGTCGAGAACTACTGCACCACCGGCTCCGAGGCATTGCGCGGGGCCGTCTACGCGGTGGCGTCGGGCGCCTACGACGTGGCCATGGCCGTCGGCGCGGAAAAGGTGAAGGACAGCGGGTATCAGGGCCTCAACGCCATGAACCCGCCCGGGGACGGGACGGCCCGCACGCTCACGGCGGCCGCCATGTTCTCCATGGTGGCCCCGGCCTACGGGCAGAAGTACGGCGTGGACGAGGAGACCATGGCCGACGTGCTGGCGTCCATTGCCGTCAAAAACCACTACAACGGCGCGCGCAACCCTCGAGCTCAGTTCCGCCGCGAGATCACGAAGGAGACGGCGCTGGGCTCCCCACGACTGGCGGGGACCCTCGGCGTGTTCGACTGTGCCGGGGTGGCTGACGGGGCGGCGGCGGCGATTGTCGTGCGGGCCGAGGACGCGCTGAAGTACACGGACAAGCCGATCTACATCAAGGCGCTGTCGTTCGCCGCGGGGAGCGGGTCGGGACTCATCGACCCGGGCTACGACTACACCCATTTCCCCGAGTGCGAGGCCGCCGCGGCCGACGCCTACGCGCAGGCCGGCATCACCGACCCGAGGCGGCAGCTCGCCATGGCGGAGGTGCACGACTGCTTCACGCCGACGGAGCTGGTGCTGATGGAGGACCTGGGCTTCGCCCCCCGGGGCACGGCCTGGAAAGAGGTCCTGGCCGGCACGTTCGACCTGGACGGCGATCTCCCGATCAACCCCGACGGCGGGTTGAAGTCCTTCGGGCACCCGGTGGGCGCCTCGGGCCTGCGCATGTTCTTCGAATGCTGGCTGCAGATGCGGCGCGAGGCTCCGGAGGACCGCCAGATCGCCACGACCGACCGCGGCCTGGCCATGACGCACAACCTCGGCGGCTACCCCGGCGAGATGGTGTCGTTCGTCTCGGTGGTCGGCTCCCAGCTCGGCTGAGCACGCGGCTGCAGGGTCACTGCACCACCTCGGCCAACTCGAC
>OUNO011323104.1_pt1 | contig 16649 bp, 14 predicted proteins | sample 1779811 | NCBI WGS metagenome assembly OUNO01 (sample SAMEA3914804, study PRJEB12502) | metagenome | biome: forest; material: soil | place: Canada | collected 2010-06-25 | depth 0.3 m | reverse complement strand
GCGACGTGGGTGATCGTGGTTCCGCTGAGCGACACCATGCGACCCCAGCGGCCGTGGATCACCGAGTCCACCGCCGCCATGCCGTAGCGCGTGGCGAGCACGCGGTCGTATGCGGTTGGAGTTCCGCCGCGCTGGATGTGGCCCAGGGTGGTCGCGCGCGTCTCGATTCCGACCCGCGCTTCGATCTCCGGGGCGATGAGCTCGCCGATGCCGCCCAGTCGCGGACGGCCGAAGGCATCGAGTCCTCGCTCCGAATGAGCGTCGTCCATCGTGTCGAGATGGAAGCCTTCCGCGACGACGAGGAGAGGCGCGCGGCCGCGGTCGACGACCGACTGAACCCAGGCGACGATCTGGTCCATGCTGGTCTTCTGCTCGGGGATGAGGATGGCATGCGCACCGGCGGCCATCCCGGAGTGCAGGGCGATCCACCCGACGTGACGGCCCATGACCTCGGCCACCATGCACCGCCCGTGGGAGTCTCCCGTCGTGCGGAGCCGGTCCATCGCGTCGGTGGCGATCTGCACCGCCGTGTCGAAGCCGAAGGTGTAGTCGGTGGCAGAGAGGTCGTTGTCGACCGTCTTGGGCACGCCGACGATCTTGACGCCGGCATCCGTCAGCCGCTTGGCAGCAGCGAGCGTCCCCTCGCCGCCGATCGCGATGAGGGAATCGACGCCGAGGCGTTCCATGTTCTCCTTGACCCGATCGGCCCCACCCTCGCCTTCGAAGGGGTTGGTCCGCGAGGTGCCGAGGATGGTGCCGCCCTGCTTCGCGATGCCCTGGATGTCCTTGCGCTCGAGCGGCATGATGGTGCCCTCGACGACGCCTCGCCAGCCGTCCTTGAAGCCGACGAACTCCTGGTTGTAGATCTGCGTGCCCTTGAGAACGGCGCCGCGGATGACAGCGTTGAGGCCGGGGCAGTCGCCGCCGCTGGTGAGGATTCCGATGCTCATGGCACCATCATTGCGTAATTTTCGCCGTTCTTTCGCCGACCGTCACCGCAGGGAGTGGATGCTCGGCGCAGGCCGTGGTCGGTGCGTGCTCCTCACAGACGACGAGCTGCACCCGGCAGCCCAGGTCGCTGCAGTTCTGCATGTGATTCGTCGGCGTATCGCAGCGGTAGCAGCGGCCGATCACTGTGGCGTCCTCGCTGAAATCCAGGGACATCCGGTTGTCGAACACGTAGAGCGAGCCCTGCCACAAGCCTTTGTCGCCGTAGGTCTCGCCGTAGCGGGCGATGCCGCCGTCGAGTTGGTAGACCTTCTCGAAGCCGCGGTTGACCATGAGCGAACTCAGCACCTCGCAGCGGATGCCGCCCGTGCAGTAGGTGACGACCGGCTTGTCCTTGAGGTGGTCGTATTTGCCGCTGTCGAGCTCGGCCACGAACTCGCGGGTGTTGCCGACCTGCGGCACCACCGCATCCGCGAACCGTCCGATCTCGGCCTCGAAGGAGTTGCGCCCATCGAAGAACACGACCTCCTCGCGTTCGACGAGCTCGTGCAGCTCCTCGGGGCTCAGTTTGGTGCCACCGCCGATCACCCCCTTCTCATCGACCCTCAGTTCGCCTGGAGCGCCGAAGCTCACGATCTCTTCACGCACGCGAACGCTCAGGCGCGGAAAGTCATGGCCGTTGCCCTCGCTCCACTTGGCGTCCAGGTTCGCGAAGGCCGCATACTCGCGCGTCTTGCGCAGGTATCGCTTGACGTCCTTGAGTTCTCCGCCGACAGTGCCGTTGATGCCGTCCTTCGAGACCAGGATGCGGCCGCCGAGGCCGAGTGACTCGCAGAGGTCGCGCTGCCAGAGCCGGATCGCCTCAGGGTCGGCGAGCGGTGTGAACTGGTAGAAGAGCAGGATCTTGGGGACGGCCACCGATCGATTCTAAATGGGCGGCCCCGGTGGTCGAGCTGCGCGGACGGGCTGGATGGCTGACCGTCTCGGGCCGCCCCGACTCGGCGTGTCAGTTCGCATTGACATCAGTGTGAGTTGACAACGCGAGAACGGGGAAGCTGCGCGCGTGTCCCAGCCGCGACGTAGTCTGCTGTGCATGGGAGTGACTGCGATGAGGGATGCCGAACCCCTCCGCACCACCTATGCGCCGGCCGCGCCGCTCGACCTGAAGCTCACGCTGAGGCCGTTGAGCCGCGGCGCGCAGGATCCGACGATGCAGTGGCATCCCGCCGGCGTCTGGCGTACCGTCCCGACCCCGGAGGGTGCCGCGACCCTCCACCTGTCGCAGCGTGGCGCGACGATCGATGCTGTCGCCTGGGGTGATGGGGCGGAGTGGGCGATCGCGGGAGTGCCCGAGCTGCTCGGCGACGGCGACGACCCGGGCGACTTCGATGTGTCGGCCAATGCCTTCCTGCATGACGCGTACCGCCGGACCTCCGGGATGCGATTGCTGCGTACCGGTCGCGTGCTCGAGATGATGATCGCCGCGATCTTCGAGCAGAAGGTCACTGGCAAGGAGGCGCATCTGGCCTGGAACCGGCTCATCCGCAAGCACGGCGAGGTCGCGCCCGGTCCGGCGCCGGCCGGAATGCGGGTGTTCCCCTCGACCCATGCCTGGCGGATGATCCCGTCGTGGGAATGGCATCGAGCCGGGGTGGACTCGCAGCGCTCTCGCACGGCGATCGCCGCGGCATCCGTGGCGCACGGACTCGAACGCACCCTCGCGCTCGGCCGCGGGGGAGCGGACGTGCTCGCCAAACTCCGCAGCGTGCCGGGCGTCGGCGTGTGGACCGCCGCCGAGACCAGCCAGCGTGCCCACGGCGATCCCGATGCGGTGAGCGTCGGCGATTACCACCTGCCCGCGGTCGTCGGCTGGGCTCTTGTCGGCAAGCCGGTCGACGACGACGGGATGCTCGAGCTGCTATCGCCGTGGCCGGGCAATCGGCAGCGCGTGATGCGTATCATCGAGTCGAGTGGCTTTGCGAAGCCGCGATTCGGCCCGCGCATGACGATTCCGGAACACCGCAGCCGCTGAGCTGGACGGGCCGGGATAACCCGGCCTAGTCGTCTTCCGCTTCGGCCTCGTCGGCTGCCTCGGGTTCGTCATCGCTGTCGTGCTCGGCGTGCGATCCCAGAGGGCCGCCGCCGAAATCCGCGGAGTCCGCTTCATTCGCCGACTTCAGCAACTCATCGGCTTGAGCCTGAGCGGCTGCCGCCTCCTCCGGGTCGCCAGCCGCGGGGCCACCCTGGTTGGCAAACTGGTCGAAACCGGCCATCGCAACGCTCCCATCATCGTGTGCTGCTGCCTGTGAGCCTAGCCAGCCGCAGGACCGTAGGCAAAGAGCCCGGCCGGATCCCAGCTGCGTCTGATCGTGTCGAGCCGCTCATGTACCTCCGGTGCCCAGGCCCGCCGATACCGCTCGGCATCGCTGCCGTCACCGGCGAAATTGATCGTCGTCTGGGGAGAGATCCAGGGAGCGATCGCGGTCGTGAGCTGTGCGGCGACGGCGGGCAAAACCTCCGCGAAGAGACTCGGGTTCGGCACGCCGACAACGGTCAGGGTGTACCCGGCCTCGCGGCCGCCCACTGCGGAACCCTCCGGCACATCGATGGCGGTGCGCGCACCGAGGTGGCGCACCTCGACGACGATGAGGGGAACCTGCTGCTCGGGGCCGACCGTGGCCAGGAGTTCGCCGGCGAAATCCTGGTCGACGGCGGAGAGGAGTCCACCGGTCACCCACCCGGGGCCGGGTTCGGTCGGATCGTTGTGGATGAGGCCGACCTTGGATGTGGGCAGCACACCGATCGTGTCGATCATTGCGGGTGCGAGTCCGCGTAGCGGTGCAGCGAGTCGCTCGCCCTCCGCGGCAGCGCCTGGGTAGGCGAAGCGGAGATTCAGCACGGTGCGCCCGCGGAGCGGCTCCGGGATCGTGTCGAAATCGGGAAGGCGCAGGATCGCGACGGATGTCGTGACCTGGTCGTCGGCCGTCGCGCTCCAGTCGATCCACGATCGCAGCACGGCTTCGATGTGTGGGGTGTCGAAGAACACGGAGCCGGCGTAGAACTCGGCGAGTGGCACGAGCTCGAAAAGCATCTCGGTGACGACGCCGAAGCCCCCTTTGCCACCCCTCAGCGCCCAGAAGAGATCGCTGTTCTCCTCGGCGTTCGCGGTGACCACCGAACCGTCGGCGGTCACCAGGGTGAAACCGCGGGCGTAGTCCGAACTGAAGCCGTGGCTGCGGGAGAGCGGGCCGACTCCGCCACCCAGGGTGTAGCCGACGGCGCCCACGGTTCCCGATGCCCCCGTGATGGCGGTGAGGCCGAGGGGCTCCGCGGCGGTGAGCACGGCAGACCAGGGCACGCCCGCGCCGATGCGTGCGATCCGAGCCTCGGCGTCGATCGAGAGAGCGTCGAGTCTTCTGGTGGAGATGAGCAGGCCGTCGGTGATGGCCGATTCCGCGCCATGACCGGTCGCCTGCATGCGTACGGGAAGGCCGTTGACCGCGGCGAAGCGCACCGCCTCGATGACGTCGGCTTCGCTCGTGACGCCGACCGCGACATCCGGGGTGTGGACGACGGCACGGTTGAAGGCCGACACCTCCTCGGCGAAACCGCCGTCGGAGGGACTGAGAACCGGCCCGGTGACGAGCGCACGGAGATTATCGAGGGATAGTTGGGTACTCATTCCGGCAGAGTACCGGCCACCACCGGCACTGCGGAAGATAGTCTTTGAGAAGGTCGAAGAACGTGAAAGCAGAAGCCAGTGTCCCAGTCGACGTCGACGAATGACGGAATCGCCTCGATCTCCCTTCGTGAGCGCAAGCGCGAGGCAACGCGCGAAGCGTTGGAGACCGCAGCCCTCAAACTCGTGACCGAGCGCGGAATCGATGGCGCGACGATCGACGACATCTGCGCGGTAGCGGGTTTTTCGCACCGCACCTTCTTCAACTACTTCCCCTCCAAGGAGTCGGCTCTGATCGCCGGGCTCAGCCTCTCGTTCGAGGGCGAATTCGCAGAGGACTTCGTCGGCTCGCACGGCGAGGTCTACGCCGATCTCAAACGGCTGCTGCTCCGGCTGGTGCGCACGAACCAGGAGCAGGGCGAGCAATGGCGTGACCGGGTGATTCTGCTCGCCGAGAATCCGGCACTCATAGCGAGTCGGCGCGATCATCAGGTGGAGCTCACACGCGAACTCGTCGCCGTCATCCGCCTCCGCCTGCCGGGTGAGGACCGGGCGGAGATCCTCGCCGGGATGGTCATGATCGCGATCGCCACGGCGGTGCGACGGTGGAGTTCGGCCAGCGGCGACACACCGTTCGACGAGGTGCTTCACGAGTCCTTCGAGGCCGTAGACGACATAGCCCGGACTGTCGTGGGCGCGCCGACGCCGATCGGCGAGACGCCGAGCTAAAGCACGCAGAGCAGGATGCGGTCGTGGGTGTGCAGGCCGGTTGAACAGCCCCGGTGTGAGGCTGCTCAGGCGGAATGCGGAAGGAGGTCGTCCCAGAGATTGATCGGCACGGCTCCCATGGCGTTGCCGTTCTCGTCGAGCAGCCTGCCCATGCGTTTGACCTGGCGTAGTACGACGAGCCTGTCGATGACGCGCACATGCGGCAGGCGCGCGGCGATGGTCTGCTCGAGCCGGTGAACCTCGTCGATCGTGCGCAGCCAGGAACAGAGGGCGAGGTTCGTGCCGGCGGCGATGGTGGCGGTGAGCCGCGCAGTGCGAAAGCGGCTCAGGGTCATCGCTGCCTCGCTCAGCTTGTCGGCCGGCACCTCCGCCCAGAGGTAGATCTGCACCGGCCAGTCCACCGCCATCGCATTGACATCGGTGCGCAGGATGATCATGCCGGACTGCAGAAGGCGCGAGATGTGCCGGCGTGCCGTGCTGATGCTGATGTCGGCGAGTTCGGCGAGCTCGACGAGTGACATGCGCCCGTCGGCGGCCAGGTGGGTGAGCATCACCTTCGCGGCATCCGAGAGCACCGGCATTGGTTCCCTGTCGGCGTCGGACGCCATCTGCAGCTGGCGCACCTGCTCGAGACGCGTAACGGAGTCGGTGTCGAGCACGCGAAGCCGCCACATCGACCCCTCGCCGTAGAGGCGTGTCGCGATACGTGTTCGAGTGCTCAACACGTGGTCGACCTGGTCGAGATGGTAGAGCAGGTAGTGGGAGAGGGTGCGCAGGTCGGCCGCGGCGACGGTCACGAGGATGTCGGCACTGCCCATCGTGAGCTCGACCGTCAGCGCTGCGGTGTGCTGTGCGATCGCGTTGGCCACGGCGAGTCGGTGCTCCGGGTGGCAGGTGATCTCGACGTAGGCCAGGCACTGAGCGTTATGGTGCGCCATGCCCGGTGCGGCCGTCACCCACGCCGACCCCTCGTCGACCAGAGCGTTCCACCGTTTCGCCGCGGTTACGGGGCTGATACCGAGCACCGATCCGAGAGTGGCCCATGGCGCGCGCGGAGCCACCTGCAGGGCATCGACCAACGCCATCTCATCCTGGGAAAGCATGGTCGAATCTACCAATTTTATTTGCAATTTTGAACGAATCTTTGTATGTAACCCGCCGGAAACAAACGGTTCTTGATACTTGGGCACATCCAATGACGCAAAACCGAAAGGTGTTCCCGTGCTCCATGACCGGCTGCGCAGCGATGCTACGGCTCTCGCCGGCGATCTCGCTGACCTTCGCCACCGTCTTCACCGCCATCCAGAGATCGGTCTCGATCTGCCCTGGACTCAGGAGCAATTGTTGGGCGAGTTGGACGGCTTGGGATTCGAACTGAGCACCGGCACGTCACTGACGTCGATCACCGGGGTCTTGCGCGGCGGTGCGGCCGGTGCGAACCGGCGCGCGGTTCTGTTGCGCGCGGACATGGACGGACTCCCCGTTCACGAGGCGAGCGGCGTGGACTTCGCCAGCGAGATCGACGGAGCGATGCACGCCTGCGGGCATGACCTGCACATGGCGATGCTTGTCGGTGCCGCCCGCCTGCTCGCCGCGCAGCGTGACGAACTGCCGGGCGACGTGGTCTTCATGTTCCAGCCGGGCGAGGAAGGCTGGGACGGGGCAGGGCGGATGCTCGACGAGGGTGTTCTCGACGCCGCAGGCCCCCGCGTGCAGAACGCCTACGGCATGCACGTCTTCTCGGGCAAGATCCCCACCGGAGTATTCACCGGACGCCCCGGAACCCTCATGGCCGCCAGCGATTGGTTCGCCCTCACCGTGCGCGGCAGCGGTGGGCACGGCTCCGCCCCGCACACGACGCGCGACCCGGTCTCGGCGATCGCCGAGATGGTGAGCGCGATGCACGCATTCGTGACCCGTCGTTTCGACATCTTCGACCCGGTGGTGCTCACTGTCGGATCGTTGCACGGTGGAACGAAGCGCAACATCATCCCCGACGAAGCGCAGCTCGATGCCACCGTTCGTACGTTCAGCCACGCCAGCCGCGAGACCATGCGCACCGAGTTGCCGCAGCTCTGCCGCGCCATCGGTGAGGCATTCGGAGTCGAGGTGGATGCCGAGTTCCGCCCCGAGTATCCGCTCACTGTCAACAATGCGACCGAGGCGCAGTTCGTGGCCGACACCGTCGCCGATCTGTTCGGCGACGAGGGCTACATCCCGATGGCGCACCCCGAGGCGGGGGCCGAGGATTTCTCCCGCGTGCTCGAAGAAGTGCCTGGCTGCTACGTGATGCTCGGTGCCTCGACGCACGACGACCTCACGCAGTCTCCCAGCAATCACAGTTCGCGTGCGACCTTCACCGACGCCGTATTGCCCATGGGCGCGCTGCTGCATGCGGAGCTTGCGGTGCGCTCGCTCAGCCGGAACGGTGGTGTCTGATGTCCGAACTGCTCCTCACCAACGCCAGCGTCATCACACTCGAGGACGAACTGCCCGAGGCATCGGCTGTCGCCGTGCGCGACGGTCGGATCACCTGGGTCGGCGACCGTGCCGACGCGGCGCAGCACGTGGGTGCCGGCCATCGCACCGTCGACCTGAACGGCGCGACGGTGGTTCCAGGTTTCATCGACGCCCATCACCACCTGATGACGCTCGGCTACTGGATGGCGAACGTCGACTGCTCGTATCCGAAGGTCAGATCCATCGGGGACATCGTCGAGCAGGTGCGTCTGCGCACCGCAGACACCCCGGCCGGTCAGTGGATCCGTGGCAGGGGATACGACGACAACAAGCTCGCGGAGCGTCGCCACCTGACCCGCGCCGACCTCGACGCGGTGAGCCCGGGGCATCCGGTGATCATTCGCAATGCCAGCGGACACATGTGCGTCGCCAACTCGTTCGCGTTGCGCCAGGCCGGCATCGTGCGCGGCACGCCCGATCCGTTCGGTGGGCACGTCGGTGTCGACGCCGATGGTGAGCCGACCGGCCTTCTGCAGGAGAGCGCGCAGGAACTGCTCGGTGTCGACTGGCTGCCGCGCGACCCGGAGGAGCTCGCTCCGCTGCTTCACACCGCAGGACAGGCCTACCTCGCTGCTGGTGTCACCAGCGGCCACGAGGCCGGCATCTGGACGCCGCAGGAGTTCTCGGTCATCCAGAACGCGGCCCAGAACGGCACTCTCGCGTTGCGTACCTACATGATGATCCGCACCCCGATGCTCGAAGCGCTCGAGGGTGTCGGCGTGCACACCGGCTTCGGCGACGACATGCTGCGCATCGGTTCGATCAAGATCATCTCCGACGGCTCACTGATCGGCCGCACAGCGGCGGTCGAGGAGCCATTCGTCGGTCACACCCACGACGACCTCGGCCTCGCCTCCTACACGCAGGACGAACTCGACGAGCTGGTGTGGCGCGGTCACAGCGCCGGCTGGCAGATGGCGATCCACGCCATCGGCGACCGGGCCATCACGATGTGTCTCGACTCCTACGAGCGGTCCCTGAAGCGGATGCCGCGAGCCGACCACCGGCACCGCATCGAGCACTGCGGCATCGTCAGCCCGGAGATCATCCAGAGGATGGCGCGCATGGGTGTAATCCCGTCCGGCCAGCCGCCGTTCATCGCCGAGTTCGGCGACGGATTCCTCGAGCACCTCTCGCCGGAGCGGGCGCGCTACACCTACCCGCTGCGCTCCTTCCTCGACGCCGGGGTGCCGATCGCGGGAGGATCCGATTCGCCGGTGTCGTCGTACCAGCCGCTCATCGGCATCCAAGCCGCGGTCACCGAGAAGACTTCGAGCGGGCGCGATTTCGCTCCGGAAGAGAAGTTGACGGTCGAGGAGGCACTGCGCATTTACACCCGCAACGGCGCATACGCCGCCTTCGACGAGAAGATCAAGGGCAGCATCACGCCGGGCAAGTACGGCGACTTCGCGGTGCTCGGCTCAGACCCGCGAGTCGTTCCCGCCGGCGAGATCGCGCAGATCCCCGTGCTCGCCACCGTGCGCGGCGGCGAGTTCGTCTACGAAGCGCCGATCGGCTGAGCATGAATTCACGCCTCGTCTATCTCATCCGCCGGATCTTGCTGACGATCCCGGTGCTGATCGCGACGAGCATCTTCGTGTTCCTGTTGATCCGCCTGGTTCCCGGCGACCCGGTTCGCACGATGCTCGGGTTCCGCGCGACGCCGGCCACGATCCACACGGTGCGCCAACAGCTCGGCCTCGATCAGCCGCTGCCCGTGCAGTACTGGGGGTGGATCACTGGCGCCGTGCGCGGCAACCTCGGCCAGGACTTCATCAGCCACGAGAAGATCAGCAACCTGTTGAGCGTCTCGCTTCCGATCACGCTCGAACTGACCATTCTGGCCATGGCGATCGCGCTGCTCGTCGGGGTTCCGCTCGGCGTGCTGGCGGCCTCGAAGGGCGGCTGGGTGCGGCGGATCTCAGCAGGAGCGGTGACAGTGGCGATCAGCATCCCGGATTTCTGCCTCGGTCTGTTGCTCGTGCTCATCTTCACGGGAGTCTTCAACGTGCTGCCCCCCACCGGCTGGGTGGCGTTCACCGTCGACCCGGTACAAAACCTGCGGTTCATGGTCATGCCGGTGCTCACCCTCGCGGTTGCCCAGACGGCCTACCTCCTGCGCACCACGCAGGCGGCGATGCAGGGCACGCTGAGCGAGCCGTACATCTACTTTCTCAGGGCCAAGGGCGTGCGCGAGGGGCGGATCGTCGGCCAGCACGCGCTGCGTAACGCGTCCGGCCCGATCATCACGGTCACCGGAATCCAGTTCGGCGTGCTGCTCGGAGGCGCGATCGTCATCGAGAAGCTGTTCGCCCTGCCGGGCGTCGGTCGGCTCGTCGTCGACGCGATCAGCAATCGCAATTACGTCGTCGTGCAGGGTGGCGTGCTCGTGATCGCGAGCCTGTTCATCATCGTCAACCTCATCACCGATCTAGTGCATGGTCTCATCGACCCGCGCGTGCACGAGGCGGTGAGCTCGTGACCGCGGTGACGACGACCGTGCGCAGGCGCAGCTTCGGCGGCAAGCGACTCAGCCGGTTGCTGGGCGGTACCGAGGGCGTCGTCGGCTGGGCGATCCTGCTTCTTCTGGTTCTGGTCGCGGTCTTCGCGCCGCTGCTCGCGCCCCACAACACCGAGGCGATCGCAAGCGGACGCATCTTCGCCCCGCCGGACGCCTCGCATCCGTTCGGCTCGGACGACCTCGGTCGCGACGTCTTCAGCCGGGTGCTGTTCGGCTATCGCGCGTCGCTGTCGATCGCGATCGGCGCTGTGGTGCTGGCCCTGGTCTTCGCGGTGCCGATCGGCGTCATCTCCGGCTATGTCGGCGGCACCGTCGACCTCATCCTGATGCGCGCCATCGACCTGCTGCTCGCCTTCCCGGCCCTGCTGCTCGCGATCTCGTTGATCGCGATCCTCGGCCCTGGCAGCGTGGTGGCGCTCATCGCGATCGCGGTGATCTACATGCCGATCATGGCCCGTGTTATGCGCAGTTCGGCGCTCGTCGTGCGCAACCAGCCCTACGTGCTCGGTGCCCGCACGCGTGGTGCATCGCACTTCTCGATCGTGGTCGGGCACGTGCTGCCGAACTCGATCGGGCCGGTGCTGGTGCAGGCGAGCGTGCTCACGGCCTTCGCGATCATCATCGAGGCCGCGCTTTCGTTCCTCGGTCTTGGCGCTCAACCGCCGACTCCTGAGTTGGGCCTCATGCTCGCCGAGGGCAGCGACTTCATCACCCAGGCGCCCTGGGTGGTGCTGGCTCCGGCCGGGGCTCTCGCGGTCAGCGTGCTGGCGTTCAACCTCATCGGCAGCGGCCTGAGGCAATCCTTCGACCCGAATCAGTTGGCACAATGAGCGACGCACCCATCCTCGAGCTCGACGACGTGAGCGTCGACTATCAGACTGCCTCCGGCCCGGTCTCCGCGGTGACCGGGGTCTCCCTACGCCTGGAGAACGGCGAGACCTTCGGTCTGGTCGGCGAGTCCGGCTGTGGCAAGACCACGCTCAGCATGGCGATCATGGGGTTGCTTCCACCGTCGGCAGAGGTGAGCGGCAGCATCCGGTTCTGCGGAGACGACGTCGTGAGGATGACCGAGAACCAACGTCGCGAGATTCGTGGCAACACCATGAGCATGGTCTTTCAAGACCCGGCGACCTCGCTCGACCCCACCTACAGCATCGGCAGCCAGATCGCCGAGACGCTGAGGGCGCATACGTCGATGACCGCCAAGGCCGCCCGCGCGCGTGCGACCGAGCTGCTCGCGGAGGTCGGAATCCCCGATCCGGCCGCCCGCTACGACGATCCTCCACAGAAACTCAGCGGTGGCATGCGGCAGCGTGTCGTCATCGGCGCGGCGCTGGCCAACCAGCCGGCACTGCTTCTCGCCGACGAGCCGACCACCGCGTTGGATGTGACCATCCAGGCGCAGATTCTCGAACTGCTGGGCTCACTGGTGCAGCGGCTCGGCAGCACGGTGCTGCTGATCACCCACGACCTCGGTGTGGTCGCGCAGGTGTGCGACCGGGTGGGCGTGATGTACGCCGGGCAACTGGTCGAGGTCGCTCCGGTGGCCGAGCTCTTTGCGGCACCCAAGCACCCGTATACCCGGGCGCTTCTCGATGCGCTGCCGACGCGGGGCTCCCGGCAGCTCACCGTGATCGAGGGTCAGGTGCCCAACCTGCTGAATCCGCCGGCCGGATGCCGATTCGCGGACCGCTGCGCACATCGCATGGAGATCTGTTCGACGACCCCGGCCCTGACCGTACACGCGGACCGTTCCGTCGCCTGCTGGTGGGAGGAGGCCCAGAGTGCCTGATCGGCAGAATCGCACCGACGTGCTGCTGCACGTCGAAGACGTGGTGAAGAACTTCCCGGTGGGCGGCGTGGGAACGCGCAAGGTCGTGCACGCCGTCGATGGCGCGAGCCTCGACATCCGCCGCGGCGAGGTGTTGTCGCTGGTGGGCGAGTCTGGCTCCGGCAAGAGTACCCTCGGCCGCTGCATCACCGGAATGACCCCGCCGACATCCGGTCGGATCGTGTTCGACGGGCAGGATCTCGCTCACCTCGGGCGCCAGTCCCGAGCGGTGTTCCGTCGCAGGGTGCAGCCTGTATTCCAAGACCCGCGCTCATCTCTCGACCCCCGGTGGCCGGTGAGCCGCACCATCGGCGAGGCGTTGCGTGCGAATCGTATTGGCGACACCGCCGCCCGTGCCAAGCGGGTGCTCGAACTCATGGATCTCGTCGGTCTGCCGGCGCATTTCGCCGAACGGCGGCCGAGAGAACTCTCCGGTGGGCAGCAGCAGCGTGTCGCGATCGCGGCGGCACTCGCGCTGGACCCGGAGCTGCTGGTCGCCGACGAGCCCGTGTCGGCTCTCGACGTCTCCGTGCAGGCGCAGATCCTCAACCTGCTCGGGCATCTGCGTGACGAGCTCGGTCTCGCACTGCTGTTCATCGCGCACGACCTGTCGGTCGTCGAGCACCTCTCCGACCGGGTGGCCGTCATGTACCTGGGACGCATCGTGGAGGTCGGCACCACCGCCGAGATCTTCGACACCCCGCAGCATCCGTATACCCGCGCCCTGATGGATGCGATTCCGTACCCCGATCCCTCGCGGCGGATGAATCACACCAAGCTGGTCGGCGAGATTCCGAGCCCCATCTCCCCGCCGAGCGGATGCCACTTCCACACCCGCTGCCCGGTCGCCATCGACCGCTGTGCGGTGGACATTCCCCTCGTAACCCCATACACGGCAACCCACGGCGCCGCCTGTTTTGTCGCCGCCACCAACGCCGGATTCCTTCCGGCATCAGTCCCCGAGAAGAAAGTCACCTCATGACAGGAACCAGAGAGAACCACCGGCTCACCGTCTGTCTCAGTTTCGATTTCGATGCAGAGTCGGCCTGGCTGGGCTCGTTCAAAACCGCCACGCCGTCGGCACTATCGCGCGGGGCCTATGGCGCCAACGAAGGCGTGCCGCGCACCCTGAAGCTCCTCGACAAGTATTCGATGCCTGCGACGTTCTTCATTCCGGGCGACACGGCAGACCGCCACCCCGCCGAGACGAAGGACATCTTCGCGGCGGGTCATGAGATCGGTCACCACGGCTACCTGCACGAGCCGCCGCCCGGGCTCACCGAAGCCGAGGAGCGCGAGATGATCGAGCGCGGGCTCGACGCCCTGCAGCGCCAGCTCGGTGTCGTGCCGAAGGGATACCGCTCGCCTGCCTGGGAGCTCTCGCACAACACCTTCCGTCTGCTGGGCGAGTACGGATTCGAGTACGACGCCAGCCAGCTCGGCGCCGACCGTCCCTCCTGGGTGGAAGACAAAGGCGTGAAGACCGACGTGGTCGAGATTCCCGGCGCGTGGGAGCTCTGCGACTCCTCCCTCTTCATGTTCGCCTTCAGCCCGACCTACCTGCGCGGTCTTGCGGCCCCGTCGCACGCCCTCGAGCTCTGGCAGGGCGACTTCGACGGCATGTACGAGGAGGACAGCGACGCGGTCTACGTGCTGACGATGCATCCGCAGATCATCGGTCGACCGCACCGCCAGGCCCTGCTGGCGCGCCTCATTGAACACATGCAGTCCTTCGACGACGTCTGGTTCGCCCAGATGAACGAAGTGAACGAGTACTTCCGAGCCAAGCAGGCTTCGGTTTCCTGACGCACCACCCAGCCCGTCCCCCATCACACACCAAGGAGCACAGATGACCATCCATGAAGACGATGTAAGTGCCACGCGACTCACCCGCAACTTTCTCTCGGGCCATCTCAATCGTCGGCAGTTGATTCAGGGCGCCGGCGCGATCGGCGCGAGCGCCATCCTCACCCAGCTGCTGGTTGCCTGCGCCCCGGGCGCAACGATCGGCGCGAGCACCGGCAGTGCAGGGGGAACACCGGTGAAGGGCGGAACCCTCACGGCAGCCCTCACCGGTAACCCGTCCAGCATGGACCCGGCGGCAGCCGGCATCTATACGAGCCTGCAGGTGATCGACAACATCTTCAGCAAGCTGATCACGATGGATGAGAAGGGGAAGTTCATCCCAGAACTCGCCACCAAGTGGACGCAGAACAGCCCGACGACCTACACCTTCGATCTGCGCAGCGGGGTAAAGTTCCACAACGGCGAGGCGTTCACGGCCGACGACGTCAAGTACACGTTCGAGCGCATTCTGGCGCCCGCGACGGCTTCGACCTATGCGACGCTCTACTCGTCACTGAAGTCGGTCGAGGTCGTCTCGCCGACCCAGGTGGTCTTCCACCTCAGCGAGCCGTTCGCGCCGTTCCTCACGAACGTCGCGCAGAACGGCGAGATCATGAACAAGAAGGCCGTCGAGTCGTCCGACCCGACGCGCAACCCGGTCGGCACCGGTCCTTTCATGTTCGTGGAGTGGGTGCAGAGCGACCACATCACCCTGAAGAAGAACCCCGACTACTTCATGAAGAGCCAGCCGTACGTCGACAAGATCGAGTTCCGCTTTCTCGACGTGAACAAGAGCCGCATCGAGGCATTGCAGTCGGGTCAACTCGACTGGGTCGACGCTGTTCCGCTGAACGAACTGAAGGCACTCGCGTCGAACCCGCAGTACAACTACGTCACCTCGAAGGTCGCGGGCATTCCGGACTTCATCGCGTTCAACTGCAGCAAGGCGCCGTTCGACAACAAGGCGCTGCGCCAGGCGATCGCGGCCGCGATCGACCGCAAGGAGATTCTCGACATCGCGTACTTCGGCGCTGGCGAGGAGGGCGTGATGGAGGTGCCGAGCGGATCGCCGTGGTTCGGTGGAACGCCGCCGTACAAGAGCGGCCCCGACCTGAAGGTCGCCAAGCAGAAGATGAAGGAGGCGGGCTACGAGAAGGGTCTCGACGTGACCTTCCTCTCGCTGCCGCAGTATCCGGAATTGGAGAAGACCGGGGTCGTGCTGAAGGCCCAGTTGGCCAAGATCGGCATCAACGTCACCATCGAGCAGCTCGAGGTGACCGTCTGGTTCGATCGCTACGCCAAGGGTGACTTCGAACTGACGTCGGCGTACTGGTCGGGAACCATCGATCCCGACACGTTCTATTCGGCGCAGCTCGTGTCGACCTCACCGAACAACTACTGCAAGTACACGAACGCCGAGGTCGACAAGCTCTCCCAGCAGGCCAAGACGGAGACCGACCAGGCCAAGCGGAAGGCCCTGTACGAGAAGATCCGCGCGATCGTGTGGGACGAGTCGCCGGTCGTCTTCGCCCACTACGAGACGATCAACTACCTGATGTCGAAGAAGGTCAACGGCTCGACGATCACTCCGGTGCTCGAGCTGAACCTCGACCAGGTGTGGAAGGCGACGAGCTAGCTCGCACAGAGTGCAGAGGGGCGGGTGGAGGATCCGTCCGCCCCTTTCGCGCGCAGCTTCGATCCGACTCGTCCGCCGGAGCAGATGGATGTGGCCGGTCCTTCGAGCCTCAACCTTCGAGCACCGCCATCGCGGAGCTGTGTCCGCCGAGGCCGCTCACGGCGCCTCCCCGCCTGGTACCCGCTCCGCAGAGCAGGATGCGGTCGTGGCCTGTCGCCACTCCCCAGCGTTCGGCCGCGGTGCCGAGAGCCGCGTCATCCTCCACGAACGGCCAGTCGAGCGGACCGTGGAAGATGTTGCCGCCCGGCATGCGCAGGGCGGCCTCCAGGTCGAGGGTCGTCTTGGTCTCGATGCACGGTCGGCCCGCGGCATCCGTCATCAACAGGTCTTCGATGGGCTCGGCGAGCACCGAATCGAGCGAATCCAGCACGGCCCGAGTGAGCCGGTCGCGCATCTCGTCGTTGGTATCCGGCGAGAGCAGTCGGTCGGGGGTGTGCAGGCCGAAGACGGTGAGGGTGTGGGCGCCGCTGGCGGCGAGCTCGGGGGAGAGGATGCTCGGGTCGCTGAGCGAATGGCAGTAGATCTCGGCGGGTAGCGGCCTCGGCAGCTGCCCAGCGCTCGCCGTACGGAAGGCGGATTCGAGCTGCGAATAGCCCTCGTTGATGTGGAACGTGCCGCCGAAGGCCGCGGTCGGATCGAGTGCATCGTCCAGCAGGCGGGGAAGCCGCTTCAGCAACAGGTTGACCTTCACCTGCGAACCCTCCGGCCGCGGTGCACCGGTTTCGCCGAGCAGCCGCGAAAGCACGTGCGGTGCGACGTTCGCGAGAATCGTGCCCGCGCCGATGACGACCTCACGCTCGCGGTGGACGTAACGGACCTCCCCGTCCGGCGTCAGCGCTGTCACCTCCGCACCGGTCAGGAGGGTGGCACCGGCCCTGCG
>OUNO010000138.1_pt4 | contig 16666 bp, 15 predicted proteins | sample 1779811 | NCBI WGS metagenome assembly OUNO01 (sample SAMEA3914804, study PRJEB12502) | metagenome | biome: forest; material: soil | place: Canada | collected 2010-06-25 | depth 0.3 m | reverse complement strand
GCCTCCTCGTCGGTGATGTCGATCAGCTGACCGAAGCCCCACTCGGGGGCGAGCATGGCCAGCGCCGACTGGACGTCGACGCGGTGATCGCCCGAGCGAACGGTCAGGGCGTGTGGTTCGGCGGGCGGCAGGCCCGGCTTGAAGTGCCCATCGACGAGCAGGCCCCAGACCTGCTCGTAGGGGACGACGCCGACGAGCGCCTCGATGTCGACGCCGCGGTAGCGCAGCGCGCCACCCTCTTTGTCGGGCTCGGCGATCTCGGTGGCGAAGGCGACTACGCCTTCAAGGCCCGACTGGACCTCCGTTGTTGACTGAACCGCGCTCATGGCACTCGCTTTCTGAGCTTGATGCTTGACGGGGTGGCTGCCTTCTGGGCAGGCACACATCGTCGCAGGAATGCCCGCGCGAGTAGGCTCAAGTCCCGCGCGAGTGGGCTCCGGCCGGATCGGCCGCCGAGCGGCGCGCACCCAGCGGCCATTCCGAGGAGGACCCAGTGCCCGACAGCGATCTGATGTTCCGCCCCGCCATCGAGCTCGCCGCCATGGTGCGCTCGGGAGACGTATCCTCGCGCGAGCTCGTCGAAGCCTCGCTGCAGCGGATTGAGGAGCTCAATCCCTCCCTCAACGCCTTCGTCGACATCGATGCCGACCGCGCCCTCGCCGCCGCCGACAAGGTCGCGCCCGGCGATGAGCGGCCGTTCGCGGGCGTGCCGACGGCGATCAAGAACAACCGGCCGGTCGAGGGACTGCGCCTGACCTACGGCTGCTCGCTGATGGCCGAGAACATGTGCGACTACGACCACAACATCACGCGGCGGCTGAAGGACGCCGGGTTCGTGATCGTCGGCACGACGACGCTGCCCGAGTACGGGATCCTGCCGGTCAGTGAGGCCCGGCTGTTCGGGCCGACCCGCAACCCATGGGACCTCGAGCGCACGCCCGGCGGATCCTCGGGAGGCGCCGCCGCGGCGGTCGCGAGCGGGATGCTGCCGGTCGCCCACGGCAACGACGGCGGTGGGTCGGTCCGTATCCCGGCCGCCTGCTGTGGGCTCGTCGGCCTCAAGCCGACGCGCGGGCGCATCTCGGCCGCTCCCGAACTCGGCGACTCCTCGCTCGGCATCGACGGGATGCTGACGCGGACGGTCGCCGACACGGCGGCGCTGCTCGATGTGCTCTCGGGCTATGAGCCCGGCGACGCGACGTGGGCGCCCGACCCGGCCGAGCCGTTCGCCCTCAGCGCCGGCCGCGAGCCCGGCCGCTTGCGGATCGCCGTCACGACCACGCCGCCGATCCCCGACGCGACGATCGATCCGATGTGCCTGCGGGCCGTCGAGGACGCGACCGAGCTGTTGCGCTCGCTCGGCCACGAGGTCGAGGAGGTCGTGCCGCCGTGGCAGGCCGAGGGCCTGAGCGAGCTGTTCGGCGCCGTCTTCTCGAACCACATCGCCCTCTCGATCGCCTACTCGGGCATGGTCGCCGGCCGCGCGCCGACGGCTGCGGACATGGAGCCCATGAGCTGGGCGATCTTCTCGATGATCGGCAAGCTCAACGCGATCGACGGCATGGGCGCCGCCGTCCGGCTGCAGGCCTTCGCGCGCAACCTGGTGTCCTTCCTGCTCCCCTACGACGCCCTGCTGACGCCGGCGCTGGCCGAGCGACCGCTGCCGCTCGGCACGCTGGACACGGCCGCGGCGGACCCGATGAGCACCTTCTCCCGGTCGGGCTACTTCACGCCCTTCACGCCGGTCTTCAACGCGTCCGGCCAGCCCGGCATCTCGCTGCCGCTGTACGAGGGCGAGGACGGCCTGCCGCTCGGCGTCCAGCTCGTCGGGCGTCCCGCCGCCGAGGGGCCGCTGCTGGCGCTCGCGGCGCAGCTCGAGGCGGCGCGGCCATGGGCCGAGCGCAGACCGGCGATGGCCGGCGCGCCCGCCGCTTGACGGAGGGCCGCCGCTAGCGCGTGCCGAGGACCGCGGCTAGCGCGTGCCGAGGACCGCGGCCATGCGCTGGGGGGAGACCCCGAGCGCCTCGGCGCCGGCGGCGCCGCGAGCCGAGGTCATCGAGACCTCCATCAGCTCGGCCTCGTCCCAGGTCGCGAAGGCCGCCGGGCCGACGACCCGCTCGAGCAGGCGCAGCCCCCGCGAGACCAGCGGCGTGGGCACGTGGAGCAGTGGCCGGCGACGCCCGAGCGACCGCAGGACGGTGCGGATGATCTCGGTGTGGCTGAGCGTCTCGGGGCCGGCGAGCTCGTGGCGTTCGTGGGCGCCGGCGCCGCCCGTGCGCAGGCTGGCGACGATGCACTCGGCCACGTCCTCGGCCCAGATCGGCTGAAAGCTCGCCCGGCCCCGGCCAGGGACGGGCATCGCGGGGAGCAGGGCTAGGCGCTCGAGCAGCGTCAGCCACGGGTCGCCCGGCGCATAGATGATCGAGGGCGCGAACACGACCGAGTGCAGGTCCGCCTCGCCGACAGCCTCCTCGGCCAGCGCCTTGGCCCGCAGGCAGCGGGTGCGGTGGTGGGCCGAGGCGCCGAGGGCCGAGAAGAACACGAAGCGCTCGACGCCCTGGCGCTCGGCCGCCTCGACCATCCGCCACGTGGCGATGCCATTCAGCTCCTCGATCGAGCCGCGCGGCTGGTCGCGGATCGCGGCGGCGAGGTGGACGACCGTCTGCACGCCGCGCAGCGCGTTGCGGAACGACGGCGGGTCGGTCAGGTCGCCGAGGGCAATCTGGACCCGCACGCGCTGGGCTCCCAGGCGCCGGGGATCGCGCACGAGACAGCGCACGGGCGTCCCTTCGGCGAGCAGCCGGCGCAGCAGCGTCGACCCGACCAGGCCGGTCGCGCCCGTTAGGAGCAGCATGCTTCGTACAATATGCGTCTCCCGAGCGGAGCCCCCGCAATCCGACCCAAAGAAAGAAGCAAATGGCCTACGTGATCGCCGAGCCGTGCATTGGCACCAAGGACAACTCGTGTGTCGAGGTGTGCCCTGTGGACTGCATCCACCCGACGCCCGACGAGCCCGGATACGACGCCGCCGAGATGCTCTACATCGACCCCGAGGAGTGCATCGACTGCGACGCCTGCGTGGAGGCCTGCCCGGTCGACGCCTGCTTCGCCGAGGACCAGCTGCCGGAGGAGTGGGGCAAGTTCACGCAGGTCAACGCCGACTACTTCGCCAACACGAAGTAGGACCCGCGGCCGCCGCGCGGGCGCTCGCAGACCACCCGGCGGCGGGTCAGGCCGCCGGGGCTGTGGCCTCGGCCTCGGGAGTCGCGGCGCGCACGAGCGCATCGCCGTCGCTCGAGCGCATGTAGAGGACGACCCTCTGCAGCCTGTCCCCGCACACGAGCCCGGCCTCGCGCAGGATCGACAGGTGCTGTGAGACGCCGCTGGCCGATATCCCGAGCGTCGCGGCCAGCTCGGTCGTCGAACGCGGCGAGTCCAGCGCGACGAGCAGGGCGGCCCGGCTCTGCCCGACGAGCTTGGCCAGCGAGTCCGGCGCCACCGGTCCCTCCGGGCTCCACAGCATGCCGATGCCCCGCGCTGGATAGATCAGCGTCGGCTGCCACGGAGGGGCCGTCACGATCGTGACCTTCGGCCATACGAAAGCGCTCGGAACGAGCACCAGGCCGCGCTCGTCGAGCTCGATCGTCGACGACGACCCGCTCTCGCAGCACTCGACCTCCAGAACCCCGTCATCCCATTTGACGCCCGTGTCGAGGTCGGCGAACAGCCTGCGCGTGCCGCCGTCGGCGATCTGGCGCGCGCGGTGCAGGACGTCCTGCTCCAACAGCCAGCGCATGCGCGGCCAGTGGGCCGACAGCGAGCGCTCCCAGTAGTCGCGCATCAGCTCGGCGAGCCCACGTATCGATGCGCTGGGGCGGGTGAGGAAGGGCTCGAGCACGGGCGGCATCGGGCGGCCCTCGTACGCGCGGGCGACCTCGGCGCGGATCTGGCGCGCCGGCGTGGAGACCATGACGGCCAGCTCGTCCTCGAACTCGGCCAGCGGGCCACTCGGCGGCGGGTTGACGAAGTCCGGGTTGTAGATCTCCGAGCGCTGAAGGGCGCGCAGAAGGCTGAGATCGAGCTCGGCCGTCCGCTCCCGCGCCTGCTCGACCCAGGGCAGATGAATGGCGCCGCCGGCCGGGTCATCCAGGGCCGCGACGCTGCGGATCGCCTCGAGCATCGGCGAGATCGCGAAGCGGACCCTGGTGAGGGCCTCGGTGTCGAAGCGAACTCGGATCATTTAGCTCAGGCTAAATGTCTTATCACACCCGAACCCACGCGCAACAGTGGACGACATGGACAGCGGACACGACATGAAGCTCGACATCGCCCACGCCCGACAGCGCGACCTGATCGCCGCAGGCGAGCGCGCTCGCTCCTCGCAGCCCAGCGCCGGGGACGCAGATGCGCGGCGCCGGCCGCGTTCGCGGGCCCCGCGTCGGCTGCTCTCGGTCGGCTTCCTGCTCAGACGCGCGGGCCTGTCGGCCGTGCGCGAGCAGGACCCCTGCTAGGCGCTTTCGCGTCGGCCGACGGGCGCGGGGCGTCGCCCTTGCTCGCCGACGTATTCGGCGTGCATGACGTCGAAGATCGGGAGCTCGCCGATTGCGTCGGACAGGCCGCTGCGCAGATCGGCCGAGTCGAACTCGTGCGATGTCGGCGCCACCGGGTTCACCGTCAGGGCCCGTAGCGCGACGGGCCGCAGGCTCTCGATGCTCACGCCCTGGCGCCGGTAGAAGTCGATCCCTCGGTCGGTCAGGAAGACCCGCGTCGCGTCGCCCACCACGACCGTCACCTGCCGCGCGCGGCGCCGGGCCGCCAGCGCCAGGTCACGGACGAACGCCTCCGGCAGGGCGCCGGCGACGAGCAGCCACAGCTCCTCGGCGGTTGCGCCCAGGAGCTCGCCGACGGCGTCGGCGTGGGCGCTCAGCACGAAGCGCGGGGGCAGCTCGCGCGCTGCGCCGTCGGCGCCGATCGCGAAGCTTGCGCCGTCGGCCAGCTCCACCGCGCGCGCCCCGGGCGGCGTGTCGCGCGCGAGCGTCGGCAGCCGCACCAGCTCGACGGCGTCGCGGGTGCGCACGATGACCTCGTTCATGTCCTCGCTGAGGACCGCTCCCGTCGACATGATCAGCGCGTCGCTCACATCGGGCGAGGACGCCGCCCTGCGGTCGATGGCTCCGTCGATCAGCACCTGCTCGGCGCCGAAGCCGAGCATCGCGTCGGCGACCTCGCGGACGTCGTGAGCCGCGCTCGGCCCGGCGACCTCGATCGCTCCCGGCGCCGTCAGGCGGGCGATGTGCACCTCGCCCAGCGGCGTCCTCATGCCCGTCCGGGCGAGCGTCTGCAGCGGCACCCCACTGGCCCGCAGGAGGCTGTCGGTGCTCGCCACGACGCTGCCGACGCCCAGTTCGACGGCCGGCTTCTCGATGCGGAAGTCGATGACGTCGTTCTCCTCGCCGTCACGGCCGACAGACGTCACTCCCACCGTCCGGCCGGCGATGGCGAGCTCGCGCAGCAGCGCCGCGAGCGCGACGGTCTTGCCGGTGTTCTTCGCCAAGCCGACGAGCGCAACGCGCTCGGCCGGGGCGGTCAGCTCGCTCAGCAGCAAGCCTCAGCCGCTCGCCGGCACGCGATCGGCACTGCTCCGCGCGGCCAGCTCGCGCACGATGAACGTCGCCAGGTGGTGCGGTTCGGTGCCCTTGGAGAAGCCGGCGTCGTAGCCGAGCTCCTTGGCCAGCTCGTTGGAGACCCGCGGGCCACCGCACGCCAGGATCATGTCCGCCCGGCGGCCCTCGGCCTCGACCATCTCGACGAGCTCGGTGAGGTTGTGGACGTGGAGGTTCTGCTGGGTGACCGTCTGCGAGACGAGGATCGCGTCGGCGCCGACCTCGATGGCCTTGGCCAGCAGGACGCTGTTGGGCACCTGGCTGCCGAGGTTGTGGGTCTCGAAGGAGTGGTAGCCCTCGAGGCCGTGGTGGCCGTGGTAGCCCTTCAGGTTCAGCATCGCGTCGATGCCGACGCTGTGGGTGTCCGAGCCCGTGCTCGCGCCGACGACGACGACCTTGCGTCCCAGGTGCTGCTCGGCGAAGCGCTCGATCTCGTCCTCGGTCATGTACTCGATGTCGAAGCCCTCGCCCTGGAGCGCGTCGAAGTCGACGGTCGCGACGCAGCGCCCGTACATGACGAAGTAGGTGTAGCCGTCGGTCAGCTGCTCGTAGTGGACCACCTCGGGCTCCTCGAAGCCCATCTTCGCGGCCAGCTCGAGCGCGGCCTTGCGGGCTGCCAGCGAGTAGGGCACGGGGAGCGTGAAGCTCATCTGCACGAGCCCGTCGCCGAGGTGGTCGGCGTAGGGCTTGACGGCGCCGAGGTCGACCTCCCTAGGCATAGCTCGCCTGGGCCATCTGGTCGACGACGGGGTTGAAGTAGGCCGGCTCGGTCTCGACGATGCCCTCGATCCCGCGACCCTCGTCGCGGCTGCGGCTGACGTCGCCGAAGGTCGCGTCGTCGATCGCCTGGAGCAGGCCCGTCTGGGCGATCTGCTCGAGCAGCGCGTGGGCGCCAGCGAGGACCTCCTGGGCGCGCGTCTGGATGATGCCGCCGCGCTTGAACTCGATCTCCTCGCCGAGGTCGCGCGCGGCGTTGAAGACGTAGTCGACGTTCTGCAGGCCGAGGACGCGGTCGTGGATGTGGGGCGTGAAGATGCCCTCCGTCGGCACGCCGATCGTCTGGATTCCCTGGCCGGTCGCGATCGTCACGAGGTTGAAGAGGGCGTCGGCGGCGTGCGTGCGGAAGAGGTTGCCGTCCATGTGGCGGGTCGGCGGCATGTACTTGACCGGGCAGTCCGGGAACAGCTCGCGCGTCATCTGGGCCTGGGCCCACTCGTACAGCAGCCCGTTGGTCACCGGGACGTCGATCTCGAAGGCGTCGCCGAGGCCGATCTGGGCGTCCGGCACGCCGGACTCGCGCGCCAGCTGGTGGTTGATGAACTGCGACGCCGTCACCGACGGCGCCGCCTCGACGGCGTCGGCCGTGCGCAGGTAGTTGTCCTCGCCGGTGTTGATGACGACGCCGAAGTAGCCGTTGATCATGCGCGAGACGCGCTGGTCGATGAGCCCGCGCACGACGTTGATGTCGCGGTAGAGGATGCCGTAGAGGGCGTCGTTGACCATGTTGTCAAAGCCCTCCCACGCGCCCATGGCCGCGATCTCCGACATGCACAGCCCCGAGCAGAAGCTCGACAGGCGGATGTAGCGCCCGTGCTGCTCTGACCACTCATCCATCGCCTCGCGCATGATGCGGAAGTTGGCCTGGGTCGCGAAGGTGCCGCCGTAGCCCTCGGTCGTCGGCCCGTAGGGCACGTAGTCGAGCAGGCTCTGGGCCGTCGAGCGGATGACCGCGACGATGTCGCCGCCGGCTTCGGCGACGGCGCGGGCGTGGACGACGTCCTCGTAGACGTCGCCTGTCGCCGTCAGGACGTAGCGCAGCGGCGCGGCCGCGTCGCCGAGGCGCTCGCGCATCTCGGCACGCTCCTGAAAGCGGCGCCTGATGTCCGCGAGACGGGCCGAGCACTCCTCGCCGACGCGCTCGCGCACGGCTCCCTCCTCGGCCATCTCCAGCGCCAGCAGGTCGAGCTCGCCCGCGCTCACGGCCTCGGCCAGCTGCTGCGGAGAGCGGCCCGTCTGGATCATGGCGTTGCCCAGCCAGTGCGCCACCCCGAGGCCGAGGCCGCCGCCGTCCTGGACGTGGTCGACGAGCACGTTGGGCAGCGGCACCTCGAGGTCGTCCGCGCCGTCGACGCCGAGCAGGCGGGTGACGCTCCGCTCGACCGACAAGGTCGTGCGGCCGGACACCTGCTCGCTGACCTGCTCGGCGATCTGCCGCGCCGCCTGGCGGCAGGCGGCCACGACGCCGGGGTCGAGGTCTAGCTTGCCGTTCGTCGCGCCGGTGCTCATTGCAGATCCCTGACGATCGGGAAGGGGATGACCTCCCGCAGGGAGTCGCGTTCGGTCAGGATCATGACGAGGCGGTCGACGCCCATGCCGCCGCCGGCCGTCGGGGAGTAGCCGTACTCGATCGCCCGCGCGTACTCCTCGTCGTTGGGGTGGGGCACGTCCTCGTCGTCGATCATCCGCCGCTTGCGCTGGTCGACGAAGCGCTGCCACTGGTCGACGGGGTCGTTGAGCTCGGTGTCGCCCGAGACGAGCTCGATGCCGCCGATGACGGCGTCGAAGTGCTCGCCGAGCTCGGGATGGACGGAATGGCGCTTTGTGATCGGGAACGGCTCGAGCGGGAAGTCGAAGACGTGGGTCGGCTGGTTGATCGTGTGCTCGATCTTCTCCGAGTAGATGTCGGCCACGACCTCCGCCCAGGTGGCCGCCTCGTCGACCGGCTCGTCGAGGATCTCCGCGAGCTGATCGCGCGTCGACTCCATGAAGTCCAGGCCGAAGCGCTCGAGGATCAGCTCGCGCATCGTCACGCGCCGCCACGGCTTGGCGAGGTCGATGTCCTCGCCGTTCCGTTTGATGAGCGTCCGTCCGAGCACCCGCTGGGCGACGTCGCGGAACATCTCTTCGGTGGCCGTCGCGACGTCGTTGTAGTCGGCGTAGGCCATCATGAACTCGATGATCGTGAACTCGGGGCTGTGCTTGTGGGAGATGCCCTCGTTGCGGAATACCTTGCCCATGTCGTAGACGTTCTCCATGCCGCCGACGATGCAGCGGTTGAGGAACAGCTCGACGGAGATGCGCAGGTAGAGGTCGCGGTCCAGCGCGTTGTGGTGGGTCGTGAACGGACGCGAGCCGGCGCCGCCGGCCAGCGACTGCAGGGCCGGGGTTTCGACCTCGATGAAGTTGCGTTCGTTGAGCCATTCGCGGATGGCGTAGACGATCTTGTAGCGGGTCACGAACAGCTCGCGCGTCTCGGCGTTGGCGATCAGGTCGAGCTCGCGGTAGCGGTAGCGCGTGCCGGTGTCGCCGAGGCCATGGTGGCGGTCCGGCGGCGGGCGCAGGGTCTTCGTGAGCAGCGTGCACTCGAGCACCGCCAGCGCGAGCTGGCCGCGCTGGGTGATGTAGACGCAGCCGAGGATGCCGACGATGTCTCCGATGTCGAGGCCGAGGATGCGGTCGTAGGTCTCCTGGCCGAGGGCGTCGACGCGGACGACGACCTGGATCGAGCCCGACAGGTCGCGAACGTCGAGGAACGCCGTCTTGCCGTGGCCGCGGCGTGAGATCAGCCGCCCGGCGATCTGGTGCTTCAGCTCCGGGTGTTCGCCGGCGTCGAGCGTCGCGGCGTCGTGGGCCGCGAGCACGTCGGCGATGCGGTCCCGGTCGGGCATGCTGACCGGCGGATAGGGGTCGATGCCTTCGCTGCGCAGCCGCTCCATCTTGTTGCGCCGTTCATCGAATTCGACCGCTCCGTTCGCCGCGTCCTCGGCGTCGGTGGGCTGCGCCGGCGTCTGTGGCCGGCGGTCATCCTGCTCCTCCTCCTGCTGATCCTGTACCGGCATCTCTAAGACGATCCTCTCAGGTGGCACGCACTTGTCAAGCGGTCGACGGCTGGGTCTGAGTCCCGCGCAGGACCGTCCGGCCTGCGACTCGGCGAGGGCATGTCGGCGGTCGCGAGGGCCCGAAGCTCAGGCCATCGGGAGCGACATGCCCACGGGTTTCCGGCTCTCCACCGGTTCCGGAGCGGGCGCGGCAACTTCGACCAGCGGCAGTACCGGCATCGCCGGCGGCGCCAGCGCGATCAGCCCGCGGGCCACCTGGCGGATCGCCTGGGAGGCCGGGTCGTCCGGGTCCTCGATGACGAGCGGGAGACCGCCGTCGGCCTGCTCGCGCAGGGGCATCGTCAGCGGCACCTTGCCGAGCAGCGGTACGTCGAGCTCGTCGGCCAGCTCCTGGCCGCCGCCCTCGCCGAAGATCGTGAAGCGCTCGCCCGAGGGCGTCGTGAAGCTCGACATGTTCTCGACCACACCGCCGATCTCGAGGTCGACCTTGTGCGCCATGTGAGCCGAGCGTCGCGCCACTTTCTGAGCCGTCGCCTGCGGCGTCGTGACGATCAGGAACTTGGCCTGCGGCAGCAGCTGGGCGAGCGTCATCGAGACGTCACCGGTTCCCGGCGGTAGGTCGACGAGCAGGTAGTCGAGCACGCCCCATTCGACGTCCTGGAGGAACTGGGTGAGGGCCTTGTGCAGCATCGGCCCCCGCCACACGACGGCCGCGTCCTCCTCGACGAAGAAGCCGATCGACATGACCTTCACGCCGTGGGCCTCGAGCGGCACGATCTTGCGGGCCGCCGAAACGGGCGGGCGCGTCGCGCCGAGCCCATACATGCGCGGGATCGAGTACCCCCAGACGTCGGCGTCGAGGATGCCGACGCTCCTTCCTTCGGCCGTCAGGGCGGCCGCGAGGTTCGCCGTCAGCGTCGACTTCCCGACGCCTCCCTTGCCCGACCCGACACAGATGACGTTGCTCACCTGGGCGAGTGCGCCGGCCGGCAGGCTGCCGCGTCCGAGCTTCTGCTGCAGCGCCGACTTCTGAGTGTCGGTGAGGACGTCGAAGTAGACGTTCACGTGCGTCACGCCCGCGACGGCGCCGGCGGCCTCGGCGACCGAGCTCTGGAAGTGGCCCTTGATCGGGCAGCCGGGCGTCGTCAGCGACACCGTCACGTCGACGACTCCGTTGGCGCCGATGTCGATCGAGCGCACCATGTCGAGCTCGACGATCGAGCGGTGCAGCTCGGGGTCGATCACGACCTCGAGCGCCTTGAGGATCTCGTCCCGGTTGGCCATGCGGCCCATTGTGGCAAACCCGCGTCCCGCGCACCGCTGAGCAGGCAAAAAAATGACCCGCGGGCAGTGGGGGCCGCCCGCGGGTCGAGGGAGGAGAGGGTGCTACTACTGCCGGCGGGATATGAGGCCGGCAGACTTTCCGCTACCGGCCTCTCCGAGCCGGGCGGGGAAGGGTTGGACTAGACCAGGCTGAGAACGCGCTCCTGGACCTTGTCGACGAGCTCGGGAACGCGATTGGCGATGTCCGAGCCGTTCTTCGTGATCGCGTCACGACGGTCCTCGAAGTCGCTCACGGCGCTCTCGAGCACGCGGCGGCGCTGACGAAGTTCGCGCTCGACGCGGACGCGCGCTTTGCGAACCTCGCGCTCGAGGCGGTTGCGGGCGGTGATGCCGCGGCGCTCGAAGCGGCGCAGCTGCGCCTGTGCCTTCGTCGTCGAGGAGTAGGTCGACACGGTGTCGCTGACGCTCGTCACGACGCGGTCGCGGGCGATGAGCGCGGCGCCGACCGGGATCAGGACCGCGCGCTCGGCGTAGTCACCGAACACACCGGCGGTCTCCTTGGTGGCCGTCTGGGTCTGGCGCAGGGTCGACTCGGCCTGGTGGACGGCTCGTGTGCGGGCGCCTTTGGCCTGGCTGGCCTTCAGTTTTGTCGGGCGGGTCGTTTTCGCCGTCGCCCGTTTGGTCGCTGCTTTGGCGCGGGGTTTACGGGCGTTCGGGGCTTTCGTGGGGGCGGTGGGCATCTGGGTTTCTCTCCTGGTTCGTCCTCGCCTGCTGCGAGGTAAGTGGGGTGTGATGCTCTGTTCGTGTGTCGGACGCTCTGCTTAGAGGACCGAACACATGTTTGTACCCCTCTTTTCGAAGATCGTTACAGGCGGATCCTACCACGCTGTGAAAAGCCTGTAACCGCTTGCGTTTGCCAAGCCCTAGTTTGTAACAGGAGGAACATGCGTTCGGCCGTTGGCTGATGCCGGCCAATCGCTGTCCTGGACCCGCATTCGGGCGATCCACGCCGACGGCGCTTCGAGCTCGGCCGGCGTCGGGAGCGTCTGCGGGGCGCTCCAGGCCCGCGCCAGACCCTCGGGACCGCTGTCCGCCACGACGGCGTCGCAGAAGCGTCGGCCGGTCTCGTACTGGCGCATCTTCAGCTCGAGGCCGAGCAGGCGCTCGAGTACGCGCCAGGGCAGGCCACGCTGCCCGCGCCGGCGGGTCATGGCGTCGCGCAGGCGCGGCAGCGAGGGCAGGGTGTCGGCGCCGATGACGTCCATCGTGTGCTCGGCATGACCCTCGATGAGAGACATCGCGGCCTGCATCTGCTCGACGAGCTTCCAGCGATCCTCGCCCAGCGTGAGACGCAGCAGCTGCCCCCCGCGGGCGCGATCGACCATCTCGCGCAGCTCGCTCGCGCCCGGCAGCTTCGGGAGCCTGAGGCCCAGCGACGGCCGGCTCGTGACGCTCACCTGTAGGCCGTCGATCAGCTCGCGGAGCATGCCGCCGAGGTGCCCGCGGAGCCACGGCGCGCCCGTGAACTGGACGGCGTGGGTGATCTCGTGGATGGTCACCCACAGGACCAGCTCGTCGCGGTCCACGCCAAGGTTGCGCGCCGCCTGGGCGAGGTTGGGCCCGAGCAGCAGCAGTCGCGGCTCGACCGTGCTGTCGAGCAGGGCGAGGTCGTACTGGCCGAGGACCCGCTGGGAGAGCAGGCCGGTGAGCGCCCCGACCTGGGCGCCGAGCAGCAGGCCGGTGGCCGCGCGCATCGGCGCCGCCAACGGGCCTTTCTCGCTGCCCACCCGGTCGGCGAGCGGCGCGAGTACGGGGCGCATCGTCTGCAGGTTCGCCGCGATCCAGGACGCCCGGTCGACGATCTCGATCGGCGGCAACTCGGCCGGCGTGCCGAGGCCGCTGTAGGCGCTCACGCGGATCGCGAAGTCATGCGCCCGGTGCTCGATGTCGCCCGCCTCGATGCTTCCTCCGGGCGGCGAGCCGGCCACCATCTCACCGATCCGCTGGGCCGTGCTCCAATCGATCAACTCCACCTCATGAGCGTAGCCCGCCCGCTCGCCGCTCCCGGTGCTTACGCGACCCGGCCCCCGGCGCGGCACGCGCGTATCCTTGACATGTGTCTGGCTCCAAGATCGCGCCCGCGCCGCCGCAAGGCCCGCCGCGCGAGGAGCACGGCGGCGGGTTCCTCAAGCGCGCCGAGGTCCGCGACGTGCTCGCGTGGATGCGGCTGCTCGTCGATCCCCAGGACGCCGCCGCCGTCGTGCGCGCGCTCGGGCGACCACCGATCGAGCTCCGTCAGGTCGATCTCGCCCGGGTCATCCAAGTAGCGCGGCGCCGCAAGCGCGATCTCGTCGGGGGCCTGACGGCGGCCACCGAGTCGCCGCAGGTGCCGCCCGAGGCCCGCGAACGCATCCAGCGCTTCGTCGAGCTCCATCGCAGCTCGGTCTCCGAGCTCGACTCGATCGGTCCCGACGTGTTCCTCGGGCGCCTCATCGACCGCCTCGGCACGCGCGGCCGGGCGCTGCTCGCGCCGGCCGACGCGGACGAACAGCGTGCGAGCCTCGAGCGTCTGCGCGGGCTCGCGGTCGACTTCGTCCGCTCGCGGCCGGCATCGACGACGCGCGACCTCGCACGCCACCTCGCCGCCGTCATCCCCGACGCCCAGGCCGACGGCCGCCTCGCCGAGAGCCACGACGAGCCGGTCGAGAGCCGACTGCAGACGACGCTTCAGCTGCTTCGCGAGGAGCTCCTCGGCAGCGTCGCGCGAATCGGCGGGCGACTCGGCGAGCTGCGCTTCGACACCGACCTCGACATCTCCCACGGCGTCGTCCGCTATCTCGAGCTGCTCAAGCTCTCGGCGCTGTTGCAGCGCCCCGAGGGACAGAGCCTGGCCGAGGCGCTGTCCGACGTCAACGCCCGACTGCTCGCCGCCACGACGCCGCTGCAGCGGGAGATATTCCAGACTTCGACGCTCGACGACACCCTGCTGGCCGCCGACGGCAACGACGGCGGCCGCGCCCAGGCGCTCGTCTCACGCGAGGAGCATTCGCTCGGGCCGTTCCTTCCGCGCAAGGGCGTCGGCCTCGCGCTCTCGGCCGGAGACATCCAGACCTACCGAAGCTGCCCGCTGCGGTACAAGTTCGCCCGCGTCCTGCGCATCCCGACGGAGCAGACGGTGCACCAGCGCTTCGGCATCGTCGTCCACCAGGTGCTCGAGCGCTACCACTCCGAGAGCGGCGGCTCGCTCGCGCAGATGCTCGAGCTGCTCGAGGTCGTCTGGCGGCGCAGCGCGCTCGGCGAAGACCCGTACGAGCTCGAGCTGATGGACAAGGCCCGCGCGGCCCTCACCCGCTATCACGCCCGCCTGGCCGACCAGGCCAGCGAGCCGGTCTGGTTCGAGCGGGCCTTCGCCTTCCGCCTCGGCCCGCACCACCTGCGCGGCCGCGTCGACCGCGTCGACCGGATCGGCGAGGGAGCCGGCGCCGAATACGAGCTCATCGACTACAAGACCTCGCGTCCGAAGACGGCCGAGCAGCTAGCCGACGACGTCCAGCTCTCCCTCTACGCCCTGGCTGCGCGCGAGGCGTGGCAGCTGGACTCCTCGCGCCAGGCCTACTACTACGTACTCGACGACCTCAGGGTGCCGGTGCTGAGGGACGGGCACGACGCCGAAGCCATCACCGAAACGGTTCTCGAGGTCGGCGAGGGCATCCTCTCCCAGGCCTTCGAGCCGACGCCGTCGCCGTCGGCCTGCTCGATCTGCGACTACCGCATCGTCTGCCCGGTCGCCGAGGCTTGAGGCGCGACAGGCCGGGAGGCCCGGCTACCTGCCCTCGGCCCCGCGCTGGCGTAGGAAGCGCTGGAATTCGCGGGCGATGACGTCGCCGGAGGGCAGCTCGTCGGGGGCTGTCTCCTCCTCGCTGTCGGCGGCCAGCTCGAGGCGTTCGACGAAGGCCTGGATGTCCGGGTCGCTGCGCACGGCCAGGCCGACCTGGCGCTCGTAGTCGGTGGCCGCCGACTCGAGCTCGGAGGCGTCGATCGACACGCCGATGAGGACTTCGACGCGCCGCAGCAGCGCGAGTGCGGCCTTGGGGTTGCTCGCGGCGGCAACGTAGTGGGGGACGGCGGCCCACAGGCTCGCCGCGGGCAGGCCGGCGTCGGCGCAGGCCGTGTGGAGAACGCCGACGATGCCCGTCGGGCCCTCGTAGGCGGAGGGCTGGATGCCGAGGCGCTCGAGCAGGGCGGCGTCGGAGGCGTGGCCGCTCATCGCGACCGGGCGGGTGTGCGGCACGTCGCCGAGCAGGGCGCCGAGCGAGACGACGATCTGGACGCCCAGCGCCTCGGCGAGGTCGACGATGTGCGTGCAGAAGGAGGGCCAGCGCATCGATGGCTCGACGCCCTGGACGAGCACGATGTCTCGCGGCGCCCGCGGCGCCGTCGCTTCGAAGAACTCGACCGTCGGCCAGGAGATCTCGCGTCGCTCGTTCTCGCCAAAGCGGATCGTCGGCCGGTTGGCCTGGAAGTCGTAGAACTCCTCCGAGTCGATCCGCGCGAAGCGACGGGCGCCGAGCGAGGAGGAGAGGAAGGAGACGGCGCTCGAGGCCGCGTCGCCGGCGTCGTTCCAACCCTGGAACGCGCACACCATAGCCGGGGCCCTGAGGCCATCCGGGCGGCGGTCCCAGATTAGGGGCTGCATCCGAACCACCGTACATCATGGAACGATGGCCGCCCCCATGCACAGCCGGATCGATGACGGACAGACGATCGCGACGCTGCGAGCCGACGAACACGTCGACGCGGTGTTCGCGTGCACGCGCAAGGAGCGCCAGATCTCCCGCTCCGGCTCGCCCTACCTGACGGTCGAGCTGCGCGACAGCACCGGCACGGTCGTGGCCAGGGCGTTTCGTGACGCGGACGTGCTGGCCGGGCGCTTCGAGCGCGGCGATCTCGTCCGCGTCGGGGGGCGCGTGGCGCGCTTCCGCGACGCCCTCCAGATCGAGCTGCGGACGATCGCCCGCGCCGACGGCGAGGACGCCGATCCGATCCGGTTCCTCCCCAGCGCCTACCGCGACCTCGACGAGCTCGAAGGCTTTCTCGAGCACCTCGCGCGCGAGGTCTACGACCCCGGCTTGAAGGCGTTGCTCGCGGCGCTCCTCGGCGACCCGCGCCTGCGCGCGGACATCCGGCTCGCGCCGTGCACGCCACCGCTGCCCGCGGCCGGCGCGCGCACCGCCGGTCAGAGTCGCTCCGGTCCGGCCCACCACGCCTATCTCGGCGGCCTGCTCGAGCACACGGTCGCCGTCGCGACGATGGCGCTCGAGCTCTGCATCCTGCATCCCCGCCTGGACCGCGATCTGCTCCTGAGCGCGGCGATCGTCCACGACCTCGGCAAGACGCGCGAGTTCACCTACGGCGCCGAGATCGAGCGCAGCGCCGAGGGCAGGATGCTCGGCCACGTCGAGCTCGGCCTGCGCCTGATCGCGGCGCACGCGCCGTCGTCGCTCGCCGCCGACCGCCGGCTCGCGCTGGAGCACTGCGTGATCGTCCACCACGGCGCCGACGCCGCCTCGGGACAGCGCTTCGCCTCGCCCGAGGCACTGGCCCTGTACCGCCTCAACGCGCTCGACGCCCAGGTCAAGGGCGCGCTGGAGCACGGCGCCCCCGGTTTCGCCGGCTGAAGCGGTAAAGACGCGGCGCGCCGATGCCGATAGGAGCCCTGATGGGGCACAGCGCCACGCCAGCAGCCACCGGACACGACGCGACCACCGCCGCGCTCGCCGACGATCGCCGCCACGGGCCTCGCTCGGACGGCGAATCGGTGAACGGGGTCTACGCGCCCCGCAGCCAAGGCCGCTCGACGCGGATGATCGGCGAAGTCGT
>OUNO011323123.1_pt1 | contig 16687 bp, 12 predicted proteins | sample 1779811 | NCBI WGS metagenome assembly OUNO01 (sample SAMEA3914804, study PRJEB12502) | metagenome | biome: forest; material: soil | place: Canada | collected 2010-06-25 | depth 0.3 m | reverse complement strand
GGTGATGAAGCGCGTGGCACAGGGGTTGCTGTAGGGGGCTCGGAGCAAGCAACGACCGATGGAGTTTTCGATCCCAGCCAAGCCCGTGCAGCGCACTCGCCCCGTCGTGGCGCTGCTCGAAGCGCGCATGATGAGCGAGCTCGCGCGCTTGGTCGAGAAGCACGGCGGCGCGCCGCTGTGCGTGCCGGCAGTGCTCGAAGCGCCGCGCGTCGAGCCGGAGGGCATCGCCCCGTTGCTCGACGAGCTGGCCGCCGGCCAGCACGAGGTCGTGATCTTCATGACCGGCGTGGCCGTTTCGCTGCTCTTCGAGCTGGCGCAAGAGCTTGGTCGCAATGCGGAGCTCGTGAGCGCGCTGCGCAACGTGACTACCGTCTGCCGCGGGCCGAAACCGACCGCAGCGCTGCGCGGCTTTGGTGTGCCGCCGACTCTCAGCGCCCGTGAGCCGTTCACTGCCGCAGAGCTGATCGATGCGTTGAGCGAGATCGAGATCGCGGGCCGCGCCGTGCTGATGTTCAACTACGGAGAGCGCAGCGAGACCCTGTCTGAAACGCTGCTCGCGCGGCGCGCGGATTTGAAGGAATTTTGGCTGTACCAGTGGCAATTCCCGAGCGACGTGGCGCCGATGGAAAAGCTCGTGCGGCGCATCGTGGAGCGCTCGGTCGATGCGCTGGCGATCACCTGTCAGATCCAGTTTCGGCATCTGTATCAAGTCGCCGAGCGGCTCGATCTGAGTCGTGAGCTGGTCGACGCGCTGCGCAGCGACGTGGTGGTCGCCGCAGTAGGTCCGACCTGCCGCGCGATCATCGAAGTGCATGGTGTGACGCCGCACGTGATGCCCGAGCACCCGAAGATGGGACCACTCGTGATGTCACTGATGCGCTACCTCGACAACAAGGAGGGCGACGCGCGCCGCGCGGCCGCCGCTCGCACTTGACTGACTCGATATGAATTGAATCCGTTTCGGTCCTGACTTTCTCGAAATTACGTATCCATCCGTGGGCGGAGGTCTGCCCACGGCTTTGCATCGCTACGCCTTATTCGCTCGGAGCCTTCTCGATGTTCATCCCACGCTTCATGACGATCCGCTTTGCCTCGCTTGCCAGCGCGCTGGCTTTTTCGTGCGCGTTCAGCGGCCTCGCGCAGGCAGAAGACGCAGCGCCACCGGCAGCTGCGCCCAGCGAGCCGCCGGCAGCCACCAAGCCGAAGCCGCCGCCTTACTCGTTGCCTTGGCAACTACGCCCCGTTGCGCCGGGCAACGTGGTGCGTCTCGATAGCTCTTACGGATTTTACAAGAACCCGACCACCGACAAGAGTGGTTCTGCGCTCGCGACGACCTTGCTCGGAAGTTACAAGATCATTCCGGATCTCGCGTTGATCGCCCGTGTGGGCTTGGTCTCCAACTCGGCGCCCGATCCGGCGCCGGGCGGCACCGCGATCATGAATCCCGTCGTTGCAGGTTTGTACGGCATCAAGCTTTCACCGAGCCTGAAGCTGGGCTTGTTTCTCGGGCTGACCGTACCCGTAGGGAGCGGCGGCGGAAACACTCCCGACGCAGCCAAAGCCGCAGCATTGCAGGCGGGCATTGCGACTCGTTCTGCGTTCGACAACGCCATGTTCGCTGTCGACTACTTCACCGTATTTCCCGGGGTCGATCTCGCCTTCGTGCAGAGCGGGCTCACCGTTCAGGCCGAGGCAACCTTGTTCAAGCTCACGAAGGTCCGTGGTCCCGACGCCGAAGACGACTCACGCGTGAACTTCACGACGGGTCTGCACGTCGGCTACTTCGTATTGCCAGTGCTTTCGATCGGAGCCGAGCTGCGCCACCAACGTTGGTTGTCGACCCCGACGCCGGTGAAGGCGAATTCGGCCGCGCGTGACACGACGACGGTCGCCATCGGTCCGCGCCTGCATTTCAAGATTTCGGAGAGCATGTGGTTCCGTCCCGGCGTCTCGTTGACGCTACCGATCGACGACCCGCTGAAGAAGGCCGAATACAAGATCGTGCAACTCGATCTGCCACTTTCGTTTTGAACAAAGTTTCGAGCAAGGAGCACCCAGCACATGGCAAAAGAGAACAAGACTTGGATTGACGACTGGAGCCCGGACGACGCCGGATTTTGGGAAAAGACCGGCAAAAAGGTGGCCTGGCGCAACCTCGGTTGGTCCATTCTGGCGGAGAACCTCGGCTTCTCGATTTGGCTGATCTGGAGTGTGGTGGCTGCACGTCTGAAGACGGTCGGCTTTCACTACACGACCGATCAATTGTTCCAGCTCGTAGCCATTCCGGGTTTGGTCGGCGCGCTGATGCGCTTCCCGTACACGTTCGCGGTGCCGAAGTTCGGTGGCCGCAACTGGACCGTGATTAGCGCGCTGCTCTTGTTCATTCCGACGCTTTCGTTGATCTACTTCGTGAATCGACCGGACACGCCGTTCTGGTTGATGGCCACGGCGGCCGCGACCGCTGGTCTCGGCGGCGGCAACTTCTCGTCGAGCATGGCAAATATCTCGTTCTTCTTTCCGGATCGCGAGAAAGGCTTCGCGCTCGGTCTGAACGCGGCCGGTGGCAACATCGGCGTGAGCACGGTACAGCTCTTGGTACCCATCGTGGTCGGTTACGCGCTTCTGCCGGGCAGCGCGGGCAAGAAGCTGCACCTGGAGAACGCGGGCCTACTCTGGCTGCCGCTGATCCTGATCGCAGCGGTCGGTGCGTTCATGTTCATGAACAACCTGACCTCGGCCCGCTCGAACTTCAAAGACCAAGTGGTCGTGGCGCAACGCCGTCACACCTGGATCATGGCCTGGCTCTACATCGGCACGTTCGGCTCTTTCGTGGGGTTTTCAGCGGCCTTCCCGCTGCTGCTGAAAACGCAGTTCCCCGAGGTCAGCACGAACCTCGCGTTCCTGGGCGCGCTGGTCGGCTCCGTGGCTCGCCCGATCGGCGGCAAGCTCGCCGACCGCATCGGCGGAGCCAAGGTGACGTTCTGGAATTTCGTGGCCATGACGCTCGCCACCTTCGGCCTGCTCTACTCGCTCCAGGTCAAGGACTTCGGCCTGTTCTTGGGCGCGTTCCTGGGCCTCTTCATCACCACGGGCATCGGCAACGGCTCGACGTTCCGCATGATCCCGGTCATCTTCCGGACCTTCCACGCCAAGCGCGTGCAAGGCGAAGGCGAGGGGGCACTGGCCGAGGCCATGGTCGTCGCGCGTCGCGAGACGGCCGCAGTGATCGGCGTGGTCGCCGGCATCGGTGCGCTGGGCGGTTACTTCATCCCACGCGCCTTCGGCGCGTCGATCAAGGCCACCGGTGGGGCGACGCTCGCGGTTTCCTGGTTCATCGCCTTCTATCTGACGTGCGTGGGCACGACCTGGTGGTGCTACCTGCGCCGCTCGTTCCTGACCCGCCGCATGCCCAGCTTGGCCAACGCACAGGCCTGAGCCGCGCCGAATTGGCCCCATTTTCGAGGAGAAAGCCCGTGTCCAAGAACTACTTCGAGAGCCAAAAGCCGCGCCTGATCGTGGTCGGCAATGGCATGGTCGGTCACCGCTTCATCGAAGCGGCCGCGGAGCGCGGTCTGCTCGCACGCTTCTCGGTGTTGGTGCTATCCGAGGAATCGCGCTTGGCGTACGACCGAGTGAACCTCTCGAAGTGGTTCGAGGGCAAGTCGGACTCCGACTTGTCCTTGGTGGCCGAAGGTCAATACGACGAGCTCGGCGTCGATGTGGTGCGCAGTGACGCGGCCGTGAAGCTGGACCGCGAGGCGCGCGTGGTGACGCTCGCCTCCGGCCTGGAGCTACCGTACGATCAGCTGGTGCTGGCGACGGGCTCGTATCCCTTCGTACCGCCGATCCCCGGTTGTAACGAGCCGGGCTGCTTCGTGTACCGCACGATCGATGATCTGGAGAAGATCCGCGACGCGGCGCAAACGGCGACCAGCGCGGCCGTGATCGGTGGCGGCCTGCTCGGGCTCGAGGCCGCCAAGGCGCTGCTCAACCTCGGCCTCGAGACGCACGTGATCGAGTTCGCGTCGCGTTTGATGCCGCTGCAAGTCGACGAAACGGGCGCTCAGGTATTGCGCGGGCGCATCGAAGAATTGGGCGTGAAAGTGCGCTGCAACACGAGCACACGCCAAATCATGACCAACGAGCTCGGGCAAGTGAGTGGGCTGCTCTTGGCGGATGGCACGCAGTTGCCGGTCGACATGGTGGTGTTCTCGGCCGGCATTCGCCCGCGTGACAAGCTGGCTCGCGAGTCCGGCTTGCGCCTGGGCGAGCGCGGGGGCGTCGTGATCGACGGCTCGTGCCGCACGAGTGACGCTCGCATCTTCGCGATCGGCGAGTGCGCCGCATTCGACGGCAAGACCTACGGCTTGGTGGCGCCGGGCTATCGGATGGCCGAAGTGACCGCGGCGACCATCGCTGGCGACACACAATCCTTCGACGGCTTCGACATGAGCACCAAGCTCAAGCTACTCGGCGTCGACGTGGGCAGCTTCGGTGATGCGTTCGGGGTCACGCCGGGTTCACGCGTGATCAGCATGTTCGACGGCCACTCGTCCGTGTACAAGAAGTTGGTCGTCTCCGAAGACAAGACGCGCCTCTTGGGCGGCGTGCTCGTGGGTGACGCCTCTTCGTACAGCCAGCTCCTGATCCACGTTCAGGCGGAGCTGAAGCTGCCCGAGCACCCGGAAGATCTGCTCGTGCCAGCGCGCGAGGGGGGCGCGCAGGGGGGCGCGGCGGGGGGCTTCGGTGTCGACGCGCTGCCGGACGCAGCCCTGATTTGCTCCTGCAACAATGTCGACAAAGGCGCCATTTGTGGGGCAATTCGTGGCCAAAAGCTGACCACGGTGGGCGCCGTGAAGACCTGCACCAAAGCCGGCACCAGCTGTGGCTCGTGCGTGTCGCTCGTCGACCAATTGTTGAAGCTAGAGCTGAAGCGGGCCGGCGTCGCGGTCACGAACCACCTGTGCGAGCACTTCCCATTTAGTCGCCAAGAGCTGGCGCACCTGGTGCGCATCAAGGAGTTGCGCTCGTTCGACGCGCTGATCGAACGCCACGGCAGAGGCGAGGGTTGCGAAATCTGTAAGCCCGCGGTGGCGTCGATCCTGGCCTCCACCTGGAACGACTACGTGCTCGAGTCGCAGCACGTCGGCCTCCAGGACACGAACGATCGCTACTTGGCGAACATCCAGCGCGACGGCACGTACTCCGTCGTGCCGCGCCTCGCGGGCGGAGAAGTCACTCCGGACCAATTGATCACGCTCGGTGTCGTGGCCAAGAAGTACGGCCTGTACACGAAGATCACGGGCGGTCAGCGCGTCGACATGTTCGGTGCGCGCCTCGATCAATTGCCAGCCATCTGGCGCGAATTGGTGGCCGCGGGTTTCGAGTCGGGTCACGCGTACGGAAAGGCCCTGCGCACCGTGAAATCCTGCGTTGGCAGCACCTGGTGCCGCTACGGCGTGCAAGATTCGGTGGGCACCGCGATTCGCATCGAGAACCGGTACAAGGGCTTGCGCGCACCGCACAAGTTGAAGAGCGCGGTCTCGGGTTGCGCTCGTGAATGCGCCGAGGCCCAGAGCAAGGACTTTGGCATCATCGCGACCGAGAAGGGCTACAACCTGTACGTGTGCGGCAACGGCGGCATGAAGCCGCAACACGCCGCGCTGTTCGCCTCCGATCTCGACGAAGAGACGCTGGTCCGTTACATCGACCGCTTCTTGATGTTCTACGTGCGCACGGCCGATCGCCTGCAGCGCACCGCTTCGTGGCTGAACAATTTGGAGGGGGGGCTCGACTACCTGAAGAGCGTCGTCATCGAGGATCGGCTGGAGATCGCCGCAGAGCTGGAGGCCGACATGGCCCGTATCGTCGGCACCTACCAATGTGAATGGAAGACCACGATCGAGGATCCGGAGCGGCTCAAAGCCTTCCGTCCCTTCCTGAATTCGGATGAGCCCGACCCGAGCCTGGCCTTCGTGCGGGAGCGCGAACAGCACCGCCCGGCGACGTGGAGTGAGAAACGAAGCTTGGTCGAAACTCGGAAAATCCGCCTGCCCGTGCTGGCTGTGTGAGGGAAGTCATGTCGATGTCAGCTTTGGTCGAAGTTGCGCGCCTGGAATCCGAGGTCGAATGGCGAGACGTGTGTGCCATCGACGACGTACTGCCCGGCACCGGCGCTGCTGCACTGGTCGATGGCGACCAAATCGCGATCGTGCGCACGCGCGACGGGCGCTTTGCCGCTCTTTCGAATTTCGATCCGTTCAGCGAGGCGTTCGTGATCGCGCGCGGCATCGTGGGCGACCGCGCCGGCGTGGCCAAGATCGCCTCGCCGATCTACAAGCAGAGCTTCAGCCTGGAGACTGGCGAGTGCTTGGACGATCCGAGCGTGCGCTTGCGGGTGTTCCCGATCCGTGTGCAGGGCGGACGCGTCCAGATCTCGCTGCCCCCGAAAGAGTCGGCATGAGCGCACGCACCGCCGCTCCCACGCTCGCGGACGCCATGCCCCAACTGCTGACTATCGGCACGGGTCCGGTCAAGACGCACTGTCCGTACTGCGCGTTTCAGTGCGGCATGACCGTGGAGCACGCTCCAATCGGCGGTGACGAGCTCGAGGTTCGAGCAGACGCGGAGTTCCCGGTGAACCGCGGGCAGATGTGCATCAAGGGCTTCACCTCTGCGGCCCTGCTCGATCACCCACAACGGCTGCGCACGCCGCTCCTGCGCGGCGCAGGCGGCCAGCTCGCGCCCGTGAGCTGGGACACGGCATTCGACTACATCACCGAGCGCATCCAAGCGTTGCAGCGCGCGCATGGCCCGGCCAGCGTCGGAACGTTCGGCAGCGGCGCGCTGACCAACGAGAAGGCGTACCTGCTCGGTAAGTTCACGCGCGTGGCTCTGAAATCCCCGAATATCGACTACAACGGGCGCTACTGCATGTCGTCGGCAGCGGCCGGGCAGAACCGCGCTTTCGGTCTCGATCGCGGGCTGCCGTTTCCGGTCTCCGACCTCGCCGAGACTGGCACGCTACTCTTGTGGGGCTCGAACTGCGCAGAGACCATGCCGCCCATCATGCAATGGGTGTACGAGCAGCAGCGGCGTGGCGGCAACCTGATCGTCGTCGACCCGCGCTTCTCAGACACCGCGCGCTCGGCCAAGCTGCACCTGCAGCTGACGCCGGGTACGGATCTCGCGCTCGCCAACGCTCTCTTGTACATCGCGCTCGAGGAAAAGCTGGTCGACCGTGCGTACATCGAGGCGCGCACGGAGGGTTTCGCCGAGCTCGAGCGCAGCGTGCGCACCAGCCACCCTGCATTCGTCGAGCGCATGACCGGCGTGCCCATCGAGCTGCAACTGCGCGCCGTACGCATGTTGGCGGACAGCGAGTCGAGCATGGTGCTTTCGGGCCGCGGCGCAGAGCAGCAATCCAAGGGCACCGACACGGTGCTGTCCATGATCAACTTGATGCTGGCCCTGGGCAAGGTCGGCAAACCGGCGAGTGGCTATGGCTGCCTCACGGGGCAGGGCAATGGTCAGGGTGGGCGCGAGCATGGCCAAAAAGCCGACCAATTGCCGGGCTATCGGCTGATCGAGGAGCCCGAGCACCGCCAGGCGATTGCCGCCGTTTGGGGCATCGATCCGAGTGAGCTGCCGCGCAAAGGCAAGAGCGCCTACGAGCTGCTCGACTCGCTCGGGCCGAAAGGCGGCGTGCGCGGGCTGTTGATCTTCGGCTCGAACGTCAGCGTGGCCTCGCCCAATGCCACGAACATCAAGAACAAGCTCGCACAGCTCGAGCTGCTCGTGGTGGCCGACGCATTCCTGAACGACACTTGCGAGAACGCGCACGTGGTGCTGCCCATCACGCAGTTCGCGGAGGAAGAGGGCACGCTGACCAACCTCGAGGGCCGCGTGATTCTACGTCAGCAGATCCGCCCTGCGCCGCCCGGCACCAAGAGCGACATCGAGATTGTGTGCACATTGGCGCAGCGCTTGGGGTTCAGCAAGGGCTTCTCGTTTGCGTCGACCGAAGCCGTGTTCGACGAGCTGCGCGTCGCCACGCGCGGCGCCAAGGCCGACTACAGCGGCATCGACTACGCGCGCATCCGCGCGGAGAAGGGCGTGTTTTGGCCGTGTCCGGCGCCCGACCACCCGGGCACACCGCGTTTGTTCGCCGAGGGCTTCGCGCACCCGTCGGGCCGCGCGCGCTTCCACGCGGTGCCGTACCGCCCCGCCGCAGAGGTACCGGACGACGACTACCCGCTGTACTTCACGACCGGTCGTTACAAGGAACATTACAACTCCGGCGCGCAAACGCGCCTGGTCGAGCGCCTGCGTGACGCGCAGCCCGTGCCTCGCGTCCAGATCCACCCGCGCTTGGCGGTGCAGCTCGGGCTCTCGCAAGGGGAGCTTTTGCTGGTGGAGAGCCGGCGTGGCGCCGTGGCGTTCGTGGCCACCATTTCGGCCGATATTCGGCCGGATACGTTGTTCGCCCCGTTCCACTGGGGCGGGCGTGACGCCGCGAATATCCTGACCAACCCCGCCCTCGACCCGCTCAGTCGCATGCCCGAATTCAAAGTGTGCGCAGTGCGCGCGCGCGCCCAAAATCCCAGTGCGATGAACAGCACCCAGGCAGCTTCGTGAACCCCCGCAAGAAGAAGCTCGCGATCGTCGGCAATGGCATGGGCACGTGCCGCTTGCTCGACGAATTGGTGCGGCGTGAAGCGACGAGTCGCTTCGAGATCACGGTGTTCGGTGAAGAGCGCGGCGGCGCATACAATCGCATTCAACTCGGAAAAGTGCTGAGCGGTGAAGCGCCCGACGCGATCGTCACCAAGACACCCGAATGGTACGACGCGCACGGCATTCGTCTGATCCAAAGCACGCGCGTCACGCGTCTCGATACGCTGCGCAAGATGGTGGAGACCGCCGACGGCCAAAATCGCCGTTACGATCTGTCAATCCTGGCCACGGGCAGCCAGCCGCTGGTGCCTCCTCTGGAGGGCATGCGCGGAGAAGACGGCGAGCTGCGCTCCGGCGTGTTCGTGTACCGCACCATCGCAGACTGCATCCGCATGCGCGAGTACGCGCGTTCGGGTGACGGTGCGGTGGTCGTGGGCGGCGGGTTACTCGGTTTGGAGGCAGCCAAAGCCCTAAGTGACATGGGGCTGCACGTCACCGTCGTGCAAAGCTCGAAGATCTTGATGAATGCCCAGCTGGATGACGTGGCGGGTGAAATGCTGGGTCGGCAAATCGAGCGCGCGGGCATCTTTACGCGCCTGGGCCGCACGGTGGAGTCGATCTATGGGGACGAGCGCGTCACGGGCGTCGTCCTGGACGACGGTATGACGCTGTCGACCGATATGGTCGTGCTCGCCTGCGGCGTACGCCCGCGTGTCGATACCGCGCGCGCCTCGGGGCTGCCCGTCAACAAGGGCATCCTGGTCAACGATACGCTGGCCACGGAAGTTCCGGGTGTGTACGCATTTGGGGAGTGCGCCGAGCACCGCGGCAAGACGTACGGCATCGTCACGCCGGTGTGGGAACAGGCGGCGGTGCTTGCCGACGTGCTGACCGGCACCAATCCGCAAGACCGCTACCGCGGCTCGAAGTTGTACACGCGGCTCAAGGTCGCCGGCGTCGACGTCGCTTCGATGGGCACCCTGCAGCCCGAGCTGGAGCGCGACGAAGTGATTCAGATCGTCGAGGAGCGCCGCGATTGTTACCGAAAGTTGATCGTGCGGGACGGCAAGCTCGTCGGAGCCATGCTGGTCGGCAACACCGCGGCCACCGCGGCGCTCGTGCAGCTCTTCGATCGCGGCGACCCGGTGCCGGAAGATCCGCTCGAGCTCTTGTGCACGCTGCGAGCAGCGCCCTCGCCGGCCGAACGCGTGGTGTGCAATTGCAACAAAGTGACCGAACAAGCCTTGTGTGAGGCAATTAGCGCCGGTTGCGAGTCGATCGAGGGCTTGGGCGAGGCCACGCGCGCGGGCACCGGCTGCGGATCGTGCAAGGGCGAGCTCGCACAGCTGCTTCGAGCACGCGCCAAACCAGCGAATTCTCTGGCGCTCGTGGCCAGCGCCTGAGCTTCGCGCGCGCGAGAGGCGCGAGAGGCGAGGAGGGACGCGCCAGTTGCGCGACCTTTCGGGCTTGCGCTCCCGGGCCGATACAGCTCATTCTCCGCGCGAGCCAGCGGAGACGATGTTGACTTGGCGCAAGCAATGGTGGGGCTATGCTGCAGCCCTGTGCGCGACGGCGCTCGCGTCTGGGCTGTCGATCATCGGCGTGCGGTACCTGTCCTTGGCCGACGTGGTGATTCTGTATCTGATCGGCGTGGTGGTCGTGGCGGCTCGCTTCGGCCTCGGGCCGTCGATCATCGCAGGCCTCGGCGGCGTGGCGGCGTTCGATTTCTTGATCTTGCCGCCGACGCTCACGTTCTCGTTGGAGTTCGGGCACGCCATCACTTTGGGCGGCATGATCTTCTTGGCGCTACTCGTCAGCGGCCTGACCGAGAGCCTGCGGCGCGAGCAAGCTCGCGCGCTGCGCAGTGAGCAGAGCAGCCAAAAGGCCCGCTTGGAAGCCGAGGTCGAGCGCGTGCACGCCGCGCTCTTGAGCTCCGTCTCGCACGATTTGCGCACGCCACTGGCGACCATTTCGGCTTCGGCTCAAATGCTGGTGCGCAACCACGTGACGATGGATCCGGCGCTGCGTGGTGAGATGCTGACCAGTGTTGCCGACGAGGCCGAACGCTTGGATGGTCTGCTCCGCAACCTGCTGGCCATTACGCGCGTCGAGACCGGAGAGCTGCACTTGCAGGTGCTGCCCGCGTCGCTCGACGAGGTGCTCACCGGTGCGCTACGACGGATGGAACACCGCTTCGTGGGTCGTTCGGTGACGGTGCATCGCGAGCAGGGGCTGCCCATGGTCGACCTGGACGTGCGCTTGTTCGAGCAAGCCCTGCTGAACGTGCTCGACAACGCACTGCGCTATTCGCCGGCGGGCTCGCCGCTCCAAATCGAGACGCTCAAAGCAGCCGAGGGCGTGCAGATCCGCGTCACGGATTCCGGCGTCGGAGTGGCGCCGGAAGATCGCCAGGTCGTATTCGAAAAATTTCGACGCGGCAGCAATGCCCCGCGCACGGACGGCGGGGTCGGGCTGGGTTTGACCATCTGCCGCGCCGTCTTGAAGGCGCACGGCGGGCAAATCGTGCTCGAGGGTGCTCCGACGGGCGGTGCGCTCGTGACGTTGAGCCTGCCTGCCAGTAAGGTGGAGATGGGCGACCCCACACATGGGCTCCCAGACCTAGAATGACCCGAGCAGCAGCGGCCGTAGAGCCTCGTTTCAGCATCCTCATCGTCGAAGACGAAGCCCCCATGCGCAAGGTCTTGCGCCTGATCATGGAGGAGCAAGGCTACGAAGCCATCGAGTGCAGCTCGGGCGCCGAGGCGATCGAGTTCATCGCGCACACCGACCCCTCGCTCGTGCTCTTGGACCTTGGCTTGCCGGACATCGACGGTATCGACTTGGCCAAGCAGATCCGCAGCCGCAGCCCGGTGCCGATCGTCGTGTTGTCGATGCGTGCGGACGAGCACTCGATCGTGGAAGCGCTCGACAATGGCGCGGATGATTTCGTGACCAAGCCCTTTCGCGAGAAAGAGCTGTTCGCGCGCGTGCGTGCCTGCTTGCGTAACGGTCCCGTGGCGGGTGCGCGCGAAATCAGCGGCGTGCGGGTGGACCCAGTGCGTCGCGTCGCCTTCGTATCCGGCAAAGAGGTCAAGCTCTCCGCCACCGAGCACCGCTTGCTCTGGGTGCTGCTGCGCGCCAAGGGCAACGTGATGACCCATCAGCAATTGCTGCGCGAGGTTTGGGGCGCGGCCTACGTGCGGGACGCGGGTTACCTGCGCGTGTACATGCATCACCTGCGCGAAAAGCTGGAAGCGGACCCGTCGAATCCGCGCTGGCTATTGACCGAGCCGGGCGTCGGTTACCGGCTCGGCAGCGACTGAGCCAAGCGCAACGGGGGCGAGCTCAGCGCCGGGCGCGCGCCGCCAGCACCCAACCCGAGGAAATCGCTTCGATGCGCGTGAAGTGCGCGCCGGCGCGCGTGAGCAGCGTTTGGAGTTGCTCGCGGTCGAGCTTGGTCGGATGCAAGTGCTTGCGGCTGAAGCCTTGCACTCGCGCAATTGCTTCGAGGGCCGTGTTCTCGATCAGGCGCAGCGAGCGAGACGCATAGTTGGGCGTAGTCAGGAACAACAAACCGCCCGGCTTGAGCACGCGCAGCGCTTCCACCAGCCAAGGTAGCGGATCGAGGATGTGCTCCACCACATCCATCGAGATCACCGCGTCGAAGCGCGCGTCTTCGTAGGGCAGGGGCTGCCCTGGAGTCAGCGTGTCCGTGCCTGCCAGAGCTGCGCCGTGAATGCGTTGTGCCACGGACAGCGCGCGCGGATCGATGTCGCACAACGTGACGCGTTTGTGCGGCACGTGGAGCTCGCTCAGCTCGAAGAACGGACCCGAACCGAGGTTCAGGATCTCCGCGCCAGGCACGCTGTCGAGCGCGCTCTGCAACTCTCGCACGATGGGCCCGTGGTACAGCCGCCAAGGGAAGCGCAGCTTCAGCTGGTGGTTCGAGAAGTAGTCGACGCGCTCGCTCATGAATGCTCCGGGCGCCGGGCAATCACCAGAAATTCGGCCGTAGGAGCCTGATCGGCGCGATCCATGATCGCTTTCACGGCGCGGTACACGGGCGTCGCGAACAGCTGACGTGCCAGCGGGAAATTGGTCCAGCGGGTCGTCAGCTTCTTGTTGAGCAGGCCCGCGAGCGAAGGCAACAAGAACGCCTCGAAGGCCACCGTGGTGGCGCTCGAAAGGACGGGCTCGACCGCCTGCACCTCGAGCCCAGAGTCGGCCACGACGCGACGCCAACCTGCGGCGTCGTACAGGTGGTAGTGGCGAAACTGGCGATCGATGGCGGTCTGGATCTGCTGCGACATGAGCGGCGCGCCGAGGCGCGCGAGCAGCCGAGCGCTGGTCAAGTGGCTCGCCCACTCCACATTCGGCACGAACAAGTAGGCGACGCCACCTGGACGCAGCGAGCCGAGGATATTCTTCAGCGCCAGATCGAGCCGGGGCACGTGCTCCAGCGAACAGTTGGCCACGCACGTGGCGAAGAAGTCGCGCGGCAGGCTGGCGCGGGTCACGTCGCCGAGCACGACTTGAGTGTATGCCTGGCTCGCGGCAGCCCAGCGGCCCTCTGCGGCGTCGATGTCGATGCCCCAGACCTCGGCGTCTTCGAAGGCCATGCGTGCGAACAAGCCATCGCCACAGCCAACGTCCAAAATCGGCCCCGGGCACGCGTAGCGGCGAATCACCGAGAGGCGTGCGCACTCCTTGATCGCCAGCGCCGTCGGTGAATGCGCGAAATAGTGCCGGAAATCTTCGAGATCCAGCTCGGCGTCGGGCGCGGGCGCAGCCTTGCGGCGGACGGAAGCCGGCGGCGGAGCGCTATCGGCGGTGGACCATTGGTTGGCGACGGATGCAGAACGTGGGGTCATCTCAAAATTGCTTTCCGTTGACTCGTGCGTAGCTATCGAACGTGGGCGTGACGTACGCCCACCAATTGCCTTCGTGAAATGCCAGGCGCACCTCACCGGCGCGCTCCTGGAACAACTCCAGCGTGCGATCCCGTGCGCTCCCAACCAAAAATACGGCGTACGAATCGAGCTCGCTGGCGGCCGAGAACCATTCGGGTTGCCATTCGGCACCGCTGCCCATCGTGGGCACCACGCCGGGAGCGTAGACGACCGCGCTGGTCGGGTACATCGCGAACGAATAGCCCTGCCGACCACCCTTTTCAGCCGCGTAGTAGGCGCTCAGGTGAATCAGCGCGGGCAGCTGGGGAACGGCCTGGCTCAGACGGTCGAATACGATCGGTCGCACGCTGAGGCCACTCGGCATGCGGCTCACGAAGTCGGCAATGGGCTGGGTCTCGCGCGTGAACGCGACGAGCCGCCCGCCGAACACCGCCAGCCAGAGCACGCACAACGCGCTCACGAGCCGAGGCAAAGCGGGCACGCGCGGCGTCGGGCGCGCTTCGAACGCGATCAACAGCGTTGGCACCATGAACGCGACGAAGCGCGGATGCAGCGGACCGAAGCCGCCCAGCATCAAAGGGAACAAGCAAAAGCCGAGCAACATGCAGCCAAGCGGCAGGAACCACTCGGGCTGTCGGCGCGGCCGCCCGAGACACGCGGCCAGCAGTAGTAGCACCAGCACCCCACACACGGAGGCCGCGTGATCGGCGCCCGACGCGCCCAGCATCAGCCCGGGCACCTGCACGAGCTCGCGCACGCGCGGATCCCAAATCGTGTAACCGATGCTACGTCCGGCAGAGCCGGGCATGAGCCAAACGCAGGAGAGCAGCAGCGGCGCTGCGAGCGGCGTGACGCGCGCCAGGAAGCGTCCGCCGCCGCGCAGTAGCAGCGGTCCTGCGACCGTCATGGTCATGCCGAGCAGGAAGCCATGCGTGGCGAGCGTGGCGCACAGCGTGAGCGCGAGCCAGGCGCCGCTACGCCACGAGGGCGCCTCGCGATGACAGAGCGCCCAGTAGATCGCGAACAACCCGAGCGGCAAGGCGCCGATGAAGCTGATGAAGCCCCACTGGAAGCCATAGCCGAGCGCGAGCGGCAGCCCGAGCAGCCCGAGCCAGCGCGAGTAACCGAGCTTGACCACCAAACGCCAGAACGCGCACAGGTGCAGCACGACCGAGCAGCCAATCGTGAGCTTGAGCGCAGGCACCACGCCGAGGCCCAACGCGAACACGCGCGCTACGAGGTACGCACCGAGGTACGGCGTGCGCCAATTGACCAGGAAACGCCCGGGTTCGGCGAACAGCGGGTCGCCTTGGTGCACCCAGATGCTGAGCTGCGCCGCGTGTTGCGGCAGGTCGACCATGGGCAAAAAAGGCGTGACCCAAAACGCGACGAACAGCGCGAGGCTCATCGCGCAGGCAATGGCGACGGGAGCGTCGAGCCGCGCGAGAGCAAATGGCCGTGAGGTCCATTCGCTCGATTGGGTTGTGCCGCTATGATCCGTCACCAGCCCTCTGCACTCTCGCCTTTTAACACCGGGGCCAGTGTCACATGGCGGCTACTTTCTGTTGACGTTATCGTGTGCGGGCTGTTGACGTTATCGTGTGCGGGTCGCGCTCTCGAAACAACGCAGCAATCAGCCGCGCCCGGAAATCACAGCGTTTTCCGAATTGCGTTTGGATTGGGGGCGCGTGCCCTGTGAGCGCGAAGCCTGTACGCGCCGGGCCGCGCCGGACCGCATTGACGCCTTCGAAGGGCGATGGTTAGCACGCGAGAACTGCGTGGAATCTTCGGGCGGCAACTTTCGATCAGTTGCCTTCACATCGGGCAAGTACGAGGTAGTCGCACGACTCGGTCGTGGCGGCATGGCGCAAGTGTTCCTGGCGGTGGTGCGCGGGCTCGGCGGCTTCAACAAGCTGGTGGTGATCAAGCGCCTCGAGTCCGACGATCCGTCGTTCCGGCGCATGTTCCTCGATGAAGCGCGGGTGGCGGCCATGCTCAGCCATCCGAACGTCGTGCACACCTATGAGGTGTCCGAGTATGGGGGCTCGTACTTCATCGCGATGGAGTACCTGGACGGTCAGCCGCTCAACAAGATCGTACGGCGCGCTCAAGAGCTGGGCGGATTTTTGAAGCCGCGCTTGTGCGCGCGAGTCGTGGCCGATGCGTTGGCCGGCCTGCACTACGCCCATGAGCTGAAAGACTTCAGCGGCGCGCTGCTCAACGTCGTCCACCGCGACGTCAGCCCGCACAACTTGTTCGTCACGCACGACGGGCAGGTCAAGGTGTTCGACTTCGGTGTGGCCAAAGCCGAGTCGCGCCTAGAAGGCACCGACACTGGCGTGCTCAAGGGCAAGCTCGGCTACATGTCGCCGGAGCAAGCCGCTTCCGACTTGGTCGATCGGCGCGCGGACGTGTTCTCCACCGGCGTCGTGCTCTGGGAGCTGCTCACGCTTCGCCAAATGGTGACACGTGATTCGAATGCCGCTGCGCTGCGCCAAGTGCTGCACGGGGCCACGCCCGATTTGCCGAGCACCTTGCCGGACGTCGATGACGAGCTGCGCGGCATCGTGAGCATGGCGCTCAAGCGCGACAAGGCGCGTCGCTTTCAGTCCGCGCACGAGATGCGCGCGGCGTTGCTCGCGTACCTCGAGCGTCACCCGTTCTCGCACGAAGATTTGACCGCGTTCATGCACGAGCAGTTCCACTCGGCTCGCGCGGATCTGCAGCAGCGCATCCAAGACACGATTTTTCCGGCTGGCGGAGCCGATCCGGTGATCAGCGTGACCGAGACCGAGACCGAGCTGGGCGACGATCCGTTACTATTCGGAGTCGACGACTCGCTGTTGCCCGTGCTCGACAGCGGCTCGTTCAGCTTGCCGACGCGCGAGGAGACGGCAAGGCTCAGCCCGGCGTCGGCCAGCGTGTCGTCGCTGTCCGCCGCCACGCCGGTCGGGCTCGCGCGCACGAATGCGCCGTCTGCGCTCGGAGCAGGCGCGGAATCGCGCCGCGCTGGGCGCGCTGGGCTGGCCGCCTTCGGCGCGGCGGTCGTCGCCCTGGGCGGCTGGCTTGCGCTTCGACCGCCCGCGAGCCGCGCGCCGGAG
>OUNO010000516.1_pt3 | contig 16739 bp, 10 predicted proteins | sample 1779811 | NCBI WGS metagenome assembly OUNO01 (sample SAMEA3914804, study PRJEB12502) | metagenome | biome: forest; material: soil | place: Canada | collected 2010-06-25 | depth 0.3 m | reverse complement strand
TGGTGCGCATCAGCCCGTTCGATTCGAACGCGCGCCGTCAAACCAGCTTCGCCGCCATCGAAGTCACCCCCGACATCGAGGACGAAATCGATATCGAGATCAAAGACGGCGATCTCGAGACCACGACCATGCGCGCCGGCGGCAAGGGCGGCCAGAACGTGAACAAGGTCGAGACGGCCGTGCGCATGAAGCACCTCCCGTCCGGTCTGGTGGTGGTGTGCCGTGCCGAACGCAGTCAGCATCAGAACCGCGCCATGGCGCTCAAGATGATGAAAGCGCGCTTGTACGAGCTCGAAGCTGCCAAGCGCGAGGCTGCACAAGATCGCTACGAAGCCGCCAAAGGCCAGATCGCCTGGGGCAGCCAAATTCGCAGCTACGTGCTCCAGCCCTATCAGCTGGTCAAAGACTATCGCAGTGAGTACGAGACCTCGGACGTCGATGGCGTGCTGGATGGCGATCTCGACGCGTTCATCGAAGCCTTCTTGCTAAAGAATGCGGACAAATCGACTGCTGGTCAGGGCACTCCTCCGAACGCCCTCTCTTGACCTGAGTGATCGGGTCTTCCAAGACTTCCGAGCTCGATTCGTTTCCGGGAATGCGGCCGATGGGGCGTGGCAGTTCCTGATTCTCCCTGTAAATAGGGGGTTCTGCGAGTAGACGCCCCTCTCCACTCGCGGTAGACCGTCCGCGATCAATGAACGACAAGAGTGGCGAAGACGCGCTGCTGCAAGCGCGGCGCGACAAAGCGGAGCACCTCCGCGCGCGCGGGCAGAATCCCTTTGCGAACGACGTCCAGACCAGCGATCGCAGTCTGCTGCGTGAGCTGCGCGAGCAATTCGCGCCCGCGCTGCTCGAGCCAGCGATCGAGCTGCGTTACGACCCGGCGCGTGTGGAAGAGCTAGCCGCTGGGCGTGAGGTCCATGTGCTCGGCCGCTTGGTCGCGCGCCGCGGCTTCGGCAAGGCATCGTTTCTTCGCTTGCGCGATCGCAGCGACGAGCTGCAAGTCTTCGCCAAGCAAGACATCCTGGGCGACAATTTCGCAGCCCTCGAAGACGTCGATATCGCCGATCACATCGAGGTCCGCGGTCAGGCCATGGTCACCAAGACCGGCGAGCTGAGCGTGCAGGCCACGTCGCTGCGGCTCTTGACCAAGGCCCTGCGCCCGCTGCCCGACAAGTTCCACGGCCTGACCGACGTCGACATTCGCTACCGCCGTCGCTACGTCGACCTGATCGCGAACCCGGACGTGGCCGTGGTGCTGCGCGCGCGCTCGCTCATCATCCAAGGCCTGCGTGATTTCTTGGATACGCAGGGGTTCCTCGAGGTCGAGACGCCCACGCTGCACTCGCTGATCGGCGGAGCCGCCGCCAAGCCCTTCAAAACGCACCACAATGCGCTCGATCTCGAGCTCTTCTTGCGCATCGCTCCCGAGCTGTATCTGAAGCGGCTGCTCGTGGGCGGCTTCGAGCGCGTGTACGAGATCGGCCGTTGCTACCGCAACGAAGGCATCAGCACCCGCCACAACCCCGAGTTCACGATGCTCGAGTTCTACCAAGCGTACGCCACGTACGACGTCTTGATGGAGCAAGCCGAGCAACTGTTCCGGCACGTGGATGCGTTCTTGGAGAAGCGCCTGGCTGCGCTCGGGCTCTCGGCGCACTACGAGCGTTGGCTCGCGGAGCGCCCGTTTGCGCTGCACGAGCCGTTCGCGCGCGTGCCCATGAAGCTCGCTGTGAGCTCCGCGCTCGCGCGTGCCGAGCTACCCGCAGGAATCGCGGCACGCTTCGCCGAGCTCGGCTTCGTGTTGGGCGCGGACAACAAGCGCTTGCCAACCCCCGAGCTGGATGCCGAGGTCGAAAGCTGGAAGGGCCGCTCCGCCCGCGCCAAGGCCATCGATTGGGGCAACCTGCGGCGCGCCCTGACGCACTGCAAATCGGACGGGGAGCGCCTGTTCGTGGCCTACGAATACTTGGCCGAGCCGTTCCTGCCCGAGGATTATCGCTCGAGCGCCGGCGACAAGAGCCTGCCCGTGTTCATCACGGACTACCCGGCCGAGGTTTCGCCGCTGGCGCGCAGGAAAGATTCGGATCCGACGCTGGTCGATCGCTTCGAGCTGTTCGTACACGGCCGCGAGCTGTGCAACGCGTTCAGCGAGCTGAATGATCCGGACGACCAAGCTGCGCGCTTCCGCGCCCAGCTCGAGCTGAAAGCCGGCGGCGCCGAAGAGACGATGGACTACGACGAGGACTACGTGCTCGCGCTCGAGCACGGCATGCCGCCCGCAGCCGGCTTCGGCCTGGGCGTCGATCGCCTGGCCATGGCGCTGACCGCGCAGCCTTCGATCCGCGACGTGATCGCGTTCCCGCTGCTGCGTCCCGAGTCGGAATGATCCTCGCTGCCCCCACCGCGCATCGCTTTCAAGCCATCCTCGGCGCCTTGACGCGCCTTTGGTACGCCGGCGGTCTCGCCGGGCGCATCGGCTTGGTCAGTATCGCGGTGGTGCTGGTCGGCACGTTGATCTTCTTCTTCTTTCGCCGCGCGCTGCGCAGCGGCGGGCAGAATCTGCTGCGCTGGCTGACCGGGGTCAGCTTCGTGCTCCTGGTGGGGCTCGGGCTTTGGGTCTCGCGTTTGCCGGAGCCGCGCGGCAGCTCGTTCATCCTGTGGCATCAGATCGTGCGCGTGGGCGCGGCGCTCTCGGGCACCGCGTTCATGGTCTGCTTCATGGTGCTGGCCGTGCCCTGGCTGATGGACCGCTTCGAAGGGCGTGGCTTCGTCGCGTTCGTGGCCGCGCGCCACGTGCGCGCGCAGAAGAGCGGATTTTTGACGGTCATCTCGCTGCTCTCGATCTCGGGTGTCGGTGTCAGCTCGTTCGCGCTGTGTGCCGTGGTCTCGATCATGGGCGGCTTCGGTGCCGACTTGAAGCACAAGATCCTGGGCAACAATGCGCACGTGAAGATCGAAGCCAAGCGCATCGGCGGCTTCGAGCATTGGCGTGACTTGCTGGACGACGTGCGGCTGGTGAAGGGCGTGCGCGCGGCCACGCCGGTCGCTGGTGGCGAAGCCATGGCGTCCAGCTCCTCGAACACCGCCGGCGTGATCCTGCGCGGTATCGACACCGTGACCATCGGCACCGTGATCGACCTCTTGCAGAACATCGAGGTCGGCAAGTTTGCCTACCTGGACGATCCGCAAAAGCTCGCCAACCTGCCGCCCGACGAACCGATCGGCATCGGCAGCGGCGGCGAATATTATTTGAAGGGCCCTGACATCAAGCCGTACTTATCGCGGCTCGATCCGGACGTGGCTGACGCGGTGATCCCGCCGGATGCGTTCCCCGGCATCGTGATCGGTCGCGAGCTCGCAAAATCGCTGCATGTGTACGTGGGCGACGAGCTGACGTTGATCTCTCCGCTCGGCGATCTCGGGCCGATGGGCGTCTTGCCGCGCAGCCGCAAGTTCCGAGTGGCCGCCATCTTTTACAGCGGCATGTACGAATACGACGCGAGCCACGCCTATGTGAAGATCGAAGCCGCGCAGGACTTCTTCGATCTGAAGCAGAACGTGACCGGCATCGAGGTGAAGATCGACGACGCCGAGCGCGTCTCGGAGATTCGTCCGGCCATCGAGGCCGCGGTCACGAGCGACAAGCGCGACGACCTGCGGCTCCGTGATTGGAAGGAACTGAACAAGAATCTGTTCAGCGCCCTGAAGCTCGAAAAAATTGCGACCTTCATCATCCTGTCATTGGCCATCTTGGTCGCGAGCTTCTGCATCATCTGCACGTTGCTCTTGATGGTCACCGAGAAGAGCAAAGAGATTGCGATTTTGAAATCGCTGGGTGCCAGCGACAACGCCATCCTCAAGATCTTCATGAGCGAAGGCGTGATGATCGGTGGCATCGGCACGATTTTCGGCGTCACGACTGGCCTCGCTGCCACGCTGGGCCTGAAGTGGTTCGGTGTGCGCTTGGATCCGGACGTGTATTACGTCGATAAGCTGCCCATCAACGTCGAGTGGTCGGATTTCACGCTGGTCGCCCTGGCCGCGCTCCTGATCACTACCCTGGCTACGATCTACCCCGCCGTCGCCGCCAGCCGCCTGCGGCCTGTCGACGGCATTCGTTACGAGTGAGGCCGCTTTGTCCGAAGCCCTAGTCGACATCCAGGATCTGAAGAAGAGCTTTCAGCACATGGGGCGCACGCTCGATGTCTTGAAGGGCATCGATTTGCAGATCTTTTCCGGACAAATTTTGGCCATCGTCGGCCAATCGGGTGCCGGCAAGAGCACGCTGCTGCACTGCATGGGCACGCTCGACCTACCGAGTTCTGGGCGAATTCGCCTGGGCGGCGAGGAGCTCACGACCATGAGCGGCTCCCGGCTAGCGGCGGTCCGAAACCGCGACATCGGTTTCGTGTTCCAATTTCATCATTTGTTGCCTGAATTCACCGCGCTCGAAAACATCATGGTTCCCGGCCTGATCCAGGGCCGTCCGCGGCGCGACATGGAGAAACGGGCGCTCTCCCTGCTCGAAGAAGTGGGGCTCGAGAGCCGCGCGTCGCACCGTCCCGGGGAGCTATCCGGCGGCGAGCAGCAGCGCGTCGCGGTGGCCCGCGCGCTCGCTCTCGACCCGAAGCTGGTGCTCGCTGACGAGCCCACGGGAAACCTGGATAGCGCTACCAGCGACGCCATTCACGAGCTGTTTTTCCAGATCAATCGCGAGCACGGCACGACCATCGTCGTCGTCACTCACAACCCGGCGTTCGCGGAACGCATGCCGCGCGTGGTGCGCATGCGCGACGGCCGCGTCGAATTCGACGACGTGGGCCGCGATCATCCGTCCGTTCCGAAGACCGTCGACTCTCTGCCGCCCACGAGCGCGTCCGAACCGGGCTAACCAGCACCCGGCAACTGCTGGTTGCGCGTGCCGCGCGCTCTCCTGAGTGCCGATAGCCAGAGTGCGTGCGGCTCATGCGAGGTGCGATGGCAGCACACGCTTCATGCGAGAGGGGGCATGAGGGAGCGAGAGGGGCATGACGGAGCCACACCACGTATCAGTGTGCTTACGACAAATGCGCGCAAAAAACGTGACGTCCGCGTACACCCTCCGGCCACTTCATCATCTGCGAACCGCGAGAACGCTCGTCCCCGGCAAGACGAAGCACGACACCACCGTGCAAAGAATCAACTACGCAAACACGCCCCGCGCACCCACACCCTCCGCGCCCGACCGCCCGTCAAACGCCCAAGCCCAAGCCGTCGGCGCTAGCGCGCAGCACAAAACCAACCGCTAGCGCGCAGCCCAAGCCCAAGCCCAAGCCCAAGCCGTCGGCGCTAGCGCGCAGCACAAAACCAACCGCTAGCGCGCAGCACAAGACCAACCGCTAGCGCGCAGCACAAGCCCAACCGCTAGCGCGCAGCACAAGACCAACCGCTAGCGCGCAGCACAAGACTGAACCAAGACCAAGGATTTGACAGACTCGTGCCGTGCGGCTTACGCTGTAGAGTTAGTTGCAGGTGACATCTCGTGGTCTCGGTCTCGCCAGGCGCGGTGGAGGCTCGAGGGCGCGAGTGAGTGGCGCTCGCTTTGCGTGTTTCGCCGGGAAGTCGCAGACACGGATTCGTAACTCTCAGGGTTTACTGCGCATTCCTCTAAGTTTTTGAACGACATGACCGTTTTGCAACAGCATACTGTCGGGCACCTGTGGAGCCTGCGTCTGGTTCCTCCGTAACTGCACCCCGAACTACCCATGGGATCGCTCGCATCCAGCTCAACACCCGGCGTGACGCTCGGCGCGCTCGGAAACCGAAAGCTCCGCGCGCTCGCCGGGGCATTGGAGCTCTCGAGCGAGCTCACGCAGCAAGCCCTCGGCGTGTTCGGTGTGATGAGCGAATCATGGTCGGAGTGGGCCGTCGGTGACACGCCGGTATGGCCGAACGACATTTCGGATGACGGGACTCCATTCGAGTTCTCCGCCTCGTTCGATGGCTCGGCGCCGCGCCTGCGCATGCTGGCCGAATCACAAGCCGAGCCGATCTCGCGCGTGTCGAGCTGGGCGGCAGGCTTGGCGCTCGGCAGGCGTCTGCAGTCGGCAGGCCTCGCCGACCTCGGCCTGTTCGAGCAGATCGAAGACCTGTTCGTTCCGCACTCTGGCTCGCAGGGGCGCTTTTCGCTGTGGCATGCCGCGGTCGTCGAAGAGGGGCAGCCAGCGTTATTCAAAGCCTACGTCAATCCGGGGCTGTTCGGCGTGGCCTCCGCTCCATACGTGGTCGAACAAGCGCTGCGCCGGCTCGGCTTCGAGCAAGCGTGGGCGGATATCCGCGAACGCTTGGCCTCCGACGTCAACGCAGAAGTTCGCTATTTCTCGGTCGATCTCGAAGCCGCGGAGAGCGCGCGGGTCAAGATCTACCTCGGCTGCTCGCAGTCGGCAGCCGCGGTCGATCGCTTGATCGGCCACTCACGCAACAGTCAGCCCGACGACGCTCAGCGCTGGCTTGCGACGCTCACTGCGAGCCAAGGGCCGTTCGACGCACGCCCAATCCTCAGTTGCTTCTCGTTCCGCCACGAGCACGCTCAGCCCGAGGTCACCGTGCACGTGCCCATTCGCTGCTACGTGAAGCACGACACGGAAGCGTTGGCTCGCGTGTCGCAGTTGCTCACGCCAACGGACACGGAGCGCTTGTCCCGTGCGCTCAGTGCAGTGTCCGAGCGGCCATTGAACGTCGGCCGTGGTCTCTTGACCTACGCTTCACTCCGTCGCGAACGTGACGCCACGCGAGTCACGGTGTATTTGGCGCCCGAGGCGTACAGCATTACGTCGCGCCGGCCTTCGGCTCCGCCTCCGAGCGGCTTCAGCTCCGGCGTTCACAAGACCTCTCCGCGCAAGCTGACCAGCAGCGTGACCATGGCCGACGCGCAGGCCCTGATCGCTCGTCAGGGCGAGCTACTGCGGGTGCAGCCACTGCTCACACACATGGCCGGCCCCGGGGATCTCGAACAGGCCGAGGCGTTGGTTTCGCACCTGTCCCTGCTCGTGCTTTGGCTCGGCGACCTGTTTCGGTTTGCTCAAGAACGGGCGACCGACCCGAAGGTCAGTCCGCGCCTCGCGGAGCAGGCGGCCGCGGCAAACGCCCGTGCGCAGCGGTTTCGCGCCGAACTGGACGCGCTTCAGGGGCTCGGTCCCCAGACCCTCTCCCTGTACACCGAGGGGCACGCGTTGATTCGCGAGGTCGCGTTCGCCCGAGTGGCCGACGTGATTTCGGCGAACGACGACAGCGTTCGCCTCGGCATGGCCCTGTCGGTTTCCGCCACCTGCGAGGCCTTGCTCCTCGCAGGTCTGGCTTTCGTCCAGCGAGCCGCCGGCCAGGCGCCCGCCCGGCAAGCCGCAACTGACGAGGGCGCCCGCTTCGAGGCAGATACCCAACCGCAGCTGTCGTTGATCAATCTGTCCGACTCGGTCGCCGTCGAAGTCTATGCCGCCATCGATCGCTGCTTCGAGTCCGTGTTGCGCGTCGTGACTGCGATCGACCGCGCGACATTCGGTGCCTGACTCCAAACACGAGAGACTCCGCTTTCCAGTAACGGAGTAACGCGGGCATCTAACTCGGAGTTTCCATTCGCCGATCGTGATGCTTCGAAATCGACACCTGCTCGAGCGCAAATCGAAGCAAGACGCGCGCGTTCGCGGAGCACCGAGCATCATCGACGACAGCGATGCTTCACGTGCGCTCATGTGCGGCTGACGCAGCCGACGTAGGAAGAGTGCGAGCAGAACCGCGCGAGCTACGTCGAGCGCGAAGGACGAGCGGGTCAACGCATCAACGCGGGTCGTGGTTCTCGTTGCGGGCGAACGCGAACGAGAACGAGAACGAGAAACGAGAGCGAGAAACGCGAACGAGACAGACGCGAACGCGTTGCAAATTAGAAGCGAGCCGTGATACGAGTTTTGATTGGTAGATAGCGTCTTGGGTGAGAAGGCAGCTTATCGGAGGTAACTCAATGGTCTCTCGGCGACAGGTTCTCGCAGGTCTTGGTGCAGTTGCAGTCTCGGGTTTCAATCCCGTGTCCCGTACGTGGTTGTCCACGGCGCACGCTGTCACGAGCGCACTCGATCACGTTCCGCCGCTGGAAGGCACGCTACTCACCGATCCCACGTCGCTGGCTGCGTTCGCGACCGACGTCGGCAGCGCAATTCACGAAACGCCTGTCGCAGTGCTGCGGCCGGCTTCGTCCGAAGACATCGCGAAGATGGTTCGTTACTGCCGCCGCCACGGCATCCCAGTCGGCGCTCGCGGTCAGGGCCACACCACGTTCGGGCAATCCCAAGTTGCCGCGGGCCTGGTGGTCGACATGAGCTCGCTGAACAAGATCCATTCGATCAAGTCCACCAAGGCGGACATCGATGCCGGTGCCCTCTGGCGCACCCTGCTCGATACGTCGGTGCCCATGGGCCTGACGCCTCCCGTGCTCACCGGCTACACCAGGCTCTCCATCGGCGGCACGCTCTCGGTCGGCGGTGTCTCGTCGACCAACCGCCAAGGCTGTCAGGTCGATCGCGTACAAGAGCTCGAGGTCGTGACCGGCACCGGCGACATCAAGCGCTGCTCCGAGCACGAAAATCAGGATCTGTTCGAGGCGGTCCTGGGTGGGCTCGGGCAATGCGGCATCATCTCCCGCGCCGTGATCGATATGGTGCCGGCGCTGCCCAACGCGCGCACCTTCGTCCTCAACTATACCGACAACGCGGCCTTCTTCCGCGACATGAACGAGCTGCTCCGCCGCAACGAAGTGGAAGACGTGTTCTGCTTGTTCTTGCCGGACGAAACGGGTCGCCAAGTGTACGGCTTGAACATCACCAAGTTCTACGGCACAGGCGCACCGCCCGACGGCGCGCGCTTGCTGCGTGGCCTGAGCCAACCAGCCTCCGCCGCAGTCGTCACCGATCAGTCGTATTTGAACTACGCGCTGCGCACCGACAACATCATCGATTTCTTCCAGAGCATCGGCCTATTCGAGGGCGTTTTGCATCCTTGGTTCGACGCATGGCTACCCCAGGAAACCGTCGAGAAGTACGTCGGCGACGTGATCCCGAGCCTGACAGCCGAAGACGTGGGCCCGACCGGCTTCGTGCTGCTGTTCCCGCAGAAGCGCTCCAAGCTCACGCGCCGCTTCAACGAGGTGCCTGATTGCACGGACTGGGTGTACCTGTTCGATATCCTGACCGCGGCTGCCGCGCCTGGGCCCAATCCTGCGTTCCAGGCCCAAATGCTGGCGCGCAATGGTAAGTTATTCGATAAGGCGCGTCGTGCCGGCGGCACACGCTATCCGATTGGCAGCATCGCCTTCGACAAGCGTGACTGGAAGCAGCAGTACGGCGAAGACTTCGATGCGTTCAAGCGCCTCAAGCAGCGCTTCGATCCAGACGGCATCCTCACGCCGGGGCCCGGCATCTTCGGCTAAACGAGCGCTTCAGTGCAGCTCGGAAACGTTTTCGTAACAGGTGTGTTGGGGTAAGGCACTACTTTGCGGACGGCGTGCTCGAGTTGCTGATTTCGAACGCGCGCGCCCGGGTTGCTGCCCCATTTATCTCGGAGCGAGTCCCAGAACGTCGTCCGAGAGTGCACTTCGAGAGTCGCGCGCACTAGCCAACCAGCATCCGCCGCCCCATAGAGGCTGGCGAACTTGACACGAACGCCGTGCCGAGAGACTTTCACGCAAGAATCAACGTCGGCCGGGAGGGGGCACCGACAGAGCTATCATGAGAGCAGAAGCTACCGAACCCTCCATCCGCGGGTCATTCATCACCACCGGCAAAGCGTGGATCATCAAGACGTACGGTGAAGATCTATGGCAGCGCGCGCTCAAGACACTCGGTCAAGAGCAGCAAGCGTTGTTCGGTTTCGAGATCGTCGCCGGATCTTGGTACTCGATCGAAGAGTGGACGAAGGCGCTCGACGCCGTTCGCGCCGAAGTCCTCGAGAAGACGGGTGAAGACGGCCCGACGTTCGACAAACGTCTGATGCACGAGTCCATCGGCATCACGATGGACAAGATCTTCCGAGTCGCGTTCAAGCTCTTGTCACCCACGACCGTGGTTGCCAAGGTCACACCCTACTTCCAACGTGTCTACAGCCACGGCATGTACTCGGTGATCGAGAACGACCTGGGCCGTTGCCGCCTTCGCCTCAGCGACACTCCGCTCAAGATGGAGCAAGAGGTGCGCCGCGCGTTCCCGATCGCTTCACGGTGGATGCTCGACGTCGCCGGCCAAGAAGTGAAGAAGCTCGAGTTCACGCCCACCGTACGCGGTGGGGTCATGTCCTCGGATATCGTGATCGACTACGTGCCCAAGAAGCGCTGAGCCGTCAGCGAGCGCCGTCGTGTCAGGACACGCGGCGCTGGCGGCGCGCGATTACAGCGCGGCGTGAGCCCCGTCGCGCGTTCTGCGCGAGGGGCTCACGGTCGCGCGGCGCGACTGCCTACGACTGCGGGCGCTCGCTGTAGCAGATCTCGTAGACGTCGGTGAGGAAGCCCCACGCGCCGAGTGACAGGCCGTAAGCGCCGCGTGCCATCGAATCCAAATGCTGAGGCGGCACCAAGCGCGCGATGTCGGCGCCTTCGCCGGCGTGCATTACTTCCAGCTGTTCGTGGAGGGTGACCCAGACGAAGAGCTTGGGATCGACGTCGTTCTGGCGCCGAATCTCGTCGCCCAAGAATTGGTCGAACTGCTTGCCGAAGATCTCGCCCGAGACGATCGCGCCGAGAGCCACGTTGATGTCGGCGCTGCCGTAGGTCTCGTCCATCGAGCGGTTGAAGCGCGTCGCGGGGCTCATCGTCCACTCGTCCACGACGGCCGGCCGGTACGGCTCCATGATCTTCATCATGTTCGAGAACAAGTTGACGTGTGCGTGCCCGTAATTTCCGCTGCCCATCTCGTCGTACAGCAGATCGGTCACGATGAAGCGCGTCTCGGGGTCGTCGACGCGCGAGGCAATCAGCGCGAGGCGCTGCGAGAACGTCTTCGAGATCGAGCCCTGGAAATTCGCGAGGATGTTCCAGATGTGATGCAGATTCACGGGCTCGCTGCGCAGCCGATGCAAAAATGGGTGGTTCGTGATCTGGTCCCAACTCTCGTAGCGATCCACGACCTCGAGCACGCCGCTCGCGGGGGGCTCGACGCTGGGGCTCGCGATCGCGCCGTCGACCTGAATCGGAAAGTGCACGCGGACTTGCGGCTCGCCGTTTTCGTTGCGCGCGAAAACGACATGGCTCTGCACGCCCAAGCCGCGTTCCAGTGGCCCCGCGGACATGGCAGCGAGCGCGCTCGCATAGACTTCGCTCGAGAGGCCGAGGGCGCTGAGGCAGCTCTGAACTCGCTGCTCGATCTCGCGGTCGCTCTTGGCATAACCGCAGATCGGGAATTCGAGCGCGCTCTGATTCGGACGCGCGCCGCTGCCCGAGGAGAATTCGTAGCGGGTGAGCGGGGGCAAGCCCGTGAGCTCGGAGCCAGCGCCCAGCGCAGCTAGCACTTGGCCAATATCGCCCGCACGATGCGAACGCGACGCGGACGCGGCGAGCTCCAGATCGGCGACGGTGCACTGGGTCTGCCGCGCGTGAACGGCGACCAGCGGCGAGGGCGACGAAAGATCGAGCTCGACGTACGCAAGTGCGTCGGTGTCTGGGCCGCGCAGAGTCAGGCGCTGACCGATGACGGGCCACGCGGCGCCGAAGCCCGCGCGAACCAGCGTGCGTTCGACGCACAACGGGGCGAGCGTTCGCCCGGACACCGTTGGATCCAGCAACAGGGCAAAGCGCGGTGCGCGTGCGGCGGAGAAGCTGACCGAGACCCGCGCTGCGAATGCGGGGCGACGGCCTTCGGGAAAATACAGATCTTCGACGGCCTCGAAGCGCTTCACGTCGAGCGCGTACGTTTTGGCGAGCTCGCTCAACTGCGCACGCAGTGCAGCTGCGCCCGGGCCTTCGCCAGAGGCGAGGGCGATCACGATCGTGAGCTCGGGGCTCGCGCCGAGCGTGACCGAAAACTCGAACGCTGACAGACCATCACCGACCTTGGCGGTGTCTTCGGCACTGCCGCTGCGAACCAAGGACTCGAACAGACCACGCGCCTGCTCGGCTTGTTCGGCTAGGCCGGTGGCCAAGCACAGAGCACGCAGGCGCGCACTGCGGTTGGCCAGTAGAGCGTCGGCTGCTACCGGATCTTTCTGTTCTTGTTGAAAACTAGACGCCATGTAGAAAGCTCCCTGCTCGAGTTGAGTCTGCGGATCGAGCCAACGGCCGCGCTGCACCAGTCATTAGCCTGCATGAGACAATTTGCAGCGCGCAGCAGAGCCTGTCGGAAACCGTCACGCAAGGGCTCACCCTGTGGGGTGAATAAACCGGCGCAAAAAGGGCGCTCTCAGAGCGTGCTCAGCGACAGGAACTCGCCGACGTCCGGATCGTAGTCGAAGACTTCGCCGCGACCGACGTCGAAGACCCAGCCGTTCACCTGCAGCTTGCCTTCGTCCATCCGCTTGGCAACGAAGGGGTATTGGCGCAGGTGCTCGATTTGCGCGAGCACGTTCTCCTGAATCGCGGCGTTCAGCTGTTCCTCACCGATCAGGTGCGCATACTTCTCTTCGATCAGGCGCTTCACGTCGATCGTGCTCTCCACCCAGCGGCTCACGTATTCCAGATGCGCGACGCTAGCAGGGTCGAGGATCGCTTTTAGCGCACCGCACTGCGTGTGCCCGCACACGATCACGTTCTCGACGTTCAGCACCTCGACGGCGTATTGGATCGCAGCGGCGGTGCCGCCGGGCAGATTCATGTTCGGCACGACGTTGCCCACGTTGCGCACGATGAACAGCTCGCCGGGCGCGGAATTGGTGATCAGGTTCGGCACCACGCGGCTGTCGGAGCAGGTGATGAAGAGCGTTTCCGGTTGCTGCCCGGTGGTGGCGAGCTGCTGGAAGAGCTCACGGTGGCTTGCAAAGAAACCTCGTTGAAACGAATGGATTCCCTTGACCAATTTCTGCTTCACGGCGCGACCGTACGCGAGGTCGGCGCAAAGTGCACGCGCTTCGCGCTAGCCCAACGGCAAAACGTAGGCCAGGTCGTGGTCGGCCAAACCGAGCTGCGCCTGGACTTCGCTGGACACCGCCACGTGCGTCTCGTCGAGGGTCTGCACGTCACAGGGGACGGCGCGAAAGTAAGGTGGCTCGCTCAGATCGCGCGCGAGTAGCGCGCGTGCCGCGGGCCGCACGCCCGCAGCGCGCCCGATTCGCACGCGGCGCGCGTTTTGGATCAGGGTCACGTCATCTGCAGCAGCGATGAAATGCGGCCCGCCGTCGAACGGGTCGATGCGCTCGGCATAGCGAAAGCCAATTCGGCGCAACATTTTCTCGACGCCCTTGGTCTGGGCGCCAACCTTGCCGATCACGTTTTGTGCTTCTGCTGAAAGCAAGCTCGCGTAGATGCCCCCGCTCGGAAAAAGATCGCGAATGAAAGACTTGTCGACGCTCGACAGCAGGTCGGCCTCCCGGTAGCTCATGCCGGTGAAGCGCCGCCCGAGTGCTTCCCAGAGGTAGCTCGTGCCGTCGGCCTCGAGGGGGGGCAAGAGCTCGGCCAAGAGCTCATTTTGAAACAGCTCGCGGTGCGTGGCGATGAACAAGAACCGCACGTACGAGATCAAGAGCCCGTAGCGCTCCGGCGCCGCGCGCCGCATGGGCGTCACCACCAGACCGCCCAGCTCGGTTGGCCCCTGATAGGAGAAGCCGAGATGCAGCACGGTGTGCTGGAAGTGCCGGTCGAGCGCGCCGTGGTACTTCTCTTCCGTGATCACGTCGAAGTAGATGTACGGCGCATCGCGCCGCCCGAGCTGCGCCACGATCATCGACGTGCCCACGGCCTCGCCCGATTCCAAATCGCGCAGCAGAAATACGTACTTGCGCTTGCGCGGGTCCTTGAGCTCGCCGCTGTGGCTGCGCTCCGAATGGTCGAGCAGCCGCTGCACGTGGCTGCGTTCGTTGGGCAGGTTGACCGAGTTTAGGTGTCGCGCGAGCCCGAGCAGCGCTTCTTCGTCCGAGCGTACGGCGCCGCGTATCTCACATCGGAGCATCGCATTTCTCGTCTAACACGAAGCCGGTGGGGCCGGAAAATGCCGGCAAATCCGGGCGCGGGCCCGGCCGCGGCGCGCAAAAAGACAACAAAGGCGCAAAAAGCGGGCCCTGGGGTGCGGCAGGTCCAGACTTTCATGATAAGGAGTGCCGCCGTGACAGCTCAGGATTGGACTTTTCCGCGCGCTCAGGCGCTTCCCCCGTATGCGTTCGTGGTGACCGATGCCGTGAAGGCACGTGTACGTGCCGGCGGCGCCGATATCATCGATCTCGGGCTGGGCAATCCGGACCGTCCGACTCCGCCCGAGATCGTGGCGCAGCTGCACGCGACGGCCGACACCACCGAGAACCATCGCTATCACCCGGGCCGCGGTCTGGCGCCGTTGCGCGCCGCTGCCGCGGCTTGGTACGCGCGTCGCTACGGGGTGCGCTTCGACATCGAGCGCGAAGTGATCATCACCATGGGCGCCAAGGAGGGCATGAGCCACCTGTGCCTGGCCACGCTTTCGCCCGGTGACGTGGCCGTGGTCCCCGACCCCTGTTACCCGATTCACGCCTACGCGCCGCAAATCGCGGGCGCTACGGTCGAGTATTATCCGGCCACGACCGAGATCGCGCCCGCCAAAGCGATTGCCGACGCCATTCAACGCGTCGAAAAGCGCGGCCAGCGCGCCAAGCTCGTGATCGCGAACTACCCGCAGAATCCGACCGGGCAGGTGATCTCCCCGCAGGCGCTGGCGGATCTGGTGAACGTGGTCGCCAAATCGGGCGCCATGCTGCTGCACGATCTGGCGTATGCGGATTTCGATTTCTCGCGCCGCTACGCGCCCAGCATCTTCGACTGTGGGGTCGATCGGGATTTGGTCAAATCCTTCGCCGTCGAGGTGTTCTCGATGTCGAAGAGCTACAACATGCCCGGCTGGCGCATCGCGTACATGGTCGGCAACGAGAAGATGGTCGGCGCGCTCGCGCACATGAAGACCTACCTCGACTACGGCACGTTCGCGCCGCTGCAGCTGGCTTCGGCCTGGGCGCTCGAGCACGGTGATCGCTTTGCCGAAGAGATGCGCAACCTATACAAGCTACGGGCGCACGCGCTGGTCGAAGGCCTGCGCGCTGCCGGCTGGCCCGACGTGGCCGAGCCCAGCGGGACCATGTTCGTGTGGACGAAGATCCCGAAGGCCTTCGGCGGTAAGCGTTCGCTCGCCGCGACCACGGAGCTCGTCGAAGCGGCGCACGTCGCGGTGTCGCCGGGCGTCGGCTTCGGTCCGGGCGGCGATGACTACCTACGTTTCGCGCTGATCGAAGATCCGCCGCGCGTTCAGGAAGCGTGTGCGCGCATCGCTCGTTTCTTGAAGAGCAAAGGCTGATCTCGCGGCGCGCCGCCGAAGGCTAGGTCGCAGCGCGCCGTAGTGGGTGACTGCTTGCACGTGAGCACCGGACCACAGCCAAAACGAAGCCCAAACCCGAAATCGCGGGGCGTCGCTTCAGGTCGCTTCAACCCTCTTCCCCACCTATCTCAGCCCGAAGATTCGAGGACGCGGTGGATCGCGTCTGGCACCAGGCCGTAGCCTTCGGATGCCGCCAATAGACGAGCGTTGTCCGGTAAATCGGTCAGGAATTGGCGGGCGTACGGAGTGCCGACGAGCCCGTGCAGGCGGCGCACGAGCGATGGCATGCCGCGCGCAATGGCTTGGCGCGCGTCTTCTTCCTGACCGATGGCCACGTAGGCCGCGTGCAGCGCCAGGTACACGGCTGATTCGTTGAGCAAGCTAGGCGCGCCTTGGTCGAGCAGGTTCGCGGCTTCGCGCGCCAGCTCGACCGCGCCGGCGGCGTTGCCGCAGCGGCGCTCCGCCTCTGCCCACAAACCGAGCGCGACCGGCAGCACGTCGCGGTGGCCCGTGCTGCGATAAGACTGCGCGGCGATGCGCAACAAGCCGAGGGCGCGCCGCCATTCGCGCTCGGCGCTGGCGCGCAGCAGCTCGCTGCCGCGATAGAACAACATGCCCAGGTTCGCGCGGTCGGGCGCGGCCCAAACGCCGGTCGCCGCGGCGTCGGCGTCGGCTCGCACCTCGGCCAAATGCGCCTCCAAATGGCGGTCGTTGCCGAACGTGGCGGCCCAGCCGAGCAGGTTCATCTGCGCGTGGCGCACGGCGCCGAGGCTGCCGATGGCGTCCGACAGTGCCAGGCCCGTCTCGAGCGCGGTGCGCGCCTCTTGCCGCGCGCCGATCGTGGTCAGGGCGAAGCCCAGGTTGGTCATCAGCATGGCCTCGCGCTCCTTGAGGCCGGCACCGCGCGCAGCACTGGCTGCATTGCGGCGTGCGTCGAGCGCCGTTGCGAGCGAGCCTTGGGTTTGCCGGATGATGGCCTGCGTCTGGTAGGCGTCCACGGCGGCTGCGCTCGTGCTCTGTTGCTGCGCGAGCTTGAGCAAGCGCTTGATCTCGGCTTCGGCCTCGGCGAAGCGCCCCGCGAACGCCACGCGCAGCGCGAGCACGGCCGAACAGCGCGCTTCTTCGTCGAGCAGGCCCAGCGCCGCGGCTTGGTCGCGCGTCTCGGCCAAGCGCTCGCTGATGCCTTCGCCGGAGCCGCGCGCGTCGTCGTAACGAGCGCGCGCGCCGCGGGCACGC
>OUNO010000005.1_pt2 | contig 16744 bp, 17 predicted proteins | sample 1779811 | NCBI WGS metagenome assembly OUNO01 (sample SAMEA3914804, study PRJEB12502) | metagenome | biome: forest; material: soil | place: Canada | collected 2010-06-25 | depth 0.3 m | reverse complement strand
TCGGCGCGGAAGACGAGCGGCACCTTGTAGATGTTGTCGACGTCGTGGGCGGAGATCACCGCTTCGACCGGCAGGCTGGCGAAGAGGGCGATCTTCTCGCGGATCTCGCGATCCAGGCGCCCTTCGGAGCGGCAGACCAGCGCGTGCGGCTGGATCCCGATCCGGCGCAGCTCGTTGACCGAGTGCTGGGTCGGCTTCGTCTTCAGCTCGCCGGCGTGGCCGACGTAGGGCACCAGCGTCAAGTGCACGAACATCGCCCGCTTCGGGGTCAGGTCGGTGTAGAGCTGACGGATCGACTCGAGGAAGGGCAGGGACTCGATGTCGCCGACCGTTCCGCCGATCTCGGTGATGACGAAATCGACCGCCTGCGACTCGGCGACGATGAGGATTTTCTGCTTGATCTCGTTGGTGATGTGCGGGATCACCTGGACCGTGGCGCCAAGGTAGTCGCCGCGGCGCTCGCGGCGGATCACCGAGTTGTAGACCGCCCCGGCAGTGACGTTCGAGGCCCGCGAGGTGTTTTCGTCGGTGAAGCGCTCGTAGTGGCCGAGATCGAGGTCCGCCTCGGCGCCGTCCTCGGTGACGAAGACCTCGCCGTGCTGGAACGGGCTCATCGTCCCCGGATCGATGTTGATGTAGGGATCGAACTTCTGCAGCTGCACCCGATAGCCGCGGGAAACGAGGAGGCGACCGATCGAGGCGGCCGCGATTCCCTTTCCGAGAGCCGAGACCACTCCGCCAGTGACGAAAATGAACTTCGTGTCGCCTTTGTTAGTCGGACTCATGCTCTGCCAAGCGAGTCTAGCCAGCGCAGTGGCGGAACCGATTCGATCGTCGCCGAAATAGATCGCAACTCGCCGTAAATCGTCAGCCCGAGCACAATCGCGAGGGCGACGAGGCGGGCGTCGGCGCCGAGAATCGTCAGCAGCCAGACCCCGGCGACCGCGCCGATCAGGTTGGAGCCGGTGTCGCCGAGCATCGCCTTCTCGCCCAGGGTCAGCCAAGCGCCGACCAGGATCGGGCCGGCGAAGATCCCCAACATCTCGATCGGCGCCAGCGTCCAGGCGCCGAGGCAGAGGCCCACCCCGAGCAGCGCCAAGCCCTTCTCCGCCCGCCCCGGGCGCAGGTCGAGCAGGTTGCCCAGGTTGGTAGCGAGGATCAACAAGACGACGTCGGCGAGGTAGCGCCAGTCCTCCAGCCCACGCCCGGAGACGACGTAGGCGGCCAGCGCCAGCGCCCCGATCGCCTTGATTGCCCCGGTCGAGAGGCTGCCGCCGCGCAGGGCCGTCCAGTGCCCGCGCCAGCCGCGCGGCGTGCCAGCCGCCGCTCCCTGGCCGAGCGCGTCGTCGAGGAAGCCGAGGAAGGCGATGCCGAGCAGGTAAGGCAGCCAGCGCCGCAGCTGTGGGTCGAGCAGGTCGAGGTCGGCGCGGTCGTTGAGGAAGGCCAGCGGCGCCAGCGCCACCAGGGCCGCCGTCGCCAGCACCGCCCCGAGCGGGAAGGCGAGCTGGGCGCCGCGGTAGTTCTCCCGCACCAGGCCGGCGTCGCGCAGCCCCCGCGCCCCGGCCGGGACCAGCGCGGCGGCAACGACGATCGCCAGCGGAAACCCGATCCAGTACACGCTCAGCCCACCGATCCGTCGCAAATACACGCCATGGCGTGTACTAACCGCCTTCGGTCAGCAGATCCGGCAGCAGCCGGTCGGCGCTGCTCTTGACCCCGAAGCTTCCCTCGCTGCCGAGCATCGCGAAGACCATCGCCAGCTTGCCGGCGGTCAGCTCGACGTCGTCGACGCTGGAGAGGTCGTTGCCCTGGAAGAAGGAGACCGAGGACGGTTCGGTGGCGACCGTCTCGACCCCGACGGCCGGCGTCCGGGTCGCCGTCATCCCGCTCAGCAGGGCCGATTCGAGCTGGGCGGCCGTGGTCCGCTGGACCGGCCCGAGGTCGGTTGGCTGGTCGCGGACGACGATCACCGCGTCGAGGGCGCCGAAGCTGCCGCTGGCCCGCGAGAAGAGCTGGCCGCGGACGACCTCGGGCAGGGTGCCGCCGATCACCAACTGGCGGCCGAGGCCCCTGCCCAGCGCGGTCAGCTGGTCCGAGTTCGTCTGCAGGTCGAAGAAACGCGTCTTCGAGAGGTCGGCGGCGAGGCCGCTGAGGTCGACCGGCTCGCGGACGACGCCGACCCCGACCAGCTGCGCCCCGGTCGGCCCGAGCGCTTCCTCGACCGCGCCGGAGACGTCGCTCGGCAGGCCGCCGAGGGCGACGATCGCGACCCGCTTGCCGTCGAGCCGGTCGCGGGTCAGGACGGGGTAGACGCGATCGCCGAATTCGTTCGAGCGCCCCAGTTCGCCGTTCAGTTCGTCGGCCTTGGAGCGGGCGTCCTGGAGGTTGCCGACCAGGCTCGCCTCGAGGTTCTTGCGCGTCGTCGTCAGGGCGTCGCCGCCGAACTCGGCGCCGATCAGGATCCCGATCGCCAGCGAGAGGAAGACGGCGATCAGGGAAGTGGCGTGGTAGCGAGCGCTGTATCCCATCAGCAGCCGAAGGCTAGATGGTCGGCGCCGAGCCGGCCCGCGTTCCTAGAACCCGAGCCAGAGCCTGACCTTCAGCCAGAAGAGCTGGAAGACGTCGTTGAGGGCCGGCGAGGTGATGATCAGGATCGTCAGCAGGACGAGGAAGGCGACGCCGAAGAGCATCACCGGGGCCAGCGCCGAGCTCGGCTGGTAGAGCCGGCTGACCCCCTTGGCGTCGACCAGGCGCTCGCCGATCCGCAGCCGCGTCAGGAAGGTCGAGGACATGCCACCGCGCTTGCGGTCGAGGAACTCGATCAGGTTGAAGTGGGCGCCGACGCTGACGATCAGGGCGGCGCCCTTCTCGTAGGCCATCAGCATCGCCACGTCCTCGCTGGTGCCGGCGGCGGGGACGATCGTATGCGGCAGGCCGACCTCGACCAGGCGCTCGCAGCCGGGGGCGCGACCGTCGGGGTAGGCGTGGACGACCAGCTCGGCGCCGCAGGCCAGGGCCTTGTCGCTGGCGGAGTCCATGTCGCCGAGGATGATGTCCGGCTTCAGGCCGGCCTCCAGCACCCCATCGGCACCGCCGTCGACGGCGACGATCAGCGGCCGCATGTCCCGGATGTAGGCCCGCAGCGCCTTCAGGTCGCGGCGATGGCGCTCACCGCGGACGACGATCAGGACGTGGCGGTCGCGGAAGTGGGCCTTGCTCGGCGGGAAGTCGATCGTCCCCGTCAGCAGATCGGTCTCCTGGCGCACGTGGGCGACCGTGTTCTCGGCGAACTCGGCCAGCGCCTCGTCGATCCGCAAGCGCTGCTCCTGCAGCTGCAGCTCGAGCTCGGCCTCGCCCAGGACCCGGCCGCGCAAGACCTCTTGGTCGCCGATCCGCACGGTGCCGCCGTCGATAACCAGGCGGTCGCCGTCGTGGAGCAGCTCGAAGAGGCCGGCGCCGGGCGCGTCGATGAGGCGGACGCCGGCCCGCGCCAGCATCAGCGGCCCGGCGTTGGGGTACTTGCCGTCGGAGGAGGGCGAGGCGTTGAGCACGGCGGCGACGCCGGCTTCGATCAGCTCCTCGGCGGCGATCCGGTCGATATTGACGTGGTTGATGACGGCGACGTCGCCGGGGCGCAGGCGCTTGACCAGGTGCTTGGTCCGCTCCCCGAGCCGGGCGGTGCCTTCGACCGGCGCCTCCGGGCGGCCACCGTTGCGGCGCCCAAGCAGGGCGGGAAGGCGACGGCGACTGGTGGTTGCCACCAGCGCAGGTTAAAGGCTGCAGGCCACCTGACCAAGCAGTTCAAGGACGCAGGGAGCGAAGCGTGCTCCGCACGGAGCGACTGAGGAACTCGCGCTTCGCGCTCGCACCGCTCCCAAATGGTCGCTGAATGCGTCGGTCAGGCGGCCTTTATGAGCTGACGGGCGTGCTGCGTAGCCGCCTCGTCACTTTCCTCGCCGCCGAGCATGCGGCGGATCTCCTCGACAACGCCCTCGCCGCTGAGCCGCTCGACGGTGGCGAAGGAGCTGCCGTCGGCGATGCCCTTTTCGAGCCGGAAGTGGACGTCGGCGAGCGAGGCGACCTGGGGCAGGTGGGTGATGCAGAGGACCTGACGGCCCTCGCCGAGCGCCCGCAGCCTCTCCCCCACGACCCGCGCCGTGTTGCCACCGATCCCGGCGTCGATCTCGTCGAAGACCAGGGTCCCGGCGCTGGCCGCCTGGCCGAGCCCACTGAGCGCCAGCATCACCCGCGAGAGCTCGCCGCCGGAGGCCGCCTCGCGCAGCGGCGCCGCCTCGATGCCGGGGTTGGGGGCGACCCGCAGCTCGACCGTCTCGCGCCCCGCCGGCCCGAAGCCGTCGGGGTGGGGATCGAGCACGACCTCAAGCGTCGCGCCGGCCATCGACAGCCGTGCCAGCTCGGCCGCGACCCGCTCTTCCAGCGGCCCCGAGGCGGCGACCCGCCCGGCGCTCAGCTGCTTGCCCAGCTTCTCGCGACTGGCCTCGGCCGCGGCCAGCGCCGCGCTCGCCTCGGCGCCGCGCACCTCGGCGCCCTCGAGCCGCTCGATCTCGGCCCGGCAGTGCTCGGCATGGGCGAGGACCGACTCGACGCTGCCGCCGTGCTTGCGCTCCAGGCGGTCGATCGCTTCCAGCCGTTCCTCGATCGCCGCCAGGGCGCCGGGGTCGGCCTCGATGCCCTCGGCGTAGTCGCGCAGCTCGGAGCCGACGTCGCCGAGCTCGACCGCCAGCGCCGCGACCCGCTCGGAAATCGCGTCGAGGCCGGCGTCAAGGCCGGCCGCGCCCTGCAGCCGGGATTCGACCTCGGCCAGCGCCGCCGCGGCGCCGCCGCCGTCCTCCTCGGCCCCGGCCAGCCCGGCGTGGGCCCCGGCCGCGGCTTCACGCAAGCCCTCGGCGTGGCGCAGGCGCTCGCGCCGGGCAGCGATCTCCACCCGCTCGGCCGGGTCGGGCCCAACCTCCTCGATCTCGGAAAGCTCGTAACGGCAGAGGTCGAGGTCGCGCTCCCGCGAGCCTTCGCGCTCGCGCAGCTCGGCCAGCTCGGCGGCGAGCCGGGCGCACTCGCGGTGCGCCTCGCGGTACAGGCGCCGCGTCTCCAGGTGCTCGGCCCCGGCGAAGCCGTCGAGGATCTCCAGCTGGGCCGAGGAGATCGTCAGCTTGCGGTGCTCGTGCTGGCCGAAGAAGGCGAGCAGGCGCCCGCCGAGCAGCTTCAGGTCGGCGGCGGTCGCCGCCCGCCCGGCGACGAAGGCGCTGGTCCGCCCGCCGGCCGAGACCCGGCGCCCGAGCACGACCTCCTCGGCGCCCTCCGGCAGCCGCTCGGCCAGCTCGGCCATCTCCGGCTCCTCGAGCAGTCCAGCGGGCAGGTCGAAGACGCCCTCGACCCAGGCCTCCTCGGCGCCGGGGCGGACGATCTGGGCTTTGGCTTTGCCGCCCATCAGCAGGTCGAGCGAGTGGGCCAGGACCGTCTTCCCGGCCCCGGTCTCGCCGGTGATCGCGTTCAGGCCCTCGCCGAGCCGCAGTTCGGCCCGCTCGATCAGCAGAAGGTTCTCGATCCGCAGCTCACGCAGCACGCATCCCTGTGTAGCAACGAGAGCGGACCGACTCCCGCGGTTTTGACGCTATATGCGCGGTTACTCGGCGGCGTGCTCCGGCGGCCCGGCGGGCTGGACGAAGTCGCGGTGGCGGACCAGGGCGAAGCCGAGGGCGGCGCCGATGAAGGACAGCACAGCGGCGATCAAGATGATCTCGTTGAAGCCGCTGACGAAGGCGGCGTCGGCGGCCGCGCCGAGCCGGCCCGGCGCCACTCCGGCGACGTGCGCCGTGGCCGCCGCCCGCGAGCCGCCGGAGGCGACCAGTTCGCCGAGGCCGTCCGGGGCGTTGGGAAGCAGTTCGGAGAGCTTCGAGTCGACCCGCGACTGGAAGACGGCGCCGAGGCCGGCGACGCCGGTCGCGATCCCGACCTGGCGGAAGGTCGTGTTGATCCCCGACCCCATCCCCGATTTCTGCGGCGGCACGACGGCGATCGCCGCCTGGCCGATGCCGGGGTTGGTGGTGCCGATCCCGATCCCGGCGACGACGAAGCCGACCAGCAAGGTGGTCCACTCCGAATCGACCTTGACCCCGTGCATCAGCAGCAGTCCGACGCCGACCAGGGTCATCCCGACCCCGAGCAGGACCCGGATCGGGACCCGGTTCGAGAGCGCGCCGGAGATCGGCGCGACGACGAAGCCGAGGATCGTCAGCGGCAGGAAGCGCAGGCCCGCTTCCAGCGGCGAGAAGTCGAGCACGCCCTGGATGTAGATGGTCAGGTAGAGGAAGAGGGCGAACATCCCGGCCGAGAGCGTGAAGGCGACGGCCGAGACGCCGTTGAAGGCCGGTTTGCGGAAGAGCGAGAAGTCGAGCATCGGGTGGGCGCTGCGGCGCTCGATGACGATGAATGCGGCCATCAGCAGGGCCGAGCCGACCAGGCAGGCGACGATCAGGCTGCTGCCCCAGCCCTCCGGGTTGCCGCGGATCAGGCCGAAGATCAGGAGGAAGAGCGAGAGCGAGAAGGTGACCAGGCCGGGGAAGTCGATCGGCTCGGGGTCGTCGGCGAAGACGTTGACGATCTTGCGCTCGGTGAGGATCATCGCCGCGATCCCGATCGGGACGTTGACGAAGAAGATCCACTCCCAGCCGAAGCTCTGGGTGAGGATCCCGCCGACCAGCGGCCCGACCGCGACGGCGCCGCCGATCGTCGCCCCCCAGACCCCGAAGGCGGTGGCCCGGTCTTTGCCGTGGAACTCCTGGCCGATCAGCGCCAGCGAGGTGGCAAACATCCCGGCCCCGCCGATGCCCTGCAGGCCGCGGGCCAGGTTGAGCAGGGTCGGGTCGTCGGAGATGCCACAGAGGAAGGAGGCGAAGGTGAAGATCCCGAAGCCGATCGTGAAGACGCGGCGGCGGCCCAGCCGGTCACCGAGCGAGCCGGCGGTGAGCAGGAAGGCGGCGAGCATCAACGAGTAGGCGTCAACGACCCACTGCAGGCTGGAGAGGCTGGCGTGCAGTTCCCGCTGGATGTCGGGCAGGGCGACGTTGACGACGGTGACGTCCAGCAGCAACATGAACGTCGCGACCGAGACCAGGACCAGGGTCCACCACTTGCGCTCCATACAACCTCCACTCGCACCGCTTGACTGGTCGCGGCAGGCTATCTAGGCGCGGTGCTCGGCTTCGCAATCCCAGCTATACAGCCAAGTGCCCGAACTTCTCTCGAATCCGCTGGTAAAAGCTGCTGCCAGGTAGTTGGGCGAGGCGACCGGCCGCCTCGACGAAGCGGACTTCGAGCGCGTCGCCGGCGGCGAGCTCGGCGAACTGGCTGCCGTCGATCGCGACTTCGACCGGCTCGCGGCCGGCGGCGTTGCCGACGTGGAGGACGTCGCCGGGGGCGACGACCAGCGCCCGCGCGGTCAGCGAGTGCGGCGAGATGTAGCTGACGACGTAGCCCTTCACCCCCCAGGCCAGGATCGGGCCCTGGTTGGCGAGGTTGTAGCCGGTCGAGCCGGCCGGGGTGGCGGCGACGAGGCCGTCGCAGCGCACGTGGCCGACCTCCTCGCCGGCGATCCGGTAGCTCAGCTCGGCGACCCGGTCGTGCGGGCGCCGCGCCAGGGTGATGTCGTTGAGACCGACCCCGGTGGTGTCGCCGACGCTGACCTCCAGCCCCGGCAGCTCGATCGTCTCGATCTCCCCGGCCAGGGCGCGGCGGATGCCGGCGGCCGCTTCGCCACGGTCGACGGCGGCGAGGAAGCCGACGGTGCCGAAGTTGACGCCGAAGACGGGAACGCCGGTGTGGGCGAAGCGGCGCAGCGCGTGGAGGATCGAGCCGTCGCCGCCGAGCACCAGGCAGATATCCGGCAGGGCGTCGTCGGCGACGACCTCGATGCCCTCGGCGGCAGGGCCGAATCTCTCGAACTCCTCGCGCGTGGCGACGAGCCGCCAGCCGGCCTCGGCGGCGACCGCGACGGCGATCTCGATCGCGTCGGCGACCGCTGGCGGGTGCGAGTGGGTGATCAGTGCCGCCGACTTCACTCCTCGCCCTCCTCGGCGGCGAGAATCGCGGCCTCGAGGTCCTCGACCCCTTGGCCTCCGTCGGCGCACCAGACGAAGGTCTCGCGATTGCCCTTCGGGCCCGGCAGGCCGGAGGAGGCGAAGCCGCGCACGGTGAGCCCGATCTGCTGGGCGGCGTGGGCGACCGCGAGGATCGCCTCGCGACGGTCGCCGGCGTCGCGGACGACCCCGCGCCCGACCCGCTTGCGGCCGAGCTCGAACTGCGGCTTGACCATCGCCAGCGCCTCGCCCCCGGGCGCCAGGCAGGCGGCCACGGCGGGCAGGATCTTGGTCAGCGAGATGAAGGAGACGTCGACGGTCGCCAGCGAGGCGGCGAAGGGCAGGTCGGCGGGCTGCAGGTCGCGAGCGTTGAGGCGCTCGATCACGGTCACCCGCGGGTCTTCCCGTAGGCGCACGTCGAGCTGACCGTAGGCGACGTCGACCGCGGCGACCCGCGGGGCGCCGCGCTGCAGCAGGCAGTCGGTGAAGCCGCCGGTCGAGGCGCCGACGTCGAGGCAGTCGCGGCCCTCGGGGTCGATCCCGAGAGCGTCGAGGGCGTTCTCCAGCTTGGTGCCGCCGCGCGAGACGTAGCGCGGGCCGGAATCGACGATCAGGGTCGCCTCGGGCTCAACCAGCTGACTGGGCCGCAGCGCCACCGGCCCGTCCTGCCCGACCCGGACTTCGCCGGCCCGCACGGCGCCCGCCGCGGCCGTCCGCGACGGGAACAGGCCCCGCTCCGCCAAAACCGCATCAATCCGGGACTTCTTCACCCGCGCAACGCTACAGCGAAGGCCCCATCCTGGCCGTTTATTGGAGCCTTAGACCGAAATGCAACATTTTCTTGACGACTTTCAGCCCCAGAGGTGGTCTACTGAGCGCAGTCCTGGGGTACTTGGATACCAGCAGAGCCAAATCCGCCCCCGATCACCCCCCGAGCAGGGGGGCTCTGTGATCCCACTCACACACAAACCGCACGTATGTTCGTACGCTGGTCAAGGATTCGGATGGAGAAACCGATGAAGGAGCTACAGCAAAAACTTTTTGGCTGAGTCCCGCGTCGAAATCATTGCCCCCGTTGCTTCCCACAATGGGCGCACTCGACTCAACTGGGCTCTCCTACCTCCCACGGATCCACATATATAGAGATACATATCTCTCCTCCCTGTAGTAACCCCAGAAGCGCCCCGCCTCCCCGGCGGGGCGTTTTCTGTTGTGGAGGGCTTTAGCAAGCGGAATGTGGGCCATCGGCACGTCCCCGATGGCACCGGCCGGACCAGGGCGAGCGGCCCCGTGCCACAGTCCATGCCACAGTCCCCTCACCGGCATGCCACCGCGGTCCGGATGCGACGCGCGTGCCGACGACCAGGGCACCCATCGACCCCTACGCTTCCGATTTCATGGATATCGACGTTGACGCCCTGGCGCGCCGCCCCGACGGCCCCCGCCTTCTTCTTTATCTCGATCAATCCACGCTCTCAGCGCTCGTAACGGAGAAGAACCACGCCGGGCTCTTAGACCTTCTCCGGGCCGAGGTCAGCACGGGTCGGCTGATCTGTCCCACTTCCATCAGCCACGAGGACGAGACGGCACGCATCCATATTCGAGATCAGGGGCTCTGGAAGGAGATCGACGGGCTCGCCGACGAGCTGTCCATCGGCATCGATTTCCGCGGCGAAGAAGAAATCGAGTTCGCCGAGATCCATGCTGCAGCCACCGCATTCGAAAAGCGTGAGAGCCGGCCCATCTGGGAAGAGGCCTTCCGAACCGACCCGAACGCCCCGCGCGACGAGCTTTTCTTCGGCTTTGGCGACGGTCAAATCAGGGTTCGCGCCTACTTCGAGCCGGACGAGACCCTCCACGAAGAGGTTGCGCACGAGCGAGACAAGGAGACGGGCATGGACACTGTCTATGCAGAACTCCGTGAGAAAGGGTTCTCGTTCGAAGAAATGGCCGAAGGCAATCTCGAACAGATGATCAGCTGGAAGCTCGGCCCGGTGCTGGCGCCCGAGGAATTCAGGGACCACTACCTCAAGCGCGGTTTCGCGTTAGCTAACGACGCCAAAGCCGGCGAGTTCGACATCTCCCCAGGCTCCACCTACAACCAGTTCATGGCATTCGGGACTCGGAGGATCCAGGTGGAACGCCTAGCTGAACGCTATCCCGAGATCGCCCGACGCCCGGATGAGTTCCGCCAGTTCAAGCCACTTCGATCAATGCCAACCCTTGCATTTCCGGCCCTGTTTCGGGCGGCGCTCGCTGCTCGCTCCGGGCGGCGAGCAAGGCCGAGCGACGGCCACGACATCGCCCACCTGACCCACGGTCTCTCTCGATGCCACCTGGTCACGGCCGATGCCGGCATGGCGCAACTGATCAAAGATTTTAGGCTGGCTCCTGTCGGATGCCTGGTCTTCTCATATCGGGAGTTCGAGCAGCTCTCGACGAAGATCGAGCAGCTGCTAGCCGAGCGATAGAGGACAGCCACCTTTCAGCCTTGCCAGGAGCCTCAAGATAGGCGTTCACTCGCTGCAGAACGTCATTCCGATCAATCAGAGCGCAAGCGCTGCCTTGCCTTTCGATGGGCGCGGAGGCCAGAACGTGGCGCGACCGTCAGCCAGCGACATTCGGCAGGGGCGCCATCGGCTGGCTCGTTGCGATAAATCAGGCGGAAGCGAGGCTTCCCGGCGTACGAGGGAATGTCGAACCGAACGCGGCGGCAGTTGGCAAGCTCAGGATGGAGCCCCGGGCCCATCAGCTCGCCGAGGAACGGATTGCCCTTGCACCCGACCAGCAGCTCGGCGATGCGCTGTTTCAGCGCCTCCGCTTCCGCCGCGTATTCTCGATCCTCCTCAGAGGAGATCGCCGTGAGTTCGCGCACGTCCTCCAGAACACCTTTGGCGAAGGTGACGGGCACGCCAGCGACTGAGTCGGCCGTCATCCCTCGGGGAGCTTGATGCCCAGACTCGCCAGCGCCTCGGCGCCGTCTTCCTTGTGATCGGCGGCGCCGCTGCGAATGCGCTCCGCCGCGACAGCGGCAGCCTCGTCATCAGCTCGGCGCGACTCGAAGGTCTCGGCCATTGCGTCGATCTTCGAGTCCATCGCCCGCATCTGCTCTTCCAGCCGACGCACTCGTCCAGACCTCATCCGCGAAATCAAAGGCATCCCGACGAGGATAGCTGCGCCATCCGACCCATCCATCATGCGCCGTCACCGCGCAGATAGGCATCCATGCGTTTGCGAACCTCGTCGTGGCTGCCCGGCAGCAGGTGCCCGTAGACATCGAAGGTCGTTTGGATTTTCGAGTGGCCCATGAACTGCTGGATCGCCTTCGGGTTAGCGCCGGAGTCGATCAAGAGCGAGGCGAAGGTGTGACGGCACTCGTGGAGCGTGATTGGTCTCAGCAAGAGCCGCTCTCGGCCTTCCTTCTCCGCAAGCTCGCACTCGCGCTCGTTGAGCGCCTTCCAGGCCCGCTTCGCCCGGCCATCGACAGTTGACGCGAAGAAGGCATCTTCTTCCGTCCGGCCGAACAGGAGGTCTTCGCCGCTCCGCTCCGTTCGCGACAGGAAGTCCCAGAGGTAGGAGCGCAGGACAGCTAGCAGCGGCACCGTGCGGCGACCTGCCCGGGACTTCGGCTCGATCACGCCCTCAACCTGATCCCAGCCACGCTCAACCGAAACGAGGTTCGCCCCGAAGTCAACGTCGCAGACTCGCAGTGCCTGCAACTCGCCCCGCCGCAACCCCGCATAGAAGGCGGTCGCCCACACCGGTCGATCCTCAACCGGCAGGACCGCCAGTAGTTCCGCCGCTTCAGCAGCCGACGCGATCCGCTTTGGCCGCTTCGAGCTTGCCTCGGGGAGATCGATCAAGGCCGACGGGTTGTATGCCAGCTCATCGCGGTGGATCGCCCGGCGGTAGAACGCCTGGATCGGGTTCATCGCGTTACTGACCGTGGCAGGCGAGAGGCCCGTGGCGAGGAGGTCATCGGCGAACGCCTGCAAGTCGCGACGGCGGATCTCCCCCACTTTGAGTCCAGCGACCGGCGATGGTGCGATGTGTTTCCGTAGCGAGCGCTCATAGGAGCGAGTCATATTCGGCTTGTAGCGCTCACGGCGCCTCGGTCGAACCGAACCGTCCTTCATGCCTGAGACGTACGCCCCGACAGCTTCGGCGAGGGTGCGGGCATCTGCAGGGGTTGGCCGCAGAGCCCCAGCTTTGGCCGCCCTCAGCGCATCGGTCCTCCAACTCTTGGCCTCGTCTTTCTGCGGGAACGTCCGCGTGATCCGTTTGCCCTCTCGCGCCAGGTAGATCGACGCCTCCCAACCCGCATTGCAGTTGCATCGCTTCCCTTTGCGCGAGGCGCATCCCTTCGAGTGCCGCTTGCGAATGCCCTCAGCCATTGGCCCGCTCCCTGAACTGCCCGCGCCGCACGTCGCCGGGGCTCCAATTGATTCCCCCCAACAACTCGCCGGCCTCGACTTCCAAGCAGGCGCAGAGTTTCGCCAGCGTGTCGATGCGGGGAATGCGAAGACCACGCTCAAGCTGGCTGATCTCGGTCCGATGAACCGAAGCCCGGACGCTCAACTCGTCCTGGGAGACACCCGCAAGCTTTCGGCAACGGACAAGGTTGTCGCCGAACTGCGCCGCGACATCCATCAGTCATCCCTCTGCTCAGGACCGCGCGTGACGAACCTTCCGCGCGGATTTCCACGCGATGGCTTTGACGGGAGCCATGCCATCCCTTTGAGCAGATCACCCGGAGCGATTTCTAGAGCGCCGGCCAGTTTGACTACGGTGTCGATGCGGGCCAGCCGCACCCCGCGCTCAAGGTTGCCGATCTCGGTCCTGTGTACTCCCGCGAGGTCGGCAAGCTGTTCTTGGGAGAAACCCGCCCGCCTGCGGATGATCAGGATGTTCTCGGCCAGACAGCGTGCGAGTTCGGGGGGATACTCGTAGCCCGCCATCAGGCAACTTCCAAGGCGGCGTAGTACAGGGACGCTCGCGAAGGCGACAGAAAGCGACCCTCGCGATGCATGAGGCCGGCACCGACCAGTTCGCGGACGGCTCGCCCCGCTGCGTCCTCTGGGTCGCCTCCCTCGGGATCGGCATGGAGGACCAGGATCAGCTCATCCATCGTCAGCCGGGTCGGGTGTTCATCGAGGAGGAGCGCCAAGACGGCGCGCTCCGTTCTCTTGTCTGCGCCTGCAGGCGAGGAAGGATCGAGCGGTGCCCGACCCGTAGGGTTCTGATCAGCCATGAGGAGTGCACTCTCCTTGTGGTCAGGCTCCCGGTTGGCGTTTGCGCGCTGGCCGGGAGCCGCTTTTAGTTGAGGCCGGAGAGTAGCACCTACTGTTGTGGCACCCTCTACAGTTGAGCTACTACTACTTGCCCTTGATGATCTGATTGACGCGGGTTCGGTGAAGCCCGACCGCATCTCCGATCTCCGCCATCGAAAGGCCGGCCGCAGCGGCTCGTCCAAAACTCTCGCGCCGCGCATTCGCTGCCGCCTCAAGCTGGCCCTGCGTGCGCTCGAACTTTGCTTGTGCGCGGCGCGCCTCGGCTCGGGCTTTCTTCTGCTTTGCGTCGGCCATCGTGAGCAGCCTAGAAGCTGCCGTCCCAAGAAAAGGCTCGAATCTGGCGAATGCAGGGCGCCGATCACTTGACCGCGCCGATTGCCCGCTCGGCATTCTCGGCCGTCCAGCGTTCTAGCTCGCTAACCGGAACCAGCCGCTTGCGCCCCCTTCGAACCAAGCGAAGCTCTGGCGCGACGTTGGCGTCGAAGAAGTCGGGGCCGACCCCGATCGAGGCCGCGGCCTCGACAGGAGTGAGGGCGATACGGGGAATCGAGGTCGCGAGCTTCTTCGCCATGACTCACCCCGCCCCGCTCATCGCCCGATTCCCAATGAACGCTGGGCGCCACGCTGAAGGCCGCGACTACGCGCCTGCTCCAACCCCAGCCGCCTCTGGCTCTCCCGCAAGCGTCGCTGCTGTGCCTCCCATTGCGTCCGCTTGGGACCGCGATCAGGACGAGCCCCAAGCGCACTGTCTTTGTCCCGAACGCCGTTCTCTTTCCGATAGCCCTCGATCCCCTGAGCCGCGCGGTCCCAGGTCGAGCGCTTGCGCTGGTCGCCCGGCCTCTCCCCCAGCTCCTTGCCGATGTAGGTGGGCGGGGAGATGCGCAGGGCCGCCAGCTCGGCGCGCTGGCGCTCGGCGAGCAGGTAGTCGATGACTGCGGCCTCAGCCCGCGCCCGATGCTGGACCGGTGCGAGCCCGCGCTGCTGGGCTTCCGAGCGATCGGCTGCCTCGCTGCTGCGATCCGCTTGGGCCTGCAACCGCTCCAGCTCGGGGCGACGCTGGCGCCGGGGCAGTTCGCCGACCCGCTCGGCCTGCTCGGCGATCCGGTCGAGGTTGCGATCAGCCCGCGCGATCTGCTCCGCGAGCCGGTTGTGACTCTCTTCGTTGTGGCGCTCGGCGCCGGCCTCGGCGCGAAGCTCCTGGCGGCGCTGCGTCAGCTCCTCGGTCGAGAGCCGCCCGAGCGAGGAGCGCAATGCCTCATCGTGAGCCGCCGACTGGGAGCCATCGCGCTCTGCGGCTTCGGCGATGTGCTCAAGGCCCTGACGGGAATGGGGTGAGCGCGGGGCGATCTCCTCGCGGTCGAACTGGACCTCCGGAGTCACGTAGAAGAAGGTCTCCTCACGGGTGCGGGAAGCCGCGACGTAGAACTCCTGGCGATCCATCGATGGATCGGCCATCACGTAGGCGCGATCGACCGTCGCTCCCTGGGCCTGGTAAGTCGTCGCCGCGTAGGCGTGCTGGAGCGCGGGGTCTCCGTATCTCGTAACCCGCCCCAAGAAGACGGAATCGACACACACCCGCCCACGGGTGTCGATTCCGTCCAACACCAGCGCCCCGGACCCTGGATCTACGGACTCAATCCGCCAGCGCTCGCGGTTGTAGATGTTGGCCTTGTGGTCGTTGATCCTCGTGATGACCTGATCGCCAGCAGCAAAGCGGGCCTCCCCCACTTCGACCTCGGCTTCGCCGAGTCGGCCTTCCGCCCGCATCCGCTCTCGCGCCAGGGCGTTCAACTTCGCGACCTCGGCGTTTCGCTTCGCCACCATCAGCGCGTCCTCGCCTTGGCCGAAGCTCTGCCACCAGTCGTTGACCATCTCCTCGCGGCGGGCCTCGGGGTCAGCGGCAACGATCACTCTCTCCGATGAGCGGTAGATATCGAGCGCCTCGCGGCCCTCGCCCTCCCTGATCCGCTTCGCTCCATCGCGGTCGAGCTCGTGACGGTGGCGGATCACTTCGTCCAGCACGACCGGCTCGCTGCGGCTGGCGATCGCCGCGAAGAGTCCACCCGCCTCGATCTCGCCGAGCTGCGCCGGATCGCCGATCAGGACCAGCTTGGCGTCGGCTGCCTGGGCGTGGTCGACCAGGCGGGCGAGGGTCGCCGAGTTGACCATTCCCGCCTCATCGATCAGCAGCACCGAGCCGGGCTGCATCGGCGACTGGCCCGCAGCCGCCTTCCGGTCGAGGTCGGCGAGAAGGCGGGCGATACTGGTCGCGTCGAGCCCCTCCGAGCGCAGCACGTTCGCGGCCCGCCAGGTCGGCGCAGCGACGAACAGCTCGTGCGAGCCGGCCGCCCAGCCTTCTGCCGCCGCCACAGTGGCGTAGGTCTTGCCGGTCCCCGCCTCGCCGATCACAATCTCCAGTGCCCGGCCGCCGCCGAGGAGCTGAGAGACCATCGCCCGCTGATCGGCCTTCAGGCTCGGCCGGGCATCGAGGACGCGGGAGACGAGGATCGGGTCGACCAAGACGCGATCGGTCGTGCCTCGCATCCGCTCGGCTGCCGCCAGCGCCCGTTGCTCCAGCTCGTAGATCCGCTGCGTCGTGAAGCGCTCGCCCTTCGGACCCTCGCCGATGCGGATCACCGACTCACTGGCGAGGAAGGCGTCAGCGAGTTCCTCGACTTCGGCGGCCGGAGCGCCGTGGGGCAGGTTGTCGGCGACGGCCTGGATCGCCTCGCGGCGGTCGAAGTGGGAGACGTGGGCGGTGACCGAACGCTCGACCTGGAGCGCGGTCAGCAACGTCGGGCCGGGGCGCTCATGACCGAGGCGGGCGCCGATCGCCTCTCGGTCAAGGCCGACCTCGGCGCCGTTTACCCGCCAAGACTCGCGCAGGCTCTCGGTGGTCAGGTCGCGGTCCTTGGCCTGGCGGGTCGCCAGGGTCGCGATCTGCATCGAGCGCGCCGAGGCGCCCTCCCCGACCGCCTCGAGGATCTCGGCGCGGCGGGTGGAGAAGCGCCGCAGCTCCTCCCGACTGAAGCCTTTGATGTCGGCGATGCCTTTGACGACCGGCTGCCACTCAACGCCGAGGCGCTGGCTCAGCTCGTGGCGAAGATGCGCCTCGTAGATGTAGCTGGCGGTTTTGGCGTGTTCGTAGATCGCCGGGTGGTAGAGCCGCGACCAGCGGCCGTCCGGCCCTTTGGTCGCGTTGGCGATCAGGACGTGGGTGTGGAGCTGGGGATCGCCGGCGCGCGAGGAGCGGTGGACATAGGCGGTGGCGAGGAAGCCGTTGCCGGGGACGAACTCGTGGCCGCCACGGCCGCGCCGGGTCCAACAGGCTTGACGCTCCAGGTAGCCGAGCGCCTCGGC
>OUNO010005402.1_pt1 | contig 16752 bp, 17 predicted proteins | sample 1779811 | NCBI WGS metagenome assembly OUNO01 (sample SAMEA3914804, study PRJEB12502) | metagenome | biome: forest; material: soil | place: Canada | collected 2010-06-25 | depth 0.3 m | reverse complement strand
CGGCGGCCACACCTTCGCGCATGCGCCCGAGCACGCCGACACGCTGCCGTGGTCGCCCTCGAAGAGATACACCGTCAGGCGCTTGGGGCCGGCCGCCAGGACGCTGCCGAGCTTGTCGTGCTTGACGGTCACGCTGACGCCCTTGGCGCTGCTCCCAGAGGCCGCCGTGCTCGCGCCCCCGCCGCCGTAGGCCCCGCCCGAGGAGCCCGTCGAGGCAGCTGTCGAGGCCGTCGGGGCGGCCGCGCTGCTGGAGCTCGAATAGCTGCTTCCTCCGCAGCCGCTGAGAACGGCCGTGAGCGCCGTTGCGGCAACTGCGAGGGTGAGGGAGTTCTTCACCGTGACCTCCTGGTCTTCTCTGGATTTGCGTGGCTCGGAGTCAATAGATGCCGCGCCCGCGGGATCCTTCCCCGCGGAACTCCATGCACGTCCGCCTCGGCCGGCGTCAGGGTTCGGTGCGGACGACGACGTCGGCGATCCCGGGGATCCGGCGCCGTAGCTCCTCCTCCAGGCGCCCGGCCAGCTCGTGGGCGCCTGTGAGCGACTCCTCGACGCCGACGCCGAGCGTCAGGAACAGGACGCGACCGGCGCCGGTCGAGAGCAGTCGGACCATCCTGGCCTCGTGGCCGGTCAGCTCGCGCACGAGCTCGTCGATCTCGTGCGTCGTCGCCTGGTCGGCGCGCTCGTCCGCCGGGCGTGCGTCGAGCGGCTGCTCGAGCGGCTCGAGGTGCGTCTGGACCGCGCTGACCTCCGGCCGCGCGAGGATCTCGTGCTCGACGCGCTCGGCGGTGTCGTGAGCGGAGCGCAGATCGAGCTCGGCCGGGAACTTGAGGTGCAGCGACACGCTCGCCCCGCCGTCCTGCTCGAAGATGGTGATGTCGTGCGCCTCCCGGACCAGCGGCTCGGCGAGAGCGATCGCGAGCACCCGGTCGCGCAGGTCGAGCCCGCGCCGGCGAGGCTCGACGTGGACGACGACGTCGCTGCCGGGCAGCACCCGTTCGACGGCGCGCTCGACGAGGTCGGCCGCGCGGTGCCCCTCGACGACGGCCCGCCCGGGAGGGACGCTGACGACGACGTCGGCGAAGTAGCGCCCGGCGGACTCGCGCACGCGCAGGCGGCTGAGCTCGATGTCCTCCTCGATCCGCCCGATCGCGCTCGCAGCCGCCGACTGCGCCTCGGCCGGCGAGCGGTCCATGAGGACGTTCGCGTTCTCATGGATCAGGCGGTAGGCGGCGGCCAGGATGATCGCGGCGACGAGAAGCGCCGCGACGGCGTCGCCCTGCTCGAAGCCTGCGTGGACCGCCAGCAGGCCGCAGAGCACGGCCACCGAGCCGGCCATGTCGCCGGCGAAGTGAAAGGCGTTGGACCGCAGAGCCGGGCTGTCGAAGCGTCGGGACGCCCGCAGCGAGACGACGGTCCGGCTGATGTCGAGGACGATCGCGACGGCGATGACCGTGAACTGGTACCAGTGGATGCCGGGCGGGCGCTCGCCGGCCAGCAGGTGCATGACCGCTTCGACGCCCACGATCACGCCACCGGCGAGCAGGATGGCGGCCTCGCCGAGCGCTCCCAGATTCTCCGCCCGCCGATGGCCATAGGGGTGCCCGCGGTCGGCGGGCCGGCCGCCGAGGCGGACGGCGAAGAACGTCAGCACGGCTGCCACGACGTCGCCGCTGGACTCGATGCCGGCCGAGATCAGCCCGAGGCTGCCGGTCGCCAGCCCGACGCCCAGCTTGAGGACGACGAGCACCGCGGCCGCGACGATCGACACGAGCGTCGTCCGCTGCTGGCTCAGCGTTGTGCTGCTGCCCTGCTCCGCCTCCATCGCAGGAGACTAGAACCGAGCGCCCGCACGAGGCCCGGCGAGCGATCCGGGCGCGGCGTATGGTGCGCCTGTGAGCCACGACCACGCCGCCCACTCCCACGTCCACACGACCGACCAGGGCCGGCTCGGGCGAGCGCTCGCGCTGATCCTGTCGTTGATGCTCGCCGAGATCGCCGTCGGCGTTCTCGCCCACTCCCTCGCCCTGCTCTCAGACGCCGGGCACATGCTCACCGACGCCGCCGCCATCGGCTTCTCGTTGCTCGCTCTGCGCCTCGCCGCGCGCCCGGCGCGAGGCGCGATGACGTTCGGGCTGCGCCGCGTCGAGATCCTCTCGGCCCAGGCCAACGGCGTGACGCTCCTGATCCTGGCCGCCTTCGTCGTCTACGAGGCCGTCCGGCGCCTCGTCGATCCCCCCCGCGTCGACGGGTGGCCGGTGCTGGCCGTCGCCCTCGCCGGCATCCTCGTCAACCTCGCCGCCGTCCGCGTCCTCTCGGGCGCCGACCGCCGCAGCCTGAACGTCGAGGGCAGCTTCCAGCACCTCCTGACCGACCTCTACGGCTTCATCGGCACGGCCGTCGCGGCCGGCGTCATACTGCTCAGCGGCTTCCAACGGGCGGACCCGATCGTCTCGCTGCTGATCGCCGGTCTGATGATCCGTTCGGGTACGGCCCTCGTCAGGGCGTCCGGGCGCATCTTCCTCGAGGCCGCCCCGGAGGGTCTGGACCCGCAGGAGATCGGCGCGGCGCTCGTCGGCGAGCGCGGTGTGGTCGAGGTCCACGACCTCCACGTCTGGGAGGTCGCAAGCCGCTTCCCCGCCCTATCCGCCCACGTCCTGGTGTCGGCCGACTGCGACTGCCACGAGGCCAGGCGCGAGATGGAGGCGATGTTGCGATCGCGGTTTGCCCTGCACCACACGACCCTCCAGGTCGATCACGCCGTCAACGAGCTGCTCGACATCTCGCCGCGCCCGCCCGCGCCCGGCGCCTAGCCGCACAGCGTCTCGCCGATCCATATCGTCAGGGCATGATCAGGGTCCTCGTCGGCGTCCTCGGCGGCTTGCTCGTCGGCCTGATGCTGGTCGAGATCTTCGTCGCCTTCCTGCTGCCGCGCCGAGTAAAGCGCGACCCCAAGATCGTGCGCTCGGTGTTCAGGTACGCGTGGGGACCGTGGCGCCGACTGGCGCGGATGCTTCCTGCCCAGGCCGCCGACACGCTCCTCGGGGTCTACGGCCCGTTCGGGCTGCTGCTCAACCTCGTGCTGTGGGTCGCCGTGATGATGCTCGGCTATGCCTGCCTGCAATGGGCCGGGGGCTCGCATCTGGCCCTCGGGGGCAAAGTTGACTTCGGCAACGACCTGTACTTCAGCGCCGGCACGATGGCCGCCAGCACACCGGCCGGCCTCGGCGCACAGACGACGTTCGCGCGCGCGGTCCAGGTGATCGACGCCGCCAGCGGCCTGGCGGTCATCGCCATCGTCATCGGCTATCTGCCGTCGCTCTACCAGGCGTTCTCGCGCCGCGAGGCGACCGTGTCCCAGCTCGACGCGCGGGCCGGCTCGCCGCCGAGCGCCGGGCGTCTCGTCGTCCGCTCGACCCAGCGCGACGGCTGGCCCGCCCTGAACCGGTACCTCAGCAGCTGGGAGACGTGGGTGGCGGAGCTGATGGAGACGCACCTCGCCTACCCGGTGCTCGCCTACTTCCGCTCCCAGCACGTCAACCAGAACTGGCTCAGCGCGATGTGCACCGTCCTCGACACCTGCGCCTTCACGATCGCCGCCGCCCCGCGCGGGACGGTCGACGCGGCGCGCTTCACGTTCGCCATCGCCCGCCACGCGGTCGTCGACCTCAGCTACAGCTTCCATGTCGAACCGACCCCGCCGGCGGCCGACCGGCTGCCGCTGAAGGACCTGGAGGAGCTCCTGCGCCAGCTGCGCGAGGTCGGCGTCGAGCCTGCCGCGCCCTCAGCCGAGATCCACGCGCGGCTGCAGAAGATGCGCAGCTCCTACGAGCCCTACGTCAGCGCGCTCGGCGAGCGCCTCGAGCTGGGCCTGCCGATGTGGCTCGCGCCCGAGTCGCCGACCGACAACTGGCGCACGACCGAGTGGCACTGAGCCGCCGCGACTGAGCCGCCGCGCACGGGCGAGGACCCGGCGTCGCGGGCGTGATCAACCCCCCTGGCGGCTCGGCCTGATCAGGACCTCGTTGACGCTGACGTTCTCGGGCTGGCCGATGGCGTAGAGGATGGCCGAGGAGATGTCCTCGGCCGCGAGCGGCGTGACGCCCTCGAAGCGCTTTTCCATCGCGGCGAGGACGTCGGGCCGGTTGTGGCCGGGCAGCTCCGTCGCCACGGCGCCCGGCTCGATCGTCGTAACGCGCACGCCGATCGCGACGCCCTCCTGGCGCAGCGACTCGGAGAAGGCGCCGACGCCGAACTTCGTCAGGTTGTATACGCCCGACCCGGCGCGGGCCACGCGGCCGGCGACCGAGCTGACGTTGACGATGTGGCCCGAGCCCTGGGCGCGCATCAGCGGCAGCGCGGCGTGGGTGCAGTAGAGGACGCCGAAGACGTTGGCCTCGATCATCCGCCGCCACTCCTCCGTCGGGGCGTTCTCGATCGGCCCGAGCAGCATCACCCCGGCGTTGTTGACGAGGACGTCGAGGCGGCCGAGCTCGGCGTGGGCGCGCTCGACGAACGTGCGGGCCTGGGACTCCTGGCTGACGTCGGTCTGCACGGCCAGCGCGCGACCGCCAGCGAAGGTGATCTGCTCAGCGAGGGCCTCGATGCGCTCGACGCGCCGGGCCGCCAGCGCGACACTCGCCCCGGCGGCCGCACAGGCGAGGGCTGTGGCTTCGCCGATGCCCGACGAGGCGCCGGTGACGGCAACGACCTTGGACGAGAGATCGATGCTCATCCGCCGAGCTTAGCCGCCGATCCTCACCCCCGCCGGGGGCCGGGCCGATACCGCCCGTGGCCTCGGAGGCGCTCCTCTGTCGGCGCCGACGGGTTTCAGCCCTCTACAGGGCGGGCATCGTTCTTGTGATCGGCCAGGCAGGTAGGCGCGTATGGCGTGTCGAACGAGCACAGAGACGCGACTCCGTCAAGGATAATTGACAACGCAACTATCGAGGCGTATAATTCCTACTCCAAGCATCGGAATACGAAGGACGCCCATGTCTGACTCCCCCTCACACACAACTGTAGCGCTCGACGCCGTGGCTCCCGTCACGGATGGCGAGGCCCCCGAGCAGTCCACCGACACCGAGTCGGCGGCTGCCCCTGAGCGCCTCGACAACCCGATCGAGCGTATCGACGTAAGCACACCCGACACGTTCATCCCCGAGGCGGTCGACCAGCTGCTGGCCCATTCCCGCCGCTACCCCCTGCTGACCCCCGACCAGGAGATCGACCTCGCCAAGAAGATTGAGCGCGGCGACCTCCACGCCAAGGAACTGCTCGTCAACTCGAACCTGCGCCTCGTCGCCTCAAACGCCCGGCGCTACCAGAACCAGGGCCTGCCCCTCGGCGATCTCGTCCAGGAGGGCATGCTCGGCCTGATCCGCGCCAGCGAGAAGTTCGATTGGCGCAAGGGCTTCCGGTTCTCGACATACGCCACCCTGTGGATCCGCCAGGCCATCCAGCGCGGCCTGGAGAACTCGGGGCGCACCATCCGCCTGCCCGTCCACGTCGCCCAGCGTTCCCGCAAGGTCGGGCGCGTCGAGCGCGAGCTGTCAGTCCGCCTCGGCCGCGAGCCGACGCTGGACGAGCTCGCCGAGGAGACCGGGCTGCCGATCGAGCAGGTCGAGGAGGTTCGCCACCAGCGCGCCGCGCTCGTCAGCCTCGACCAGCAGATCGGCGAGGACGGCGACACGGCGCTGGGCGACCTGCTGCCCTCCGACGCCGAGGTGCCGGAGGAGACGGCCTGGGACAACGAGCGCGAGCGGATCGTCCACGAGGCAATCTCCCAGCTGCCCGAAACCGAGCGCACGGTCCTGAACCTGCGCTTCGGCACCGGCCGCGAGGAGCCCCAGACGCTCACCGCCATCGGCAAGCGCCTCGGCTTCTCGGCCGAGCGCGCATCCCAGCTCGAGCAGCGTGCGCTGAAGAAGCTGGCCGAGTCGCCCGAGCTCGCGGCTCTGCGCGAGGCCGCCTAAGCCTCAAGTCTGATTCGCAAGGCCCCGGCTGGAAGCGCTCAGCCGGGGCTTCTTGCGTTCCCGTTTGCCAGACGGCGAGGCACGCCGTCCCGCCCGCTCCTGCGCGGTCGGAATGGGCATCGTGAGCGACTTGACCAAGCTTGACCAAGCGCCTACGGTTAACACCATGAGGGTCAACGTCGGCCAGGCCAAGACAGATCTCTCCAAGCTCCTGGCCCGCGTCGAAGCCGGCGAGGAGGTAGAGATCGCCCGCAACGGGGTACCGGTCGTGCGCCTCGTGCCCATCGAACGGGAGATGAGGCCTGGCGAGAGGTTCCTTGCGAGCGCCGGCTCCCTTGCGGGGCAGCTGCAAATGTCCGAGGACTTCGAGTTCAGCGACGAGGAACTGGACCAGATGTACGCCGAGATGGACGAGGACGACAAGCTGTTGTGAGGCTTCTGCTCGACACCCACGTCCTCATCTGGCATCACCAGGGCAGGTTGGATCGCTTCGGTGGCGCGACCGAGGCGATCCTGGCCGCCGACGAGCTACTCGTCAGCGTCGTCTCCTTCGTGGAGATCGGGATAAAGATGGCCGTCGGCAAGCTCAGCCACGCCGAGGGTATCCGAGAGCACACTCTGGACAGCGGCGCCCGGCTCCTCGGCCTCTCACCCGAGCATGGCCTCGGGATCGCCTCGCTTCCCCTCCACCACCGCGACCCCTTCGATCGGCTACTTATCTCGCAAGCGCGCGCCGAGGGCCTGACGATCCTGACTGCTGACCCCCATTTCGCCCGCTACGACGTGTCCGTCGTCTCAGCCACCGCCTGACGCCGAGATCCTCGGTGACTCGTCCGAATGGCCTATAGGATGCTGCGGTGAGCGAGACGCAGGGCAACACGCTGTGGGAGCGTGTGGTTGAGTGGACGATCGCGATCGGCGAACGGATCCTCGCCCCGATCGAGCGGTTCATCGGCAAGCGCTCGCTCGTCGGTGACGCGACCTTCTTCCCCACCGAGCGCTTTCCCTGGGTGAAGCACATCGAGGAGAGCTGGATGGTCATCCGCGAGGAGGCCGAGCGCCTGCTCGAGGACCACGCCGCGCTGGCCAACTTCCAGGACATCTCCAAGGACCAGATCGAGATCACCGACGACGACCGCTGGAAGACGTTCTTCATCTACGGCTACGGGTTCGAGGCCAAGCTCGGCGTCGAGATGTGCCCGCGGACGGCCGAGCTGATGCGCGAGATCCCGGGCATGAAGACGGCGATGATCTCGATCCTCTCGCCGCGCAAGCACATCCTCGATCACCGCGGCCCCTACAAGGGCGTCCTGCGTTACCACCTCGGGCTGATCGTGCCGCGCGACGCCGAGGCATGCCGGATCCGCGTCGGCGAGGACATTCGCCACTGGCAGGAGGGCGAGAGCATGATCTTCGACGACACGTTCAACCACGAGGTCTGGAACGACACCGACGAGACGCGCGTCGTGCTGTTCGTCGACGTCATGCGGCCGCTCCCATTCCCCGAGTCGGCGGTCAACGAGGGGATCGTCAAAGCGATCGGCTACTCGCCCTTCGTCCTCGACGCCAAGCACAATCAGGAGGCCTGGGAAAAGCGCTTCCTCGAGCGACGCAGCGAGCGTCCCGGCGGCGAGCCGCAGGTAACGCCGGCCGCCGGCTGAGGTCGGGGCCGACCGGGCCGCGTCCTCGAGGAAGGGCCGTAGGGCGAGCGAAGCCGCGGTCCGAGGGAGATCCGGGGCGGGTAACGCTGAAGCGACCCGGGCGGGCGACCATGCCGCCCGCCCGCGCCAAGCTCCCAGCGCTTTTGGCCGCCGCCCTACGGGATGCAGCGAGGTTGTAGGCCTTCGAACGTGCGCGTGACTTCACCCCGTGCGTTGGTGCTCAGGTGGAACATGCCGTGAACCACGACGTGCGATCCATCCGAGTTCTGCAGGTTGAAGTTGGTCGTGGCGTGTTCGACGCTGTTCTTGTTGTTGAAGGATCCGCCGAACCATTCGGTGAAGTGTCCACTGGCCGACACGCCCCCGGCATCTTCGGGAGTGAACGTCGCCGTCCCCTCGGCCGTCCCCGTGATCCAGGCCTCGTCGCCGTTTTCGAAGAACGTCACGTGGAATACCTCATTCGCCGCCGTCGCCGTGAGCGTGCCCGGCGCACCCGTGCACGGGTTGTGCACCGGTATCGAGAACAGCACTTCGTTATGAGCGTGCATGGTTTCGGTGACCGTCCCCCGGCCTCCCGTAGCAGCCAGCGAACCCCCGGCCGCGACCAGCGCGATCACGCAGGCCGCCCCAGCGGCCCGTCGAGCGATACGTCCAACCATTTCCAGTCCCCTTTTCGTCAACGGGGCCCGTCTCCATTCAGACCCCACCAAGATTGGCATCATCTCATGAGTCGGGACTCAGATGCGTGCGGGGCGGGCGCTCAGACGCTTTCCTGCCAGTTGCCGAGGGGCAGCGTCTTTGACGCCCAGCTGTTGAGGATCGTGAACTCGCCGGTCAGGATGAGGACGCCGAGGACGATCATGACCGCGCCGCCCGTCGCGATGATGGCGGGGAAGTGACGCTTGACGACGGCCAGCGCCGAGGTCATCCGCTCGAAGGCGAGCGCGATCAGCAGGAAGGGGATCGCGAGGCCGGCCGAGTAGAAGGCGAGCAGCACCGCCGCGTGCGGCGCCGAGCTCGAGATCGCTGCCTGGGTGAGGATCGCGCCGAGCGTGAAGCTCGTGCAGGGCGTCCAGGCGATCGCAAACGCCGCGCCCGCCACGACCGGTCCGCCGCGCCCGGCCAGGCGCAGGAGGCTCTCGGAGTGCCACTCGCGGTTGAGCATGGTCACGAACGGCGTCGAGAGGAAGATGACGCCCATGGCGATGATGACGATGCCGCCGGCCTGCTCGAGGGCGTGCCTGTGGGAGTTGAGCGATGAGCCGATGACGGTCGCGCTCATACCGAGGAGGATGAAGATGGTCGAGAAGCTTGCGATGAACAGCAGGCTCGGAACGAGCACCCGGCGCACCCCGACCCCCTCTTTCAGGTCGGCCGGTGTGACGCCGATGACCGTCGAGAGGTAGCCCGGCACGAGCGGCAGGACGCAGGGCGAGAGGAACGACACGAGGCCGGCCGCGAGCGCCAGCGGGATGCCGACGCCGCTCGCCGTGTCTGAGGCACTGGCCAGGACCGCCACGTGGATCACGCCTCGACCCTCCGCTCGCCGGCTGCGATCGCCGAGCGCAGCGCCGCCACCTCGCGCTCGAGCCGCGCAACGCGCTCGACCAACTCGCCCGGCTCGAGAGCGTCCGCTCGCGCCCGCGAAAGCTCCGGGTCCGCGGTGTCCGCACCGGAGCCGCGATCACCCGAGCCGTCGTCGTCTTGGAGCAGCTGCGCGTAGCGCTCCTCCTTGTGCCCCGGGCGGCGATCCAGGCGCGCAACGATCTCCCGCTCGATCAGGCGCCCGAGCGTCGCCTCCACACTCGCCAGCTCTGCGAAGTGGTGCATCCGCTCGCTGCGCAGCTTGAGCTCGCCCGGGGTCTGCGGACCGCGCAGCATGAGGACGCAAAGCACAGCGTGTTCGTCCCGCTCTAGCGGCAGCGCTTCGGCGAGCAGGTGGCGGTACTTCGCCGCGCGGCTCCCCGCCCCGCTGGCGAGTCGCGTGAGCCCGCGCCGTTCCAGGCGGTGGAGCGCGTCGCGCAACAGCGACTCGTCGTAGTCGACGACCGGGTCCCGGTTCGTCGCCTGGTTGCACGCCAGGCGCAGGGCGTTGAGCGACAGCGGGTAGGCGTCAGGGGTTGTCCGCTGCTTTTCCAGCAGGCAGCCGAGGACGCGAACCTCGGGCGATGTCAGGTCGTGAACAGGCATCGCAGAGCCAAATATATGGCGAGGTTCTGATCGGGACAGTCCACGGCACCTCCAGGGTACTCGCGCGCGGGGGGCACCGATACACGCGGCGCTACAGTCAGCGGGGTGAGCAGCCAGCCATTCGCTCAAGGGCGCGGGGGCGACGGGCGCCACGGCGAGCGGCCCCAGCTGCGCCCCGAGGACGTCCCTTCCACGCCCGTGTCGCTGCGGCGGATCGCGCGACTGTTCTCCCCTTACCGCGCCCGACTCGGGCGTCTACTGGTGCTGATCTTCCTGGCCGCAGGTCTCGGCGTGATCAGCCCCTTCCTGCTGCGGGAAATCATCAACTCGGCCTACCCGAAGCACGACACCACGCTGCTGGTGGAGCTGGTGGCCGGGATGGTCGCGCTGTCGATGATCACCGGAGTGCTCGGCGTCGCGCAGACTTGGATCTCAAACCAGGTCGGCCAGCGCGTGATGCACGACCTGCGTGCGGCCGTCTACGCGCACCTGCAGCGGATGTCGCTGGCGTTCTTCACCCGCACACGCACCGGCGAGGTGCAGTCGCGGATCGCCAACGACATCGGCGGCATCGACAGCGTGGTGACCTCGACGGCCACGTCGATCGTCCAGAACGTCACCACCGTCGCCGCGACCGTCGTCGCGATGTTCCTGCTCGACTGGCGCCTGGCCGCCTTCTCGCTAGTCCTCCTGCCCTTCTTCGTCTGGCTGACGCGCCGCGTCGGCGAGGAACGCCGGCGCATCCAGTCGGTGCGCCAGAGCCGCCTGGCCGACATGTCGAGCTTGGTCGAGGAGTCCCTGTCGGTATCGGGAATCCTGCTGGGCAAGACGATGGGCCGCTCCCCAGAGCTCGTCGGGCGTTTCAGCGGCGAGTCGAGCGAGCTCGCCGACCTCGAGGTGCGCGCGCGCATGGCCGGGCGTTGGCGGATGGCGACGGTCCAGATGAGCTTCGCGATCATGCCGGCGCTGGTCTACCTGTTCGGCGGCCTCAAATTCGGCTCGGCCGGCTATGCGATCTCGATCGGCACCGTGGTCGCCTTCACGCAGCTGCAGACGCGCCTGCTCTTCCCGATCCAGTCGCTGCTCTCGGTCGGGCTGGAAGTCCAGACCTCGCTGGCCCTGTTCGGCCGCATCTTCGAGTACCTCGACCTGCCGGTCGACATCGTCGAGCGCCCGGACGCCAGGGTGCTGAGCGGGGTGCGCGGCGACGTCCGCCTCGAGGACGTCTGGTTCCGCTACGGCGACGGCGCGCCGTGGACGCTCGAAGAGATCGCAGCCGAGATCCCGGCCGGCACGCGCACGGCGCTCGTCGGCGAGACCGGCTCGGGTAAGACGACGCTCGCCTACCTCGTCGCGCGGCTGTACGAGGCGCAGCGCGGCTGTGTGAGCATCGACGGCGTCGACATCCGCGATGTGACGCTGCAGTCGCTCGCGTCGACCGTCGGACTGGTCTCGCAGGAGACCTACCTGTTCCACGCCTCGATCAGGGAGAACCTGCGCTTCGCCTGCCCCGACGCGACCGACGAGGAGATCGAAGACGCCGCCCGGGCGGCCCAGATCCACGAGCTCATCTCATCGCTGCCCGACGGCTACGGCACGCCCGTCGGCGAGCGCGGCTACCGCTTCTCCGGCGGCGAGAAGCAGCGCATGGCCATCGCCCGGACGGTCCTCCGCAACCCGCCCGTCCTGATCCTCGACGAGGCGACCTCGGCGCTCGACAACGACACCGAGCGTGCCGTCCAGCAGGCGCTCGACGAGCTCTCGCGCGGGCGCACGACGATCGCCATCGCCCACCGCCTCTCGACGATCCGCGACGCAGACCAGATACTCGTGCTCGACGCCGGCCGGATCATCGAGCGCGGCAACCACGACGAGCTGGTCCAGCTCGGCGGGCGCTACGCCGCGCTGCTCAGCGGCGCCGCGGTGGCCGACGGGCGAGCGCCTTCCGACGGGCGAGCTTCCTCGGACGTCGCGCTCGCCTGAGCGAGTATTCGGGAATGTCCCTTGACCCTGGCCTAGAGCTGCTCCTTGAGCATCCGTTGTGCCTCGGCCACGACCCTGGGTCCTTCCAGTAGTGGCCTCTGGCGTAGACCGGCGATGCTCAGGCTCATCGGGTCGCACCTGGATGTTCCGGTCGCGTTGGCCGACTCGCGCGCCACCGCGAGCACCGAGCCGGCGAGGGACGCACGGAACGTGAACGTGATTTTCGGCTCTTCAAACCGCGCCGGTTCCGCCCTGCCGAGGCCGCAGAATTCTTCTGGCTGAATGGTTGGCAGACTATTGGTCACCGCGACGAGCGCCTCGACCTCGGCCGCGGCGGACACCGTGACCGACTGTGTGGGCGCAAGGCCAGGGAGCCCCCGTGTGATGTCGATCGTCTGGACGCCGTCGGGGATCCGCTCGGATGCGGGTCTGGACAGCAGCCAGACAACATCGGCGTCAGCGCGCAAGTCGGTCGCGTTGCCCGGTGTCGTCGTCACGAGCACGGTAATCTCCCGCGTTCGCGTGCCGACGATCAACGGCCAGCCGAACCCGACCCATGCACTCGTCGCCCGCCCGGATGCGCTGCCCGATCCCGACATGAATGCGTGGGAGCCCGCGGGCGGGTGGGCGTTCACGAATGCCACTACCGACTGCCACGAGCCGGGGACACGCCACCACGCGTGGCGATCCACAAGGTCCCCGTAGGCTTCATGTGGGCCGCTTCGATCGAGTTCGCCGCCATCCGAGCTAGGCACACTGCCCATTCGCTTCGCACCCGCAGGCAGCACGAGGCTACGAAGCACGACGGCAGCGTCACGTTCGGCGACCTGGCGGGTGTGCGGTGGCGTGAACGTCGCCTTGCCACCGCCCGGGTCCGCCGCGATGACCCCCGCTGCGACGCCGAGAGCGACGAGCCCCGCGATCAGAAGACGTCGGATGCGGACCGCGCGATCCATCTCAGTTCAAGCTACCGCACCCGGAACGGGCCGGCGTCAGCGTGCGAGAGGACCACGAGGCCGCGAACGGCCCAAGCGGAAGAGCCGTGGGCTGAGCGAGCCCGCCCCGCCGCCCCTCACGCGACGGCGTCGATGTTCAGGCGCACGTAGTCGACGACGACCGGCTCGCCGAGCTCGCCCATGAGCTCGTCCATGAACGGCTCGCGCAGGCGCTCGGGCAGCTGGCGCAGGTGCGGCTCGAGGATGATCGTCGCGAGGAACTCGCGCGGCTCGGCCGGCTGCACCGGGTAGGGCTGCAGCGCGCAATCGGCCGCAGTGAAGCCGGCCGCGAGCAATCGCCGGCGGGTCAAGTCAGGGCCGGCGTAGTTCCATGGCGGGCGCCAGCCGCCCATGTGCTCGACGTAGGGGTCGCGTGCGAGGACATCCGCGGCCCTTCCTCGCAGGCCATCTATGTTGCCCTCCCCCCCACACTGGGCCACGAGGCGCCCCCCTGCTCGCAGCAGGCCGTGGAGCGTGGAGAGCAGCCGCTCGTGGTCGGAGATCCAGTGGAAGGTCGCCGTCGAGATGATGGCGTCGAAGGGCTCGTCGAGCTCGAGCTGCAGGACATCGGCGACGAGCACCTCGACGCCCGGCCCGAGTCGTGTCCTGGCGGCCGTCGCCATCGACTCCGACTCGTCGACCGCGATTACGCTCCCGCGCGGCACGCGCGCGAGGAGCGCCTCGGTGATGCGCCCGGAGCCGCAGCCGACGTCGAGGACGCGCTCATCCCCGGCGAGATCCAAGCGCGAGAGGACCTCGAGGCCCATCTGCTCCTGCGGCCCGGAGATGCGGTCATAGCTCGTTCCGTCCCACTCTCGTACAGGCATGGTCCCCCTTTGGGCAGGCTCTATCGCGTACAAGCGTACGTTATCGCATACCAGCGCTCGATGCGAGCTCGAGCAGCACCCGCGAGAGCTGGCCGCCCTGCCAGGCGATCGGCGAGCGCGGCGGAGGCCCAGCGTCCTCGACGACGAGCTCGGCGCCGGTGATCGCCCGCGCAAAGCCCTCCGCGACGGCCAGCGGGTGGCCGGGGTCGGCCTCGTCGCGGCTGCCCACGACGACCGTCGGGACCGCGATCCGGCCGAGCTCGGCCATCGACTCGAAGGGGCACGAGCGCGGCACGACTTCGAGCGCGTCGGCCACCGCCTCGGGGTGCTCGTGGGCGGACAGGCGCTGGCGCAGGACCGTCTCGAGCGTGCTCCGCCACGCCTCGGGCACGGCGGCGAGGTCATACGCCCGCACGAACCCCTCCACCCCGCCCCCGCGCAGCCCCTGTGCGAGGGCGTCCCAACGCGCCAGCTCGACGCCGGAGGACGGCCGGTCTGGCTCGAAGGCCGGCGTGATCAGCGCCAGCCCGGCGACCCGCCCGGGGTGCGCGAGGGTCAGGCGCAGGGCCGTGTGGGCGCCCATCGACGCGCCCGCGAGGATCGCCCGCTCGACCCCGGCCGCGTCGAGCACGGCCGCGAGGTCGTCGGCGAGGCGCTCGTAGCCGTAGTCGCCGTCGGGCGCCGGCTGCGAGCGCCCGTGTCCGCGGGCGTCGTAGGCGATGACGCGGTGACCCGAGCGCTCGAGCGTCCGCGATCCCATGACGACGTAGCGCCGCGTCGCGGTGAGTCCGTGCAGCAGCACGAACGCTGGGCCCTCGCCGACGTCCTCGCCCGACAGCTGGACGCCACCGCTGTTCACGCTCAGCTCGCGGACCTGCTCGGGCACGATGGAGGCCTAGGAGGCGGCGGCCGCGTGGGCGCGGATCAGCCGCGCCGCGTGCTCGGGCTGCTCCCAGAAGAACAGGTGCCCGACGCCGTCGAGGATCTCCAGCTGAGCGCCGGGCATGGCCGCGGCCATCATGCGGGCGTTGGCCACCGGGAGCATCTCGTCCTCGGTGCCGTGGACGATCAGGGTCGGCGCCTCGATCTGCGCCAGGCGCGCCTGCGTGTCGTGCGCCATGCACGCCTGCGCCTGGGCCATGATCACGGGCACCGCCACGGCGCGCCGTTCTGCGGTCGCGAGGAACCGCGCGTAGGTCTCCGCGTCCGCGGCGACGCCAGCCGACACGTTGATCTCGAAGCCCGTGCGGATCGCCCGCTGCCGGTCGCCCGACATCATCGCGTCGCCTAGGCGCTGCAGGACCTCCGGCGAGGTCTGGGTCGCCCCCTCGCCGCCGCAGTACGTGCAGCCGAGCGTCAGCGTGCGGACGCACTCGGGATGCGCGAGCGCGAGCTCCTGGGCCACCATGCCGCCCATCGAGATGCCGAGCACGTCGGCCGAGTCGATCTCCAGGGCCGCCAGCAGGCCGGCCGCGTCCTCGGCCATCTCGGCGATCGTCACGCTGCCGTCCAGGGCCGTGCTCGCGCCGACTCCGCGATGGTCGTAGGCGATGACCTCGAAGTCACGGCGCAGCTCCTCGAGGAAAGGCTCGCCCCAGTGCAACGCCGTCCCGCTCATCCCCATGATCGCGAGCAGCGGCGGCCCGGACCCGCTGCGTTCGCAGTCCAGTTGGATGTGCCCGACGGCGACGCTCGTCATGGGCGCATCCTAACGTCGCCGGCTCGCCAGTTCGGAGGCGCCCCTAGGCGTCCCGCGCTCGCGGGTCGCGCGCGGCGTCCCCGCCTACACCGGCAGAGCGAGCTGGTCTTTCGATCCGCGCGTCGGGCCGGCCGCCGGCCCGTTCGCGCCCGACGCCGGCGCGCCGGCGTCGGTGAGGCCGGCGACGCGCACGCCGAGCAGGCGCACGGGCCGTGCCGGGGCGTAGTCGCGCAGCAGCCGGAGCGCGACGGCCGACACCGTGTCCAGGTCGCAGGTCGGCTCGGGAATCGAGTGGGCGCGGGTGACGGTCGTCCAGTCGTCGAGACGCACCTTGATACCGATCGTGCGCCCGCGGCGACCGTGCTCGGCGAGGCTCGCGCAGAGCGAGCGCGCCATCGCCCCTAGCGACTCGCGCAGCTGCTCGAAATCGCGCACGTCGACATCGAAGGTGCGCTCGCGCGACTCCGAGACGACCTTCCGCGCCGCGCCGATCTCGCCGTCGTGTTCGAAGCGGGCGCGCCTGCCGAGCTCGCGACCGAGGTTGGGACCAAAGCGCTCGACCAACGTCTCCTCGGGCGCGGCGGCGAGCGCGGCGAGCGTCGTCAGGTCCAGCTCGGCTAGCCGAGCGGCGGTCTTCGGCCCGATGCCGGGAACGAGCGCGGGCGGCGCGTCGGCGAAGCGAGCGCACGCCTGCTCGCGGGTCAAGACGACGAAGCCGGCCGGCTTCTCCGCGTCGGAGGCGACCTTGGCGACGAGCTTGTTCGGGCCGATCCCGACCGAGCAGGTCAGACGCACCTCACGCTTGATGTCCGCCAGCACGCGGCGCATGGCCGCCCGCGGCGAGTGCAGGCCCTCGAGATCGAGGTACGCCTCGTCGAGGCCGACGACCTCGACGCGCTCGACGTGGGCGCGCAGGATGTCCATCATGCGCCTCGACATCTCCCGGTAGGCGGCGAAATCGGGCGGTAGGAAGACCGCCTCGGGGCACAGCCGCCGCGCACGAGCGGCCGGCATCGCCGAGCCGACGCCGAAGCGGCGCGCCTCATAGCTCGCCGTCGTCACGACCGCCCGCGGGCCCGAGCCCGACACGACGACCGGCCTGCCGCGCAGCTCGGGATGGCGCAGCAGCTCGACCGACACGTAGAAGGCGTCGGCGTCGAGGTGGGCGACACGCAGGCTGGAGGCGGAGTCGACGGCGGACACGAACGCCCAAATCTAGCGCCGCGTGCGGGGGACGCTGAGAGCTCGGCGCAGGCACCCGATGGCCCCGCATGAGACCGATGGCTGAGCGCTGCCGCCTCCCGCGAGCGGTCCTCAGATAGGCTTCGGGCAGTCATGGATCTGACCTTCAGCCCAGACGAGATCGCCTTCCGCGACGAGCTGCGCGCATGGCTCACCGCCAACCAGCCCGACGCCGAGCCGACC
>OUNO010029320.1_pt1 | contig 16763 bp, 14 predicted proteins | sample 1779811 | NCBI WGS metagenome assembly OUNO01 (sample SAMEA3914804, study PRJEB12502) | metagenome | biome: forest; material: soil | place: Canada | collected 2010-06-25 | depth 0.3 m | reverse complement strand
CAGGCCGACCGCGTCCTCGGCGTTGGACGGGCAGGCGACCTTCCAGCCGGGCGCATGGACGAACTGCACTTCGTTGGTCTGGCTGTGCCAGGGATCGCCGCATTTGAAGAAGCCCACCGGCATGCGCACCACCATGGGGGCGGCGAAGCGGTTGGCGGTGCGCCAGCGCAGGGTGCCGCAGTCGTTTATCTGCTCGGCGGCGGGGTCGGCGTATTTGCGGAACTGGATCTCCGGCGCCGGCATCAGGCCGGCCAGCGCCATGCCCACGGCGCGGCCGATGATCCCCTCTTCGGAGAGGGACGTGTCGAACACCCGGTCAGGCCCATACTTATCCTGCAAGCCCAGCGTGACGGCGTGCACCCCGCCTTTGGGACCAACGTCCTCGCCGAACACGACCAGACGCGGATTGACCGCCAGTTCGCCGTCGAGCGTGCGGCGGATCGCGGCTCCCATGTTGATGCGCTGGCCTTCCGGGCGCGGCGTCGGGGCCGATGGCGCGGGGAGGACCCCGGCCGCGCGCAGCCCGCCCTGGACCTGGATCACATCCGCCTCGGAGAACACGCAGCGGGCGACCGTGTCTGGATCCGGCTGCGGCCTGGCGTCGGCGCCAGCGCGTGCGGTCTCGACGTCGGCGGCGGCCTTGGCGCCGATCTCTTCCCACTCGGTCTCGCTCAGATGCTCCGGGACGAGATGATCGTGCAGGCGGGGCAGGGGATCGCGCGCCCATTCGGACTCGACGGTTTCAGCGCTCTTGTAGCCCTGGGTGTCCTGAAAGCTGTGGCCCTCCAGGCGCGGGACGGTCAGGCGCAGCAAGGTCGGGCCGCGGCTCTCACGCACCTCGGCGACGGACGCCTCGATGAGGTGCGCCGCCTCCACCGGATCGGCGCCGTCGCCGCTTCGCACGCCCAGCCCGGAGAAGCTGGCGAGATTGGCCGCGATGTCTGCGCCCGGCGTCTGGAACTGGCCAGGCACAGAGATGCCCCAGCCGTTGTCCTCGATATAGAACAGCATTGGCAGGCGCAGCGTGGTGGCGATGGTCAGGGCCGACCAGAAGCCGTTGGTCGCCACCGAGGCGTCACCGCCCAGAGCCACCCCGATGGCATGATCGAAGGCCGGATCCTTCAGCACCAGCCGGTGATATTCCACCGCCTGGGCCCACCCGGCGGTAGGGGTGAACTGGGCGCCGACCCCGCCGCACATGGGCAAGGCCGAGGCGCCGGCCGGGCTGGGGAAATTGAACACAGCGCCAATGTCTCGCCCGTCGGAGTAGCCGCCGGACCGGGCCATGGACGAGCCGAGCGCATCCTCGATCTCCACGCCCAACGCCAGCAGCGCAGGCCTTGAGCGGTAGTAGCCGCACATCGCGTCGTTGGGATCGGTGAGGGCCAAGCCGAGCAGTACCTGGGCGAGATCATGCCCCCGGGCGGAAAACTGGTAGAGGATCTTCTTTTCCGGGACGAGGGTCTGCTCCTCCAGCGCGTCCAGAGCGCGCGAGACCTGGACCAGATAGGCGGCCTTGCGCCAGTCGAGCGCGCTCACCTGGCCATGGCCGCCAGCTGGGCCAGCATCTTGTCGTTGTCGGCGCGCATGCCCACGGTGATGCGGAAATAGCCGTCGCCGATAGGGATCGGCCTCACGATGAGGCCCACGGAGAGCAGCCGCTCGAATGCGGCTTCGATCGGGCCCGGCGAGCGCACGAAGATGAAATTTGCCTGCGATGCCGTGTGAAATACGCCCGCCTCGGTCAGCGCCTGCTCCATGCGCGCGCGCTCGGCGACGACCGCCTCCACGCCGTGGCGCAGATGGTCGTGGTCGGTCAGGGCGGCAATGGCGGCGGCCTGTGATGGCCGGGTGAGGTTGAAGGCTGGGCGCAGCCGATCGAACGCCTCGATCACCTCCGCTCCGGAGACGATGCCGTAGCCGACCCTGAGACCCGCCAGACCATAGGCCTTGGAAAAGGTGCGCGTGAGCAGGAACACCCCGCCCCAGGCTTCCAGCAGGTCACGCGCCCCGCCTTCGCCGTGGAATTCGACATAGGCTTCGTCCAGCAGGACCACGGTATCGAGCGGCGTGGCCTCCAGAATGGCGGCCAGGTCGCGGCGGGAGGTGCGGTTGCCGGTGGGATTGTTGGGCGTGCACAGGGCAAGGGCTCTGGGCCGATGGCGCAGGGCGCGCTTCACGGCCTCGACGTCGATGGCGAAGTCGCCGTCACGGGGGACATCGACGATCCGGGCGCCCGCGGAACGGGCGAAGATCTCGTAGCTGGGGAAGGTTGGGCGCGAGAGCAGGAAGGCGTCGCCGGGCGAGAGGTAGGCGCGAAAGAAATAGTCGATCAGGGCCTCTGAGCCCGGCCCGGCCGCCACCCGCTCGAAGGGGACGCCCAGGTGGTCCGACAATGCCTGGCGCAGCGCCGCCGAGGTCGAGTCGGGATAGGATCGGGTCTCGGCCAGCGCCGTCGCCGCCGCCTCAAGGGCGCGGGGACTGGGTCCAAGCGGGTTCTCGTTGCTGGACAGCTTGGCGTAGGCCAGCCGCCCGAAGCGCCGGCTGGCGAGCTCCGGCGTCATGCCCGGCTCGTACGGTGTGATCGCGTTAAGGGCCGCGCGCGCTTGCGGGCGCTGAGGGGCGGACCGGACGGGGGCAATGCTCGCCATGAACAAATTCTACGCTCGCCCGCCGGAATCTCTTGTCTTATGTCCCCAAATTCCGATGTGTTCCGTGAATTCAAGCCCTGAAGTCGAACTCACAAGCAATAAATTGCTAAATTTGTGGCAAGGCTCGGACTGGCTTCGGGGCCAAGCGGCTCGCGCCTATATGGAGAACTTAAGAGGCACGGAGCAGCGTCGGATGAGCAAAGTCACTTACGAGATCGTCGAGCACGACGGAGGCTGGGCCTACCGTGTCGATGGCGTCTATTCCGAGACCTTTCGCAGCCACGACGCCGCCCGGGCGGCCGCCCAGCGCGCCGCCGGCGAGCAGCGTGTTCCAGGCGACGAGGTCGGCATCTCCTGGGAAGACAACGACGGGCATTGGCATGACGAGGTGGTCGAAGGGGGAGACCGGCCGATCACCGAAGTCGAGGGCTGAAGTAACCACGAAGCTCATGGCTTTGCGCGGAACAGGCGCAAAGGCCAGCTCGACACACTTGAATCGACGACGCGCGGCAAAGTGTCGCCGAGGTGTGGCCTAAACGCGCTTGTCAGCGGCGGCGCCGGGGGGGATAGTCAGGTTCGCCGACTTGAGGGGGCGATGGCGCTTAAGTTTCCGGTGGGAGCGGGGGCGCTCGGGGGCGTGGCGGCGGGTTTGGTGCTGCTGTGCGCCTCGGTGGCGCTAGCGCGTGAACCCGCCGCCATATCGGCGCTTGGTCTCAAATCCATCGGTGCCGACGCCGACCGCTCCGGTCTTCGCGTCCTGACTGAAGACGGCGATTCACAGCCGCTTCAAGCGGTCCCCGTGGTGCGCCTTACGGACCTGGGCGGCCCTCCGGCGTGGAATCCGTCCAATGAAGACCCCCTCACCTGCCTGGCCCAGGCGGTCTATTTCGAGGCCCGATCGGAGAGCGATGCCGGACAGCAGGCCGTCGCCCAGGTGGTGATGAACCGCACCCATCTGCCGCAGTACGCCAACACCGTGTGTGGCGTCGTCTACCAGGGATCGGCGCGCGCGACCGGCTGCCAGTTCACGTTCGTCTGCGACGGCTCGCTGCGACAACCCGACGACCTCGCCGCCTGGGACAGGGCCATCGGCGTCGCCAAACGCGCCCTGGCCGGCTTCGTCTACAAGCCGATGCTGACGGCGACCCACTATCACGCCGCTTGGATGACGCCGTACTGGAGCGGTCAGCTCACCCGCATCCGCCGGATCGGCGGGCAGGTATTCTACCACTGAGCTACCGAATCTACGGTGATTTACGGCCCATCGCCGCCTGGATATCGTCGCTGGTCATGCCGAAGATCTGGGCGAAGGGAGAGGTCGCGCCCTGGTCCCAGGCGTGACGCGAGCCGACGGTGATGCCGCCGTCCACGACCAGATGGGTCCCGGTGACGAACCGCGATTCGTCGCTGGCCAGGTAGAGGGCGGCGGCGGCGATGTCGGCCGGCAGGCCGGGCTTAGGGATGGGCTGGGCGATGGCTGCGTTCTGCGCCACCAAAGCAGCCATCTGGTCGGCGCCCTCGCGCGGCATGCCAAGCGCGGTCCCGAAGATCGAGGTGGCGATCAGGCCGGGGCAAATGGCGTTGACCCGGATGTTCATCGGCGAAAGCTCGGCCGCGGCGCAGCGGCTCATGTGGATCACCGCCGCCTTGGCGGTGGAATAGGCCAGTGGCCCCCAGCCCGCCTGCAGGCCGGCGATCGAGGCGGTGTTGATCATCGAACCGCCCCCTCGGGCCAGCATCAAGGGCCGGGCGTGTTTCATGCCGAGCGCGGGGCCGCGCACCAGCACCGCGAACATGGCGTCCCACCCCTCGGCGGTCAGGGCCTCAACCCCGCCTGGCATGCCGGCGTGGCCGGCGTTGTTGAACAGGATGTCGAGGCCGCCGAACGCCTCGCGCGCCAGGGCGCAGGCGGCGGCGATGTCGTCCTCGACCGTCACGTCGCAGTGGATGTAGCGCAGCCTGTCGGGAAAGCGCTGTTCCAGCACCGCCCCCTTGGCGTCCTGGAGATCGGCGGCCACCACGCGTGCGCCCTCTGCGAGGTAGAGTTCGACGGTTCCCAGGCCGATCCCCGAGCAGCCGCCAGTGATCAGGGCGACCTTGCCCTCCAGACGTCCGGCCATTTGCGGCTCCTCGTGCCTAGAGCAAGATGATTTGAGACGGTCGTCTCAAAACTGAATCTTGCTCGTCGACTCAAACGTGTAGAGCCTGGTTCAGCCTTTGCATCTGTTCCGTGCAAAGCCACCAGGCTCTAGTCGATGGTGACCACGACCTTGCCCATGGCTTTGCGCTCGGCCAGGTGTGTAATGGCCTCGCCGGCCCGCGCGAGCGGGAAACGCTCGGACACGTAGGGCCTGATCTTGCCGGCGGCGTAGAGCTGCATGAGGTCGCCGACATTGCGCCGATGGCCCTCGGGATCGCGGGCGACGGCCGAACCCCAGAACACGCCGACGATGTCGCATCCCTTGAGCAGGGCGAGGTTCAATGGAATGCGCGGAATACCCGCCGGGAAGCCGATCACCAGGAAGCGTCCCTCCCACGCCGTCGCGCGCAGGGCGGCCTCGGCGTAGTCGCCGCCGACGCCGTCATAGACGACGTTCGCTCCGGCCGCTCCACACGCCTGTTTGAACAGGTCGGCCAGGGACTTTTGGCCGTCGCGGTCGAACGGTCCGGGCGGATAGACGACGCCGCTCGTCGCTCCGTGCGCCATCGCCAGATCGACCTTGGCCTGGGACGAGGCTGCGGCCACCACCTGCGCGCCCATGGCCGCGCCCAGCTCCACCGCCGCCAGGCCGACGCCGCCAGCGGCGCCCAACACAAGCAGGGTCTGGCCGGCCCTCAGGTGACCGCGATCTTTCAACGCGTAGTAGGAGGTGCCGTAGGTCATCAGGAACGCCGCCGCCTCGTCGAACGGCATCGAGTCCGGGATCGGCGTGAGCCGCGAAGCCTCCACCGCGATCTCCTCGGCCATGCCGCCGCTGCCGGTGTTGCCCAGCACCCGGTCGCCCGGCTTCAGGTTGGTGACGCCTTCGCCGACCTGCTTGACCACGCCGGAGATCTCGCCGCCCGGTGAAAACGGGCGCGGTGGTTTGAACTGGTACTTGTCCTCGATGATCAGCACGTCGGGGTAGTTGACCCCGCAGGCCTTGACCGACACCACCGCCCAGCCGGGCTTGGGCGCAGGGCTGGGCACGTCTTTGATCACCAGCGTGTCGGGTCCGCCGACCGCGACGCTCAGCAGCGCCTTCATTTCCTCACCTCCGCCTCATTGCCCGGTATTGCTTTTGCGCGCGCGACGCTATCCGAAGGCGTGGAACGGCGAAAGCCTAGAGCCTGGTGGCTTTGCACAGGGACAGATGCAAAGGCTGAATCAAGCTCTACACTTTGTATCGACGAGCAGGATTCAGCTTTGAGCCGAAGGCGTCTCAAATCATCCCGCTCCCAGGAGAGCGGCAGTGAGCGGACAGCAGGCGAGCATGGCAATCCACGGGGGCGCAGGTGCGCTGACCGCCCGCGACTACAGTCGCGAGGTCGCCCATATGCGCTCCCTCATCGAGGCTGGCCGCGACCGGCTGAACGCCGGGGCGCCCGCCCTGGAGGTGGTGGTGGAGACAGTGGTCGCCCTGGAAGCTTCCGGGCTCTATGTCGCCGGGCGCGGAGCCTCGCCCACCGCCGCCGGCGTTTATGAACTGGACGCTTCGGTGATGGACGGACGCACGCGGCGCGCCGGCGCAGTGGCGGCGCTGCAGGGCTTCGCCTCGCCGGTGCGCACGGCGCTGGCGGTGATGGAGGAGACGCCGCACGTGATGCTGGTCGGGGAGGGGGCTGCCGAATTCGCCGCCGGTCGTGGGCTGGAAGCCATCGCCGACGCCGAAACCTGGTTCACCCACGTCGGCTGGGGCGGGCGGGAGGCCAGCGCGCTGGCCACCGGCACCGTCGGCTGCGTGGCCCGCGACCGGCGCGGTGATCTCGCCGCCGCCACCTCCACCGGCGGAGTGTTCGGCAAAATGCACGGCCGGGTGGGCGACAGCCCGATCCCTGGCGCGGGTATGTGGGCCGACGATGTCGCCGCCGTCTCCTGCACCGGCGCGGGCGAGATGTTCCTGCGCGCCGCGGTGGCGGCTCAGGTCGCTCACCGCATGGCCTTCGGCGGCCAGGATCTGGCCTCCGCCGCCGACGCCGCCTTGGCCGAGGTGCGGTCGCTGGGGGGCGATGGCGGCCTGATCGCGGTCAACCGCGCAGGCGAGGTGGTCATGCCGTTCATTTCCCAAGGCATGAAGCGCGCCGCCCTGCTGGCGGACGGGACCATCGTCGCGGAAGTGTTCTAACATCCAATGCATGATGAGCAAGATTCGGGCTTGAGCGCGTTTATGAGCGGGTTCGCCTCATGGGCTTGAGGACCAAGCTCAACCTGCTGTTGCTTCTGGCCGGCGGTCTCGGCGCCCTGATGTTTGTCCTGCTGACCGGACCGTTCTTGAAGTCCCTTGCTCAGGCGGAAGTGACGCAGAGCGCGCGGATCATGCTGGCGGGGGCGACGGGAACGCGCAAATACACCTCGCAGCAGATCGCGCCCCTGCTCCTGGGCCGCATGCAGGAAACATTCTACCCACAGGCCGTCTCCGCCTATGCCGCCGTCAAAGGTTTCGATGTCCTGCACGCTCAGTTTCCGGACTATTCCTATCGAGAGCCGGCGCTCAATCCGACAAATCCGATGGACCGGGCCAGCGACTGGGAGTCGGACATCATCCAGACCTTCCGGGCCTACCCAGGGCTCGGCGAAGCGCTGCGCGTCCGCCAGACACTGGACGGCCCCTCACTCGAACTGGCGCGCCCCATTCGGGCTGAACCGGCCTGTATGAGCTGCCACAGTTTGCCGTCGGCCGCTCCGCAATCGATGCTCGCCGCCTATGGTCCCAACCACGGCTTCGGTTGGAAACCCGGTGAGATCGTCGCCGCCCAGTTGGTGTCCGTCCCGATGAAGGTGGCTGACGACCGCGCCGGAAAGATCCGGGACGTGATGCTAGCCATCTATCTCAGCGTCTTCCTGGTCTTGACGATCATCCTTAATCTCGGATTGCGGATGATGGTGACGCAGCCTGTGCGGAAGATTTCGCGGATCGCCGAAGACGTCAGCCTCGGGAAGGCGGATGCGCCGGAGTTCGAGGTGCGTGGCGCGGACGAGATCGCCGTCCTGGCCCGCTCATTTACCCGCATGCGGCGCAGTCTGGAGGAGGCGTTGCGCCTTCTCAGTTCCCCGCGAGGCGGCCGGGCGCCGTGAGCGGCCATTTCTTCCTCAGCTATTCCCGGCGCGACCAGGAATTCGCCCTGCGGCTGGCCGTCGACCTTCGCGTTGCCGGCGCGGCCATCTGGATGGATCAGGTTGATATCCGGCCGAGCGATCGCTGGGACAGGACCATCGAGGCGGCCGTACGCGACTGCGCCGGCCTGGTGCTGGTGCTGTCGCCAAACTCCGCGGCCTCGGACAATGTGCTCGACGAGGTCGCTGTCGCCTTGGAAGCCGGCAAGCCGGTAATTCCCGTGCTTATCGAAACCTGCCAGATCCCCCTGCGTCTGGCCCGCGTCCATCAGATAGATGCGCGGGACGACTATGCGGGCGCCGTCGCCCGGTGCCGCGCTGCCATGGACTTGGGCGCAAATCGAGAACGCCACGAACCAGTCGCGCCGGCGCCGACGTTCGCACCGGCGCGCCTGCCCGCCGAGGTCACGGCCGAGGTGGGCCGGTTGCTGATCCCTTATCTCGGTCCGATCTCGCCGATCCTGGCCAATGAGGAGAGCCATGGCGCGGGGTCGACGAGCGAACTGGCCGAACGGCTGGCCGCCCGGATTCCCAACCCCGCCGACCGGGCGAAATTCATCGGGACCGTGCGCGCCCTCGCCCGCAGTTGAGCTCTTAACATGACCCTTGAGACTGTGAGCGCCCACGGCTGTCATGGCGGGACGCAGAGCTTCCACAGACATAAGAGCGGCGCCACCAGTGTGGCCATGCGTTTTTCGGTGTTTACCCCGCCGGGGCAGGGGCCGCACCCGATCCTGTGGTGTCTGGCCGGCCTCACCTGCACGGAGGAGAATTTCCCGACAAAGGCCGGCGCCCAGGCCAGGGCGGCCAAGCTCGGTCTGATGCTGATCGCGCCCGACACCAGCCCGCGCGGCGAGGGTGTCGCCGACGATCCGGCTTTCGATCTCGGCCAGGGCGCTGGGTTCTATCTGAACGCCACCCAGGCGCCATGGTCGGCCCATTTCCGCATGCGTGCTTGGCTCGAGGACGAGCTGCCAGCCCTGATCGCCGCCAGCTTCCCGGCCGATATGAGCCAGCAAGGGATCACGGGACACTCCATGGGCGGCCACGGCGCCTTGACCCTCGCCTTGCGCTCTCCGGCGCGGTTCGCCTCGGTATCGGCGTTCGCGCCTATCTGCTCGCCGCTGAATTGCCCTTGGGGAGATAAGGCGTTGACCGCCTATCTCGGCGCCGACCGCGCGACCTGGCGGGCCTACGACGCGTGCGCGCTCCTGGACGACGGCGCGCGCGTCGCCGAGATCCTTGTGGATCAGGGCCTCGACGATCCGTACCTCGAGCGAGAGCTCAAGCCGCAGTTGCTGGAGGCGGCCTGCACGCGAGCCGACGTGGCGCTCACCCTCCGCCGTCAGAGGGGGTACGATCACAGCTACTGGTTCATTCAGAGCTTCGTCGACGATCACCTCGACTGGCACGCCCAGCGGCTTGGCCGCGCCTGAGCGCCTTTCGGCGATCCCGGACGAATGCGCTATATGAGGGCCTCAAATGCCCGCAACCGCCGCCTCGATCCCCAGCAACCTTTCCGGTCTGACCCGCGCCCAGCTTGCCGCCGCCCTGGTCGATGGCGGCGTAGCGGGCGCGCGCGAGGTGCGGATGCGCGCCGCCCAGGTGTGGGGCTGGATCCACCATCACGGCGTCACCGACTTCGCGGCCATGAGCAACATCGCCAAGCCGTCGCGCTCGGCTTTGGCCGACCGGTTCACCCTGGCCCGGCCCGAAATTGTCGAGCGGCGCGAAAGCCGCGACGGGGTCATCAAATGGCTGATCCGGTTCGCGCCGGGCATCGAGGCTGAGACGGTGTACATCCCCGATGTGGGCCGCGCCGGGGCCCTGTGCGTCTCCAGCCAGGTGGGCTGCACGCTCAATTGCACCTTCTGCCACACCGGCACCCAGGCCCTCGTGCGCAACCTGACGGCCGGCGAAATCGTCGCCCAGGTCCAGGTGGCGCGGGACGATCTGGGCGAATGGAACGCGGCCGAGGGCGAGCGGCGGCTCAGCAACATTGTGTTCATGGGCATGGGCGAGCCGCTCTACAACTTGGACGCGGTGGCTGACGCCCTGGATGTGATCTCGGACAACGAAGGCATCGCCATATCGCGCCGGCGGATCACTGTCTCCACCTCGGGCGTGGTCCCGAAGCTGAAGGCGCTGGGCGAGCGGACGGCGGCGATGCTGGCGATTTCCCTGCACGCCACCAACGACGAACTGCGCGACGTCCTGGTGCCGCTCAACAGGCGCTATCCGATCGCCGAACTGATGGCCGGCGTTCGCGCCTATCCGGGCCTCTCCAACGCCCGCCGCGTCACCTTCGAATACGTCATGCTCAAGGGCGTGAACGACAGTCCGGCCGAGGCGCGGGCCCTGGTCAAGCTGCTGGCCGGCGTGCCGGCCAAGATCAACCTCATTCCCTTCAATCCGTGGCCGGGCAGCCCGTACGATTGCTCCGACGGGGCGGCCATCGAGACCTTCGCGGCCATCGTCAATCGCGCCGGCTACGCCGCGCCGGTGCGCACGCCGCGCGGGCGCGATATCCAGGCCGCCTGTGGCCAGCTGCGGACCGAGAGCGCCAAGCTCCGGGCCAGCGCCCGACGGGTGAAGGCGGCTTGAGCGACATCGTTGAAGTTTCCGCACGCGCCTGACTGGCTGGTCTATCTTGCGGTGACAGCCGGTCTGGCTGTCCTGGCCGTGGGCGGGCCGTGGCGAGGCGCGCCGCCCGCGCGCAGGCTGGCGGTCGCGACGCAAGTGGGCGGCCAGCCCCTGGAGCCCGCATCCCTGTTCGATCCGGCCATCTGGGTCAGCGCGCCGGCGGCCGGCCCGGGCGCGGGCACGGCGTTTTCAGTGGCGGACAGCGGCGTCTGGCTGACGGCGCGGCATGTGGTCGAGGGTTGCACGCGGACCGTGATCGTCACCGGGCCCGGCCACGGCGTGGCCGCCACCGTGCGGCTGGCGCCCGGGCGCGAGACCGCGATCCTCTATACTCGTGGCGGAGCCCCGGCCCTGCCCATCGCCCCGGCCGGGGGTCTGAGGCGCAGCCAGAGAGCCTTTCACCCTGGATTTCCGAGATCGCGTCCGGGTGAGGCGGCCTCGGAGCTCGTGCGGCGCGCCACCTTGCTGGTCGGGTGGCGCGGTTTGCGCGCCGAGCCGGTGCTCACCTTCGCTGAAACCGCCCGCTCGCCGATGACCCGCGGCGCCTTGACCGGGATCTCCGGCGCCCCGGCGCTCGATGCTGAGGGCCGGGTGCTGGGCGTGACGGTGGCCGAAGCGCCCCGACGTCGGCGGATCTACACGACCACGCCATCGTCCTTGCGCGCGGCGTTAGCGCAGGCCGGCGTCGTTCCGGCGAGCGGGCTGGGCGAAGCCATGACCGCGGCGACCTATGATGCGGTCGCCGACGATCTGCGGGCGCGCCTGAGCGTTGCCGAGGTGGTCTGCCTGGCCAGTTAGGCGGCCTCCGGCGCCGGTATGGCCGCCCGCGCGGGCCTGGCCAGCAGCAGGGTCAGCAGGATCGCCGGGGCGCCGATAACCGCGCACAGCAGGTAAAACAAAGCGTAGGCGTCCAGTAGCCCACGTCCCTGATGCAGATGCTCGACGATCACGCCGGAAAAGCCTTTGAGCGTCTTGCCCGACCAGACCAGGGCTGAGGTCAGCAAGGCGTACTGGGTGGCCGTGTAGCCGAGGCTGGTCAGGGTCGACATGTAGACCACCAACGCCACGCCCGCGTAGGCCATGACCGCGCCGTCCAGCGTCATGATCGCCTCGAAAGCCGTGAGGTGGACCGGTCCCACGGACGCCAGGGTCCAGTCCCCGCTGTGAAATCCCAGAAGTGCGAAGGCGGCGATGGCGATGGGCTGGGCGATCGCCCCGGCGATCAGCGTCGTTCGCACGCCCAGCCGCAGGCAGGAAAGGCCGCCCAGCGCAATGCCGGCAAACGAGGCCGCGATGCCCACCGAGCTTCTGACGCCGGCGATGGTCAGCTTGGGGATGGCCAGGGCCTGGTAGTAGGGGCTGGTCATCGGACCGCGCATATAGTCGCTGAGGTGATAGCTGGAGATCAGGGCCAGCATAAGCAGGGCCAACGCCCAGCCGTGGACGCGGAAGAACTCGATCAAGGGCCCCACAACCGCGTCGAAGGCGCCGCCCAGCGGGTCGCGGCGCGTCTCGCCGGCTTTGATCTCCATCACCTGATCGGCGCGCAGCGGCTCCTTGATCAGGAAACTGGCGATGACGCCAACGCCCATCAGACCGCCGAAGATCGCATACGACGCCGGCCAGCCGACGTATCCGGACAGGATGTAGATCCAGGCTTCGGTCGCCAACAGCGCGATGCGAAAGCCCAGGGAGTAAGCGGAGGTGAGCAGGCCCAATTCCTCGCCGTCCGCCGCCGACTCGATACGCCAGGCGTCGATCACCGTGTCCTGAGTGGCGGCGCAGATTCCGGTGAACAGGCCGGCGAGGGCCAACAGACCGATATGCGCGCGGGGGTCGGCCAACGACATGGCGATGAGGCCACCGCCGACGCCGAACTGGGTGAGGACCATCCAGCCCCGGCGGCGGCCGAGAATGCCGGCGATCGGCGCGCGCAACCGGTCGACCACCGCGCCGTAAACAAATTTCACGCCGTAAGTGAGCCCGATCCAGGACAGGAAACCGATCGTGGCCAGCCGGATGTGATCCTCGGCTAGCCAGTAGCCGAGGGTGTTGCCGATGAGCATGAACGGCAGGCCCGAGGAGAAACCCAGGGCGAGCATCAACGCCACCTTGGGCCTGGACAGCGCCCTCAAGGTTTCGGCGAAGCCTCGCTTGTGTATCCCACCCCCGGTCATAACTGCAGATTGAAGCGCATCGCCGCGCGCGTCCACACCCAGCAGAGATGTCCAAGGTTTGTTCCAGACCACGCTTTGAGGCAAATCTGGCGCCGCGCGCTCGGACGATGGTTCGCGCCATACGATGTGAAGGGGCTGCCGATGCCGGAGTGGCGGAACTGGTCGGGGAGCGTCTCAGCGGCCCCCGAGCGCATCGAGCGCCCGACGAGCGAGGCGCAATTGTCGGCGATCGTGGCCGGCGCCAGGCGCGTGCGCGTCGCCGGCGCGGGCCATTCCTTCATGCCCCTGTGCGAGACCGACGGGGTGCTTATTTCGCTCGCCGACATGGAGGGCGGCCTCGAGGTCGCACCAGACCGATCGAGCGTCTGGGTTCCAGCTGGCCAACCGATCGGCCAGCTCACCGCGGGGCTTTGGGCCGAGGGCCTGTCGCTGGCCAACCAGGGCGACATCGACAAGCAGGCCATCGCCGGCGCGCTTGCCACGGCGACCCACGGCACTGGCCGCACTCTGGGCGCGCTCTCGACCTTCGCCCAGGCCGTCCGACTGGTCCTGGCCGACGGTTCGGTGGTCGAATGTGATGAGGCGCACGACCCCGACCTGTTCCAGGCCCAAAGGGTCAGCTTGGGAGCCTTCGGGGTCATGTCCCGGGTGAAGCTTTCGGTCCTGCCGGCCTATCGGCTTCGAGAGACTCTGCGCCGCGCGCCGTTGGAGGACATCCTCGGCGACTGGGACGATCTCACCCACCGCCATCGCCATGTGGAGTTCTTCGTCTTTCCCTACGCCGACCAAGCCCTGCTAAAGATCCTCGAACCGGTGGAGGTGGGGGACGACAAGACGCCGTCCAGCGACATCGAAAGCGGCGTTCTCCAGTTCGCGTGCGATCTCGCGCGCTTCGCTCCCGGCCTTGCGCCCCCCCTGCAGCGTCTGCTGACGGCCGGCATCGGTTCGTCGACCCGCGCGGCGCCGGCCTGGCGGATCTTTCCGTCCGAGCGGCCAACCCGGTTCGAGGAGATGGAATATGAAATCCCGGCCGAGTGCGGCGCGGAGACCGTGCGCGCCGCCATGGCTGAAGTGCGCCGGCGACGACTGCCGATCATCTTTCCGTTCGAGTATCGCGCCGTAGCCGGTGATGACATCTGGCTCTCGCCCATGAGCGGGCGGGACTGCATCTCGATCTCGTTCCACCAGTACGCCAGGATGGCCTGGCGCGAGGCGTTCACCGCCATCGAGCCGGTATTCGCCGCTAGTGGCGGGCGCCCGCATTGGGCCAAGCGTCATTCTCTTGGCTCGGACGACGTTCTCCAGCTCTATCCGAACGCGCGCCGCTGGGGTGAGGTGAGGCGGCGCGTGGATCCGGACGCCAAGTTCCTCAACGCTCACCTGCGCGACCTGTTCGCGTTTTCGCTTTAGGAGGACCTCCATGGCCCGGCCCGCGCTCAACACTCATCTCATCGGTCGTCAGGGGGCCCGGCGCGACCTGGCCACCCCGGCTCTGGTGGTGGATTTGGATGTGCTGGAGCGCAACATCGCCGCCATGGCCGCCTTCGCCCGTGGCGCGGGCCTCTCGTTGAGGCCGCACGCCAAGACCCACAAGAGCGTGGAGATCGCTCGCCGCCAAATCGCCGCCGGGGCAGTGGGCCTATGCTGCGCCAAGCTCGGGGAGGCCGAAGCGCTCGCCGACGGCGGCGTGGAGAACATCCTCATCACCTCCCCGGTGGTGGGGGCGCAGGGCGTGGAACGGCTCGCAGCCTTAGCGGCCCGGTCGCCCGGCTTGATGGCGGCGGCGGACCATCCGGACGCGGTCGACGCCCTGGCGGCCAGCGGCGCGACCCTCACCTTGCTGGTCGACATCGATCCCGGCATCCACCGCACCGGCGTCGCCGACGGCGAGGCGGCCGTGGCGCTGGCGCGCAGGATCGACCAGGCGGCGAACCTTACCTTCGCCGGTGTGCAGTTCTATTGTGGCATGCAGCAGCACATTGAGGCTTTCGACGCGCGCCGGCAGGCCATAGACGAGCGGACCGCCTACCTCGCCGACATAATCCGTAAGCTGACGGATGCCGGCCTTCCACCCTCAATCGTCACCGGTGGGGGGACCGGGACCCACGTCATCGACGCGGCGCTGGGGGTGTTCACCGAGCTTCAGGTCGGCTCTTATGTGTTCATGGATCGGCAGTATAACGACTGTGATCTGGCCGGGAACGGGTCGGCCCCTTTCGAAACCGCTCTGATGGTTGACGCCCGGGTGATCAGCGCCAGCCATCCGTTCATGGCCACGGTCGACGCCGGCTTCAAAGCCTTTGCCACCGAGGCCGGCGCTCCGCCGATCGTGGCCGGGGCAGGGGAAGGTTCGGCCTACCATTTCATGGGCGACGAACACGGCTGCGTCATTCCGCCGTCAGGTGTGGCGCCGCCGAAATTGGGCGAAGTAGTGACCTTCGCCGCGCCGCATTGTGATCCGACCGTGAACCTCTACGACGCCTATTGCGTCGTGCGCGGCGATACGCTGACCGCAGTCTGGCCGATCGAGGCGCGCGGCGCCTCGGCCTGAAGGCCTTCCCCGACGCTGGGTAAGGCGACTAAGTTCGGTCCTCGAAGGTGAGGACGCCCGATGACGATCGATGAAGCCCAACTCGATGAAGCTTTGGCCGAGGCCCATCTGCCAGCGTTGCTGATGTCGCTGATCCATCTAACCGGCGACGCCTCCCTGCTGACTCCCGAGCGGCGCCCGACCTATGTGTTCATGGCCGACAACAAGCTCGGCGGCTATTCGCCTGAGGTCCAGGCCGACCTGCGCGCTCGGGCCAAGATCGCGATAATGGCCTATCTCAAGGGCGCGCCCCTGCCTCCGCCGCCATCGCCGGCGACGGTGCGCAAGATGCTGGACTGGATCGCCGGGGCCGACATCCCCGATCCCTATGTGCCGTTCCTGACCGACGAGCTGGCGCTCGACGGGCGGACCACCAAGATTCCCGACTGGTCATCGCCAAAGCTGCACGCGGCGGCTTCGCGGATGAAGGTCGTGGTCGTGGGCGCCGGCATGTCCGGCATCCTAACCGGCATTCGCCTCAAACAGGCCGGGATTGACTTCACTATCATCGAGAAGAACGTGGACGTCGGCGGCACCTGGCTGGAAAACGTCTATCCGGGCTGCCGCGTCGACAACCCCAACCACATGTATTCCTACTCGTTCGAGCCCAGCCACGACTTCCCGCAGTTCTATTCCACCCAGCCGGTGCTGTTGGACTATTTTCGACGGGTGGCCGACAAATATGAGCTGCGCCGCCACATCCGCTTCGAGACCGAGGTCAAGGAGGCGGTGTTCGATGAAGAACGCGCGCTCTGGCGGGTTGTCGTCGAGCCCAAGGGTGGCAAGCGGGAAACCCTTGAGGCGAACGCCCTGGTCACCGCTGTCGGCCAACTCAACCGGCCGAGACTGCCCGATATCGCGGGCGCCGACAGCTTCGCCGGGCCCAGCTTCCATTCAGCCAGGTGGCGTTCCGACATCGATGTGGTCGGTAAGCGAGTGGCGGTGATCGGGGCCGGCGCCAGCGCCTATCAGTTTGTGCCGGAGATCGCACCGAAGGTCACCCACCTGGAGGTGTTCCAGCGCACGCCGCCCTGGCCGATCCCGGTCCCGACCTATCATCATGACGTACCCGAGGGGAAAAAGTGGCTGCTCGAACACGTCCCCTTCTATGACAAATGGAACCGCTTCTTTCTGTTCTGGATGCTGACCGACGGTCTCCTGGCCATGGTCCAGGCCGATCCCGACTGGCAGGGTGGCGAGGGGGCAGTCAGCCAGGCCAACGCCGAATTGCGGGCTCTGCTCGAAGAGGCGCTTCGCGCCCAGGCGCCGGATCACCCTGAGTTGCTGGAGAAGGTCATCCCCGCCTATCCCATGGGCGGCAAGCGGGCGCTTCTGGACAATGGCGTGTGGATGGCCGCGCTCCAGCGCGACAATGTCGATCTCGTCAC
>OUNO010000570.1_pt1 | contig 16796 bp, 14 predicted proteins | sample 1779811 | NCBI WGS metagenome assembly OUNO01 (sample SAMEA3914804, study PRJEB12502) | metagenome | biome: forest; material: soil | place: Canada | collected 2010-06-25 | depth 0.3 m | reverse complement strand
GCCAACAACTACTTCGAAGCGCTGTTCCAAAAGCGCCAGCTCGACCGCGTGACCAAGTTGCTCAACGCCCTCGCCGGTTCGTCGAATCGCGAGGTCAAGCAGTTTGCCATCGAGCGTTCGCGCGCCGTCGCGCAATTCCTGCAACAACAGCAACAGCAACTCGTGGCTGGCGCGCCACGCGCCTGAGAGCTCGCACAGCGCGGGGCCGGCTAGGCCCCCCGACTGCGCCCATTTCCAGGTCGAAAGCGGCGCGTGCTCGCGCCGCGCGGGCCACTCGGCTACGCTCGCGCCCGCGCTCGAGTGAACGCGCGCACTCGTGATGCTGATCCTCGTTCTCACCGTTCTCGGCTCACTCGCGATCTCGTTCTGTTGCTCGATCGCAGAGGCCGTCGTGCTCAGCGTGCAGCACGCGCAGATCGAGGCCATGGGCAAGTCGCGCGCGGCCGAAATCTTGCGTGAGTTCAAGCGCGAGATCGACATCCCGATCGCGGCCATCGTTTCGTTCCATACCGTGGCGCACACGGTCGGCGCGTCCGTGTGCGGCGCCATGTACGTGCACAACATGGGCGAATCCTCGCTGTGGGTCTTTTCGCTCGCGTTCACGGTCGCCGTGCTGCTCTTCTCGGAGATCATCCCGAAAACGATCGGCGTGGCCTACGTGCCGCAGCTGGCCGCTTCCGTCGCGTATGGCGTCACGGGTCTGGCCTTCGTCTTGAAGCCGGTCTTGTTCCTCACCGGCTTGGTCGCGAAGCTCTTACGCGGTGATCAGCAAGCGCCCGTCACCTCATTGGAAGAGATCCGGCTCTTGGTCGGCCTGGGGCGCACCGAGGGCGCCGTCGCCGGCCGCGTCGCAGACATGATCGAAGGCGCGACCGCGCTGCGCGAGCTCACCGCTTACGAGGTGATGGTGCCGCGCGCGCAGGTCGTGTTCCTGTCCGGCGAGCGCACGGTGCAAGAGAACTTGGAGCTGATCCGACGCTCGCAACACAGTCGTTTTCCGTACACGCCCGACGCCGACTTGGACCACGCCAAAGGTGTCATTCTCGTGAAGGATATGCTGTTTCGCGACGGCGGCTTGGCCAACCTGGAAGAGGTCGACTTCAACGCCTTGCAGACGCCGCTACTGGTAGTGCCCGCGAGCGCCCCGCTCGAGAAAGTGCTGCGCACGTTTCAAGAAGAGCGTCGCCACGTAGCGATCGTCGTGGACGAATACGGCGGCACGCAGGGCCTAATCACGCTCGAAGACGTGCTCGAAGAGATCGTGGGCGAGATCGAGGACGAGAGCGATCGCGTCGATCAGCGCATTTTCCGGCGCGCCGACGGCGTGTTCGTGTGTCGCGCTTCGGCCGAAACGCGCAAACTGTTCGACATCTTGAAGCTCGACGAGACCGCGGAAACCGTCACTGTCGGTGGCTTCGTCGCAGATTTGGTGGGCCGTGTACCACGCACCGGTGACGTCGTGGAGTTCCACGGCTTTCAATTTTCCGTTGCCCGTGCCAGCGCGCGTCGCGCCGAGCGCATCGAAGTGCGGCGTATTGTGACACCGCCCAAGTCCGACCGAGTGCGCGCGTAAACAAGTTACGAATTCGACGCTTTTTGGCGGTCCGCCGCGCGTCACCCCGGACACTCAAGGAAGGGGGCGTCGTCCGTCGAATGCTTGACAGGCCCAGCGCCCAGTCCGATCCTTCCGCCTCCAAAAGGGGATTAAAACAATGAATAAGAATATGAAGCTCGTTCTCGGCGCCTCCACGGTTGCCCTCTTCGCAATCCTCGGCACACAAGGCTGTAGCAGCGACGCGACCCCGAGCTCCGGCGCAGGTGCCCCGGGTGCCGGCGCTCCGAGCGCAGGCGCAGGCGGCGCGAAGGGCGGCGCATCCGGCGCGGGTGCCCCGGGTGCAGGTGCTCCGGCTGCGGGCGCGAGCGGCGCAGCAACGGCAGGCGCCGGTGGCGGTGCCGCAGCGGGCGCCGGTGGCACAGGCGGCGGTGCCGCAGCGGGTGCCGGTGGCACGGCCGGCGCGGCGGCGGGCACGGGTGGTACGGGCGGCGGCACTGCGGGTACGGGTGGTGCTGGCGATGGCCGCGACTGTGCGAAGTACTGCACTGACGAAATGACGACCTGCACGTTCGGTGCTGCCACTGCCGCGCCCTTCGCAGATTCGGCCGCTTGCATGACCGCATGTACCGGCTTCACTCTGGGTGCCATCGCATCGCTCCCTGCTGGTCCGACCGCCGGTGACACCTATGCATGCCGCCGTTGGCATCTCAGCAAAGCCGGCGAAGCTGGCCAGGCAGCGACGCATTGTCCGCACACCGGCTTGCTGTCGAAGGGCGCGTATGCCGATACGACGGCGACGGGTCCCTGCAAGAACTGAAGCAACGAAGGGTGAAACGAGAACGGGCGCCGATGAGGCGCCCGTTCTTCATTTGGCGAGTTTCATCACTTGACCATTTGTTGATACCCAGTAGACGGCGCGCGCGTCAGTCGCGATTCCTTCGGGGCCGGCCGCACTCGCGAGGACATCAGCGGGACCTGTGCAGCCAGTCAAAGGGCAGTGACGAATAGACCCTTCGAGGTTGCCGTCCGTTTCGGTCCAATAAACTCCGCTGTCGTCAACAGCCAGCTGGCGCGCCTTTGCCCCCGCGTTCGCAAACTCGGGAACAGTTCCCGAGCCCACCCCATTCGGTAAGGGGATGGCGAATATCCGGGCGTCGCCTTGCACGCCAGTTCCGTTAGTAGGGTCTTCCAATACGTAGAGCACCCTCTCGTAGGCAACTAGCTTGGTCAGATAGCTCAAGCCATCCGCCAGGCCGCTATCCTTGCCTCCGGAGACAGGAATCTTTCGAATCGAGCTCGTCCCAGTCGTTGGCGAGTACTCAGACCAATATACGTACTGCCCGTCGCTTGTAATGTTCGCGGCAAGCTCAGTGGTGGGCGTAATTTGCACGGTTTGCCCGCCCGGAAGGGCCTTCTGCCAAATTGCCTTCTGTTGCGTGAAGTACAGGGTTTTCTTCGGCTCGCTATAGAACAGACCGCGCGCAGGCGTGCTTGCAGTGATCAACTCTTGCGGCCCGGCGCTACAAGAAGGCAGCGCGCAGCCGCGAATCGCGTTGTCCTTCCAATCGTTGCTCCAGAAAAGTGTCTGATCCACAACTACTAGGCTGTAGGCGTACTCTTTTGCCGCAGCGGGAACTAGCTCCGTGCTTGTTCCGGAATTGTCGATACTTTTCTTCGCGATGCTCGAGCTATCTCCGCCCCAGTAGATGAAGTGATCGTCCAACGCGATCGCTAAGACTGCGCCCTGATTCCTGGCGAGCTCGAGAGGCTGACACGTCCCCATAGTGCACTCACCACCCAAGCAATCGTGCCCACAGCGGCCGCAGTTCTTCGGATCTGAATCGAGATCCACGTCTGAGTCGCACTGCGGGCTCGTGGCTCCCGCTTCGCCGCCTGCGCCGCCTTCGTGAGCTACCGATTCATCGTTGCCGCCCACACCGCCCGTCTCGGAATTTTCCGGTTCGCCGGCCTCAGCGGTTGCGGTGTCGCCCGCTTCTCCCATGCCTCCCGTGCCGCCCTTCGGCGCACAAGTGCGGCTCTCGGTGCAGGATGAGAATTTCGAGGAGCACGCGGCTGATTGTGCCGCTGCGGCGGTGATCGCTCCCAAGACCAGCCAATACTTCGGTTTCATGTCGGAGACCCCTTCAACGAGCTTCGGTTTACTTCGGCCCGCCTGTGGCCGCTGTTAGTCGTTATCGGAGGCGGCCGCGACTCGGTTGCGTACTTTTTTGGGGTTCATCGGGCCGGGTCGCGTTCGTTTGATCTAGACTGAGGGCTCTATGCAGAGCGCAGTGGTGGCGTCTGGTCGGATCTTGGTTGGGTTGCTGCTCGCGGTCGCATCGCTGTCGCTTTACGCCGGCTGCGGCGATCAGAGCAGTGAGCGTCACGGTGGCGGTGGAATTCCGGATCTCACTGCGGGCGGCGCGCCGATCTCGGGCGGTGGGCAAACGAGCGAGTCAGGCGCCGCGGGCGCTAGTGAAGGCGGCGCTGCGGGTGAGCCGCCGATGAGCGGGCCCGTGCCGTGGTGCGACGCGTACAAGGTGATCAACTGCGTGTGTCAGCAGTGTCACCAGAACCCGCCCGTGAATGGCGCGCCGATCCCGTTGATGACGTACGAGGACACGCAGGCGCCTTATCCGTTCGCGACCTCGACCAAGAAGGTGTGGCAAGAGATGCAGCTGGTGGTGGGCACCGGCTTCATGCCGTACACCGCCGACCCGATGGTCATGCCCCCGGTGAAGCCTCTCGCTGACGAGCCGAAGCACACCCTGCTCACTTGGTTGATGGAGGGCGGCCGAGACGAAGGTGGCACCGACTGCCCGCAGACTTGTGACTGGAGCGACGGCACGCCGGAGCCCTGAGCCCGAGCGACGGCACGCCGGAGCCCTGAGCTCGAGCGACGGCACGCCGGAGCCCTGAGCTCGAGCGACGGCACGCCGGAGCCCAGCAGCCAAAATGGCCTGCAGTGGGCTCACGGCACCTGGAGCGAGGCCAGACAATGTCCGCCAGCGAGCCGATGGCGTTGACATCTGAACAGCCGAGCAGTAGAAGCTTCCTACCGGTCGGGCTCAAACCCCTTCCGCAAAGTCTCACTGAGCCTCTCGCGTCTTCAGCCCGCCGCTATTAAGGGTCACCCAACATGGACGAAAAGCCGAAATCCAAAGCGCTCGAACTCGCAATTGCCAGCGTCCAGAAAGAGTTTGGCGACGGCGCCATCATGCGCTTGAAAGACGGCGAGAAGATCGGTGGAGACGTGCAGGTCGTCCCCACGGGCTCCATGGGGCTCGACATCGCGCTCGGCATCGGCGGCTACCCGCGCGGCCGCATCGTCGAAGTCTACGGCCCTGAGTCGAGCGGTAAAACCACGCTCACTCTGCACGCCATCGCCAACGTGCAGCGCCAAGGCGGCGTGGCCGCGTTCATCGACGCCGAGCACGCCCTCGACATCACCTACGCCAAGAAGCTCGGCGTAAAGACTGACGAGCTGCTCATCAGCCAGCCTGATTTCGGCGAACAGGCCCTGGAAATCACCGACATGCTGGTGCGCTCCGGCGCGGTGGATCTGATCGTGATCGACTCCGTGGCAGCCCTCGTGCCCAAAGCGGAAATCGAAGGCGACATGGGCGATTCGCACGTCGGGTTGCAGGCTCGCTTGATGAGCCAGGCGCTGCGCAAGGTCACGGGTTCCGTGAACCGCTCGCACTGCATCATCATGTTCACGAACCAGATCCGCATGAAGATCGGCGTGATGTTCGGAAGCCCGGAGACCACCACGGGCGGTAACGCGCTGAAGTTCTACGCCTCGCAACGCCTGGATATTCGCCGGATTGGCGCGATCAAGGAGAGCATCGTGGCGGGTAAAGATCCGGTGGCGGTCGGCAATCGCACCCGCGTCAAGGTCGTGAAGAACAAACTTGCGGCTCCGTTCCGCGAGGTCGAATTCGACATCCTGTACGGCCAAGGCATCAGCCGCTCGGGGGAGATCGTCGATCTCGCGTCCGACCTGAACATCATCCAAAAGAGCGGCGCCTGGTTCTCGGTTGACGGCGAGCGCATTGGCCAAGGCCGAGACAACGCTCGGACCTACCTCGAGCAGCACCCGGATCTCATGCACCGCATCGAGCAGAAGTTGCTGCTCCACCACGGCATTGGTACTGGGGGCATGGTCCCGCCGAACGTGAACGCGCCTGGCTCCGAGGCGGCGAAGCCACCGGGAAAAGGTGAGGCGGCGGGGCACGCCGCAGCACCCGAAGCCCGCGCATCGTCGAGCACTGCGGGGCCGAGCGGCGCAGGGGCCAGTGCCCCGAACGCCAAGCGTGGCAACGTTCGCCCAGGCAACTAACGCGCCGAGCTGAAGCCCGCGCTTCGCATTGGCGAAACGCGCGGGCGGGGCGTGTTCGTCACATCGTCTCCCAGCATTCGGGCGACGAACGGCGTCGCAATGCATCCGGACTGCCCGGCGGCGTTGCGATCCGTTCGTCGCGCGGGTGTTTTCATTTGTGAGGTTGCAGGGTTCGAGTCGTGAGTGAGTGTTTGAGGGGGCTGAGCTGGGCGGGATGAGGTGGGGGGATGTCGGTTCTGGGGATAACTTGTTTGGATTGTTGGGATATTTCGTGGGCTCGGCCTGCGGGCCTTCGTGCCCCATTTGTGGGCGCAAAACTCTGCCGAGGCGGATGGAAGTCGTGACTGTTCGCGGAGTTAGGGGCGCCAATGCGGGTGTTGGTGGTTTCGTAGTCAAGTGACTGAAATCAAACGGGTAATTTCGTTTCCTTGACGCTATCGATCTCGTCCCTTAGTCCCAATTTCAGGCAACTCGCCGCGTTCGGTTCCATGGCTCCCCAACTGCGCTTCCCCTGGCTTCCTGCTTCCGTCGGCCGTGTCGGTCGGCGCCGTGCTGCGCGTGCTGCCTCCGTGCCGCGCATGGCGACGGCAGCCGTGCGCATTCCGGATGGGCAGGCGCAGGTCCCGCTCTACTTTCTGCCGTCGGGTCCGCAGATCTTCATCCACGAGGGCGCACGTCAGCGGCTCGAGCGGCGCCTGGAAGCGGCGTTCGGCGGTCCGGTGCAGCTGGGGGTGACGGACAACCGCCGCCGCATGGTCACGCAAACGCGGGCGCGTGGGCGCCTGCGGGTGCGTGTGAACATGATGTTCTTGGGGGCGGAGCCCCGCATTTTGGACGCGCTGGTCTCCTACGTCGTCCATGGCGATCGTGATGCCTCGCAGGTCATTGGCGACTTCATCTCGACCAATACCCACCGCATCCGCGCCTCACGGCGCGCTACGGTGAAGCTCCAGGCCGAAGGCCACGTCCACGACCTGGGCGAGGTCCTCGCCCAGCTCAACGACACCTACTTCGGCGGTAGCATCGGCGACGTGCTGATCACCTGGGGCCGCCGTACCCGCCCCGCCGGTGACGCCAAGCAACGCCGCACCATCAAGCTCGGCAGCTATAGCGCCTCCGAACGCCTGATCCGCGTGCACCCCGTGCTCGACGCCGAATGGGTGCCCCGCTACTTCGTCTCCTACATCGTGTTTCACGAGCTCCTGCATCACGTGATGCCGGAAGTCCGCATCGGCGGCCGCACCCTGATTCATCCCCCCGAGTTTGCCAGCCGAGAACGCGAGTTCCGGTATCATGACCGCGCGCTGACCTGGGAACACAAGCACATCGACCGCCTGCTGCGGGCTAGGTGAGTTGTAGGAGAGGGGCTGTCGCTACATGAGGCGACGCCCGGGGATTTCGGGTTTGGGCTTCGTTTCGGCTGCGGTCCGGTGCTCACCTACAGGCAGTAGGCTCCGCTCCGGTCCTCGCCGAAGCCTCGCCGAAACCCGAACTTCCCGGGCGACCTGCTGGCTTCCCTGAGGGAGCCAAGAGCCGAGAGGAGAACGAGGAGAGAACCTGCGAGGTGCTGTCGCCGCTGCTCGCGGCGACCTTGTTAGAACTCGATCGCCAAGCCCAACACCCAGGTGTTGGCGCCGACGTTCATTCGGTTCTTGGAGCCGAACGCGTCGAGCTCGCTGCCATACCATTCGGCGAAGAAGTAGCTGTTGTTGATGCCGAGGCTGTTGTCGGCGTCGCGGGCGGTTTGTTGGTCGAGCACGTCCATCAGGAACATGCCGCCGAGGGCGTACTGGGGGCCGTAGGAGATGCCTTTGCCGAGGACGCCGTTTTCGCGGGCGGTGGAGCCGCCGTCGCTGGACCACCAGAGCGCGTAGCCGAGGCCGAGCTTGGCGTAGGGCACGAGCGGCACGCCGAAGTCTTTCATGAACACGTCCGCGCGGAGGACGGCGACGAGGTAGAACGGCATTACCGACAAGGTGGTGTCCTCGTCGGAGGGGTATTGAGGATTGTCAGTGAGGCGCGCTTTGCCGGTCGATTGCGTGTAGCCCCAGCCGAAGCCCGGACCGAGCGAGCCGAGGTGCGGGATGCGCAGCGCCTGCCAATCGGCTTCGAGCCCGAACATGTAGCGGCGCTTGTCGCCGAAGGTCTCGCGGTAGGGCGAGCCCGAGACCGAGTGATCGACGCGCGGCGTATACGGGCCGAAGCGCGCTTCGAACGCACCCCATTGCGGGGACTCACCGCGGTTCAGGTCGCGTTCGCCATAGGAGCCGAACTCATCGACGTTTTGCGCCGCGGCTCCACGTGTCAGACCAACAGTGAAGAGTGCCAGAAGCAGAGCAAATCGTTTCACGTCGCGCGCCTCCGGCGCAGTACTAGGTAAGTGCCGAAGCCGAGCACGGCGAGCAGCGTCAGCGGCTCCCGATGACGAGAGAAGCTGCAGAAGCCGCCGCCGCCTTCACCACCTGCGTCGCGATAGGCTTGGTAGAAGCCGGTCACCGGTTGCGGAACCTGGCAGACGACGTTCGAGAGCACGCCGCTGTTGTAGTAGGAATCGGTCGTGGCGACGGCGACGTTGTACGGTACGCCGTTCAGTAGCCCTTTCGCCGTGCCGCTGTTTGCGCGCGCGCCGGTGTTGCCACAGAGGAGGGACGGATCGGGGCGTTGCCCGGCGATGAGCTTCAGCGAACCGGCGCATGCGAGAGGGGCACCCCCGTCGACCGGTAAGAGCCCGGCGTCCGCCGCCGCCTCTGAGCCGGGTGGGGGATCGCAGTAGATGTTGTAGCCGTTGATCGTGGTGTCACTGGTGTCAGTGGTGAAGCTGACCGGGACTTGGTCCTCGCCGATGCCCGGCGTGACCTTGGTGGGCGGTGCGGGCGCTACCAACTTGTAAGTGCCGTTCCAGGTCGCGAACGTCCCCATCACGTTGTTGCTGGGGTCCATCAGCATCAAGTAAACGCTGATGTTTTGGATCGCCGAGTTGCCCGTCTTGTCCGTGCACTCGGGCTCGCCGCTCGACACTACGGCAGCACCGCCTGCGCCGGCGGTGCTGCCACCGGTGCCCACGTCGCCACCGGACGCGCTGTCGCCGCCCGTGCCCGCAGTGCCGCCCGCTCCCGCGGTGCTAGTCGAGCCCGTGCCGCTGGACAAGGTCCGCTCGAACAAGATCTGCTGAATCGGAATCTCGAACGGGGGCGGGTTCAGCTGCGTCGCCGACTGCGACGTGATCATGTTGCAGATCGGGATCGTGACGCGGTTGGTGGGGTTGTCGCAGCCCGACCCGGCCCAAACCTGCAGGTTCAAGCCAGTGAAGGCGCCGGTCAGCGAGACCGTGAATTTGATCGCGCTGTTCTCGTGGCAGTCCTCGTAGTTGATCTGAGTGTTCTTGAGGTTGCCGCGGTCGGTGCGCGTGAACACCACGCCTGCCGGCTGCAGCGTGACCACTTGCGCTTCGCTCCGCCCTGCGAACCCCAGAATGCAGCCGACTACGGCTAGAAACGCGAACAGTCGCCGAAGGTTGTTCATGTCGCGGGGTCCTTTGAGCACATGGCGTGCCACGCTGCAATTCCCGGAGATATCTGGCATCAAATGGTGCCCCGAGACCGGCTGGCGCGCCAAGGTGTCGGAACGCCTGCTGGGCGTGTCAAACTGACAAAGCAAATGCTGGCGAGCGGAGCACTGGTAGGCGGTCGATTCCGAGTGCTTCGGGCGCTCATCCCGGCCTCGAGCTCGGCGGCCGTGGCCGATGCCCTGAACGGAACCGGGCAGCACTGGCTGGTGCAAGTTCCGGTAACCGTGAGCCAGGCGCAGCTGAGTGACGCGCTCGACCGCCACGTGCGCTTCGCGCTCGGCGTGCCGGGCCTGGCGCGGCCGGTCGCGTTCGGTGTCGATGCGGGCGCTGCGTTCCTCGCCTATCGAGCGCCAACGTCGGGCAACGCGCTCGAGGGTCGAAGCGCGCCCTGGGCCGCGGAGCGGGTCAGCGCGTTGGCCACGCGGCTCGCCGCGGCGCTCGGCGTGCTGCACGACCAAGGCATCGCGCACGGCTATCTGTTGCCGGAGCTCGTGTCCGAGGGCTCGGACGACGTGCTGTTCGGCTTCGGGGTTGCGCACGTGGCCACGACCTTCGGTGCGGCCGGCGAAGCGAGCCAACTGTTGCCTCCCGAGTACCGCGCGCCCGAGCTGCGCGCCGCGCTCGTGCCGCCCACGCCGGCAAGCGACGTGTTCGCGTTGAGCGTGCTCTTGCGCGCTTTGTTGAGCGAGCCCAGCGACGGCGCGCCGAGCCCTGCGCTCGCGCCCGAGCTGGACGCGGTCTTGGCGGGCGCTGCCGCGGCTGATGCGCGCGCTCGGCCGCACGACGTGCGCGCGTTTGCCGCTGATTTCGAGCGTGCGGCTCGCATTGCGCCGCCCGTGGTCAGCGCACCCGCGCCGGTGTCGCAGGCCGCACCGGACGGAGCGAGCGGGCCGCTGCCGGCCGCACTGCCCGTGTTGCCAAGCGGGCCGGTGCTGGGGCCACGCACTTCGCCGGCGCCCCTCGTGCCCCCGCTGTTCGCGCCCGAACCTCGAGCGAGCGGCTCGAACAGCGGTCTCATCGCGTTGCTCGTGGTGGGCTTTGGGCTGCTTTTGATGCTGGGCGGCGTGGTGGGCGCGTTCGTGTATGCGACGCGCCGCGCGACCGCACTGGCTCGTGCTGTCGCTGTCGCGCCGCATGCGCCGGCCACGCACGTGACGCCCCCGCCGCCCGCTCCGCCCAGCGCGACGGAAGAAGCCGCCCCGCCGGGCTTACCGGCGCCCGAGGCCGAGCCCGAGGCCGAGCCCGAAGTACAGCGCGCTCCGCATCGACACGCGCCGATCGTGGCGCCCGGTGTCGGGCCGAGCTCGTTTCCCGAAGAGGCGCGCGTGGCGCTGCCGGTGCTGGGCAGCGAGCCGATTTGGGGCACGCGAAACGCCACGCTGACCTGGGTGTTCTTCGGCGATCTGGATTGCCCGTACACGCGCCGCGCTTGGCGCGCCCTAGAAACCGCCAAAGCGAGCTTCGGTGATGACTTGCGGATCGTGTTTCGCCATCGCCCGCTGCGCGAGCACCCGAATGCGCAAGAGGCGGCCCAGGTGCTGGCAGGGCTCGCGCGCCGCCGCGGCTCGCAAGCATTCTTCGACGTGCTGCACCGCGCGGTGCAGGGCGACGCCAGCTTGACCGCGGAGCGGCTCACGGCCTTGCTCGGCGCCGCGGGCTTCGGCGATCTGAAGCTGAGCGAGCTGTCCGCGCTGGGCGCCCCCGCGGTGTTGGCCGATCAGCAGCTCGCGGGGCAATTCGCGGTGCGCTCCACGCCCTACTCGTTCCTGAACGGTCAAGCGGTGGATGGCGAGCGCTCGCTACCCGAGCTCGAACGGCTGCTCCATGACGAGCAGCGTACCGCGACTTGGCTCGCCGCATCGGGCCTGCCGGCAGGCGCCTTGTACGCGACGCGCACCACCAGCAACCTGACCGGCGTGGGCGACGCCGCCGAGTCACGCGCCTGCGTTCCGCTCGGCCGTGCTCCCGCGCGCGGCCCGGCCGAAGCCCTGGTGACCTTGGTCGAGTTCTCCGACTTCGAGTGTCAGTTCTGCAAGCGGGTCGAACCGACGCTGCAGGCGCTGCTCAAGCGTTATCCGAAGGCGCTGCGCCTGGTCTGGAAGGACTACCCGCTGCCGCAGCACAAAAGCGCGCTATTATTGGCTAATTTCGCGGCCGACGCCTACCGGCGTGGCTCGGGCACGGGGTTCTGGGCGGTGCACGACGGCCTGTTCGCGAGCTCGGACGCGCTCGATGACGGCGCGCTCGGCGTATTGGCAGGCAAAGCCGGGCTCGACGGCGCGCTGCTCCTGATCTCGGCACACAACGGCGTGCACGACGCGGCGATTCGCAGCGACATGAAGCTCGGTGCGCAGCTCGGCGTGGGCGGCACTCCCACGTTCTTCGCCAACGGTCGGCGCATTCAAGGCGCGCTGCCACTCGAGCAGTTCGACGCGCTGATCCGCGAAGAGCTCCAGGTCGCGCAGCGCATCGTCGCGCGCGGCATGCCGGCGCGCGACCTTTACGGCCTGGTCTGCGACTAGAGTCTGCGATTAGAGGCGGACTTCGACGTGGTTGCGGCGGCGCAGGCCGTCGAGCCACGTGCGACGGGCTTGGCCCATCTTGTCCATGTAGACGCGGTCGCCGAGCTCGCGCCGCGCTTCGTCGAACGAGGGCAGCTGCGTCGCGTCGCGCGAGCTCACGCGCACGATCACGTAATCGTCGCCCATGTGCAGCGGCACCGACGATTCGCCCACTTCCAGACCGACGGCCGCGCGCGCCACGAGCGGCGGCAGATCGGCGAGCTTGGTCTGCGGCAATTGACCGCCCGCGTCGCGCGTCTCGCGATCCTGCGAGAATTGCCGGGCCAATTGCGCGAAATCTTGGCTGCGCGCGGCGTCTGCCACGCGCTCGGCCAGTGCGCGACCGGAGCCGTCGCCCGCTGGAATGCGGATCCAAGCCACCCGTAGGTTCAGCCGTTGCCGCTCTTCCAACACTAGCTTGCGGTAGGCGAGCTTCAGATCTTCGTCGGTCACGCGGATGCGGCCTTGCAGGCGCACGTTGACCAGCTTCGCCTGCAGCAGCTGACGCCGCAGCTCGTCACGGTACTGCGGCTCGGTGACGCCGGTGCGCGCGGCTTCCGAGAGCAGCTTGCCGACCGTGATTTGATTCTGCGCCGCGACGCGCGCGATCGCTTCGTCGATCTCTTTGCTGGTGACGGTCACTTTGGCTTGAATGGCCGCGCGCTCTTCCAGCTCTTCGTCGACGATCTTGTCCAGCACGCCCTTGTAGACCTGCGAGATGGCCGCGCTGCGTTGCGCGCCGGGCTGCACGCCTTGCGTCACCTGAATCAAGAACGGTTGTGCGCGCGCCTTCAGATCGCTGAGCAGGATCGCGCGATCGCCAATCACCGCCACGACGCGCTCGACCACCGTTGCGCGCGCCGGTGCGCTGAGCAGGGCAGTGGAGAGGGCCACGCCGAGCAGCGCAGCGGACCAAGGGCGGATGGCGAAGAACGATCGGCGTCGCACGGGGAGGCAGAGCTTCTAGCATCGCCTTCGAAGCTCAGGGAAGGCTTGCGCTCGGCCCACGAAATGGCGAGCATTTTGTGGGGTCAGCGCGCTTGACCGCCCTCGGGAAGCGGGCAACATGGCGAGATGGGGTCGATGATGCGGGCTTTCTTGGGTGTAGCGCTGCTCACTTGTTGCGGGGTGGCTGAGGCGCAGGGCGCTCCAGCGCCGGACGGCAAGCCGCCGTCACCGCCGAGCGCATCGTTTTCTGCCGCGCCGTCGGGTCCGCCCGCGCCCCCAGCAAGCCAGGCCGCAACGGAGCCCGCTCCGCCGGTTTTGCCCGCGCCGTCTCCGCCGGTTGCGGCTCCGCCCCCTCCGCCGCCGACCGCTTACGTCTACCCGCCACCGCCGCCCGGCTATGCCTACGGCTACTACTACCCGCCGCCGCCGCCCCTCCAGCTGCCGCGCTACCCGAGTGACTCAGCGGTTAGCAGCACGCCGTTCATCGACCTCATCCTGCTTGGCGCGGATTGGGAGCGGCGCTTCTCGGGCTACCTGAACGTCGGTGCTCAAGCAGGGCTGTTCGTGGGCGGGCGCTTGCGGCTCGCCGCGCGCATCGCCTTCCCGACCGAAACGTTGAACGACAATTATTTCGGCGGTTCTATCGGCGGTGCCAAGGATGCTTCACTGATCTACGGCGGCACGGCTGGCTTGGTCGTGGTGAGCAGCCCGACCTTCGCGCTGTCACCGGGCATTTCGTTTTCACGCACCGATGTCAGCGCCTACGGCTCGACGCTCGCGTTCGCCATGCCCTTCGACTGGGTGATGAAGAACGGCACGCGCATCGGTCTCCAGGTCGATTTCGGACGTGCCTTCGGCGGCGCCTATCGCGATCCTGGCTGCCTCAACGGCTCGTGCCAGTCGGGCGCCAACGATCGCCCGTCGGGCACGGGCTTCATGATTCAGTTCAACCTGGGTTACGGCTTCAATCATCCAGCGCTGTTGCCACCGGACGCGCCGCCACGCTGACTAGCGCGTCATCCCCGAGGCGGCCGCGGTGGTGACGAAGAAGTTGCGCGGCCAGTGACGGTAGTAGCTGACGCGCAGCACCGAGCCGCCGTCGTCGGGGTCGACTTCGTCGGTCAGCTTGCCGACGACGCGTAGCAGCGAGCCCTTGCCCACGCTGTACTGGCCGATGTCGTCCTCGCTGGAGAGCTTGAGGGTGGCGTGCAAGGTGGCGTGCTCGTGCTCGCTGACCGTGACGCGGCAGGTGTCTTCGTCGAAGTCGTCACACAGGTTGCGATCGCTCAGCGTGCGCATGCTGAGCAGCACGTAGGCGCTGCCGTCTTTGGCTTGCGTGCGGCTCTTGACCACACCGTACAGGCTGATGGCGGCCTTCTTCCAGGCGTCCTTGTCGCGCTCGGCCATCACCGGGTCGTATTCGCGCGCACCCTCGGCGGCCGACTCTTCGGCGCTCAGCGGTTGATAAGTACGGCTGTAACCGTAGGGCCCGGCGGAATGACAACCGAGCAGGAGCAGGGGCAGAGCGAGGGCGAAGCGACGCATGACGCTGCCAACTATCACGCCGTGCCACCGGAATCACGGCGCAGCTCTCGGGCCTGGAAGATTTGCCCGCGGCAGGAACAGCAGTAATAAGTGGCATGCCTCATCCCGAGCTCACGCTCCGCAGCCGGCTCAAGTCGGCGCTCTCGCGCGCCTTCGGCGCCGAACACCAAGACACCGATCCGTTGCTGCGCCGCTCCGACCGCGCGGACTACCAGGTGAACGTGGCGATGAGCTTGGGCAAGGCGCTCCGTCGTCCACCGCGCGAGGTGGCGACCGCGCTGCTCGCCGAGCTCGACCTGAAAGACCTGTGCACCGAGAGCAGCGTGGAGGTCGCAGGACCCGGCTTCATCAATCTGACGCTGCGCGAGGAAGTGCTGTCCGCCGCGCTCACGGAGATGGCGTCGGCGCCCGATCTCGGCGTGCCGCCGGCAGACGTGCGCGACGTCGTGGTGATCGACTATGCGTCGCCCAACATCGCCAAGGAGATGCACGTGGGGCACCTGCGCTCGTCGATCATCGGCGACTCGCTGTGTCGCGTGCTCGCGCTGCGTGGTCACACGGTGATCCGCCAGAACCACATCGGCGATTGGGGCACGCCCTTTGGCATGTTGCTCGAGCACCTGGTCGACCTGCAGCAAGCGGGCACTGCCGGCGAGCTCGATACCAGCGCGCTCAGCAACTTTTACAAAGCCGCGCGCGTCAAGTTCGACAGCGACGCGAGCTTTGCGGATCGGGCACGCTCGCGCGTGGTTTCGTTGCAAGCGGGCGACGCTCAGACGCTCGCCCTGTGGCAGCAATTCGTCGACAGCTCGAAGCTATACATGGCGGCGGTGTTCGAGCGCCTGGGCGTGCAGTTGGTCGACGCCGACATCCGCGGCGAGAGCTTCTTCAACCCGAAATTGCTCGAGATTGCGGCCGATTTGCAAGAGCGCGGCATCGCCGTCGTGGACGACGGCGCGCTGTGCGTGTTCCCGCCCGGGTTCACCGGGCGGGAAGGTGAGCCCCTGCCCTTGATCGTACGCAAAAAAGATGGCGGTTATGGCTACGGTGCGACGGACTTGGCCGCGCTGCGCTTTCGGCACGAGGTGCTGGGCGGCACGCGGCTCTTGTACGTGGTCGGCTCGACGCAGCAGCAGCACTTGGCGATGGTGTTTGCAGTGGCGAAGCTCGCGGGCTGGCTCGCTCTACCCGTGCGCGCCGAGCACGTCGCTTTCGGCTCGGTGCTCGGTGAAGATCGCAAGATCCTGAAGTCGCGCGGCGGCGACAACATCAAGCTGATCGATTTGCTCGACGAAGCGCTGGAAAAGGCGAACGAGGCCATCCTCGAGAAGAACGCGGACTTGCCCGAGGCCGAACGGCTGCAGGTCGCGCGTCAGGTCGGCATGGGCGCCGTGAAATATGCCGACTTGAGCAGCGACCGGATCAAGGACTACGTGTTCGATTGGAAGCGCATGGTGGCCTTCGAAGGCAACACGGGCGGCTACCTGCAATATGCCCACGCACGCTTCCACAAGCTGCTGCGTGATTCGGCGCTCGATGGCGGCGTTGGGCCCGGCGCGCTGCACGTTGCGGCCCCCGCCGAGCGCGCCCTGGCGATGGAGCTGCTCGGCTTCGTGCGCACCCTGGTCGAGGTCGAGACCACGCTGGAACCGCACAAATTGTGCGGCTATCTGTACGGTCTGGCCTCGGCGGTGTCCGCCTTCTTCGTGGCTTGCCCAGTGCTCAAGTCGGAGCCTGCCGAGCGCGCCTCGCGCCTCGCGCTGGTCGAGCTGACCGTACGCACGCTGGCGACGGGGCTCAACCTGCTCGGGATCGAAGCGCCGCAGCGGATGTGACGCCGCGCTCACGTGTCGCGCGACGGAACGCGCGCAGCCCGAGCTCGAGCGCGAGCAGGGCGAGCGCCACGAAGCCGAGCTCCGGCGAGGCATCGACGCTGCCGGCGTTCGCGCTCGCGCGCGCTTGTGCGGCGCCGCTGGGTAACGCCCCCGGCAGCGTCGTGATCTCTTCCGGGTCGAGCGTGACCACGCGCTCTTCGGCCTTGTCGTCGATGCGCACGCTGTAGCGCCCCGCGAGCAGTGGAGTGAGCGCCTTCTGGGCGCCGCCCGCGGCTGCGCGCTCGTGGGCGGTGAGCGGCCCGCTCGGCCCCACGACTGCGACGTTGGCCGTGAGCGGGAAGAGCCACTCGCTGCCCGCCACGCTCTGCGTCGCGCCGCGGCGCGTGCGAGCCTCGTCCAAGAAATAGTCGAGCAGGGCCAGGAACGCGGGGCGCAGCGGGAA
>OUNO010004821.1_pt1 | contig 16808 bp, 19 predicted proteins | sample 1779811 | NCBI WGS metagenome assembly OUNO01 (sample SAMEA3914804, study PRJEB12502) | metagenome | biome: forest; material: soil | place: Canada | collected 2010-06-25 | depth 0.3 m | reverse complement strand
GGCCCAAGGCCATGATTGGCGAGCCGCAGGGTCTGGTCGTGGATGAACCGGTACAAGTCGCGCTGCAGGGCGAGGAACCGTTGGGCCTCGGCCGGGCCCCATCTCGGCCAATGGTGGCTGGCGAAAAGCACCTTGGCGTCGTGGCCATAGAGGCGGCTCGCCTCGTCGATGTAGTGGCTCCAAGCGCGGGCGTCGCGCACCTGCGCGCCTCTGGGCGTGTAGAGATTGTGCAGTTGGCAGGTGCAGTTCTCCGCCATGCACAAGGCGCCGTGGTCAGGAAAGTAGAAGTTCATCTCGGCGGGCGCCTCGGTGTCCGGCGTCACCTGGAAGCGGATTTCGACGCCGTCGATCACATGGGTCTCGCCGGTCTCGCGGACGGAGAGATTGGGGGCGACGAGGCTGACTTGGCCCAGGGAGACGGCTTTGCCCAGGCCGCAATCCACGTGGCCCTTAGCGTCGCGCGGCAGCAGGGCGCCGTACATATAGGTCGCGCGGCGGTTCATGACGTTGCCGGCCAGCACGTTCTCGCTGATCGCGGCTTGCAGGAAACCCTCCGGGGCGATGATGGGAAGACCGGCGTCGATGTCTGCCTCCGACAACACCCCGCGCACGCCGCCATAGTGGTCGACATGACTGTGGGTGTAGATCACCGCCGTCACGGGCTTATCGCCGCGGTGTGCGCGCATAAGCTTCAGGGCCGCGGCCGCCGGCTCGGCCGAGGTGAGGGGATCGATGACGATCAGTCCCCGCTCGCCCTCGACGAACGTCACGTTCGAGATGTCGAATCCGCGCACCTGATAGATTCCGGGCGTGACCTCGAACAGGCCGTGCAGGGCGTTGAGCCGGGCCTGGCGCCACAGGCTGGGATTGACCGTGTCCGGCTGCTCCCCATCCAGAAAGGCGAACGGGGCCATGGTCCAGGAGCCGCCGATAGTCGCGTCAGGAATGGTGCCGATGAACCCGCGGCGGGCGTTGGTGAAATCGGCGCCGTCATCGGGCGGCAGACCGGCGGCCAGAGCCCGATGGGCCGCCAATGTGGCGGCCGTGGCGTCCTTGCGCTGCATGGTTGGCCTCATTCCTGAGCCGGCTGGACCGGCGGTCGCGACATTCCCGCATAGGAGATGCTCGTCCGCCACCAGTTTTCGCCGCGGGAGTTGAGGGTCGCCGCCTGGGCCGTCGAAGCGCGATCGAAGGTCGTGGCGCTGACGACACGGGGCGCGAATCGTTAACGCCAAGTCATGTTCGGTCTTGAAATGACCTTATTTCCGTCGCCCGACCGCCCCGCTCCGCCCTGATAAAACCGGTGTCGGTTGTTCGGGACGCCCGCTGATCCCGGACCCTGAACAGCCCCCCCAGCCCCCCAGGATTGGAGGGCCCCGGACAACCGACGCATTGCCTTACAGAGACCCTGAGAGATCGAACCCCGTGATCGCCCCTTTGGCGTTCGCGGGGTTTGTCTATCTTGTCCTAGGTCCCGGCAGGCTTGAGCGTCGAGAGGATGCGGCCGCCGTCGGGACCCTGGACCAGGATCAGGGTGGTCAAGCCTTCCTCAGGGGCTGCGGGCAAGTGGAATACGCTCCGCTTGCCGCGCCATGCGCCCAGCCGGACCAGTTGGCGCACGACATTGCGATGAGTAACCCGGTGGCCATTGTTGTCGCCGCCCTTGACCACGACATTCTGCACGTGCGGATCGTAGCGAACGAGCCAGACATCCTCGGCGTGTCGCGGCCGGCCTGCGGATCCGGCGGCCACCGCGATAGTCCCATCTGCGCGCGGCGAAATCCGGGGACCGGCGGGGCGAGCCCGGCGCGCCCCGTGGATCAGGGTCTCCACGTCCGACTGTTTATCGCCGGAGGCCTGGGTCTCGCCGGCGACGATAAATTGCGGCGTGTATACATCGCGAAGGCCGAAGCGCTTGTCATAGGCGCGTTGACGCTCAGCGAACTCCGGCTGGGCGAAGGTGTCCTTCCAACCGAGATAGTCCCAGTAGTCCACATTGAAGGTCAGAGCCGTCACGCCCGGACGGCCGGCCAACTGGGCGGCGAAGGCGTCGGACTTGTCGCACGAGGCGCAACCCTGGGCGGTGTAGAGCTCGACCACGACCGGCGTCCAGGCCAAGGCGCCGCTCGCCGCCAATGAAGCGGCGATGACAAGCGGCGCAATGAGGGCCCTGTTCATGCGGGCGCACTTAAACGAAGTTTGCCCGGGCCGACAGGTCACGAAACCGTGAGGTCAGGCGGCCTCCTTGGCCAGATTCCTCAGGACGAAATTGAGGACCCCGCCGTGGCGGAAATACTCAAGCTCGGTGGCCGTATCGATACGGCAACGCACGGGAAAACGAGCGATCTTTCCGTCCGAAGGCCGATAGAGCTCGACCATCAGCTGGCGGCGGGGGTGGATGTCGGCCAGATCGCGGATAGTGACGATCTCTTCGCCCGTGAGCCCTAACCTCTTCCAGCCCTCGGCGAGGAACTGCAACGGCAGGACGCCCATGCCGACAAGATTGGAGCGGTGGATGCGCTCGAAGGTCTCGGCGATCACCGCCCGCACCCCCAGGAGCTTGGTCCCCTTGGCCGCCCAGTCGCGCGAAGAGCCGGTGCCGTATTCCTTGCCGGCGAAAACCACGCAGCCGCGGCCCTCGGCCTTGTAACGCATGGCCGCGTCGTAGACGGGCATCACCTCGCCGGACGGGAAATGTTTGGTGACGCCCCCCTCGATCTCGGGTGTGATCCTGTTGCGGATGCGGATGTTGGCGAACGTCCCGCGCATCATCACCTCGTGATTGCCGCGCCGAGCGCCATAGGAATTGAACTCAGATTGGGCGACTTGATGCCGGGACAGGTAGTCACCAGCCGGGGAGGATTTGCGGATATTGCCGGCGGGGCTGATGTGGTCGGTGGTGATGCTGTCGCCGAAGATGCCCAGGATGCGCGCCTCGACAACGTCGGTGACCGGATCGGGCGTCATGGAAAGACCCTCGAAATAGGGTGGGTTCTGGACATAGGTCGAGCCCATCTCCCAGGCGTAGGTCTGCCCTCCTTCGACTTCGATGCCCTGCCAGGCCTTGTCGCCCTTGAACACGTCCCCGTAGCGTTTGGCGAACATCTGGGATTCCACCACCCTGTGCTGGATTTCGGCTATTTCCGCGTTGCTCGGCCAGATGTCCTTGAGGAACACATCCTTGCCGCCTTTGCCCGTGCCGAGCGGCTCGTTCGAAAGGTCGGTCAGCATCGAGCCCGCCAACGCGTAGGCGACCACCAGCGGCGGCGAGGCCAGGTAGTTGGCGCGCACGTCCGGATTGACCCGGCCTTCGAAGTTGCGGTTGCCGGACAACACCGAGACAGCCACCAGGTCGCCGGCCTGGACCGCCCTGGAAATCGGCTCGGCCAGGGGACCAGAATTGCCGATGCAGGTGGTGCAGCCGTAGCCGACCAGGTTGAATCCGAGCGCGTCCAGCGACTTAGTCAGCCCCGCCTTGGCGAGATAGTCGGTGACAACCTGCGATCCGGGGGCGAGCGAGGTCTTGACCCACGGCTTGGCCTTCAGCCCCTTGGCGATGGCGTTGCGGGCCAGGAGGCCGGCGGCAATCAGGACACTGGGGTTGGAGGTGTTGGTGCAGGAGGTGATGGCGGCGATGACAACATCGCCGTCGCCGAGATCGTGACCCTCACCCTCCACACCCACGCGAGCGGCCGTCTCGACCTTGCCGAACTCCGTCTCGAGCGCGCCCTTGAAGCTCGCCGCCGCGTCGCCGAGCAACACCCGGTCCTGCGGCCGCTTGGGACCGGCCAGCGAGGCGGTGACCGACCCGAGATCGAGCTCGAGGACGTCGGTGAACACCGGGTGTTCCGCGCCCGGCTCGGCCCACAGGCCCTGCTCCTTCGCATAGGCTTCGACCAGGGCGACCCGCTCGGGCGTGCGGCCGGTGGCGGCGAGGTAGGCCAGGGTGGCTCTGGTGATCGGGAAGAAGCCGCAGGTAGCGCCGTATTCCGGCGCCATGTTGCCCATGGTGGCCTGGTCCTCGACGGTGAGATTGGCCAGCCCTTCGCCGAAATACTCGACGAATTTTCCGACCACGCCCTTCTTGCGCAGCATCTGGGTGACGGTGAGCACCAGGTCGGTGGCAGTGGACCCCTCCGGCAGGGCGCCGGTGATATGGAAACCGATGACTTCCGGAATAAGCATCGGGATCGGCTGGCCGAGCATGGCCGCCTCCGCCTCGATGCCGCCCACGCCCCAGCCGAGCACGGAGAGGCCATTGACCATGGTCGTGTGACTGTCCGTCCCCACCAGGGTGTCCGGATAGGCCAGCTCCGGCTGGCCTTTGGGGCCCGGTGTGGACCATACCGTCTGGGCGAGGTGCTCCAGGTTGACCTGGTGGCAGATGCCGGTGCCGGGTGGCACGACACGGAAATTGTTGAACGCCTGGGACCCCCAGCGCAGGAAGCGGTAGCGCTCCATGTTGCGCTCATATTCCCGGGTCACGTTATCGGCGAAGCTTTTGCTGGTCCCGAAGTGGTCGACCATCACCGAATGGTCGATAACCAAGTCCACGGGATTGAGCGGGTTGATCCGCGCCGGATCGCCGCCAAGCTTGGCCAGGGCGTCGCGCATGGCGGCCAAGTCGACCACCGCCGGCACGCCGGTGAAGTCCTGCATCAGCACCCTGGCCGGCCGGAAGGCGATCTCGTGCTGGCTGGCGCCCTTATTGTCGAGCCAGGCGGCGATAGCTTTCAGATCGTCCTCACGAACCGAAACGCCGTCTTCGTTGCGTAGAAGGTTCTCCAGCAGGATTTTCATGGTCACCGGCAGGCGGGAAATGCCGGAAAGTCCAGCTTCCTCGGCGGCGGCGAGGCTATAGTAATCGTAACTGTTCTTGCCGACCTTGAGTGTGCGGCGTGTGTTCAGGCTGTCGAGCGAAGCCATGTGAGGGGGATCCTTTTCATGTTCGAGGCCCACCGCAAATCGGTATGGAGGTTCGCGCGCTCATCGAAGCGGACACACAGCGTCCGGCCCGCGCGGCGCGTCCCATCCTGGGCCGCCGGTCTCATAGACCGAGGGCGTGACGGCGTCCATGCGAGCGCGGCCATGGCCGGCGCCGCGAAAGTCCCGGCGTGATCTCCGGCCTGCGGCTGGAGTCGTTGGCCGTTGAGCAGGGCGGACGGGTCTTGTTTCGCGACCTTTCCGCGCGCGTGGTGGCGGGCGAGGCCATGGCCGTGACCGGGGCCAACGGCGCTGGCAAGACCAGCCTGCTTCGCGCCGTCGCCGGGCTGCTGCATCCCTTCGGGGGCGAGATCGTCTTCGAAGGCTGGGCGGATGCGTCCGACGCCCGCCGCTCCGCGTGCCACCTGGTCGGCCATCAGGACGGCCTCAAGGGCGCCCGCACCGCGCGAGAGGAACTGCTGTTCCAGTCACGCTGGCTGGGAGCCGCCGATGAGGTTGCATTAGCGGCGGCGGAGCGATTTGGGGTGTCGCGGCAGCTCGGGCTCGAGGTGCGCCGGCTTTCAGCGGGCCAAAGACGCCGCCTTGCCCTCGCCCGGCTGATGGCCGCGCCGCGCCCCGTGTGGCTGCTGGACGAGCCGTTGGCCCCCCTGGATGGGGCCGGCCGAGCCTTGATGGGCGAACTCATGGCCGCGCACCTGGCCGGCGGCGGCCTGATCCTGGCCGCGGCTCACGATCCTCTGCCGATCGCGGCGCGCACGCTGGAGATCGGCGGGTGAACGACTTGGGCAGTCTAGCTCGCCGGGAGATTTCCCTGGCCTGGGGGCGGGGCGGGGGACCCCTGCTGGCGGTGGGTTTCCTGGCCGCAGCCGTCACCCTTGTTCCCCTCGCCTTGGGGCCATCGCCAGGCAGGTTGGCGGGCGTCGCGGTTGGCGTCGTGTGGGTGGTGCTGGCGCTGGCCTCCCTGCTCAGCCTCGAGCGCCTGTTCGAGCGTGATTTCGAGGACGGCGCGCTTGATCTGCTGGCGCTGGGTCGGCTGCCTCTGGAGGCGACCTGCGCGGTCAAATGCCTGGCGAGTTGGCTGGTCAACGGCGCGTCCCTGGCCCTGGCCGCCCCGCTGGCGGCCATCGCCCTTGGGGCGCCAGCGCGCATGGCCCCGATCATCTGCGTTACGGCCGCCCTGGGCGGCCTGGCCTTCGCCTTCGTAGGCGGGCTAGGCGCGTCCCTGGCGCTGGCAAGCCGCCGCGGGGGAGCGCTGATGGCGGTTATCGTCCTGCCGCTGCTGATCCCGCCGGCGATCTTCGCCGGCGCGGCCATCGACGCCTGGTCGGCCGGGCTGGAGTGGCGCACGGGGCTGGCCCTGCTAAGCGCCTTCGCCCTCGCCGCCGCCGCCCTCGGCCCGTTCGCCATGGCGGCCGGATGCCGAAATGCGCTGAGTTAGGGGCTAGGGCGGCGCCGCGATCACGCGCCTGGCCTTCGCGACGCAGACCAACTGCATCCAACCGGCGCGCGGCCTACTGAACGGACAGACCAGAAAGTCGCCGAACAGGGCCGTGCTGAACGCGTCAAACTTGGGTCCCCAGGCGGCGTTCACCTCCGCCGGAAATCGCGGGTTTTCTTCCTCTTCGCCTCTGGGCGCATTCACGCCGAGCAAGCGATGAGTTCCCACCGGCCAGATCCGGAAGGCTGGGTCGCCGTTGTAGGCCATGAGCCGTCCATGAACCCAGAAACACTTGCCGACCCGATTGACGCTGCGTTCGCACGGCGTGGCGGCGACCACTATCGTGGCGACGAAGGCGACGGCTGCGGCTAGAAGGATGTGTTTCATGCGCAAGCTCGCGTCCAATTGGCGCCATATATGACGCGCAGGCGGGGCCGAAGTCTTGGGAGCTGTCGATGAACCTCTGCCGCTGGCCTTTCGTGTTAGCCGTCGTTGCGTTCGCCGCGCCGGCCGTGGCCCAACCGAACATGCCGCCGTCGTCGCCGCCGCCGGGATACAGCGGCGCCCCGGCGCAACCGACACCCGCGGACCAGTCCGACCGGCTACGGCAGGCGCTGCGCTTGCGGCCCGACCAGGAAGGGGCGCTGCAGGCCTTCGTCGCCGCGATGCGTCCAGGCCCCGGCGAAGTGCGGTTGCGGGATCAGGCGAGGCTTGAGGGCTCGCTGCCGACGCCCCAGCGTCTGGACGCGATGGTCGCACGCATGGATCAGGTGCGCGCCGCCGTGATGACCAGGGTCAGGGCGACCAAGATCTTCTATTCCCAGCTCACTCCAGAACAGCAGCGGGCCTTCGATACCCTTCCGCCGCCGCAAAGGTAGATCGAGTTCCCAGCCTTGCCGGCCGGCGTTGCCGGACCTAAGCGATAGGCGCGATGATCACCGTCCTGGCCAATCCACATCGATTCATGGGGTTCTCGCGCTGGGCGGCGCCGATCCTTGGCCTGGCGGCGGTCGGCCTGATCGGATGGGGACTCGTCCTGGGGCTGGCCGCGCCGCCCGACTATCAGCAGGGCGAGACCGTGCGCATCATGTTCGTCCATGTTCCGGCGGCCTGGACGGCCATGCTCGCCTACGGCTGTCTGGGCGTGGCGAGTTTCGTTTCCCTGGTGTTCCGGCACGCGGTCGCCGACGCCGCGGCCAAAGCCGCGGCCCCGCTCGGCGCCGGCTTCACCGCCGCGGCCCTTGTCACCGGATCGCTGTGGGGCAAGCCCATGTGGGGGACCTGGTGGGCGTGGGGCGATTCGCGCCTGGTCTCGGTGCTGGTGCTGTTTTTGCTGTTCATCGGGTACATCGGCCTGCGCGCCAGTATCGACGATGAAGCCAAGGCCGCGCGCGCGGCCGAGATCCTGGCCCTGGTGGGACTGGTGAACCTGCCGGTGATCAAGTTCTCGGTCGACTGGTGGAACACCCTGCATCAGGGAGAATCCATCTTTCGCCGAGGCGGACCGACCATCGCCGCCGTCTACCTCGTTCCCTTGTTTCTCATGGGCGCCGGATATGCCGCCGCCTTCGGGGCTCTGTGGCTGACCCGCACCCGCGCCGAGGTCATGCGTCGCCGGGCCGCTGGCCTCGCCGTCAGGGCCGCCCTGTGACCCCCCCGTGAACGCCATGACCGGTCTTGTCGTGCAGGGCGGACGGTACGCGGCCTTCATCTGGGGCGCCTATGGGGTCAGCGGCCTGGCCCTTGGCTGGATGGTCGCGGATACCCTGGTCCGGAGCCGGGCGGCCAGGCGGGCGCTCGAGCGGCTGGAGCGCACCGCGCGGGTCGAGGCCAACGACCGATGAGGCGTCTGGCCGCCTTCGCTCCACTGGCGGCCCTGCTGGCGGCCATTGTCCTCTTCGCCGGCTGGTCGTTGCGGCGCAATCCGCAAGTGACGCCCACGGCCATGGTCGGCAAGCCGGTCCCCGACGTCGTGCTGCCGCGGCTAGGCGTGGCGGGCTATTCCTCTCTGAGGGCGGTGGCCAAGGGTCCGACTCTGGTCAACTTCTACGCCTCCTGGTGCGCGCCGTGCGCCGAGGAATCGCCGGCTCTCATGGCCCTTAAGGCCGAGGGCGTGCGCATCGTCGGCGTGGCCTATAAGGACGACCCAAGCGCCGCAGGCGCATTCCTCAAGCGGCTTGGCGATCCGTACGCCGAAAATCTCGAAGATCGCAGCGGCGCCGCGGCCATCGAATTCGGCCTAACCGGTGTGCCCGAAACCTACGCTGTCGATGCCCGGGGCGTCATCCGCGCCAAGCGCGCCCAGCCCATTGATGCCGCCGACGCCGAAGCCCTGATCGCCGCGGCCTCGAACTAGGCGCCCAGCGCCCAGCCTTCCTCGTGCTCGATGGCCTGGGCGACCTCGGGCGAAACCCGCCCGGTTGGAGCGAACAGCGCGCCGAGTCTGCCGGCCTCGTCCAGCTTGGCCAGACGTTCGGCCAAGGCGCGCAGCCGCGCCGAATCCTTGAGTTCGCCGGGCAGGGGCTGGGCCTTGACGCCGCCATCGGCCACCTCGGCCGCGACCACGTCGATCCCGGCCAGATCGGCCTCGGCAAGGGCCTTCCATCCGGTTTCGAACGGCCATGCCCGCATGGAAGGGGTTGCCGCGCGCAGGCGCCGCGCCATGGGGATGCCGAGGATGGCCAGTCCACCGACGGCGCCATTGTAATAGAGCTTCCACACCGGATTGGCGCTCTTGCGCGCGATGTCCACTTGGCGGAACTCTGGCACGTCGCCCGGTCCATGGTCTCGCCCACGCTTGGGTCGCAAGGTAGTGAGCGTGTCCCTGGGTGGACAACCCCAGAACGGAAAGGGCCCCCCGGTCAGGCGGCGGTTGATCTCCGAGCCGACGCCGAAGCGGTTGTTGGTGTTGTCAGCCTTGTCCCTGGCCATCTTGGCCAACTGGTCCCAGACCGAGCGCCAGGGTTCGTCGCCGGCCAGCTTGAGGCCGGCCGCCAAGCCGCGGGGAAAACCCAACGGAAATTCGAAGCCGATCAGGGTGCGCTCGCGCCGCTTGACCCGATCTTCAAGGATTGAGGCGATCAGAGTCTCACCCTGGGCGCGCGTGGGCGGATTGTGCGCCTCGAACGCCAAGCGGAAACGCACGTCGCGTTTCAGCACCCCGATCCAGACCGAGTCCGCGCCGGTCGTCGGCTTGGAAGCCGCGCTCCACTGAGCGATCACATAGGCGTTGAACAGCCGGGCCACGTTACTCTCTAGAGCCGCCGTGACCGCCTTGGAAGGGACTCTCGCTTAACCAGCCGGCCGCGCGGATGCCTAAATAAGCTTGACCAGCATCTTTCCGACGTTCTCACCCTTGAACAGCTTGAGGAACGCCGCAGGGGCGTTCTCGATGCCGTCCTCGATCGTCTCGCGCCATTTGACCTTGCCCTGGGCGATCCAGGCCGACATGTCGCGGATGAAGGCCTCCTGCATGTCCATGTTGCTGGAGACGATGAAACCCTCGAGCCGGAGCTGTTTGCCCACAGCCATGATCAGGCCGCGCACGCCGGGACCGAGGTCGGTGGCATTATATTGCGAGATCATGCCGCACAGGGCGAACCGCCCCATCGGCCTCGCAGCCATCAGCGCCGCCTCCATGTGCGCGCCGCCGACGTTCTCGAAATAGACATCAATGCCGTTGGGCGCGGCCCGCATGAGCGCCGCGGTCAGGTCGCCCTCAGCCTTGTAGTCGATGACATGATCGACGCCCAATTCCTTCAGATAGGCGACCTTCTCGGCCCCGCCGGCCGAGCCGATCACGGTGTGCCCTTTCAGCTTGGCGATCTGGCAAACCACCTGGCCGACCGCGCCGGCGGCCGCGGAGACGAACACCACATCACCGTCCTTGAGCGCGGCGATTTTCAACAGTCCGATGTAGGCGGTCATCCCCGGCATGCCGGCGACGCCCAGGAACGCCTCCGGAGGCAGGCCATGGGTCTCCAACTTCTGTATGGCGGCGGCCGGGGCGTTGAAGGCCTCCCGCCAGCCCAGGAAGCTCTGCACGGGGTCGCCGGCCTTGAAGGCGGGATCGTTTGAGGCGACCACCTCGCCCACCGCACCGCCCTGCATAACCTCCCCCAACTGGAACGGCGGCACGTAGCTGGCCATGTCGTTCATCCGGCCGCGCATATAGGGGTCCACGGTCATCCAGTGGTTGCGCACCTGGATCTCGCCCGGCGCGGGATCAGGCAGGGTGACGCTCGCCAGTTCGAAATTGCTGGCCTGGGGCACGCCCACTGGACGGCTTTTCAGGCGGATTTCCTTCGAGGTGGTCATGACGCGTTCTCCTGGAGCCTGATCTTGTCGGCTTCTGCTCTAGCGCGGCGCGGCGGCGCGCTCCAGTGGCGCTGTCGGCCCTCTCCTGTTAGGCCAGCCTCATGACCTCCACCCTGCGCGCGGGCGTGATCGGCGCCGGCGTCTTCGGCAGCTATCACGCGGCCAAGTACGCCGACGCGCGCGACGTCGCGTTGGCGGCCGTATTGGATCCGCACCCGGAGCGCGCCCAAGGGCTCGCCGACCGGTTCGGCGGCCGGGCCTTCACCGACCTGGAAGCCTTTTTCGCGGCAGTGGATGTGGTCTCCATCGCCACGCCCGCTATCCACCATGGGCGCCTGGCCCTCAGCGCCTTGCGCGCTGACAAGCCCGCCTATGTGGAAAAGCCTATCGCCGTCGTCCCGGAGGAGGCGGACGCCATCGTCGCCGAGGCGCGCAAGCGGGGCCTGGTGGTCGCCTGCGGATTCCTGGAGCGCGCCGCCTTCGCCGCTATGGGGCTCTACGCCATCCCCCATCCGCCGCTGAGCATGGAATGCGCCCGGCTGGGCCCCGCCTCGGCGCGCAATCTCGACGTATCTGTGGTCGTCGACCTGATGATCCATGATCTCGATCTGGCCCTCCACCTCACGGCCTCGGAGCCGCTGACCGTCGAGGCCGACGGCGCGCGGGTGGTCAACGCCCTGTTCGACGAGGCGTCAGCCGAGGTTAGTTTCGAGGATGGCTTCCAGGCCAGTTTTCGGGCCTCGCGCGTCGCCCAGAGGCGTGAACGGACGCTGACCCTGGTCTATTCCGAAGGCGAGGTGAGGCTCGATCTCCTGGCCCACACCTTCGACAACACCACGCCGTGGCGCCTGGACGCTGGATTCGAGGAGACGTCGGCAGGGCGTGACAGCCTGGGCGCGAGCCTGGCGGCGTTCCTCGCCGCCGTGCGTGGAGACGGCGCGCCGCTGGCCGATGCGACGGATGGCGCTCGCGCCCTCGACCTGGCGCTTGCGGTGGAGCACGCCGTGGGGGGATAACCCTCGCCTTGTCAGGAGGTCTTCCATGTCCAGCGCCCACGACTTCTCGTTCACCAGCATCGATGGCGCGGCCCTGCCGCTGGCCGGTTTCAAGGGCAAGGCGGTGCTGGTGGTGAATACCGCGTCCAAGTGCGGCCTCACCCCGCAGTACGAGGGCCTGGAGACGCTCTACCGCAACTGGCGAGACAGGGGCCTGGTGGTTCTGGGCGTGCCTTGCAACCAGTTCGCCGGGCAGGAACCGGGGGCGGAGAGCGAGATCAAGGACTTCTGCGCCCTGGCCTATCAGGTCGACTTCCCCATGACCGCCAAGACCGAGGTCAAGGATGCCGGTCGGCATCCGTTCTACGCCTGGGCGGAGGAGGTTCTCGGGCCGCCGGCGGTTCCGGCGTGGAATTTCCACAAGATTCTTATTGGGCCGGACGGCGCGGCGATCGCCGCCTTCGGCTCGCGCACCGATCCCCTCGATCCAGAGATCACGAACGCGGTTTCGGCCACGATCTGAGTCTCCGATGAAGACCCTCGGCCTCATCGGCGGCCTGAGCTGGGAGAGCACGGCGGTCTATTATCGGCTACTCAATCGCATTGCCCGCGAAAGGCTGGGTGGCCACCACTCGGCCGAGCTGTTGATGTATTCAGTCGACTTCGCTCCGATCGCCGCCATGCACGCCGCCGGCGACTGGCCCGCGGCCGCCGAAGTCATGATCGATATCGCCCGCCGGCTCGAACGCGGCGGCGCCGAGGCGATCCTCATCTGCTCGAACACCATGCACAAGACGGCCGGCGAGGTCCGGGCAGCGGTGGAGGTTCCCTTGATCGACATCATGCAGGTGACGGCGTCCAGCGTCCGCGCCGCGGGGGTGCGCCGGCCGTTGCTGCTGGGCACGCGCTTCACCATGGAACAGGACTTTTATGTCGACGGCCTGAATGCTGGCGGGGTCACACCGACAATACCGCCCATTGGCGCGCGCCAATGGCTGCACGAGGTTATCTACGGCGAGTTGGTCCAGGGGCGGGTCGAGCCCGCTTCGCGGCGCACCTTTGTCGTCATGGTCGACCGGGCGGTGGCGGAGGACGGGGTTGACGGCGTGATCCTCGGGTGCACCGAGCTTGGCCTGCTGGTAGGGCCAGATGATCTGTCAACGCCGACCTTCGACACCACCGAACTGCACGCGAGGGCAGCCATGGACTTCGCGCTCGGCTAGAGCCGTCTAGGGCAGGGGCGACACGCCGAACGCCCATTGGTGGATAGCCAAAACGCCGACCCAGATCGCCAGCGCCAGGGCGAGACGCCACCAGCCGATCTCCGCCAGGTCCAGTCGTTGCCGGCGGGCGGCGATGGCCGCGAACGGGACGTTAGAGGTGCGCGCGGCGAAAGCGTCCCAGGCTTCGCCCAGGGCGCGGCGGCGCTTGGCGTCGATGCTCGTCGTGCCAAACAGCGCCAGGAGGAGCAGGGAGCCGAAGAAAATAAGCGAGGCGACGCTGCCGTTCACCAGAATATGGCCGGCGGCCCAGACCGCCACGCCCCACAGGAACGGATGGCGGGTGATGCGCAGCATGCCCTTGATGGCGTCAGGACGTTCCAGGACCGACTGCTGGCGGACGCTGGTGGGATTGGGCGTGGTCAGTCCGGGGACAACCAACAGAAACGCGATCAGCTGAAAGGCCAGCTGAATGTCCTTGGTGGCCGGACTGGCCGTCCAGATCAGGCTGTTGGCGCTGGCCGTCCTGGCCCCGGCGAAGGCGAAGCCCAGCCAAACGAGACAGGCGATCGAGGCCAGGGAGAACAGGCCCATATAGGGGCCTTCGCCCACGGCCCCGGTCAAGGCGTCGCGCACTCGCGTACCCGAAACCAGAAGATGCAGGAGCACGAAGGCCGCGGCGGCGGCGAGCAGGACGGTCATGGTCTGACCTTTCGATGCTGACTGGCGGACCATGAAGGACCGTCTCCGGCCCGTCAAACGTCAGAGCCTGATGGTCTTGCCCTGAACAGATGCAAAGGCTGAATCAGGCTCTGCGCGTTTCAACGACGAGCAAGATTCAGCTTTGAGACGATTCCGTCTCAAACCATCTTGCTCTCAGAGCCGCAGTTCGGCCACCACCGGAACATGGTCGGAGGGTTTGTCCCGGGCCCGGGTATCCCGGTGGATCACCACGCGCTCAAGCCGATCGGCCGCCTGGGGGGAGAGCAGCAGGTGGTCGATGCGGATGCCATGGTTCCGGTTCCAGGCGCCGGCCTGATAGTCCCAGAACGTATAGCCGCCCGGTGCGCCGTCCACCGCCATGTAAGCGTCGGTCAGCCCGAGCCATTTCAGGCCGCGGAACGCTGCCCGGCTCTCCGGTTGGAAGAGGGCGTCTGTGGTCCACGAGGCCGGGTTGTCGGCGTCATCGGGCTCCGGAATCACATTGTAGTCGCCGGCCAGGGCAAGCGGCTCCTCGTGAGCGAGCAGAGCCTTGGCGTGGTCGGCAAGCCGCTCCAGCCAGCGGAGCTTGTAGGCAAATCTATCGGTCCCGACCGGATTGCCGTTGGGCAGATAGATGGATGCGACGCGCACCGGGAAGGGCCCCGACACCACCGCCTCCAGATAGCGGGCGTGGTCGTCTCCATCGTCGCCCGGAAGGCCCACGCGCACGTCTTCGAGCGGGGTCTTCGAGAGCAGGGCGACGCCGTTGTAGCTCTTCTGGCCGTGGGTCGCGACGTTGTAGCCTAGGGTCTCGAACGCCAGCCTTGGGAAGTTCTCGTCAACGCACTTGATCTCCTGCAGGCAGGCGACGTCGGGGGCGGCCTCCCGGAACCAGGTCAGCACCGTCTCCAGCCGCGCGTTGATCGAATTGACGTTCCAGGTGGCGATGCGCACGTGCGCGCTCTCAGATCGAGAAGCTGACGCCGCAGCCGCAACTGGACTTGGCGTTGGGATTGCGCATCCGAAACTCCGCCGCCGCCAGCTCGTCCACGAAGTCGATCTCTGAGCCCTTGAGCAGCGCCAGCGAAATCACATCCACCACCGCCGCGGCGCCGTCACGCTCGATGGTCAGATCGTCTTCCTCAGGCGCGGCGACCAGATCGAAGCGATATTGGAACCCCGAGCACCCGCCTCCGTCGACGGCCACGCGCAACATCACCGGATGGCCTTCGCGACCGGAGATGGCGTTCAGGCGGCGTGCGGCCGCGGCGCTGAGGGTGATATCTGGGTTGGTCATCGCTTGGGCGTTACAATTGCGCGCTCTATATGAGGTGCTCTCAGCCTCTTGGCAAAGGGGCGCTTCCGATTGGACCGCCCATGGCGCATGCGTCCGGCGCCAAAGTGGCTTGGGCCGAAGACCCTGGCCGCAGCAAGGGTCGTCGGCACGCCGAGCCGGCCAGCGCCTCGCGTTCGCCCTTCGCCCGCGACCGCGACCGGATCATCCACACTTCGGCGTTCCGACGTCTGAAAGAGAAATCCCAAGTGTTTGTCGCCCACGAGGGCGACCATTTCCGCACCCGGCTCACCCACACCTTGGAGGTTGCGCAGATCGCGCGCTCCATCGCCACGGCGTTGCAGCTAGATTCCGATCTTGCCGAAGCCATCGCGCTCGGCCATGACCTCGGCCACCCGCCCTTCGGCCACGCCGGCGAGGAGGAGTTGGAGCGTCAGATGTCCGCCTTCGGCGGCTTCGACCACAACGTCCAGACGTTCAGCGTGCTCACGCGGCTGGAGCGGCGTTATCCAACGTTCGACGGCCTCAACCTCACCTGGGAGACCCTCGAGGGCGTGGTCAAACACAATGGGCCTGTCGTCCATGTCGCGGAGCGGCCGGCCTGGCGCGAGATCGTCCGCTATGACGAGGCCTATCCGCTGGGTCTTGCGACCTGGCCGTCCGCCGAGGCTCAGGTCGCCGCAATCTCGGACGACATCGCCTACAACAATCATGATGTCGACGACGGACTCTACGCCGGCCTGTTTGAACTCGACGAACTTCTGAGGGTGCCGGTGATCGGCCCCGTCGTGCACGGAGTCCGCGCCGATTTTCCGGCGCTCGATGCTGGGCTCGTCCGGCTGGAAGCGGTGCGCCGCATGATTGGCGAGATGGTCGGCGATGTCCTGGGCGAGACCGCCAGACGGGTCACCGCTTCCGGCGTAGCCAGCGCCGATGAGGTGCGCGGCCTGGGCAGTGTCTTGATCGCCTTCTCCCCGGCTATGACCGAGGATCTGGCCCGTCTGCGCGCCTTTTTGCACGAGCGCATGTACCGTCACTGGCGGGTCAATCGCAGCCGCAGCCAGGCCAGGCGCATTCTGGCCGAGATGTTCGCTCTGTTCCTCGCCGAGCCCGACGTCCTGCCGGCGGAGTGGTTCGCGCGCCTGCATGGGCTCGATGAGGCGTCGCGCGCGCGCGTCATCTGCGACTACATCGCCGGCATGACCGATCGCTATGCGATCGAGGAGCATCGCCGGTTGTTCAATCTGGATGTCTGGCCTTAGCGCTGCCCAGAATCCGCCCCAATCCGGACTTGGCCGCGACTATTTGTCCCGCCCTGGGGTTTTGCTCCCTGGCATCTGGTAAATTCAGCCGAATCAAGGCGAATTACGTCGAATCTTTGTCAGGCTTTCTTAAGAGAATCACCCGCCAACTACACTTCCGTTAACGATTCCTTTGCCGGGAGGACCGAGGTTCGCCCGGTTCATCGGGAGCCACAATGTCCAACACATATCGGGACCCCAATCCGCCCGAGCGGCCGCTGGCGTTCGACCGTTATGCGGACCGCCCTCGGCGCGGGCCCGCGCCCGTAACCCTCATCGTCAGCTTGATGATTCTGGCGGGTGTCGGCGGCGGAGTCGTCTATCTCTATCGGGGCGGCGTGCGCGGCCCTGACGGTCCGCCCGAGCCGGTCGGCGTGCCCATTCGCGACGTGCGCGTCGCCGCCCCGCCCCAGACGCCGACGCCCGATCCGGCCGCCGGCTTGTCTATCTACAAGGACGATCCCAACGCCACGCCCGGCGCGCCGAGCTTCGCTCCCCCACCTGAGCAGCCGATGCCGCGGCCGAGCCCGCCGGCGGGGGCCGCCCCGATGACGAGCCCGGCCGCCCCCACGACGGTCGCCGCGACCAGCGCGCCCC
>OUNO011322816.1_pt1 | contig 16843 bp, 14 predicted proteins | sample 1779811 | NCBI WGS metagenome assembly OUNO01 (sample SAMEA3914804, study PRJEB12502) | metagenome | biome: forest; material: soil | place: Canada | collected 2010-06-25 | depth 0.3 m | reverse complement strand
CTACGATCCCGACCGCATCGAATACGACCGCGAGCAACTGCGAAAATATTACCGGAATCGCGGCTTCTATGACTTCCGGGTGATCTCGTCGGTGGCCGAACTGGCGCCCCACCGCAACGGTTTCGCCGTGACCTACGCCCTCGACGAGGGAGAGCGCTATCGGTTCGGCAATCTCACCGTGAAGTCGGATCTGAAAAAGCTCAATCCCGACATCATGCGGCTGTTGCTGCCGATCCATTCCGGCCAGATCTATGAAGACCAGAAGATCGAAAGTGCGACCGACAATCTGACCTTCGCGGCCGGAGCGGCGGGCTTCGCCTTCGTTGACGTGCGTCCGCATTACACGGCCAATCCGGCCAAACATACCGTGGATGTGGAGTTCGACATCAAGGAAGGTCCTCGCGTCTACATCGGTCGCATTGATGTCGTCGGCAATACTGCCACTTTGGACAGTGTGATCCGCCGCCGGCTGCTGGTTGCCGAAGGGGACGCTTACAATCGCGCCCTGGTCGACCGGTCTAAGGCGAACGTGAAAGCGCTCGGCTTTTTCAAGGACGTCGACGTCACCAATGCGCCCAGCTCCGAGCCCGACAGGACCAACCTCCTGGTAAAGGTCACGGAACAGCCTACGGGCCAATTGTCGTTTAGCGCCGGTTACAGCACGGTCGACAAACTGGTGACGGATATCAGCATCAACCAAACGAATTTCCGGGGACGCGGCCAGAACCTGGGTATGCGCATTTCCCTCGGCACATTGCGCCAGCAGATCGACGTGTCATTCACCGAGCCGCACTTCCTGAATCGCGATCTCCAGGCGGGCTGGGACGTCTATGCCTATAAATACAACTTCTTTCAGTATTCCGACTACAACACGACTTCGGCCGGCGCCGTTTTCCGGGTGGGCTTCCCGCTAACCGCGAACGCTTCGTTGACGACCAGGTACACAATCAGGACTGACGACGTCATCGTCCAGAACGCAGTCTGTATTCCTGGCGAGGAAGCAGTTTCCATAGTATTGTGCGAGGAACGAGGAGCGTACCTTACGTCAAAGCTGGGCTACACTCTGACATACGATCGACGCAACGACGCCCACAATCCAACCCGCGGCTTTTTTGTCACCCTTTCACAGGATATCGCGGGCGCCGGCGGTGATGTTCACTATGTGCAGTCGACTGCGAATGCCGGTTGGTACCATGGCTGGGGTAAAGACTGGCGGCTCAGCATCACCGGCGTGGCCGGCTATGTCGACGGTTGGAACGGCGACTCGATCCGAATCGCCGACCGATTCTATCCTGGCGGCGACGACTTCCGCGGCTTTGACATCGCCGGCATCGGGCCGAGAGACCTGCAATTTGGCGACGCGCTGGGCGGCAAGTTCAAGGCCATCGGCACGATCGAGGAAACCATACCGACCGGCTTGCCGGAGCAGTACGGAATCAAGCTGGCTGCGTTCACGGACTTCGGCACGGCCGGCTTGCTCGACAAGCGTGACAAGACAAATCCGGACACCGGTTTACCTCTAACCACGGTCGTCGATGATTTGTATTTCCGCGCTACTGCCGGTATAAGCGTGTTCTGGAAGTCCCCCATGGGTCCGTTGCGATTTGATTTTAGTCAGATCATTCGTAAGGACTACTATGACAAGACTCAACTATTCAGGTTCTCTACCGCGACAACATTCTAACTTTTATTCAAGGTCCCAATCGTGATGAAGATTAGACAAATTTTATTGGGCTCGGCGATCATCGCCCTGCTGGCCTCGAGCTCGACGGCGGCGCCGGTGGCGGCCCGGCCGGCGGCGGCCCCGCCGGTGGCCCAAGGCCCGGCGATTCCCGGAGTGTGCATTCTGTCGGTCAATCAGGCCATCACCACGTCCACTGTCGGGCGCTACGTCAGTGATCGGATGAATCAGATCGTCGCTCAGGTGAAAGCGGAGTTGACTCCCGAGGACACCGCGATCGCCACCGACGGCCGGGCCCTGGAAGCCCAGCGCACCACCCTGGCTGCTGCAACGTTTCAAACGCGCGCCCAGGACCTTCAGAACCGCGTTAACGCGCTTCGGCAAAAGGCGGACCTGAGGCAGCGCGAGGTTCAGGCGACGGAACAAAAGTCGCTCAACCGTATCGCCCAGGAACTCGATCCCATCGCCCGCCAGCTATACGCGCAGCATCGCTGCAGCCTCCTGGTCAACAAGGAAGCGGTGATGATTGCCAACCCGGAGATGGACATCACGACCCAGGCGGTGGCGGGGCTGAACGCGCGCATCCAGCAATTTGCCTTTGATCGCGAACACCTGGACACGGCCCAAGCCGCATCGCGCTAGACCGACCGGCGGGGGCCCTCGGTTCGGGACCTTCTCATGCCGGACCCGCGATTCTTCGATACTCTCGAACCCGTCTCGCTGGCGGCGCTCGCCGCCTTGACCGGCGCCGTGCTGGCCCACGGCGATGCGAGCCAGTTGGTGTCTAGGGTGGCGACCCTTGAGCAAGCGGATTCGGAGGCGGTGACCTTCCTGGCGGATCGGCGCCATGCTCCTGATCTGGCGCCCGGACTGGCGGGCGCTTGTTTTGTAACCGACTCTCTGTCGGCGTTCGTTGGCGGCTCGACCGCTGTCTTGGTGACGCCGGTTCCGCACGCGGCTTATGCGGCTGCCGCTGATCGCCTGCACCGTGCGCGCGTCCATCCTCCGGGAAGTCCGGCGATACATCCTGACGCTGATCTTGAGCCGGGCGTGACACTCGCCCATGGGGTGACGATCGGACCCGGGGCGACGATTGGCCGCGGCGCGCACCTATCCGCCGGCGCCGTGATCGGTCCGGGCGTGGCCCTTGGCCGAGGCAGTTATGTGGGCGCTAATGCAGTCATCGGCTTCGCCCTGATCGGGGACCGGGCGCGCATCTATGCCGGCGCCGTTATCGGCGAAGCCGGGTTCGGCGCCACCGTCGGACCGGGTGGCGTGATCGATGTGCCCCAACTTGGCCGGGTGATCCTCCAGGACGGGGTCACCATCGGGGCCAATTCCTGTGTCGACCGTGGGGCCTATGGAGACACGGTGATCGGAGAGAACACCAAGATCGACAACCTGGTCCAGGTCGGACACAACGTCCTCATCGGGCGCAACTGCGTGTTCGCGTCTCGATGCGGTATTTCCGGCAGTACGGTCATTGGCGATGGCTGCATGTTCGGCGGTAGCGTCGGCGTCGCCGACCACCTCACCATCGGCGACGGCGCCCGCCTGGCCGCCCGGGCGGGCGTCACCCGGGATGTCCCGGCAGGCGAAACATGGGGAGGTTATCCGGCCAGACCGATGCGACAGTGGCTTCGCGAAACCGCTTGGACGGCGTCTGCCGCCCAACGTCGAGCGAAAAAGGGGTTGGACTGATGACGGGGCTGGCGGAGCAGATACAGGACGAGATCGACATTCAGGAGATTTTGCGGCGCATACCGCACCGGCCGCCTTTCCTGTTCATCGATCGGGCCGAGGCGTTCGAACCGGGAAAGACTCTGACCGGCGTCAAGAACGTCACCATCAACGAACCGTTCTTCCAGGGACACTTTCCGGGCAGCCCTGTCATGCCTGGCGTGCTGATTATCGAGGCCATGGCCCAGACCGGCGGCCTGCTGATGTCCAAGTCCTGGGACGTCGATCCCGAGGGCAAGATCATTCTGTTCATGTCGGTGGACAATTGCCGGTTCCGCCATCCGGTGCGCCCCGGTGACATCTTGCGCCTTGTGGTTGACGTGCATCGATCCCGCGGCGACGTGGTCAAGTTCAAGGGACGAGGAATGGTTGGCGACAAACTTGCCGCCGAGGCCGAGTTCGCCGCGATGTTGGTGGACACCCGTAGATGAGCCAAGTTCATCCGACCGCGGTGGTTGGGACCGGCGCGCGCCTGGCTCAACATGTCGAGGTCGGACCCTACAGCCTCGTGGGGGCCGATGTGTCCTTGGGCGAGGGCGTGAAGATCGGCTCGCACGTCGTCATCGTGGGCGCCACAGAGATCGGGGCGGGCTGCACCGTGCACCCTTTTGCAGTCCTGGGCGGCCCCCCCCAACATGCTGGCCACAGAGGCGAGCCGACGCGTCTCGTGATCGGACCGCGAAATTTGATCCGCGAACATGTGACTATGCACTGCGGGACGGCCATGGGCAGGGGCGTCACCACAGTCGGTTCGGATGGTTTCTTCATGGTCGGGGTCCACGTGGGGCACGACTGCGTCGTCGGCGATCATGTGCTTATGGCCAACAACGCTACGCTGGGCGGTCACGTAACCCTTGGGGACCATGTGATCATGGGTGGGCTGTCGGCTGCACACCAGAACACCCGCATCGGCCGCCACGCGTTCATCGGCGGCATGGCCGGCGTGAACCATGACGTCATCCCGTTCGGGAATGTGTGGGGCAACCACGCTCACCTCGAGGGGCTGAACCTCGTCGGACTCAAGCGGCGTGGCTTTTCGCGGGAGGCAATCAACACCCTGCGCGCCGCTTACCGGATGTTATTCGCGGAGGAGGGGACCTTTCAGGAGCGGTTGGAGGACACGGCCTACGCCTATTCGGGCTCGCCCGAGGTAATGGAAATCGTTGACTTCATCCGCGCCGACGCCAGTCGCCCACTGACCACGCCCCAGCGGGAGATCTAGGTCGCCGCCGTGAGGAAGCTGGGGCTGATCGCCGGCGGCGGGGCTCTGCCGGTGACCCTCGCGCGCCACTGTCGCGCGATTGGCCGTCCGCTGTTTGTGATCCGCCTGCAAGGTTTCGCCGACGCTCAGTTGGAGGAATTCGTCGGCTGCGACCTCGGATTGGGCCGTCTGGGTGCGGCTATCGACGCCTTGCGCGACTCGGGGTGCGAAGCGGTGTGCTTGGCTGGAGCCGTCGCGCGTCCCGACCTTCGCAATCTGCGGCCCGACCTGCGTGGCTTGGCGGTCCTGCCAGGCGCCGTGGCGGCCGCCGCTAAGGGTGACGACGCCCTCCTGACATATTTGCTCGGGGTGTTCGAAGGCGAAGGACTTACCGCCGAGGGCGCGCAGGAGGTCATGTCGGATCTCGCTTTGACCCTCGGACCGATTGGGCGACACCGGCCGCGGCGGTCGCATCAGTTGGATATCAGGCGCGCGATGGACGCCGCGACGGCCATAGGCAGGCTAGATGCGGGTCAGGCCGCCGTCAGCTGCGATGGGTTGATCCTGGCCCTGGAGGCGCAGGAGGGCACGGACGCGATGCTGGAGCGCGTCGCGCGCCTTCCACCTTCGGTGCGGGGAGATTCCAAACATCGCCGCGGGGTGCTCGCCAAGGCATGCAAGCCGGAACAGGAACGGCGCGTGGATCTGCCGACCATCGGTCCGGGCACCATCCGGCGCGCGGCTGATGCTGGCCTCGTCGGCGTCGTTGGAGTGGCCGGCTTGACGCTGGTTCTCGATCGAGATCGGGTCACGGCCCTGGCCGACGATCTTGGCCTGTTCGTCCTCGGTTTGCGCGCCAGGGCGGAGTGACCATGGTTTGCGTGATGCTGGTCGCCGCCGAGCCGTCTGGCGACACGCTCGGCGCGGCGCTGGCGTCAGCCTTGCGAGAGCGGCTCGGCGATACCATGCGGCTGGTCGGCGTCGGGGGTCCGCTGATGGCCGGACAGGGGATCGATAGCCCGTTCGATATCACGCCACTCTCGGTTCTCGGCGTGACTGACGCCTTGCGCGTCTATCCCTTGGTCCGGCGAAGAGCCAGGGAAACCGGTGCGATCGCCGCCCGTGAGCGACCCGATGTCGCCGTGCTCATCGACTCATGGGGCTTCAATCTGCGAGTTGCGCACGCGATCCGGCGGGCCAACCGCGACGTCTTCATCTTCAAATATGTTGCGCCGCAAGTCTGGGCGACCAGGCCGGGCCGGGCGCGCACGCTGGCTAAGGCGGTTGACCACCTGTTGACGATCCACGCCTTCGATGCGCCGTGGTTCGAGAAAGCGGGGCTGGCCACAACCTTTGTCGGTAACCCGGTGCTTGCTCATGGCTCCGCGGACGCACAGGCGGGTGCGCGTTTTCGCCGTGAGATCAGCGCCGGACCCGACGATCCAATCCTGATGGTCGCTCCGGGCAGCCGACGAGGGGAGGTAAAACGCCTCATCCGGCCCTTCGCCGATGCGGCTCAACGCCTGCTGGCCGATCGGCCGCGGTTAAGGATCGTGGTGCTGGCCGCGGACGCCTTGGCCGAGGAAGTCGCAATGGCGGACGCTTGGCCCTTCCCGGCCGAATTCGTGACCGGCGAAGCCAGGCGGCGCGGCGCCATGGCGGCGGCCACAGCGGCGCTCGCCTGCAGCGGCACGGTGACAACGCAACTGGCCATGGCCGGGACGCCGGTGGTGGTGGCCTATCGCCTGGATCCTCTTACCGCCCCCATCGCCAGGCTGCTGATCCGCACGCCCTACATAACCTTGTTCAATGTCGCCGCGCGCCGGATGGTGGCTCCTGAGTTCATTCAAGGGGCTTGCACCGGGCCGCGCCTCGCCGCGGAGTTGACGCCGCTGCTGGATGATCCGGCTGCGCGGGAGCGCCAGGTCAAGGCTCAGTTCGACGCTGTCGAAAACATGCGCGGCGGCATAGTGGATCCGGCCGGGGCGGCCGCCGATGTGGTGATCGCCCGGCTGGCGAATGGCGCTGCTGTCTAGGGCCGCGCGTCCAGCGGAACGTAGTCGCGCTTGAGGGGGCCGGTATAGAGCTGGCGGGGACGCCCGATCTTCCGCTGCGGATCCTCAAACATTTCCTTCCACTGGCTGATCCAGCCCACCGTCCGGGCGATGGCGAACAGAACCGTGAACATGGTGGTCGGAAACCCCATGGCTTTGAGAGTAATGCCCGAATAGAAATCCACGTTTGGAAACAGTTTCCGGTCCACAAAATACGGATCGTGCAGGGCAATCTTCTCCAACTCCAGCGCGACTTTCAGCAACGGATCGTCAGAGTCGCCCACTTCATCGAGCACCTCGTGACATGTCTTCTGCATCACTGTGGCGCGAGGATCATAGTTCTTATAAACTCGGTGCCCGAAGCCCATCAGGCGATATTTCCGATCTTTGACGCCCTGGATGTATTCGGGGATGCGGTCAACCGTTCCGATCTCTTGCAACATCATCAAAGCCTCTTCATTGGCTCCGCCGTGGCTCGGACCCCATAAGCAGGCGATCCCAGCGGCAATGCAGGCGAACGGATTGGCCCCGGAAGAGCCGGTGATGCGGACCGTCGATGTCGACGCGTTCTGCTCGTGGTCTGCATGCAGAATGAAGATCCGGTCCATAGCTTTGGTCAGGATTGGATTGGGCTTCCACTCTTCGGCCGGGACCGAAAAGGCCATGCGTAGAAAATTCTCTGCGTAGGAGATGTCGTTTCTTGGCGTCACAAAAGGCTGCCCGACGGAATACTTGTAGGCCCTGGCCGCAATGGTGGGCATCTTGGCGATCAACCGGTGGGCCGAGATCTTGCGTTGTTCGGGATCATCGACATTGATGCTGTCGTGGTAGAACGCCGACAGCGCGCCCACAGCCCCGGTCATAATCGCCATCGGATGAGCGTCGGAACGGAAGCCCCCGAAAAACCGGTCGAACTGCGCGTGCAGCATGGTGTGGTAGGTGATGGTGTGTTCGAAGTCTTCGAACTCGGCGGCGCTTGGCAGTTCGCCGTTCAGCAACAGATAGCACACCTCCAGGAACGTGGATCCGTTGGCAAGTTGTTCAATCGGATAGCCGCGATGCAGAAGCACGCCAGCGTCGCCGTCGATATAGGTGATCTTGCTCTCGCAACTCGCGGTGGAGGTGAAACCCGGGTCATAGGTGAATACGTCCGCGTCGGCGTAGAGCTGGCGGATATCGACGACATCCGGGCCGGTGGTGCCCTTGATCACCTGGAGATCGACGCTCTTGTCGCCGAGTGTGAGGGTCGCGCTGCCGGGCATCTGGGCAATCCCCTGTCGATAGCTTCGAATTCAAACTGGCGTTTCAGCCATCCTTATAGCGCCTTACCGCATGTGCGAAAGTGCGTCATCCATGCGCCCCAGGCTCTCCGCCTTGCCCAGCGCGGCCAAGGCGCCGGCGAGGTCGGGCGCGCGTCCATCGCCGGATAGAACTGCGCGCAGGGCCTGCCCGAACGCCCCCAAGCCCACGCCTTCGGCGGTGGCGAACGCCCGCAGCGCCATACCCAGGTTTTGGGGACTCCAATCGGTTTCGCGCTGCAGCGCAGCCGCTAGGCGCGTCAGTCGCGCGCAGGTCTCCACATTGAGTAAGGCGGCGCCCTTGGCGTTCAGCTCGAGCGGTCGCGCTTTCAGCGCGAAGGCCGTCAGATCGGCTAGGTCCAGCACCGTCTTGGCGCCTTCCTTCACCAAGGGAATGGTGGTCAACAGCTTCTCTTCCGCGTCCGGCGGCAAGGAAATCTGTTCCGCGCTAATGGCGGCCAGGGTCATGCGGGCGAGCCGGTCGTCCGCGGCGGCGCGGATGTAGTGATTGTTGATGTGGTTCAGCTTGTGCCAGTCGAGCCGCGCCGGCGCACTGACGACATCGACGACATCGAACCAGGCGATGGCCTGATCGTCGCTGAAGATCTCATCGTCGCCATGGCCCCAGCCAAGCCGCGCGAGGTAGTTTCGCATTGCTTCCGGCAAATAGCCGAGGTCGGCAAACTCGACGACCGCCTGGGCTCCGTGTCGCTTGGACAACTTGGACCCGTCGGGACCATGGATCATGGGCACGTGGGCGAACGCCGGCAGGTCAAATCCCAGTGCCTGGTAGATCAGCGACTGCCGGGCGGCGTTGTTCAGATGGTCATCGCCGCGAATGACGTGGGTGATCCCCATGTCGTGATCGTCCACCACCACGGCCAGGTTGTAGGTGGGACCGCCGTCAGAACGGAGCAGCACCAGATCGTCCAGGTCCCTGTTGCGGAATATCACCGGTCCTTTGATCAGGTCAGCCACGACGGTCTCGCCATCCAGTGGACCCCTGAACCTGACTGTAAACGGCCGGTTCTCTCCCGCCGGGGGGGTGCGATCGCGCCACGCAGAGCGGATGGCTCGGCCTTCGGCCCTGGCGCGTTCACGTTCGGCGGCCAGTTCCTCCACCGTCATGTAGCAGCGATAGGCGGCGTCCTTGTCGAGCAACGCCTGCACCGCCTCGCGGTGGCGGTCCTGCCGCGCGTGCTGGAACACCGGCGGTCCGTCGGGCGTCAGGCCGAGCCACTCGAGGCCCTCGAAGATCGCTCGCACCGCATCCGCCGTGGAACGCTCGCGATCTGTGTCCTCGACCCTGATAAGGAAGGCGCCGCCAAAGTGGCGTGCATAAAGCCAGTTGAACAATGCCGTGCGCGCGGTGCCAATGTGCATCATTCCCGTGGGCGAGGGGGCTATGCGGGTCACGACCGGCTTTGCGGAGGCGGCGGTGGGGGCGGACATCGGCGATCCGGTTGGGGGCAGCCTTGGCGCCGCCGGCGGGCGTGACGGCCCTGTGGCGGCCGGGCGCGGGTCTTATCACGGCGGTTCGTCGTCTTCCTAGCCTGGGCGCACTCGCCAGCGCGCTTTTGCGCGCGGCCGCCGTGCAGTGGGATCGTGTGCTGCCGTGGACGCCGGTCGCCTTCAGCCTTGGGGCGGCGGAGATCTTCTCTTCCCCCAGCGGCTGGCGGATCGTCTGGTCTCAGCCTCTGCGGGGCGTAAGGCCTGTTGGGCGTAAGGCCTTGGACGCTCAGTGGTAACGGCGGATAAGTCCCACGAGCTTGCCTTGTACCTCGATCTGGTCCGGACCGAAAATGCGGGTCTCATAGGCGGGGTTGGCCGCCTCCAGCGCGATTGACGCGCCCTTGCGACGCAGGCGCTTGAGCGTCGCCTCCTCGCCCATCACCAGGGCGACAACGATTTCACCGGAATTAGCATTTTCGCCGCGACGGATGACCACGTAGTCGCCGTCAAGAATGCCGGCCTGAACCATGGAATCACCCTGAACTTCCAGCACGAAATGCTCTCCGGCGCCCAGGATCGCCTCCGGAACCTGAAGGCGGTCCTTTTCGTCCTGTATGGCGGCGATCGGCGTGCCCGCGGCAATCCGACCCAGGATCGGCAGTTCCCGCACATCATTGGCCGCCGTGGGCGCGCGACCAGCTTCGACAACTTTGGGTTGGAACGGGTTTCGGCCCTTCGCCGGCGCGGCCGTGGTCGCTTGCTCCGGCAACTTCAGAACCTCCAGCGCGCGGGCGCGATGGGCCAGTCGCCGCAGGAATCCGCGCTCCTCGAGCGCCGTGATCAGCCGGTGAATCCCCGACTTCGATGCCAGGTCCAGAGCATCTTTCATCTCGTCGAACGAAGGGGAGACGCCTGTCTCCTTTATCCGCTCGTGGATAAACATCAGCAGTTCATGTTGCTTGCGCGTCAGCATCGCCGTCATCCTTGATGGACAAGGAACAAATCAAAAACGTTGGCGGCGTTCTCGGAGTGTTCTCAAAAATTGTCAAGATGAACGCGCAGGCAAACGCAACAGAGCTCGGGTCGCCGCCTCTACATCGACGGCGCGCATCAGGCTCTCGCCGACCAGCATCGCCCGGGCGCCTGCAGCCTCCAAGCGCGCCGCATCTACGGGCGTGTGGACGCCACTTTCTGTTACGAGGATTACAGTTGCAGGTATTTCCTCCGCTAATTTCTCGGTGACGGCAAGGTCGGTGACGAAGGTCCTCAGATCGCGGTTGTTGACGCCGATCAAGTCGGCGCCGAGCGCCCTCGCCCGGCGAAGTTCGGCCAGGTCGTGGGTCTCGGTGAGCACGTCCATGCCCAGGCGCCGGGCCTCGGAAATCAGGTCCCGCGCGAGCGAATCATCGACCAGCGCGAGAATCACCAACACCGCGTCCGCACCCAGAGCCCGCGATTCGGCTATCTGCCACGGATCGATCAGGAATTCCTTTCGCAGGCAGGGCAAGGCGCTCGCTGCGCGAACGGCGACGAGGTCGCGGTCGTCTCCCTGGAAACTCGGACCGTCGGTAAGGACCGATAGGCATGTCGCGCCACCGCGTTCATAGGCGTGCGCCAAGGCCGGCGGATCAAAATCCTGGCGGATCAGGCCCTTGGAGGGGGACGCCTTTTTGATCTCGGCGATCAGGGCGAGGCGGCCAGGCGCATAGGCGCGGGCGAGCGCCGCACGGAACCCCCTCGGGGCGGAGCAACCGCGCGCGCGTGTTTCGAGGCTCTGCAGCGACACCTTCGCGCGTCGTGCGCGTATCTCTTGGCGCTTATAGGCGCCGATCTGCTCGAGGATGTCGGTCACGCGCCCTCGTGGGTGAGAGCGATGAGCTTGTCGAGCGATGCCCGAGCCGATCCGGAGTCGATCGCTATGGCCGCGCGCTCGACGCCCTCGCGCAGGGTTTCGACCTTGTCGGCCACCAGAAACGCCGCAGCCGCGTTCATCAGCACGATGTCGCGATAGGGCCCGGCGGCGCCGTCTAGAAGCGCGCGCAACGCCGTCGCGTTCTCGGCCGGATCGCCGCCTCGCAGGTCGGACAGGGCAGCGCGGGGCAGGCCGACTGCCTCCGGCGTGATGTTGAACAGCCTCACCCCGCCATCCCGCCATTCGGCGACATGCGTCGTGCCGGTTGTGGTGATCTCGTCGAGGCCGTCGCCGTGCACCACCCAGGCTCGGGTCGCCCCCAACCCGCCCAGCACCCTGGCCAACGGATCGACCCAACGCCCGTCGTAGACGCCGAGCAGCTGGCGTTTGGCCCCGGCCGGGTTGGAGAGCGGCCCCAGCAGATTGAACACTGTGCGGAAGCCGAGCTCCTGCCTTATCGGGGAGACATGGCGCATCGCCCCGTGGTGCGCCGGAGCGAACAGGACACACAGGCCCGCCTCGTCCAGAGCCCGCCGTTGCGCTTCTGGCTCCGCCTCCAGATTGACGCCGAGGGCGGCGAGCACGTCGGAGGAGCCGCAGCGCGATGAGGCCGCACGGTTGCCATGTTTGGCGACTTTCAGGCCGCCCCCCGCCGCGACGAACGCCACTGCGGTGGAGATGTTCAGAGTATGGGCGCCGTCGCCCCCGGTGCCGCAGACATCAATGACGTCATGGTCGTGATCGAAGTGCATGGCCGCCCGACGCAGCGCCCGGGCGCAGGCGGTAATCTCGCCCACGGTTTCCCCGCGCAGTCGCATGGCCGTGACCGCGGCGGCGATCTGGGCCGGCGTCGGCTCTCCTCGAAGACAGGCCGAGAAGAAGGCGTCGGCGTCTTCCCCCACCAGGGTGGCGCCGTCGGCGAGCCGCGAGAGCAGGGGCTTGAAGGTCTCGGACAACGGGGATGCTCCTAGGCGCTCGCGCTCGCGCCGGCGATCTCGAGGAAGTTCTCCAGCAGCCGGTGGCCGCCCTCGGTGGCGATCGATTCGGGATGGAACTGCACCCCATGCACCGGCCGGCTGCGGTGCGAGAGGCCCATGATCTCATCGTCGTCGGTCCAGGCGGTGACTTCGAGTTCATCCGGCAGACTGTCTCTAGCCACCGACAAGCTGTGATAGCGGGTGGCGACGAAACCGTCCGGCATGCCAGCAAAGAGGCCTTTGCCCCGATGCCGGATTGGGCTGGTCTTGCCATGCATGATCGAGTGCGCGGGGACCACCTCGCCTCCAAAGGCCTGGCCGATGGCCTGATGACCCAGGCATACCCCGAGAATTGGCAGACTGGGCGCGGCGATCGCGATAAGCTCCAGGCACACGCCGGCCTCGTTGGGCGTGCACGGCCCTGGCGAGAGCACCACGGCGTCCGGACGCAAAGCGAGCACCTGGCGGGCGCTCATGACGTCGTTGCGATGCACGCGCGTTTCCGCGCCCAACTCGTTCAGATAATGGACGAGGTTGTAGGTGAAGCTGTCGTAGTTATCGATCACCAGGATCATGGCCGCGTTCTTAAGGCGGCGGCCGGCCCGCGCCAAGCGATCCGCCCCAAAGCAGGAAGGTTTGGGGGCGGAATCGGCTCAAAGCTGAATCCCGCTCTGGAATGTAAAGTGTCGAGCCTGATTGAGCCTTTGCATCTGTTCCGTGCAGAGCCACCAGGCTCTAGGCAAACCGCCAAGCCTCAGAGGCGGCGCTGCGCAAGGCGCCGGCCTTTTGCAAAGTTTCCTCATATTCGGCGTCAGGATCGCTGTCGGCCACAACCCCGCCGCCGGCCTGGACGTAGAGGATCTCATCCTTGACGAGGCCCGTGCGCAGCACGATGCAGGTATCCACCGAGCCGTCCGATCCGATGTAGCCGACGGCTCCAGCGTAGGCGACGCTGCGCTTTTCGCACTCCAACTCGTCGATGATCTGCATGGCTCTCACCTTGGGCGCCCCCGAAAGGGTGCCTGCAGGTAGGGCGGCCATGAGCACGTCCACGGGATCCAGGCCCTCAGGCGCGTCGCCTTCGACGTTGGAGACGATGTGCATCACGTGGCTATAGCGCTCGACGGAAAATCTTTCCGTCACTCTCACCCGTGGGGCTTGCCTGCTGCCGGGATCGACGTTGCGGCCGGCCTGACCCAGCATGGCCACGCGGCCAACATCGTTGCGGCCAAGGTCGAGCAACATGAGGTGTTCGGCTCGTTCCTTCGGGTCGGCCAACAGGTCTTTCTCCAGCGCCAGATCCTCAGCCGGCGTCGATCCACGACGGCGCGTGCCGGCGATCGGCCGGATGGTGATCTTGCCGTCCCGAAGCCGCACCAGGATCTCGGGGGAAGAACCGACAAGCTGAAAGTCGCCGAAGTCGAGATAATAGAGAAACGGGCTCGGATTGGCCCGGCGCAGGGACCGATATAGGGCGAATGGGTCCAGTGCGAATGGGGCCGTGAACCGGTGACTGGGCACCACCTGGAAGACATCTCCGGCGCGGATGTAGGTCTTTGCCCGTTCCACGATCGCACCGTAGGCCTCCCGGCTGACGGGCGAAGTGAGCTCCGGCGGCCGTGGCGGCTCTTCGCGGCCAGGGCCCACGGGGAGGGCGCGGGCGAGATCGGCGATGACCGCCTCCAGGCGCGCGCACGCCGCCTGGTAAGCCACCCGCGCCGGCTCATTGTACGGTCGGACGGTGGTGACCAGGATGATTTCCTGGGCGATGGCGTCAAAGATGGCCACGATCGATGGGCGGATCACCACGGCGTCAGGCAGCTCAAGGGGATCGGGATTGACGTCGGGCAGACGCTCGGCGAGGCGAACCATGTCATAGCCGAAGACACCAAACAGACCCGCGCCCATCGGCGGCAAGCCGGGCGGCAGGTCGATCCTCGACCTCCCCACGACATCCCTAAGCGAATTGAGCGCGCCGCCCGCCTGGGATGTGAATCGGCCGTCGGCGATGTCGTCTCCCGTGGCGATCTCCGCGCGGTTGCCGAGGCAGCGCCAGACCAGGTCCGGCCGCATGGCCACTATGGAATAGCGGCCGCGCCAAGCCCCGCCTTCCACGGATTCGAACAGAAAGGCGTACGGTCGGCCGTGGGCGATCTTCAGATAGGCCGAGACCGGGGTCTCGAGGTCGTCAATCAGGCGCATCCATACGACCTGGGCGGCTCCCGCTTCGTACTGTCGCGCGAACTCGCCGAGATCGGTCGGCGATATCACTTGGCCTTGTCGGAGCCGGACTTGACCCCTCCTTTCAGAAGGCTGGGATCAACGCCCAGTGTTTGGCGCGCCAAGGCAAGGTTCAGTGTCACCTTCAGGTCCTTTCTGGCGGCGTTTTGCATCGCGACCAGAATGTCATCCGAATAGGCTTGGGAGGCTCGGCTGCGGAGCGCGGCGGTGAGCGCGGCGGTCTGTTGCGGATCACCCGGCCGGGCCGTGTCGACCTTGGCGATGTAGATGCCGCCCTGTCCTCCTGCAGCGAAGACCTCACCAGGCTTCACCCCAAACACGTTCTCCAGGAACTCGCGTCCGAGCGATTGGTACTGTTGGGCCTTGAGACGCTGCATGCCAATTTCATGGGTGACATGGGCGCCAACCTGCGCCGCCGCGGCGTCGAGGCGACCGTCCTTGCGGGCGAGCGCCATGAGATCCTTGGCCTTGGCCTTGAGGGCGGTGACTAACTCCTCGTTCATCAGGGCCCTGGCGAGTTGCGGCCGCTTGTCGCTGAGCGAGGGCAGCGCGGGTGGCTGGACGCGGTCCACGCGCACGGCGAAGTATTCGCCTGATCCAAGGTCCTCGAGGTCACCGTCCTGGCCAGCAGGCATCGCGAAAGCGGCTTTGAGTATCTTGGCGTTCAGGACGGGATTGGGCTTTGCTTCAGCGTCCACGCCCTGGGCGGTCACTGGCCCCACGGTGATCGTGGTCACGCCGGCTTTCTTGGCCGCATCGACCACATTGGCGCCCGCCTGCCGGGCATCGTCGAATTTCTGGCTCTGTTGATAGGCCTGGTCCGCGGCCATTTTCTGTTTGATTTCAGCCTCGAGCTGCGGTGTGGCGCTCGCCAGCGTGGCCGCTGATCCAGGCGTGACCTTTACTACCTTGACCGCCGCCAATCCGAGGTCGCCGGCCACCGGACCGCTCGCCGCGCCCGGCTTGAGCGCGAACGCAGCTTGCGCCAGCTTGCGATCGGCGATCGCCGACTGCGGCTTGTCGTCGTAGGTGACAGCTTCCGCGCCCACGGATTTGGCGATCGCGGCCGGGTCCTCGCCTGCGCCCAGACGCTTGGCGGCCGCGGCGCCGTCGGCCGCCGTCTTGACCGGTATCTCGACGACCGAGCGTTTTTCCGGTGTTGAGAGGGCGTCTTTGCGAAAAGCGAACTCCTTGGCGACTTGAGCTGGATCGACCTTGATGTTCGGCGCGATATCCTTGGCCGAGAAGCGGGCCAGGGTGAGCACGCGCATCTCCGGCTGCATAAGCTGAGCGGCGTGCGCCTTCATGAACGCCTGGATCTGGGCGTCAGTGGGCTGGGCCGGAGCCGGAACGGCGCTGAGACCCATGGAGAAATAGGAGACGTCGCGACTCTCCGTTCCCTGGACGGCGTTGACGGCCACATAGAGCATCGGCGCCTCCAGGCCCGCCGCCGCGGCGTATCCGAAATGACGCACGGCCAGTTCGTCGGTGATTTCCGCCTGCGCCTGGCGCGGAGTGATGCCCTGTTCGCCGAGCACCTGGACAAACTGCTGTTCGCTGAACTGCCCAGTCACCTTGTCGAAGGCCCACGACATCTTCTTGATCTCGTTATCCACGAGCGTGGGACCGGGGACGATGCCGGCGCGCTGCAGCATCTCCATGCCCGCCTGTTCCTTCGCGACCTCGTCGAGAAGCTGAAGGTCGACGCCGTTCTGCACCAGGAACGTGTTGGTGAACTGCTGGCCGCTCTGCTGCTCGTATTTCTGTTTCTGCTGCTCCCACACCTTGTCGAAATCCCGGCTGCCGAGCGAATGAGTCCCGACGCTGACCACGGCGTCGGCGTTCACCGCCCGGAAGGCGTCGGGAAAACGTCCGCCGCCCACTCCCATGACCAGGAAAACCAGGATGAGCGCGCCCATGATGGCGATGGCGACCGGATTGCGGGCCGTCGAACGGAGAGTGCCAGTCATATTTCGGAAATCTCGGCGGCGTCTGCTGGGGCGGCCAAGCCGCCAGGAAGTGGGCGGTATAGTTGACGCGCATATTCGGCCGCAAGCTCAGGCCGACTTGAGTGTAGGGAGCAGACGATCTGTCCGGTGCAGGTAGCACATGATCTGTCCGGTGCATTTCGACCTTGGGAGGGGTTGGGATGCGGCGGAGCCAGGTTCTGGAGGGGCTCAGGATGCTGAAGCTCCGCGACATTCTGAGCCGGTGGGAGGCGGAGGAGTTGAGCCAGATCGAGGCGGCTGAGTTGCTAGGGATGCACGAGCGGACGTTTCGCCGCTGG